>Ga0137435_1000024_pt1 | contig 84162 bp, 75 predicted proteins | sample EasRivERMGT100_2_FD_104904 | JGI IMG/M metagenome (GOLD analysis project Ga0137435, IMG submission 104904) | Soil microbial communities from meander-bound floodplain in the East River, Colorado, USA - East River MetaG ERMGT100_2 | ecosystem: Environmental > Terrestrial > Soil > Floodplain ... | reverse complement strand
GCGGAACCGAGGTATCAACCGGGGGCGACAGTGCCGGGAGTAGGAGCCGAAGTGGATCCACTGCCAGCCGGTCGGGTCCAAGTGGAAGCGGCACCACGGTCTGGGACAGAACGGGGGGATGAAGGAAGAGCCGGTGCGCTCGCTCACGCACCGGCTCTTGGCAGGAACCCCGCCAGCTACATTCTTCGCTCCACAACCAACGTTTTGCGCGCTCCGGGTTCCATGAGTATTTTCGTCGCCACTCTTCCCGCTTGGCTCTCCAGCCAGGAGTGTCGGCGGAAGCCACCCTGTTCAATTCGGAGGAACGATGGGAACCCAGCGCGCATGGTTGCCGGTGGCACTCGCCGCGGCGGCCGCAATCTTCGGCGCCACCGTCTCGCAGGCGCAGCAGCCTTCGTATCTCGTCGGCGGTTACACGATGGCCGGGTTCCCGATGGGTGACTGGGGCGAGATCGCCGGATTCGGACTCGGGGTCGACGGCACCAACGTCGTCTATCGCAAGCCCGATCGTCCGTTCGCGGTGCGCTCGAGCTTCGGATTCCTCTACAACTTCGCGCGCACCCAGTCGATTCCGCAGGGCAACCTCGGACCCAACTCGGCTCTCGAGCTCGAGACCAAGAACGGCAGCCTGTTCTTCGGGATCGGCCCCGAGTTCGCGAAGGCCTCGGGCGACATGAGTCCGTTCCTGTTCGGTACCGCCGGCTTCAACACCTACTGGACGGAGAGCGACCTCAAGGGCACCGCCGGCGGCGCGCCCTACAACTCCAAGTTCGGAGACTCCCGCATCGCGTTCGCCTGGAGCGCCGGTGTCGGCATCCGCAAGAAGGCGGCCGAAGGTCCGATGGTCGAGCTGAGCGCCGAGTACCGCTCCGGCGGCGGCCACATGTACGTGGTGCCCGGAGAGATCACGAACACCGGCACGACCGTGAACGTGGAGCGCAAGGACCGCACCACGGAGCAGATCATCGTGCGCCTGGGAACCGTCTTCGCGTACTAGGTTCCGGCGATCCCGCGCACCGCGCGGAGTGCGGTCTCCACTTCCTGGGGATTGTTGACGAGGCTCGGGGCGAGCCGCGGGTAGGAGTCGCGGTACGGGCTCGCGCTCGCCACGATCTTCTGTTCGAGCAGCCGCTTCACGACGGCGTCGACCGCCACGCCCTGCACCTCGAAGCACACGATTCCCGCGGACAGTGCGGGATCCTTCGGGGTGTGCACGGTGATGCCGGGAATCCCGGCGAGCCCGGTCTTGCACTGGTCGTTGAGCTCGCGGATGCGCTGAGCGACGCGGGCCCGGCCGATCTGCTGGTGGAAGCGGAACGCGGCGCCCATTGCCCACTGGTGGTCGTAGCCCACGAAGCCACCCGGGGTGAAGCGGGCGGCATTCATCGGGCTTGCGGGCCGGGCGTCGGCCATCCACTTCTCGAACGATTCCCATTCCGAGAAGGTGGGAACGATCGGGCGGACCTTCGCCCAGTTGCGCGCCTCAGCGCGCACGATCCCGGTGCCGCGCGGGCCGAACATCCACTTGTGGGTGCCCGCGCAGAAGAAGTCCGCGCCCAGGTCCGCGACCGCTTCCTCCGAGCAGCCGAAACCGTGGACGCCGTCCACCACCAGCAGCACGCGCCGCTCCTCGTCGCGGTTGCGGTTGAGTTCCGCGAGCGCATCGGCGATGGCGCGGATCGGCAGGCGCACCCCGGTGCTCGAATGCACCCAGGTGACGCCGACGGCGCGGGTCTCGGGCTTCACGGCGCGACGGACCCGCTCCACGATCTCCGCAACGGAGGCTTCGGCGGGACGGTCGTAGAGCGGGACGCGCCGCCACGAGACGCCGGCGCGCTCGGTGGCCATGCGGATCGACTCGTGGTGGGAGTAGTGGTCGTGAGTCGTGGTGAGGATCTCGTCCCCGGGGCTCAGGGACAGGCCGTGGTAGACCAGCGCGAGACCGGTGGTCGTGTTGGGCGTGAGCGCGATTTCGTCCGCGCTGCAACCCATGTAGGGCGCCATATCCTCGCGCACCCGCCGCTGCAGGTTCGCGGTCTCGGATTCGAACATGTGGTGATCGACCGTCAGGACCGGGTTCGCATCGAGCGCACGACGGAAGTCCTCGATCGCCGCACGCACCGGCTTGGGATGCGACGCGAAGAAGAAGCTCGTGAAGTGGAGCAGGTCCGGGGCGAGCGCGAACTGGGCCCGCACGTCGGACCACTTGGTGAGGGCGGGCATCGGCGTGGCGTTCTTCTCGAGCGCCGCAAGCAGTCGCCCCGGGGCGAGCATCGACGCCGCGAGCACGCCGCCGGCAGCCATGAATTCCCGACGCGAGACGTTCACGACACCTCCTGCTTTGGTTGAGGCGGTACTCGTGGATGCCGGCTAGTCGGCCGCCGATGTCGACGGCGTGTAGTACTTCATCGCCTCCGGAATGAGCGCCTCGAGGTTCTTGATCCGGGTCTCGTCCGCCGGGTGGGTGCTCAGCCATTCGGGAGGAGCACCGCTCCCCTGCTTGGCGGCGGCCATGCGCTTCCAGAATTCGGCGGCGGTTTTCGGGTCGTAGCCGGCCATCGCCATGAAGATGATCCCGAGGTGGTCGGCTTCGGATTCCTGCACGCGGCTGAACGGCAGCATTGCGCCGTACTGGGCGCCCACCGCGTAGGCCTGCAGCCACAGGTTCTGGGTTTCCGCCGGATGGGTCTTCAGTGCCTCGGAGAGTGCGATGCCGCCGAGCTGGGCCATCATGCCCTGGCTCATCCGCTCGGCGCCGTGCTCGGCGACCGCGTGCGCGATCTCGTGTCCCATCACGACCGCGAGACCGGCGTCGTCGCGCGCGACCGGCAGCAGACCGGAGTAGACCACCACGCGCCCGCCCGGCATGCACCAGGCGTTGACCTGCTGGTCGTCGACGAGATTGAACTGCCACTGGTAACCCTGCATCCGGTTGCCGTAGCCGTTGTCGTTCATGTAGCGCTCGACGGCCTTCTGGATCCGCCCGCCGACCCGCCTCACCTGGGTGGTGCCCGCGGCATCCTTGCTCGGCGGATGCTCCTGCAGGAACTCGTGGTACTGCTGTTCGCTCATCGAGAGCATCTCGGACGAGGAGACCAGGTTGAGCTGCGAGCGCCCGGTGAGCGGCACCTTGGCACACGCGAACACGAATACGAGGAGCAGAGCGAGCGCGGGGAGCGCCGGGAAGCGTCGCATGAGACCTTCCTGGAAGCGGTGCATGGTGAACCTCCGATGTTCGTTCAGGAGGGATTCAGGCAGGAACGTTATCAGGATTGCGGGGCGTCGTGGAAGCCGGCGACAATGACGGTCACGTTGTCGGGAGCGCCGCGTTCGAGCGCCCCGTCGACCAGCGCCCGGCATGCCTTCTCGCTGTCCGGATACTGGCTCAGGATGGCGGCGATCTCCGCTTCCGTCACCACGTTGGTGAGCCCGTCCGAGCACAGCACCAGCCGGTCGCCATGGGCCACGTCGAAGTGGTGGAAATCGCCGGACAGCTCGCCCTCGGTGGCACCGATCGCCTTGGTCAGCACGTGGTGAAGCCGGTGGCGCTCGGCGTCCGCCTCGGACATCACGCCGAGGTCCACGAATTCCTGGGCCATGGTGTGATCGCGCGTCACCCGCAGGAAGCGTCCCTCGTGGCGGAGGTAGGCGCGCGAATCGCCGACGTGGAGCACGAACAGGTCGTGGCCCAGCACGTAGGCCCCGGTGAGCGTCGTTCCCATCCCCGCGAGGCCCGGTTCGCGCGCCGCGCGCTCGCGCACCTGCTCGTTGACGCGCTTGAGGTATCCGCGCGCACGAATGGAAAGCGATTCGAGCTCGGCCTCGCGGGTCGCGGGATCGTCGAGCTTGAGCGCCCATTGTGGCGAGGCGAGGATGGTCTGCACGGTGGCGATCAGCGCGCTGCCGCTCGCCACCTCGCCGGCCGAGCGGCCGCCGACGCCGTCGGCGACGATCATCACCTCGCCGAAGTCATCGGTGCGCTCCGGGACTCCGGGCAACGGTCCGCTGCTCATCCGCCGCTCCATGTAGCGGCCGACGCGGAACACCAGGAACGCGTCCTCGTTCACCGGACGGACGCGTCCGGTGTCGGTGAGGGCGGCGATCTCGACGGCGAGACGGGGGGAATCCACCGGGCGACCTCCGACTTTTATTCTTCGACGGGCAGGATGCTAGCATGATCCGCATGTCCTCTCCCCCTGTGAGGCTCGGGACGGCGGCCATCCTCGTCGTGGCGGCCCTGGCGGCGGCGCTGATGGCCGCGCGCCCGGTCGCCTCGCTTCCCATGTACGCCGCGCGCACCGGCATGACGTGCCGGGGCTGCCATTTCGATCCCAACGGCGGCGGCCCGCGGAACACGATCGGGTTCACCTACGGGAAGCAGCGTCATGATCTGACGCCCGACCCCGACCCGCGGTGGGCCGAGCTTCCGGCTTCCAACCGGATCGGCGACGCCCTCTATCTCGGGGCGAACACCCGGCTCGCGTACATCTATTCCGCGCACCAGGAAGCCCTCGACGAAACCGACCTCTCCTCCTTCTACCAGATGCAGGGAACGCTGAACGTCGTGCTCCAGCCCATGTCCCAGCTGGCGATCGTCATGGCGCGCGACTTCGGAGAGTTCTCGGGGGACGTGACGCGCGACCTGTTCGCGCTGATTCAGGATTCGGGCGGCAGGTTCGCGATCAAGGCCGGCAAGGTGCGACCGGTGTTCGGCCTGAGGCAGGACGAGCACGAGAGCGCGACGCGCGGCGGGTTCCTGGGCGGTTCGACGGGCCGCGGTGGCGGCCTGCTCCCGTACGATCCGCGTGTCACCGAGTCCGGCGTCGCCGCACACCTGTTCCGCGGCGGGATGGAACTCGCGGCCTCGCTGACCAACGGCGGCGGGGCGTTCCAGAACAAGGCCCAGGCGACGGCGGTCAAGCTGATGTCGACGTTCCCCGACGGCCTCCTCGGGGTCTCGGGTTACGACAACTTCTCGACGTCGAATGGTGCACGCGCCACCCGCTGGGGCGGGTATGCCCTGATGCGGGTGCCGGGAATCCCGACGTTCACGGTCATGGGCGAGATCGGGGCCGGCACCGATGACGACGGCGCGGGTGTGAAGCGCAACCTGCTCGCCACGTTCCTCGAAGCCGACTACCGGCTGAACCGCGGGGTGCTCTTCCGGGGCAAGTACGACTTCTCGGATGTGAACCGCGATGTGCCGGGCAACGCGGCCGAGCGGTTCCTCCTGGAGAGCGACCTCACCCTGGTTCCGTTCTGTGACCTCAAGCTCAGCTACCGGCAGATCATCCCGGAGGCCTCACCCAACGTTCACGAGCTGGTGGGGATGGTGTATGTCGCCTACTGATTTCCGACGGCTCGCGGTGCTCGCCGGGACCGTGGCGCTCGCCGCGTGGGGCTGCACCGAGAAGATCGCGCCGCCCACGGGCCCGGCGCCAACCCGTTTCGTCACGCCGGATTCGATCCAGAGCGTGTTCACCAACACCTGCATCGTCTGCCACGACGGCCCGACGCCGCCGGCCGGCCTCAACCTCTCGGCCGACAGTTCCTACGCGCACCTGATCGGCGTGGTCTCGTTCAACTGCTCGGCCGATCTCGGCACGCCCATCAATCGGGTCCAGCCCGGGGTGGCCGACAGCAGCTGTCTCTACATCGCGATCACGGTCGGTCTGCAATCCCTGGGCGGTGAGACCATGCCGCTCGGCGGCCCTCCCCTTTCCCAGCCCACGATCGACCGCATCCGCAACTGGATCACGAACGGGGCGCCGGCGACCGAAGTGCCGCTCTGACCTACTTGGCGGACACCTTCTTCAGGCTCTCCCGGGCGGCGAATCCGCGCACGTAGGACACCATCAGCCAGATCTGGTCGCGGGTGAGCACCTTCTCCCATGGCGGCATCACCGGGGAGAGCCCGTTCGCCGCCCCACCTTTAGAAATCACTTTGAATACCCCGTCGTCGTCCTTGGATTTGAACGACTTGGGGTCGGCGAACTTCCTCGGCTTGGGGTTCAGGGCGGCCGCTCCGGGACCGTCGCCGTGGCCGGTCTTGCCGTGGCAGAGCTCGCAGTTCTTCGTGAAGAGCTGCGCGGCCACCGCGAGCCCGGCGCTGTCGGCAACCGGGCGCGGCGCGCTCTCCTTCTTGTCCGCCTTGTCGGCGGCAACCGTCCCCGAGCTCCATGCCCACAGCGCGAGCCCGGCAGTCGCGGCCGCGACCATCATGATCCGCAAGCCTCTCATCGGAATCACCTCGGGCGTGCTTTGGCTCCACGCGGCCTCGCGTCGTACTTGCCGAACAGCCGGGACTGCCGCGTCTCGAGCGACACCTCACGCCCGTCGATGAACACGCGCTCGACCTGCGTCGTGATCTCGAGCAGGTCCCCGTTCGTGACCACCAGGTCGGCCAGCTTCCCGGGCTCGATCGAGCCCACCCGGTCGGCGACGCCGAGGATCTGCGCCGGATAGAGGGTCACGCTCTTCAGCGCCTCGTCGCGCGGCAGCCCGAACGCGGACGCCATCGCCGCGTTGTAGGGAAGGTTGCGCGCGTTGTAAGTGCCGAAGGCCGAGCCGCCGTCCGAGATGCAGTAGCGGATTCCTGCGGCGTGCAGCCGCTCGGGGACCGTGAACGCGTCGTCGTACGACTCGTTACCGGCGCCCGGCAGCTCGAGCATGGAGTCCGTGATCACGGCGATGTCGCGCGCCTTGATCTCGTCGGCGAGCCGCCATGCTTCGTTCGCGTTCACGAGGACCACGCGCTTCAGTCCCTGTTCGTCGGCGAATCGGAGCACCTCGCGGATCGCCGCCACGCCCCGCGCCTGGAACAGCATCGGGATCGATCCGCCGAGCGCCTTCTCCATGGCGTCCCACTTGATGTCGCGATCGTGGCGGGGAACTCCGGGTTTGCCCTCGGCGCGTCGCGCCTGCACGTAGGCGCGCCCGTCCTCGAAGGCGGTGCGGATCGCGGCCAGCACCGTTTCGCGCCGGCGCCGCTGTTCGTCGGTCACCCCCGGGCTCTTCTCCGGCCACTGGACGAAGAGTCCGAGCGGAGCGGCGCGGGTCATGTCCTCGTAGGTCCAGCCATCGAGCTTGATGAGCGCGGCGCTGCCGGCCACCGCGCCGCCGCGCGGCATCACGACGGCGCTCGTGATCCCGTTCACCCGTGTCACCGGCAGCAGGTCGCTCTCGGGATTGATCTGGACCTCGGCCCGCACGTTCGGGTTCTGATCCCCCACCTCGGTGGCATCCACGGTTCCGCGAACGCTGTTGACCTCGACCAGGCCCAGCACCGTGTTGGCGGCGACCATCCCCGGATACACGTGCTTGCCCGAGCACGAAACGATCCGTGCCCCCGCCGGCGGCTGCAGCGCGGCGCCGACCGCGGTGATGCGCCCGCCGTCGACGAGCACGGTGCCATTGGGAATGTCCGGCCCGCTCACCGGGTGGACCGTTCCGCCCACGAGCGCCGTGACCTCGGCGCCGACCGGGGCAGCCATCAACATTGCGAGCGCGAAGCCCGCCCGGATGAAGCGCGGCATGCGGATCATCGCTCGCCCTCCTCTTCGGCGCGGTGCCCGCGATCGAGCTCGCCGCCGCAGGTGTTCCCGCTCACGTCGGACTGCTCGAGGTACGCCGGTCGCGCCATCCGCGCCGCGCCCGGGGTCTCGCGCCGTGCACGGCGCGCCTTCTCGATCAGCGCCATCTTCTCGGCTTCGAGCGCCTTCCGGCCCGCGAGATCGGAGGCACGGTCGAAGTAGCGCCGGCCCTCGATCCAGGTCTGCTCGCAGAGCGAGAACGGCGACAGCGGGCTGCCGTTCCAGATCGTGAAGTCGGCATCCTTCCCCGGCTCGAGCGATCCCACCTTCTGGTCCACGCGCAGCTGCTTCGCCGGGTTCAGGGTCACGAACTTGATCGCCTCCTCCGGTGGAACACCGCCGTACTTCACGGCCTTCGCCGCCTCCGTGTTGAGGCGGCGCGCCAGCTCGTCGCTGTCCGAGTTGTAGGACACCGTCACGCCGCGGTCCCACATCAGGTAGCCGTTGTAGGGAATCCCGTCGATCACCTCGTACTTGTACGCCCACCAGTCGCTGAACGTGCTCGCGTTCGCGCCGTGGGCCGCCATCTCGTCGGCCACCTTGTATCCCTCGAGCACGTGCTGGAAGCAGGCGACCTGGATGCCGAACTCGTCGGCCACCCGCATGAGCATGAGGATCTCGTCCTGGCGGTACGAGTGGCTGTGGATCAGGCGCTTGCCCTGGAGGATCTCGAGCACCGCCTCCTTCTGCAGATCGCGGCGTGGCGGATAACCGGGCGAGCCCTTCTTCCACTGGGCACGCTCGAGGCCGTAGTCGCGGGCCGCCGCGAACGCCTCGCGGATCGACTGCTCGACGCCGCCGCGGCTCTGCGGATAGCGGTCCGACTGCGTCGCTCGATTGCTCTGCTTGGGATTCTCGCCGAGTGCGAACTTGATCGTCGGCGGCGCAGCGGCGAACCGCAGCGCATCCGGCGCCTCTCCCCAGCGGCCCTTGATCAGCTGGCACTGGCCGCCGATCGAATTGCAGGAGCCGTGCAGGAGATGCATGGCGGTGGTGCCGCCGGCGAGCTCGCGGTACATGGCGATGCTCTCCGAGTTGATGACGTCGCCGATTCGCACCTCCGCGGTCACATTGTTGGTGCATTCGTTCACGCCACCCAGGATCGCGGTGTGGCTGTGGGCGTCGAGAATCCCGGGGGCGACGTGCTTGCCGGTGCCGTCGATCACGGTGGCGCCCGACGGAGCGCTGAGATTCTGCCCCACCTGGGCGATCACTCCGCCCCGCACCAGCAGGTCGGCCTGCTCGAGGATTCCGCGCGGACCCGCGGTCCACACGGTGGCGTTCTTCACGAGCAGCACCTTCGGCTGCTCGGGCCGCGGCGCCCGCCACGCCTCGGGATCGCCGGCCACCTGCGAGGCCGGGATCGGCTCATCGGGACGCCGGGCGCGCGAGCGATCCTCGAGCACCCGCCACAGGGCCGCGCGGCGCGTGGTCTTTCCCTCGATCACGCTTCCCACGAGCCGGTCTTCGCGAAGCACGAAGTCGTAGCGGCTCGCCCCGTCGCGGAACGTCAGGGAGCCGGGGCGAACCACCGCCTCGGACGCCCGGGCCGTGTCCGCGCCCTGGATGATCCGCACCGAGGTCTCGGCGGCGGCGACCACCCGCAACACGCGGCCTCCGTCGAGCGCCCACGATCCGGCGACCGAGGTGTCCGCCGTCGGCACGACGTGACGGTTCCCCGCCACCCACACTTCGCGCACGCTGCTGCTCTCGGAGAACAGGTCGCCGCGCGTGACGGTGAGGTTGGCGATCTTGCCGGCAGCGATCGTCCCCAGGCGGTCGGACATTCCGAGCATCCGCGCCGGCTCCGTGGTGACGGCAGCCAGCGCCAGATTCGCATCGAGCCCGCGCCGGATGGCGCGCGTGACGTTGCGGCGGAACGTGCGCGGATCGCGCAGGCCGTTCGCAGTGAGCGCAAAGGGGATTCCGGCCTTCGCGAGGGCCGCCGGGTTCTCCGCCGCGTGCTCCCAGTCGCGAAGGTCGGTGAGACGGACGTCGAGCGCCACGTCGGGGTCGCTGACGTCGGGCGGATCCGGGTAGGCGACCGGAACGATCAGGGGGACCTTGGTGGCGGCGATCTCCTTCGCGCGCTTGTATTCGTCGCCCCGCCCCACGATCACGGCGCGCACCTGCGCTTCGCGCGCGATCTCGGCGGCGCGCAGCACCTCCAGCATGTGGTCGGTGACGAACAGGGCGGGACGCCGTCCATCGACCACCGACTCGAGCGCCTCCAGCGCGGTGTTGGCACCGGGCGGCTCACGACCGGGCGCCTTGCGATAGAGCTCCCACGCGTCGTGATACCAGCGGGCGTCCGAGAGCGTCTGCCGCACGACCGCCACGACCCCCATCAGCGAGCCGGGGTATTCGTTGTCGCCCGCGGGCTGGAGCGCCACCGCCTGCGCGGCGTCGTCCGCCAGCACCTCGTTGCGCGCGCCGTCCGATCCCAGGCCCACCACCGCGCTCGAGCCGCGGAAGATGCCGCCGCGCGGCGCGACCTGCGCAACCGCGAAGCCGATGTTCCTCAGCGTGTCCGCCGTGAGACGCGGGAGCGGCAGGTCGGTGACCACGCGGCGCTCGGGACGCACGGTTCCCAAAGTGTGCTTGCCCTGCGGCGCGGGTGCGGGAGTCGCCGGTCCACGCCGCGGCGCAGCCGGGGCGCGGGTCGCGGCGGCTTCCGGTGAAGCCTCCGGCGCCTCCACGTAGGCATCGATCAGCCCGGGATAGACGGTGAGGCTGTCGCCGGGCCAGATGCGCGCGTCGGCCGGGACCGCCACGCCGGGTCCGACGGCGACGATGACGCCGTCGCGGATCACGATGGTGGCGCGCTCGAGGACGCTGCCGGGGGCGGTGATCACGCGCGCGCCGACGATGGCGTGGACGCGGGGGGTCTCGGCGCCGGCCGGAACGACGGCGGCGACGGCGAGGAGAGCGAGGGCGATGGGGGCGGAACGCATCCGGCAACTCCTGTGAGGCTGGGGTGAAACGAGATCAGGGGAGGTCGCGGGCGCGGCGCGGCCTCCCCCGGGGTCTACTTCTTTTCGGCGTCGGCCTTCTTCTTCGCATCCGCGGCCGCCACCTGGCGAGCCGTCCACGGCGGGGTGACGCCGTTCGAGCGGGCGTAGGCGATCGACTGGCCGAGGTGCTCGTGGGCGTGCGAGAGAATGAGCAGGAACGCGCCGCGCCGGGTGGTCTTCATGCCGAAGAACTCAGCGGGCTGCTCCATGTCGGCGTCGCTCGACTTCTCGATCACCGACTTCACGTGAACGAACGAGGCCTGGAGGGCCTTAGTGATGTCCTCCTTCTTGGTCATCGACTTCTCGTAGCCCTCGAACTTGAATCCCTCGGGCGGCGTCACGCCGAGGAAGCTCGGGATGCCGAAGTTGGCCGACGCCACGTGCAGGTAGATCTCGCCGACCGACCGCACGTCCTTGCCGGGCCGCCACGTGTACTTGCCTTCGGGCATCGCCTGGGCCAGCTCGTTGAGCTTGCCCTCGGCATCACTGATCCACACCAGGATCTCGCTCTTGACGCTCGAGGCCGGGGCGCCGCCTTCCTGCGCGGCGGCCACGATCGGTAGGGCGGCGAGAGCAGCAATGGTGAGTGCAATCGCAAACGGACGGCGCATCGCAAAACTCCTTGGGTCATGAACCGGTCCACGACGACGGAACGCCGCCGCGGAGTCGCGCGGGCGGTTTTCCAACCACGGGGGCGAAAGACTAGCTCATGCCGGCCGCCGCCGTCAGCAGGAACGCGCCATCCGGTTCATCCGGGCGCCGGTTGCGTCCGGCACTGCGGTAGGGCAGTTTCTGCCCCGCCTTTCCGCCGACCCGTCCCCCCGGAGGTTCCGAAGCGTGCTGCGCGGCATCCTGCTGGCCGGTTCCGAGAACCCGTGGCTCCGCGAGCAGGCCTCCCGGCGGCGCTTCGTGCGCCGCGCGGTGTCGAGGTTCATGCCCGGCGAGACGCTGGACGAGGCGCTCAGCGCGGCAAAGAACCTCGCGCCGCAGGGACTCGGCACCATCCTCACCCAGCTCGGCGAGCACGTCAGCGACCCGGGCGAGGCCGAAGCCACGGTCGAGCACTATCTCGACGTCGCCCGCCGGATCGCGGCGGCCGGCCTCGACGCCGAGATCTCGGTCAAGCTCACGCAGCTCGGCCAGGATCTCGACAACGCGCAGGCGGTCGAGCGCGCGCGGCGGATCGTGGAAGCCGCGCGGCCCGCGGGAACGCGCGTCTGGCTCGACATGGAGAACACTCCCTACGTCGACCGCACGCTCGATACGTTCCGCAAGCTGCGGCAGACCCATTCCAACGTCGGGGTGGCGCTCCAGGCCTACCTGCGGCGCACGGCGGCCGACGTCGAGTCGCTCCTGCCGCTCGGCCCCGCGGTCCGGATCGTGAAAGGGGCCTATCGCGAAGCGCCCGACCACGTGTACCCGAAGAAGTCGGACGTCGACGAGAACTTCCACCGGCTGTGCGCCCGTCTGCTCGATCCGGGGGCGCGCCGCCCCGGGACGTGGCTCGCCGCCGGCACGCACGACCTCCGGCTGATCCGGAGGATCGTCGCGCTCGCGAGCGATCTCGCCGGCGGAGAAGGCTACGAGATCGCGATGCTCTACGGCATTCAACGCGAGGAGCAGCGCCGGCTCGCGGCCGGGGGCGTGCGCACCCGCATCCTCATCAGCTACGGGTCGTACTGGTTCCCCTGGTACATGCGGCGGCTGGCCGAGCGTCCCGCGAACCTGCTGTTCGTGATGCGGAACGCTTTCGGCGGCTGATCCTTTCCCGCGTGCCTCCCCTTCGCCGCTCCCCGCCGCGCCACTCCGCGGTCGATCTCCCGGGCCCGGTCGCCAACGTCGCCGAGCGGTCCGCGATTCCGGAGCGCTACCGCTGGGACCTCACGCCGCTCTATCCCTCGGTCGAAGCCTGGAAGGGGACCTATGAATCGCTCGCGCGCGACATCCCCGCGTTCGACGGCTTCCGTGGAACGCTCGGGGCATCGGGCGCAGCGCTCTACACCGCGCTGTCGCGCCTCATGGACCTCGACGGCTCGCTGTCGCGTCTCGCGGTCTACGCCAGCATGCTGAGTGACGAGGATGTCCGCGTCGCCGCGCACCTCGCGATGCGGCAGGACGCCGAGCAGCTCGGCGTGGCCCTGAGCACGTCCGCGGCGTTCGTCCGCCCCGAGCTGCTCGCCCTGGGCTCGCGCAGAGTGCTCGAGCTCGTCGCGGAGGAGCCGCGGCTTGCGCCCTACCGCCCGTGGCTCGACGACATCCTCCGCTACGAGTCCCACACGCTGAGCGTCGAGCAGGAACGGATCGCCGCGCAGGCCGGACGCTTCGCCGGCGCGAGCGAGACGGTGCGCAGCGTGTTCACCAAAGCCGAGATGCCGTATCCAGTCGTGACCCTGTCGAGCGGCGAGCGCGTGCGCCTCGATGCCGCCGGCTACTCGCGTTACCGCGCGCTGCCCGAGCGGGCCGACCGTGAAGTCGTCTTCCACGCCTTCTGGTCGAAGCACGCCGAGTTCTCGGGGACGCTGGGAGCCGCGCTCAACGGGCGACTCCAGACGCACGTCTTCCATCGCGACGTGCATCGCTTCGGTTCGTGTCTCGAAGCCTCGCTCTTCCGCAGCAACATCCCCACCGCGGTCTACCACCGCCTGATCGAAAACGTGCGCGCGAATCTCGGAACCCTGCACCGCTACTTCGGGCTGCGGCGGCGCCTGATGGGAATCGACACGCTCCGCTACAGCGACCTCTACGCTCCGATCATTCCGAAGGTCGAGCTGAAGTTCACGCCCGAGGAGGCGCGCGACCGCGTGCTCGCGGCGCTCGCGCCGCTCGGTGCGGCCTACGGCGACGCCCTGGGACGCGCCTTCGAGGAGCGCTGGGTGGACTGGCTGCCCAGCACCGGGAAGTCGAACGGCGCCTACAGCACCGGGGCCTACGGCGTCCACCCCTACCAGATGCAGAACTTCACCGGGCTCTACGAGGAGGTCGGCACGCTGGCTCACGAGTGCGGCCACTCGCTCCACACCTTCCTCTCCGACCAGGCCCAGCCCTACGTGACCCACGACTACGCGCTGTTCGTCGCCGAGGTGGCCTCGACCCTCAATGAGAACCTGCTCTTCCATCACATGCTGGAGCACACGAAGGATCCCGCGACACGCCTCTTCCTGCTCGGCAGCCATCTCGACCACCTGCGCGGCACGCTGTTCCGCCAGACGATGTTCGCGGAGTTCGAGCTGGTCATTCACGAAAAGGCGGAGGCCGGCGAGACCCTGACCGGCGACGAGCTGGCGCGTCTCTACCTGGACCTGGTGCGCCGCTATCACGGCCACGACCAGGGCGTGTGCGAGGTGGACGCGCTCTATGGCGGCGAATGGGCCTACGTCGATCACTTCTTCTACAACTTCTACGTCTACCAGTACGCCACGAGCGTGGTGGCCGCCGAGGCCCTGGCGCAGGGGATCCGCGAGGAGGCAGCCCGGGGCGGGGGAGCCACCGGGCGGCGGGACACCTATCTGAAGATGCTCGCTTCGGGATCCTCGCGTTACCCGATCGACCTGCTCCGGGACGCCGGGGTCGACATGACGACCGACGCACCGTTCCGTTCCGCGATCGACGGCATGAACGCCGTCATGGATGAGATCGACCGCCTGTCGAATGGCAATTGAACGGGGCCGCCAACCGCTGTAACCTCCCCGATCCATGGTGGAGGGCCGCTTCCCACGGAGCTTCGATTCTCTCGCCGCGATTTCCACGCTGATCGACGGATTCGCCGTTCGGGAGAACATGAGCCCCGACATTTCCTTCGACCTCCAGCTCGCGGTCGAAGAACTGTTCACGAACCTCGTGAAGCATCATCCCGAGAGCCGTGAACCGATCCTGCTCCAGCTGGAGCGGGTCCCGGACGGGGTGCGCGTGACGCTCGAGGATTTCGGCGTGGAGCCGTGGGACATCGCGGAAGCCGTCGCCACCGCCCGGGCCCCGCTGCCGGACCAGGGCCCCGGGGGCCGGGGCCTGAGGCTGGTGCGCCTGATCACCGACGAGATCCGGTACCAGCACGACCGCGGGCACAGCACCATCACCCTCATCAAGAAGGTGGACACCTGATGCTCGAATTGAAGGTGGTGGAACCCGGCACCGTCCATCTCACGGGGCGCCTCGACGCCGCGGAGGCCGACCGCGCGATGGCGGTGTTCGAGCCGCTCCCGGGACCGCTGACCGCCGACTGCGAAGGGCTCGAGTACATCTCGAGCGCCGGCCTCAGCGTGCTGGTCGTGACCCACAAGCGGCTCATGGCCTCCGGCCACAAGCTGCGAATCGTCAACCTCCAGCCCCGGGTCCGCAACGTCTTCAAATACGCGGGGCTCGACCGCCTGTTCCAGGTCGAATAGCCCACCCGAGGCCGCCCTCCGATGCCCGTCGTCCCTCGCCCCCCCGAACCCGGAGCCAACTTCCGCGGGGGACCGGCGTAATGGTGGGCGAGTCCGAAGAGGTTCTGGTGCAGCGGTCGCGCAGCGGCGACCCACGGGCCTTCGGCGAGATCGCGGAGCGATACCAGGGGGTGCTCTACAACCTTGCGTTGCGCATGACCGGCCACGCCGAAGACGCCCGCGACGTCGTCCAGACCACCTTCACCAAAGCCTATCGGGCGCTCGGCACCTACGATCCGAAGCGCAAGTTCTTCAGTTGGATCTACCGGATCGCGTTTCACGAGTGCATCAACCTCCTGCGGCGGGGCAAACGCACGGAGCCGCTGGAGTGGGAACCGCCGTCACACGAGCGGTCCCCGGAGGACCGGATGGCCGCGCTGGAAATCGAGCAGCTCCTCCAGGAGGCGTTGCTCCGGCTGAGCGAGGAACACCGTCAGGTGATCGTTCTGCGTCACTTCATGGATCTGAGCTACGCGGAGATTGGCGACGTGCTGAAGGTCGAGGAGAAGACGGTGAAGTCGAGACTCTTCGACGCGCGGCGGCGGCTGAGAACCCAGCTGAAACAGCGGGGGGTGGAGCAATGACGAATCAGGAGCGCTTCGAGCATCTCGCCGACCAGGTGCTGGACGGCGCTGCGACCGCCGACGAGCGGTCCGAGCTCTCGCGGATTCTCGCCGCCGACCCCGCGGCACGCCATTGGTATTCGGAGATGGAGAGTCTGTTCACGGACCTGCGCGCGATGCCGCGGCGCGCGGCGCCTCCCGACCTCCTGCCCGCGACGCTGGCCGCCCTCGAGGCGGGCGCGCCCCGCCCGGGTGCACGCCGGACCGGCTGGCTCGAGAGCCTGCCGGGCTGGCTCGCTCCGCGTCCCACGCTCCGCTACGGCGCCGTGTTCGCGGCGGGCGTGATCGCCTCCGCTCTTTTCTTCGCCGGCATCCGGGGCGGGGACTCCGGCCTGAACCCCACCGACGGGACGCTGATGCCGGGTGCAGGCGACACGCATCCGGTCGAGCTCGCGACGCCAGCGGGCGCACTCACCGCCTCGATCCGGCCCGAGCACGGAACCTGGGTGGTCACCGTGCACGGCGACCTCGCCGCTCCGGCGACGCTCACCATCGAGCACGACCAGCGTCTGCTCGGAATCGAACCTCCCGCCGGTGCGAGCGGCAGCCTCTCGCCCGGCGCTCTCACGCTTAACCTCGGGGGCCGCACCTCCCTGCGCATCACGCTCGACACGGAATCCGGAGCCGGTGCTCCCGTTCGACTGCACCTCGCAGCCGGCAACGATTCCGCCCGGGCGACGCTCGAAGTTCACCCGCTGGAGCATCAGGTTCGCTGAAACGCTTTGGGTTTTCACCGCCGGCGTCCGCCGGCAGCTTCATCCATCGAAGGAGGCCGTCATGAAGAAGCAGTTCCTGATCGTGGGAGCCATTGCCGTAGCCGCCGTGCTCGGATTCTATGCCCTCAAGGGCACGCGGGTACCGCCCGACGGCACCCAGGGCGCGATCGGCGCCGCGCAGAAGTACCAGTCCGAGCAGATCGCGAACTCCGACGTCTCGCTCGACAGCCCCGAAGTCGCGGCATTTCTCCAGACCGACACGTTCCGCCGCATTGCCACCAACGCCGAGTTCCGCAAGGCCGTGACCAGCGAGGCGTTCCGCAACGCGATCAGCAACGAGGCGTTCGCCGCGGTCGTGAGCGACGCCAATCACGCGCAGATCGTGTCCGACAACGCCCACCTGTTCGCGAGTGAGGAGCTCACCGCGGTCGCTTCCGACCTCGGCCGGATCGCCAAGTCCCCGGGTTACGCCGAGGCCATGAAGTCGGCCGAGTTCAAGCGCCTGGTCGCCTCGACCGGCGGCGCGCAGGCGGTCGCCGAGCTGTCGCGCACCGTCGGGCCGTCCAAGGCCGAAGCGCTGGTGACGACCGCCGAGTTCCACCAGTGGGCGGAGGCTGTGCGCAAGGCCGGAGCCGGCTCCACGACGGAGCTCGCCCAGGTGAAGGTGCCCGAGGCGCTGGCGTCGAACGCCGAGTTCAAGAAGCTCATGAAGTCTGAGTCGTTCCAGGCGTCGCTCGCCACCGAGGGCTTCATCTCCAGCATGGCGGGCGCGGACATGGCGAAGGTGCTCGGCAACCCGCGGGTGGTCGAGATGCTCTCGATGACCGAGGCCGCGAAGGTCTACGGATCGCCGCAGATGACGGAGATGATGAGCAACACGGAACTGGCCAAGTCGCTGGCGAATCCGTCGGTGGCCGAGCTGCTGTCGACGACCGAAGCCGGCAAGGCGTTCAGCAATCCGAGCGTCGCCGAGGCGCTGCAGATTCCGGGCGTCGCCGAGCTGCTCACGAATCCGGCGATGATCGAGGCGCTCCAGCACACCGAGTTCCTCGCCGCCGCGGCGTCTCCCGACTTCGAGCGCGCGGTCGAGAGCGCGCGCAGCGTGGGAACAGCGAGCACCGCGACGCCGTAACCGGCAGGTTGTAGAGTTGCAGCGAGGAGGCCCCGCATGAAACGGGGTCTCCTCGTTCCTGTGTTTCTCCGGGGGGCCGCCAATGATCCACGCTCCGGGCGTTCGATGCCTTTCCCAATGCCTGCTGGTGACCGCCCTGCTCCTCGCCGCCCCTGTCCCGGTGGCGAACGCCGCGTCCTTCTACCGCTCGATCGAAACCGACGACCTGCGGCTCGTCTATCCGGGTCCGACCTTCCAGTTCCTCGCCCCCTACACCGCCCGCTGCTTCCTCAATTCGATGGCGTTCCAGAAGCGGGTGCTGGGATTCGAGCCTTCGGAAAAGATCACGGTGATCGTCACGGATCCCGGTGACTACGGAAACGCCGGCGTCTGGTGCAGCCCGTGGAACACCCTGCTGGTCGAGATCGCCCCGACCAACTTCGTTTACGAAACCGGACCCTCCAATGAGCGGATCAACTTCCTCATGAGCCACGAGCTCGTGCACATCACGACCGCCGACCAGGCGGCCGGCGCCGACCACTTCTTCCGCACGATCTTCCAGGGCAAGGTGCGCGAGGACGCCGAACATCCCGAGACCCTCCCCTACGGCTACCTGACGCTGCCGCGCCGCGCGGCGCCGCGCTGGTTCCGCGAAGGGCTCGCGGTGTTCTTCGAGACCTGGATGGCCGGCGGACTCGGGCGCGCCCAGGGCCCGTGGGACGAGATGGTCTTTCGCGCGAAGGTGCTCGACGGCACCCCGATCCACGATCCCTTCGGGCTCGAGAACGAGGCGGTCAAGACCGACTTCCAGGTGGGCGTGAACTCGTACCTCTACGGCACGCGGTTCCTGACCTACCTCGCGCACGAGTACTCGCCCGAGCACGTCCTACGCTGGGGCATGCGGACGCCGGGGAGCAGCATGTACTTCTCGTCGGCCTTCCGGCAGGTGTTCGGCAAGTCGCTCGACGAGGGCTGGCGGGACTGGATCCGCTTCGAGCAGAAGTTCCAGCGCGCCAATCTCGACTCGATCCGCCGTTACCCGGTCACGCCCTATCACGACCTCTCGGCGCGCGCCCTGGGCTCGGTGTCACGCCCCTGCTTCGATCCGGCGACGCGCACACTCTACGCGGGCGTCCAGTATCCGGGCGTGGTGGCCCACATCACGGCGATCCCGATCGACGGCGAGCGCCCGCACGCGGTGTGCGAGGTCAAGGGCCCGGCGCTCTACTTCGTGTGCTCGCTGGCACGGGATCCGGAGTTGGGCACCCTCTTCTATACGACCGACAACAACGAGTGGCGGGATCTCTGCAGCGTGGATCCGGCATCCGGAAAGCGGAAGCGCCTGATCCGCGATGCGCGTGTCGGCGACCTCGCCTTCAATCCCAGAGACCGCTCGCTCTGGGGGGTGCGGCACCTGAACGGCATCTCGTCGATCATGCGCATCCCTGCCCCGTACACCGAGGCCAACCGCGTGTACACGCTGCCCTACGGCCAGGACGCCTACGACCTCGACATCTCCCCCGACGGCGCCCAACTCGCCGCGTCCTGGGCCGAGATCAACGGGCGGCAGACGCTGCGCCTCATGGATCTGCACGCCCTCGAGCAGGGAGACACGACGACCCGTGTCCTCCACGACTTCGGCAACTCCATTCCAACGAGCTTCGTGTTCTCCGGGGATGGCGGCCGCCTCTACGGGAGCTCCTACTACACGGGCGTCTCGAACATCTTCCGCTACGACCTCGCCGCCGATTCCATGGCGCTCGTGAGCAACGCCCTCACCGGCTTCTTCCGCCCGCTTCCCCTCGGAGGCGATTCGCTGATCGTGCTGCGCTATTCGGGAGAGGGCTTCGTCCCGGCGGCGTTGCACGCCGTGCCGATCGAGGACGCGAACGCGATCGTGTTCCTCGGCGCGGAGACGGTGGCGAAGCACCCGGAGATCCGCGAATGGCGGCTGCCTTCCCCGCGCGGGGTCTCGCTCGATTCGGCGGGTGCGGTCACCGCCCCCTATCGGGCGGCAGCCGACATCCGGCTCGCCGGCGCCTATCCGATCGTCGAGGGCTACAAACGACGCACGGCGGTCGGCCTCAAGCTCGACCTCGCGGACCCGCTCTCCATCCACCGCCTCGACGGCTCACTCACGGTGTCCCCCGACTTGGACCTGCCGGTCGGCGAGCGCTGGCATTCCACGGTCCGCTACCGGCGGTCGCGCTGGACAGCCGAGGCGTGGTTCAACCCGGCATCCTTCTATGATCTCGTGGGGTCCACCCAGGAGAGTCGCAAGGGAGCCGGTGCGAGCCTCGTGCACGAGCGGATGCTCGTGCGGGACGACCCGCGCACGCTCGACCTCGCGGTCGAGCTCTCGGGCTGGACCGGCCTCGAGCGCCTCCCCGACAACCAGAACATCGCGACCTCGCCCGGGTTCGAGGACCTGCTCTCGGCGAAGGCGGACCTCGTGTACAAACACACGCGCTCGTCGATCGGCTCGATCGACGCCGAGAAGGGGCACCGCCTGAGCTTCGAAACCGTGGTCGACGACGTGCACTTCATCCGCAACGGGCACGAATGGTGGGAAGGCTTCCCGCGTTTCTCGGGCACCTTCGACATCGGCACGCCGATCCTCCTCCGCAACGCGTCGCTGTGGCTCCGCACGGCGGCCGGCTACTCCCCCGGCGACCCGGCCGAGCCGTTCGCCAACTTCTACTTCGGCTCCTTCGGCAACAACGGGCTGGATCGCCGCGACCCGAAACAGTACCGCCAGCCTTCGCGGTTCCCCGGCATCCCGATCGATGCCGTGGGCGGCACCAACTATGTGAAGGGCATGATCGACTGGAATCTTCCGGCGTGGCGCTTCCACCGGGCCGGCGTGCTGCCGCTCTTCGCGAGCTGGGCGCGCGCCTCGCTCTTCAGCGGCGCCCTGGCGACCAACCTCGACGCCCCCGGACGCCGCGAGGAGATCGTCGACGCCGGGCTGCAGACCGACCTCCGGCTCCAACTGCTCACGCATCAGCCGTTCACACTCTCCTTCGGGTACGCGCGGGCCTTCCCGCGTGATCGGGCCTCCACGGACGAATGGATGCTGTCGCTCAAGGTGCTGTAGGCGATGTTCGCGCTCGCGATCGGCCTGCTGCCGGTCCTGCTGTTTCTCGCCGCCCTCGTGGTGCTCGACGGCTACAAGCTGGTGGCGCGCACCGCCATCGTGCGCTCGCTCGCCATCGGCTGGATCGTGGCGGTGGCGGCCTGGGCGATCCACTGGTTCCTGATCGAGCGACTCGGCATCCCCCCGCTCGTGATCAAGCGCTGGATTGCGCCGTTCGTCGAGGAGGTGCTCAAGGCGGCGCCCGTCCTCTTCCTCATCCGGCGCGGCCAGGTCGGTTTTCTGGTCGACGCGGCCATCCACGGCTTCGCGATCGGAACCGGGTTCGCGGTGGTCGAGAACATCTACTACGTGGGGGCTCTGCCGGATGCCGGGCTCACGGTGTGGACGGCGCGCGGGCTCGGGACCGCCGTGATGCACGGCGGCACCACCGCGCTGGTCGCAGTGATCGCCCGCGATCTCACCGAGCGTCATCGGTCCACGGCGTGGACGCGGCTCGTTCCGGGGCTGCTGCCCGCGTTCACGATCCATTCGGCGTACAACCACCTGCAGCTCCCGGCGCTCGTCGAGAGCGCGATCGTGATGCTCGGGGTGCCGCTCGTGCTCGCGGTGGTGTTCGAGCGCAGTGAGCGCTCGACCCGCGAGTGGCTGGGACACGGCGTGGACCACGACATCTCCCTGCTCGAGCTGATCGAGAGCGGCGCGCTCGACGACACCCCGGTCGGCCGTTATCTCGACGAGCTGCGATCCCGCTTCGAACCCGCCGTCGTCTCGGACATGCTCTGCTACCTGGAGATCCACCTGGAGCTGGCGATGAAGGCGAAGGGCATGCTGATCGCGCGCGGCGCGGGACTCGAAGTGCCCGCCGATCCCGACCTCGCGTCGCGCTTCACGGAGCTGCGGTTCCTCGAGCGTTCCATCGGCCGCACTGGAATCCTCGCGATGCACCCGTTCCTGCACGCGCACGGCCGCGATCGCTGGCAGCTCGAGATGCTGGAGAAGACGGCCGCCCGCTCCTGATGGACCCGCAGCGACGGCGCATGCTGTACTCCGCGACCATGTCTTCCGACGCGCCGCGCCCGATCGGTATCGACGCCCCCCGTCTGCACCCGCTGCTGGCTGCCGGATTCGCGCTCACGCTGGTCGCGCTCATCGCACACGCCGCCGCCTACTCGTTCCTGTGCGACGACGCGTTCATCTCGTTCCGCTACGCGCGGAATCTGGCCGAGGGCCACGGCCTGGTCTTCAACCCCGGCCACGAGCGGGTCGAGGGCTACAGCAACTTCCTGCTGGTCATGATCCTGGGCGGGCTCGATCGCCTCGGCATCCCGCCGGAAACCGGCTCGCTCGCGATTTCCTGGCTGGCCACGGTGGCGCTGTGGGGAATGCTCGCGGGCTGGGTGGTGCGCCGTCCGGCGCCGGCCGGGCGCTCGTGGCTCGCGCTCGCGCCGCTCGCCATGCTGGCGGCCACCCGCTCGATCGCGGTGTGGACCACGAGCGGACTCGAGACCCGCCTCTTCGAATCCCTCACGATCGGGGCAACGCTGAGGCTGATCACGGAGCTCGGGGATCCGAAGCCCCGCCACCCTTTCGCGAGTCTCCTCTACGCGCTCGCCGCGCTCACCCGTCCGGACGGACTGCTCTTCGCCGGGGTCGCATTCGGCGTCGAGGCGGCGGTTCGTGCGCGCCGTGGCGACCTCCGGCCGGGCGTGCTCCTCCGGCGCTGGTCGGCGTTCGCGCTGATCGTCGGAGCCCATTTCGCATTCCGCCTCGCCTACTACGGCGCCTGGCTCCCCAACACCTACTACGCCAAGGTCGGCGGTCGCACCTGGTGGGAGGCCGGCGGTCGCTACCTGGCGGCCTTCGCCCTCGAATACGCGGCCTGGGCCTGGCTGCCGCTCGCCATCCTCGGCGCGGCCGCGCTCGCACGTGCGCGCGAGGCCATTCCCGCGCTGCTCCTGCCGGCGCTGATCCTCGTGCACGTGCTCTACGTCGCCGCGATCGGCGGCGATCACTTCGAGTACCGGCCGCTCGACCTCCACATTCCGCTGCTGTTCCTGCTCGCGTACGAAGGACTCAAGCCCCTCGCGCGCGCCGGCCGCGGAATCCCCGCGGCGGTGCTCGTGGTGCTCGTCCTGGCCGGGTTGATCGACCTGCCGCTCCAGTCTCACGTCCAGTTTCCCGCGCGCTATCTGCCCGGATTCCCCGGCAAGGCGGTGCGTGATCCCGAGCGCGTCGAGTTCCTGGACCCCCGGCACAACCTCCTGCACCGGCTTCCCGGCCTGGAGGTCGCGGCGGCCGCACATCGCGATCTCCTGCGCTGGCTGAGCCTCCGCTTCATCGGCCTGCGCCAGGAGGAGCACGCCGTGTTCGTCCGCGAGGTCGTCGACGAGGGGCGACGTCTCGGCATGCTGGTCGACGAGGGAGTGCTTCCGCGTGACTTCCACATCGCCACCGCGGCGGTCGGGGCGATTCCTTACTACTCGAACCTGCGCACCCTGGATCGGCTCGGGCTCACCGACGCGCGCGTGGCGCACCAGCCGGCGCCGGGGCCGCGCATCATGGCCCACGACCGCTCCGCTCCCTTCGAGGAGGCCACCGCCCGCGGCGTGGACCTGTGGGCCGCCCACGACGTCCACCTGATCTTCGGACCGGGGGCGCGTCACCCGCTCGAGCTCGTCGGCAAGCGCGTGCCGTTCTACGCCGCGGCGCTCGACTCCGGGCACTGGCTGATCGCGTGGCTGCCGCAGGGGCTCGAGCCCACGGCGGCGCGAACGCCGCGTCTCGCGTGGCTGCCGGACTCCAGCGCCGCCTTCCTCGACACGTACGTCGACGAAGGCGTGGCCGCACTCGATAAGGCGGTCGCGCTCGAGCCCGGGGATTTCGCCGCGGAGCGCGATCTCGGCTACTTCCTGTTCCTGCGCGGGGACGCGGCGGCGGCGCTCCGGCACTTCGAGGCCGCGCGCGACCGGATCGGCGACGACCCGGAGCTCCGTCTCTACCTCGGAAGCTGCCGCGCCGAGCTCGGCGACAGCTCGGGCGCGCACCGCGATCTGGCGCGCGCCCTCGAGCTGGCGGAAGAACAGGGTGACGTGCGACTCGCGCGCCTGATCAGGAGCGCGCTCGAGCCCGTTCCCTGATCACTGGAGCATCGCGACCCGGCGCACGTGAGGAGCCCCGTTCACGGTCACGCGGATGAAGTAGAGCCCGGGCTGGACCCGGTTGCCGGAGCTCGACGTCCCCGGCCAGCCCAGCGCCCAGCGCCCGGCCTCCGACTCGCGGTCTTCGCGCGCGAACACCCGGCGCCCGCCGACATCGAACACCGAGAATCCGACGCGCGCATGCGCCGGCAACTCGAGCATCATCTGCACCGAGCCGTGCGCCGGATTGGGAAAGGCGTTGGACAGGAACAGCGTCTGCGGCGTCACCACCACCCGGGACGGTGCGGTCTCGAGCGAGTCGAGCGCGGCCTCGACCAGGTTGCCGTCGGCGTCGTACACGGTGAGCTGATAGTAGTAGCGCCGGCCCGGCTCGAGGTGACCGAACACCGCCTCGTGCCGGGTTCCGACCGGAGTCTCCATCACCTCTTCGAGCGGGATCGAGGGGCCGAAGCGGACCACGCCGCGGGTCTCGGCGGCCGTTTCCCAGCGCACGACCGCCGTGCGGTCCGAGGATTCCACAAGCGCGCGCGAGGCGAGCAGCGGAGCCGCGACTGCCGAAGCGGGCGCGTTGCCGCCGCCGAAGTCGTCCAGCTGGGACGCCGTCGCGCTCACCATGATGAAGCCCAGGCGCCCGCCGGTCGCCGCGAACGGCCAGCCCGCCACCGAGGCGGTCCCGATCACCGTCGCGTTCTTGTAGACGGTCACCGTGCCGTTGGAGAGCGCGCGCGCACCGAATCGGTCGCCTGCAGCGAAGGTCGCCGCGAAGGATCCGCGTCCCTGCCAGCCGACGCCGGGGGCATAGGTCGCGAGCAGGACGAGCGAGCGCTTCGCGTCGTATCGCACCTCGATGTGGCCGAGGTTCCAGCTCAGCCCCTGCACCTTGAGCATCAGGTTGTGCTCGGGCGCCGTTGCGGTGACGGCGTTGAACGTGATGTAGGCCTCCTGGTCCGGGCCGAACGAGGCGAGGTTGTAGATGCCCCACGGATCGTAGCCCGTGGCGGTCAGCCGGTTCGACGCGATCGCGAAGCCGGCGGTGTTCCCCGACCACGACGAGCCGATCGCACCGTTCGCACGGTTGAAGTCATCGAGCACGGGCGCCACCGGGAAGCCCGCCACCGGACCCGTCACGACGAGCGACCGCGTGGTGGCGTTGTTCGACTCGTTGGTCTCGGTCACCGTGCGCAGGGTGTCCACGACGAGGCGCAGCGCATACGTCCCGGAAGCGGGCGCGGGAAGCGTGCGCACCACCACCACGCTGTCCAGGTGATCGACGATGGTGTCGCCCTCGGCGAGCAGCAGGTTCCCAGCGCGCAGCCGCCAGCGCGAGATGGGCGCGAGCATGCGGCCGCTGTTGCGGATCGCGAACCGGTACTGCACCGGATCACCGGGGTTGATCGTCGCCGGCGTCACCGTGACCGGGGAGGCCACGAGGTCGACCTCGGGGTAGAGATTCACCGCCTCGGTGTCGGCCGCACCTGCACGGTCGGTGACGATGAGCTTCATCTTCATCCACACGCCGGTGCCGTCGTCGTGCTCTTCGCCCACGAACGACGCCTGCCGCCCGCTGCGGATCACGTATTCCGGATGGATGTGGTTGTTGTGATAGAGGTCGGCCGACCAGGTGAACTCGAGCGAGTCGAGCGGCGAGTCGTCGGTGGCGGTTCCGTTGAGCTGGACGACCTGGCCGGCGTAGAAGAACGAGCCGTCGGCCGGGCTCGTGATGGTGGCGGAGGGCGTGACGTTGGCGGGCGGACCGCTGACGACGTTGCCGCCGCCGAAATCGTCCAGCTGGGACGCCGCCGCGCTCACCATGATGAACCCGAGCCGTCCGCCGCTCGCCGCGTACGGCCAGCCCGCCACCGAGGCGGCTCCGATCTGGACGCCGTTCTTGTAGACATTGACGGTGCCGTTCGCGAGCGCGCGCGCGCCGAACCGATCTCCGGCCGCGAAGCTGGCCGGAATCGTCCCGCGGCCCGCCCATCCGCTGCCCGGCGTGTAGGTGTTCACGTAGACCACGGCGAGCCGCGCGTCGTAGCGCACCTCGATGTGCCCGAGGTTCCAGGCCAGCCCCTGCACCTTGAGCATCAGGTTGTGCTCGGGCGCGGTGGCGGTGATCGCGTTGAAGCGAATGTACGCCTCCTGGTCGGGACCGAACGTCGCTCCGTTGTAGACGCCCCACGGGTCGTAGCCGGTCGCGATCAGGCGGTTCGAGGAGATCGCGAAGCCGGCCGTGTTCCCCGACCACGCCGATCCGATCGCGCCGTTCGCGCGGTCGAAGTTGTCGAGGATCCCGGTCGCGGGGAATCCGGTCGGCGCTCCGACCAGGACCGAGGCGCTCGCGGTGGCCTGGCCGCCCCGGCCGTCGCTCACGGTCAGAATCGCCGTGTAGCTGCCGTTCGACGTGTACACGTTCGTCGGGTTGGCGGAAGACGACGAATTCCCGTCACCGAAACTCCACTGGTAGGTCAGCGGATCGCCGTTGGGATCGGAGCTGCCCGCGCTCGAGAAGTTCACCGTGAGCGGCGCGGTGCCCGACGTCGGATTCGCCGCGGCGGCGGCGGTCGGCGGGTTGTTGCCGCCCGAGGATCCGGTATAGCGGATGCGGCGGATTTCGTTGGAGTCGAGCGCGATGTAGTGGACGTCACCGGTGATCGGATCCACGGCGAAGTCACACGGCCCGGCGGCGGCCGTAGCGAAGCTGCTCACCGTCTGGAGCTGGTGACTCGCATTGAAGGTGGCGATGCGGATCCAGTCGAACCCGAAATCCCCGTAGAAGAACGCGCCCTGCAGCGAGGCCGGATAGACGGTCGAGGAGTAGAACACGCCGCCGATCGACGAATTCCCCTGGATGCCGGCCGGCACGCTGGTGCCGGAGCCGTGCGGCCAGGTGCTCGCGGGACTTCGATTGGTGGCCGGATTGGCCGCCGTGCCCAGCGTCCCGCAGCCGTGATGCGAAGGCGCCGCACCCTGGTAGGAGCTGTTGGGATTGAGCCCTTCGTAGCAGGGCCAGCCGAAGTTCTGCCCGGGGGCGGTACAGACGTTCAGATCCTCCCACGCGGTCCAGCCGACGTCGCCGATCATGACCACGCCCGGCGAACCGGCCGCGGGATCCGGGTTGCCGGTGCCCGGACGCACGTTGAACCGGAAGGGATTGCGCAGGCCGTACGCCCACACCTTCGACCGATGATGCCGGGGATCCCCGTCGTAGTACGGATTGGACGGATACCCTTCTCCATTCAACGGATTGATGCGAAGCAGCTTCCCCGGTAGGCAGTCGAGGTACTGCGCGCGGAACGCGCCGATGTCCTCGTTGGGATCGGCGAAGTTCGCGCCGAACATGTTGGGGTCCAGGCCGCCCGGGTCCATGTTGTTGAACTGACCGCCGTCCCCCACCGTGACGAGCAGGCTGCCGTCGCGTCCGAACCGCAGCGACCCGATGGTGTGGGACGTCGAGCCCGATGTCGCGCCCTCGCGCCAGTTGCGTCCGAAGAGCACGATGCGGCTGGCCTCGTCGAGCGAGGTGGTCGCCGCGTTCATGGTGTAGCGCACCAGCCGGCCGTAGGCGTCGTCATTGTCGTCGGTGCCGTTCGAGTCCGGGTCCACCGTGTACATCAGGTACACGTAGCGGTTGTTCGCGTAATCCGGATCCACCGTGATGCCGAGCAGCCCGCGGTCGCCGTTGTTGAGCACCTTCGATTCCTGCGACCACACCGGGGTCGATGCCTTGGCACCGTTCGCCACGAGATACACACGGCCGCGCTTCTCCGCGACGAGATAACGGCCGTCGGGCAGGAACGCGAGGCCGACCGGCGATGACCAGGTCGCGCCGGGAACCGCGTTTTCGACGGCGAAGTTGGGCTGCTGAAGCGTGATCGGCGAGGCCGGTTGCGCCTGAAACATTGCGACAAACACCACCACAGACAAGAATGCAGAACGTGCAGCCACGTGCGGCACGGCGAAACCCTCCTGGGCAAGGGCGCGTGTATCGAGCGTGTGACGGGGGAGGCTCTATTGTCGTGCATGCGCGGTGCGCGCGTCCACGCCTTCTGTCAGACTCCAGCACGAAATACGCAGAACCGGGGCGTGCGACGGTGAGGATCTTCGCGTCGCGCCGACAAAAAGTGTCGCCCGAACCGACACCCTGCTGGCTCACGAGGGCCGTGTGAGGAGCACGCGCTGAACCTGCTGACGCGCTACGCGCACTGGCTGCATCTGAAATGGCCGGCCGGAACGGTCGAGCGCTTTCCCGAAGTGCGCCCGGGCGGCGCCACCCGCGTGCCCGGCCTCTACGTCGCGGGCGATCTCACCGGCACGCCGCTGCTCAAGTTCGCGCTCGATTCCGGCGCCCGGCTCGCCGCGCGCCTCGCCGCGGAGCTCGGCCCCGGCCCGCGCCCGCCCGACGCGCTCGATCTCGTGATCGTCGGCGGCGGCGTAGCAGGTTTCGCGGCGGCGGTGGAGGCACGGCGCCACGGGCTCCGCTTCGAGATCCTCGAGGCGGCGGCTGCGTTCTCGACCATCGCCAACTTCCCGCACGCGAAGCCGATCTTCACCTACCCGGGCTCGATGATTCCGCGCGGCAGCCTCCAGGTCCACGCCGACGTGAAGGAAGCCCTGCACGCCGAGCTGCTGCAGCAGGTCGGGGCCGCCGGCATCCGCGCCCGGCCCGGAAGGGCGGTGCGGGTCACGCGGAGTGCGGGGACCCTCGAAGTCCACCTGGAGGGCGGGGAGATCCTGCGCGCGCGCCGCGTGATCGTCGCCATCGGCCGGAGCGGCGACTACCGGAGGCTCGGCGTGCCCGGCGAGGACCGCGATCACGTCTTCAATCGGCTGCACGACCCGCGCGATCACGCGGGACGGCGCGTGCTGGTGGTGGGCGGCGGCGATTCCGCGGTGGAGACCGCCGTGGCGCTCGCCGAAGCCGGGGCCCGGGTCACGCTGTGCCACCGCGGCGCCGAGCTCACCCGGCCGGGACCTGCGAACCTCGAGCGGCTCGCATCCTGGACCGGGCCCGCACCGGGCGCCGGCGATCGCATCGAGCTGATGCTCACGACGCGGGTCGAGGAGATCCGTGTCGGCGAGGTGCGCGTGCGTGGACCGCACGGCGCCCGCACGCTCGCCGCCGACGTCGTGTTCCCGATGATCGGCCGCCAGGCGCCGCTCGATTTCTTCCGTCGCTCCGGCGTGCCGATCTCCGGCGAGCCCGGAGCCGGGCACTGGATCGGCCTCTCGCTGTTCGTGATGTTCTGCGCGTGGCTCTACGACTGGAAGTCCGGCGGCTTCTTCAACCACCTCTGGTATTCGCGCGGGTGGTTCCCCACCCATCTCACGGCGCTGCTGGAGACCGCCGGAGGATCGATCGCGACCGCGGCCCGCGACCCGGGCACGTTGATCGGCACGCTGGCGATCAGCGCGTCGGGCCCCGCGTTCTGGTACACGCTCGCCTACTCGATCGCGATCGTGGTCTTCGGAGCGCAGCGGATTGCGCGACGCCGCACTCCGTACGTCGCCGCCCAGACGATCACGCTCACGCTGATCCAGGTGGGCCCGCTGTTCCTGATCCCGGAGGTGGTGCTCCCGCTGCTGTACCACCACGGGCTCGTGCCCGCCGGGCTTCTCGATGCCCTCTTCCCCGCCGTCTCCTACGGGCACGGCCGCGAGTTCTGGCGCGCGTACGGACTGATCCTGGCGTGGCCGCTCAACGTCTACAACGTGTTCACCGCGGAGCCGCTCTGGGCGTGGATCGCGATCGGCTTCGTCCAGACCTTCGTGCTCATCCCGGCGGCGGTCTACTTCTTCGGCAAGGGCGCCTACTGCGGGTGGGTCTGCTCCTGCGGCGCGCTCGCGGAGACGCTCGGCGACACCCACCGCCACAAGATGCCGCACGGACCGTTCTGGAACCGCGCGAACCTGGCCGGGCAGGTGATCCTGGGGGTCGCGTTCCTGCTGCTGGCGGTGCGCATCGCCGGCTGGGTGCTGCCCGACGGCAATCCCGCGGACCGGGTCTTCGAGCCGCTCAAGGAAGGCTACAAGTGGACCGTCGACGTGTTTCTCGCCGGCGTCGTCGGCTACGGGGTCTACTTCTGGTACTCGGGCCGCTTCTGGTGCCGCCTCATGTGCCCGCTCGCGGCACTCATGAACGTCTACGCGCGGTTCAGCTCGTTCCGGATCTTCGCGGACAAGAAGCGGTGCATCTCGTGCGGCCAGTGCACGCGGGTCTGTCACCAGGGGATCGACGTGATGAGCTTTGCGAACCGCGGCCTTCCGATGGCGGACCCGGAGTGCGTGCGCTGCTCGGCGTGCGTCCAGGAGTGCCCGACCGGCGTGCTCGCGTTCGGGCGTTACCAGGCGAAGGGAACGATCGTGAAGCTGGACACGCTCGCGGCTTCACCGGTGCGGGCGCGCGAAGCGGTGCGCGACTGAACGGCGCGGGGCTCCGAGCCCCGCGCCCGTCGAATCGGGATCAGGTCTTGGGAGCGCCCAGCCGCTTCACGTTGGCGGCCTGCATTCCCTTGGGCCCCTGCGTCACCTCGAACTCGACGCGCTCCCCTTCGCTGAGGCTCTTGAAGCCCTCGCCCTGAATGGCGGAGAAATGCACGAATACGTCGCCGCCGCCGCCTTCCTGCTCGATGAACCCGAATCCTTTTGCATCGTTGAACCACTTCACGGTGCCGATTGCCACGGCCGTTCTCCTTACCCTTCGGGGCGGGGACCCCGTCGATGCGTCATCTCGGAGCAGAGCTCCGGGTCGGAGCGGCGGGCGCGTCTCCGGAAAACGAACGAGCCGCGGATATGCGGCTCCGCGGCTGCAGATTCGGCTTGCGAACTGGCCGGGCCCGAGGGCGAAAAGTTTCTCCCCGCGAACGCGGTCGGGTCAAGGATTCCGTGCGCCGCTACTGCACGTGGAGCAGCTCGATCTCGAACAGCAGTGTGGCGTCGGGTGGGATCAGGGGCGCCGCGCCCTGGCTCCCATAGCCCATCTCGGGCGGGACCGTGAGCCGGCGACGGCCACCCACCCGCATTCCGGCGATCCCTTCCTCCCACCCGGGGATGACCTGCCCGGAACCCATCACGAACGAGAGCGGGTGCCCGCTGTCGAGCGAGGAATCGAACTTGGTCTTGTCGCGCAGCCAGCCGGTGTAATGAACGGTGACCGTCATTCCGCGCTCGGCCACCGGGCCGTCCCCCACCTTGAGATCCTCGTACTCGAGACCGCTGGACAGCGTGTGTACACCGGAGGGTGCGGCGGGTTTCGGGGCGGCGTGCAGAGTCTCGGAGCTCTGCTTCGTGGAAGACGCGGTGGTCTTCGACGAGGCCGCACAACCCAGGCTGGCGAGCAGCGGCACGGCGACGAGCCAGAAAGGCGTTCTCATCGGTCCTCCATGGACGGCGAACGGGCACCGGGGGGCCTGGGTTTCGCCTCGGACGGCGGACGCTGCCACATTCGCCGAACCCCGGGCAAGCCCGTCTCGCGGCGGCGGGTCCGATTCGTCCTGTGATAAACTTCGCGCCGCTTCCCGGCACCCACCTCGTGATCCATCCCCTGATCCTCCGACTCCTCCCAGCTCTCGCGCTCCTGATCACGGCGGCCGGCCTGCCCGCGGCAGGGGCAAACGCCCAGCCCGGGGTGCCCCCTCGGGACCTGCTGCCGGCCGCGCTCGAGGCGGGGCTCGAGAACGTGACCGCCGACTCGACCGGACTGGCCTACGAGAACCGCCGCTACCGCCACCCGCTCGACGCGATCGGCCGGCTGCCCGTGGAATCCGTCGGGCGGCGCCGCCTGTTCGAGCGCCGCCTCGGGCTCACCTCCGCCGCCTTCGTTGCGCGCGACTCGGACGTGACGCGTTTCGACGTGCTCTACCCGAGCGATCGGCATTTCCCCCGCGCTCCGCGCGGTCGGATGCGGGCTTCGACCCATCGCTCGCTGGACTTCATCGCCGGTCCCCTCATCTCCTACGAGGTCGGCCGGCTCACCGATCCGCTCCAGATGATGTTCCAGATGGAGGCACGCGCGGAGATCAACCCGTGGGCCGGAGCGCTGCTCGCGGGCAGCGTGGTCTTCCCCGTCTACAACGATTTCTCGGAGAGCGACGACCACCCCGATGTGAACGAAGTGCGGCCGGGAATCGCGACGCTCGAGCAGTACGCCTGGATCCCGAAGGTCGCGCTCGCGAGCGCCACGGCCGGCATCTTCGCGGACAATCGCTACGGCGTGTCGTTCGGAGCCGCGCGGCCGCTCGCCCAGGGCGCGGTCCTGCTCGACTCCCAGGTGGACTACACCGGGTTCATCGCGTTCAACACGGACGGGATCAAACGCACCGACCCCGAGGATCTCACCGGCTTTGGCGGCATCACGTGGCGGCCGCCGTGGCGCGACATGTCGCTCCGCCTGCGCGGCGGACGCTTCGTCTACGGCGACGATGGGGCGGAAGTGCAGTTCCTCCGCTCCTTCGGCGACTTCGACATCGCGTTTTTCGCGATCCGCGCCGGCGGTCTCGATGTGGAGGGCGTGCGCCTCGGCTTCCCGATCCCGCCGCTCACGCGGCCCACGCAATCGCCGGTTCGGGCGCTGCCGATCCAGAAGTTCTCGCTGAGCTACCGCACGGATGCGACCCCGGTGGGCGCCTACCTGTACGGCCCCGCCTCGCGCGAGACGTTCCTCCGCCAGCTCGATGGGCCGTCGCTGGCGACCAACCGCTACCGCCTGGAACGGGCCCGCGGGGCCCCGAAAAGCGCCCCATCCCCGATCCCCCGGGTCTCCAACGCCGGAATGACCGGATTTATTAACACCCCCTGGGCCGGGGGTATGGGGGAAGGCGAGATGGAAATCGGGTACGTCAAAGTCCCCAAAAAGTGGGCCTACAGCAGCATGGGGGTCGAAAGGGGTGTTTACTCCAACGAAATTTATTACGGCTCTCTGGGACTGCTTCCCCGTACCGAGATCGGCCTGAGGTTTACGAGGACCCCCGGTCTGAAAACGTTTGGCAACATCGATCCGGATTCACGTCTGACCACCGACACCGACCACATGGCGAGCATTCGGTTCACCGTGTTCGAGCCCAAGGACCGGGTCCCTGGAGTGGCTCTCGGGGTCGAGGACGTGGAGGGGACCCGCCGTCATCACGCCAGCTATGTCGTTTTTGGGGTCCCATCTCAAATCTTTTCCGTGCAAAGTAGGTTCAGCCTAGGTTATGCTTCTCGCGTCTTCGCAGCATCTCGTCATGTTCTCGATGGAGCGTTCGGCGCCATCGAGGTTTCCCCGTGGCGGGTTGTGGCGACTCAAGTCGAGTACGATACCGAGAAATGGAACGTGGGACTCGGTGTCGATCTCGGATTCGGGTTGCGGCTTCGCGCAGCAGCACTCAACTTCGAATCGCTGAGTGCAGGCGTGGGTTGGTGCCACAGGCTGTGAGGTACGTCGTTCAGGTAACGGCGCATTCCACGGACGGATTGCGCGAAGGAAGCGCCAGGGAACTGGCGAACAATGCTCAGCGCCACAGGCCCTCCCTTGGCCGTGCGCGAGGAGATGGAGGACCGCGATGAACTTCGATCACCGCAACCCGCGCCTTCGCCGGGGCTTCGCCTTCGTTGCGCTTGCGGCACTGTTGGGGCTCTTTACTATCGGGCTCACGCAGTGTCGTATGGTCAACGACACGGTAACCGGGGTGGACTTGTCCGCCGAGGGCACGAACGCCCGGAGCGCCTGCATTCGTCAGTGCATCGACAAGTACAAGGCGTGCCTGCGTGCCGAAGAGATCCGCCACAAGGCGGCTCTGCGTGCATGCAGCGACGATGATGATGATGATGGACATGGCTGGTGGGGCAGCAAAGAGTGCCGGAAGAACGAGCACCGTCGTCACAAGATCGAGAAGAGCAAGTGCATCTCTGAGATGCAGAAGTGCAAGAAGGGCTGCTATAACGAAGGTGCCGGCACGGGCCGTTAAGCCAGACCAGTCACTGTAGTTGAAATTGGCGGGACGCCCGGAGACGGGCGTCCCGCTGATCGTTAATGGCGGCTCGCGGTTCCACGGAACCAGCATTCTCGAGCAATCCTAAGATCATGAGCGCTCTCCACGAGGCGGCACCCCTGACCGAGAACTCCCCGGCAGCGGCAGCACACCCTGTCGTTCTCTTCGACGGCGTGTGCAACCTCTGCAACGGGGCGGTCGATTTCCTGATCACGCGGGATCGCCGGCGCCGCCTGCGGTTCGGCTCGCTCCAGTCGCCGATCGGCGCGGAACTCGCGGGCCGCTGCGCCGGGGGAATGGATCCGCTGTCCTCCATGGTGCTGATCGAGAACGGGCGCTGCCACTTCCGCTCGGCGGCGGTGATCCTCAGCGTGGCCGAGCTGGGCGGGGCATGGCGGCTCGTCCGCATCCTTCTCGCCGTGCCTCCGGTCCTGCGGGACGCGGTCTACCGGCTGGTGGCACGGCATCGCTATCGATGGTTCGGCGTGCGCGCGGCCTGCCGCGTCCCGACTCATGAGGAGCGGGCGCAGTTCCTCGAATGACGGCCGAGAGCCGGCTCACGCAGTTCCGTCGCTACCTGGCCCGGCCGGTCGACGCCGCGTCGCTGGGCGCATTCCGGATCTGGTTCGGGGCGTGCGTGTTCATCGACGCGCTGCGCTACTGGGACAAGGTCGAGCGCTACTGGATCCAGACCGTCGTCACCTTTCCCCTCCCCGGCTTCAGCTTTCTGAGGCCCTGGCCGGGCGACGGGATGTACGTCCATTACATCGTGCTCGCGGTCGCCGCGCTCGCCGTGATGCTGGGGGTGGCCTATCGAGCGGCCATCGTGACCCTGTTGCTGGCCCACACCTACGTCTTCCTGCTCGACGAGTCGAACTACCTCAACCACTTCTACCTGATCGCGCTCCTCGCCTTCCTGCTCTGCTGGATGCCCGCCGATCGCTGGGGGGCTCTGAAGTTCGGCGGCGCGGGGCAGCGCAAACCGGCGACCGTGCCGTTCTGGACGGTGTTCCTGCTCCGCTCCCAGCTGTTCCTGGTCTACGTCTTCGCCGGGATCGCGAAGCTCAATCCCGACTGGCTTCGTGGATTCCCGATCGGCTACTGGATCGTCGACTCGGCCAGCCTGCCGGTGATCGGACCGCTCTTCGTCCACCCGCTGGCCGGCGTGGGCTTCGCCTGGGGCGGCCTCCTGTACGACCTGTCGGTGGGATTCCTGCTGTTGTTCCCGCGGACCCGGATGTTCGGACTCCTGTGGTCCGCGATGTTCCATCTCCTGAACAGCCAGATCTTCGAGATCGGCATCTTCCCGTACCTCGCGATGGGCGCCACGACGATCTTCGCGGAGCCCGACTGGCCGCGCCGCGTGCTCCACTGGGTGCGGAGGAAGCTGTCCTCCGCCCGCCTCCCCGACCTGGCACCGGCCCGCGGCCCGCACCGCGAGAGCCCGCTGCTCGCGACCGGCGCCACCGCGCTCGTCGTCGGCTACCTGGCGGTTCAGACGCTGCTGCCGCTGCGCCACTGGCTCATTCCGGGCGATGTGGCCTGGACCGAGGAGGGACACATCCTGAGCTGGCGGATGAAGCTCCGGAACAAGGAGGGCGAGCTGAAGGCGTTCGTCCTCGAGAATCCCCGCACCGGCGAGCGCACGTCCCACGATCCACAGCAGTTCCTGACCCACCGTCAGTACGGAAAGATGGTGACCCAGCCGCGGATGATCCAGCACTACGCGGACTGGCTCGCCGACCGCTACGAGCGGGAGTACGGCACGCGGCCCCGCGTCCATGTCGACGTGTGGGTGTCGCTCAACGGCCGTGAGTTCCAGCGCCTGATCGACCCCCGGGTCGACCTGGCCGCGGTGAAGCCGACACTCGGGGCGAGCCCGTGGATCGTGCCCCTCACGACGCCGCTCCGCCCGATGGCGACCGTTCTCGCCGATCGCCGGGCCCGCATTCGCGAGCACGAGGCGGAACAGGAAGCCGCCGATTCGACGGCGGTGGAGCCCGATCTCTAGCGCGCGGCTTGTCCGCGTGGTGTGATTCGTCTAAGGTTGCTGGCCGCCGCGAAACGCCTTCTCACGAAAGGAAGAAACCCATGACGTCGTTCAAGCATCGCCTCCGTCGCAAGCGGGCGCGCGACAACAGCCGTCGCAAGAAGAACCGCGCGAAGGCGCAGAAGAAGACCCGCCGCCGCTGATCGTTCGCGCCGGGCGGTCGAGCACGACCCCGGCGATGGTGTTCCCGATCAGGTCAGCTCGAGGTACTTGAGGTCGATGGGGCCGAAGAGGCCACCGCCCTGCCCGCCGAAGATGTCGCGCCCGCGGCGCAGAGCATCGGACGGCACGTCGATCACCGGCTGGCCGAGATCCTCGACCGCGGCGAACCGCGACGTCGCCGGCAGCGAGTACCGGTCGCTCGCGAGATAGTCCTCGAACTCATCGAGCGTCCACGCGAAGAGGGCATCGACGTCCCACACCAGCTGGACGTCCTTGCCGCGGACGAGATCGGGCGGATCGTCCGGCCCCGCGGGCCGCAGCACCCCGATCGCGCAGCAGTCGCATCCGAACCAGAACTCCGGCTGCTTCTCGAACGCCAGATTCGTCGCGACGCGCGCCTCGGTCGGTGCGTCCCGCCACACGCCGCCCAGCAGCTCGGCGAGCGCGAAGAGGTAGCGCAGCAGGGCACGCGGATCGTCGCTGGCGGCGCCGCGCAGCCCGGTTGCGATGACGCGCAGGTTGCGGATCGCCTCGAGGCGCACCCATGGGGAGCGCCGGTTGCACAGTGACGTCAGGCCCTGGAGGGTGCCGTCCAGCCGCTCGCGGGCGACGCTCAGGAGGTCCGAGAACGAACCGTCACCCTTCTCCAGGAACTCGACCGTGCGGCGCATCGCCTGGTTGAGCGGCAGGTAGGCGCTGCGCAGGGTGGCCCAGTCCTCCGTCAGGCGCTGCTTGGCGATCACATCCCAATCTGCCATCGCGAAATCCTCCGCGGCTGCCGGGTCCCGTTTGTTCGCGGCGCCTTTTCCGTGCTGGGAGTATAGGAGGCGGCGAGCGGCCGGCCAAGCCGACCCGACTCAGGCCGGCGCGCCGGGAGCCGGGATCGCGATTGCCACTTCGGCGCGCGCGTCGCTCGAGCTGCGGACCGCATCGAGCGCGCTCTGCACCGCGACGCCGTCGTCGAAGGTGGCGAGCGTCGTGGCGCCGCCTTCGAGCGCCACGTGCAGCGCGTCGAGCTGCCGCACGAACGGCGCGACCAGCGCCGGCTCGCCGGGATGGCGGTCGAGCGCGAGGGTTTCCGGAATACCCAGCTCCTCCGGCTCCGCGCCGGCGACGATCCGCCACAGCCGGTAGCCGGTTTCGTCCCACCTCAGCGTCGCCTCGCTGCCGTGGATCTCGAACCGCTCCCAGCGGTACGGCATCGCGGCGCACAGATCGATGACGCCCACCGCACCGTTGTCGAAGCGGTACCTCATCGTGCACGAATCGTCCGCGGTGGCGATCGCGGAACCGCGCCGCGGCTGCTCGACCCGCACCGAGGCGAGCACTTCCGAGGGCTCGCCGAAGAACGTCCTCAGGCAGTCGGTGTGATGGGATCCGAGCGCACCGAGGATCCCGCCGCCCCGCGCCGCCGACGAGAGCCACGTCATCCCGCGCGATTCGGGCCGCGGCCAGATCGGATACCGGCCCAGGATCTCCCCGCGGCGCGGCACGCCGATCGCCCCGGCGTGGAGCTGCTCGATCGCCAGACGGCGCGCCGGGAACCAGCGGAACTCGTGGTTCAGGAACCCGCGCCGGCCGGCGGCCGCGGCGCGGTCGCGCATGTCCGCCGCCTGAAAACGATTCAGCGCCGTGGGCTTCTCGCACAATACGTGGGCGCCGGCTTCGAGCGCAGCCACCGTCATCGGGTAGTGGAGGTCGACCGGGGTCGCCACGCTCACCAGCTCGGGCTCGAGATCGCGCAGCAGCTGCCGCCAGTCGTGGCTCCCGCGCACCCCGAGTTCCTCGGCGACCTTCAGCGATTTCTCGGGATCGGACCCCGCAATGCCGGTCAGCTCGAACCCCGGATGCCGCTGGAACCCCACCGCCTGAACCAGCCGCCCGAACGAGCTGCCCAGCACCAGGGTGCGATAGCGCCGCAAGGTCTTCCCTCCCGCGTGGTCTGTTATGCTGCTCCGCCGTTTCCGTCGGACTGAACAGGAGCCGTGATGCGCGACCCCCGCAATGCCCGTCTCGCCGATCTCATCGTTTCGCACTCGACCCAGCTCGAGCCGGGCGAGGCGATGTTCATCGAGTCGTTCGATCTCGCCGGGGATCTGGTGGTCGACCTGGTCGAGGCGGTGCAGCGCCGCGGCGCGATTCCGATCGTGCACATCGTATCGACTGCCGTCCAGCGCGCGCTCCTTTCCGGTGCCACCGAGCCGCACATGAAGCTGCTCGCCGACCTCGAGATGCACGCGATGGAGCGGGTGCAGGCCTACGTCCGGATCGGCGCGACCGGCAATGCGAGCGAGCTCTCCGACGTTCCCCACGACCGCATGGCACTCTACACCCGCCATGTCGTGGAGCCGGTGCACTACGGCCGGCGCGTCAATCACACGAAGTGGGTCGTGCTCCGCTATCCCAATCCCTCCATGGCGCAGATGGCGGGGATGAGCACGCCGGCGTTCGAGGACTTCTTCTTCCGGGTCTGCCTGCTCGACTACGCGCGGCTCGCGGACGCCATGGTTCCGCTCGCGGAGCGCATGCGGAAAACCGACCAGGTCCGGCTCAAGGGCCCCGGCACCGATCTCCGCTTCAGCATCAAGGACATCGGAGTCGTTCCGTGCGAAGGGCGGCGCAACCTGCCGGACGGCGAGTGCTTCACAGCACCGGTGCGGAGCTCGGTGGAGGGCACGATCACCTACAACACCCCGTCGCTCTACCAGGGCACCACCTACGAGGGCATCTCGTTCACCTTCGAGGGCGGGCGCATCGTGCGCGCGGCCGGTGAGCCGGCCGACCGCCTGCTGGCGGTGCTCGACTCCGACGAGGGCGCGCGGTACGTCGGCGAGTTCTCGCTCGGGTTCCATCCGTTCATCCTGAGCCCGATGAAGGACACGCTGTTCGACGAGAAGATCGCCGGCTCGCTCCACTTCACGCCCGGCCAGGCCTACGGCATCGCCGACAACGGCAACCGCTCGCGCGTGCACTGGGATCTCGTGCTCATTCAGCGGCCGGAGTACGGCGGCGGCGAGGTCTGGTTCGACGGCGAGTGCATCCGGCGCGACGGCCGCTTCATCGTGCCGGAGCTCGAGGGATTGAACCCCGAGCGTCTCGCGCCCCAGACCTGATCCCGGCGTTCCCGCCGGCCCCCCTCCCGCCATGATCCAGCTCAGCCAGGTCCGCTATTCCATCGGCCAGCGCATTCTCCTCGACGCGCTCGACTGGGTGGTGGGTCCCGGAGACCGGCTGGCGCTGGTCGGCCCCAACGGTGCGGGCAAGACCACGCTGCTCCGGCTCATGCTCGGCGAGCTGTCGCTCGAATCGGGGACCCGTGTGCTCGCGCGCGGAACGCGCTTCGGCTACCTGCCCCAGGAGGCTGCCGAACGCTTCGCCGGCAGCGTGCTCGACCGCGCCATGGAGGCCCATCGCGAGGTCCGCGCGATGCGCACCGAGCTGGACGAGCTGCACCACCGCCTCGAGGGCATCGGCCCCGATGACCCGGAGCTCACCCCGCTGCTCGAGCGTTCGGGAGAGCTGCAGCACCGGCTCGATCACGGCGACGAGCATTCGCTGGAGCCCGAAGCCCGCCGCGTGCTCTCGGGCCTCGGCTTCCGCCGCGCCGATCAGGATCGGCCGCTCGTCGAGTTCTCGGGCGGGTGGCGGATGCGGGCCGCACTCGCCGCACTCCTGCTCTCCGATCCCACGCTGCTCCTGCTCGACGAGCCCACCAACCATCTCGACCTTCCGGCGATCGAGTGGCTCGAGGATTTTCTCGACGACTTCCACGGCGGACTCGTGGTGGTGTCCCACGATCGGGTGTTCCTCGACCGGGTGGCCGACGGGATCGTGGAGCTCGACCGCGGATCGCTCAGCGACTATCCGATGAAGTTCACCGAGTACCTGGAGGAACGCGAGCGCCGCCGGGAGCAGCTCGAGGCGCAGAACCAGCAGCTCGACCGCCGCATCGCGCAGCTCGAGCGATTCGTCGAGCGCTTCGGGGCGAAGAACACGAAGGCCTCGCAGGCCCAGAGCAAGCGCAAGATGATCGCGCGGCTCCATGCCGAGCGCGTGGTCGTCGCGCGCCCGCCGCGCGGCATCCGCTTCCAGTTCCCGCCGCCGCCGCACGCCGGGCGCCTGCTCGTGCGCCTCAAGACCGCCTCCTTCGGATACGGCGCGGAGGACGTGTTCCGCGAAGCCGAGACCACCATCGAGCCCGGCGACAAGATCGCGATCGTCGGCGCCAACGGCGCCGGCAAGACGACGCTGCTCCGGGTGCTGGCCGGGCAGCTGGTGCCGCGCGCCGGCCTCCGCGAGGCGCCTCCGCACACGAAGCTCTCCTACTTCGCGCAGCACGCCGCGGAGATCCTGCCCCCCGATGCGACCGCGCTGGAGGCGCTCGAAGAAGTGGCGCCCCCGGCGTGGCGGCCGCGGCTCCGGTCCCTGCTCGGCAGCTTCCTGTTCTCGGGCGACGACGTGCTCAAGCAGTGTCGCGTGCTGTCGGGCGGCGAGCGGCAGCGGGTCGCCATCGCGCGCATCCTGCTCGAGCCGGCGAACCTGCTGCTCCTCGACGAGCCGACCCATCACCTGGACCTCGCGGGCAAGGAAGTGCTCGAGGATGCGCTCGCCCAGTACCCGGGCGCGGTGGTCGTGGTCACCCACGACCGCTCGCTCATGGCGCGGCTCGCCACCCGCGTGCTCGAAGTCCGCGACGGACGCGTGCGTCTCTACCCGGGAGGCTACGACGACTACGAGTCGACGCGTCTCGCCCGCGAGCGCCCCGCGCCCGTGGCACCCGCCGCGCCGGCACCCCGGGCGCCCGCCGCGCCGCGTCCGGCCGCGATCGCCGAGGAACGGCGCGAACGCGCGCGGCGTCAGAAGCACGAGCAGGAGGTGAAGCGGATCGAAAAGGATCTCGAGTCACGCGAAGCGGAAGTGCGGGAGATCGAGCACCGCCTGGCGGATCCGGCCGTATTCTCCGATGCGACGCAGTCGAAGGAGCTCGTGGCGAGCTACGAGCGCCTGCGCACCGAGATCGAATCGCTGTGGGAGCGCCTCGCGGAGATCAGCGGAGCCTGAGTCAGACCGGCGCCGCGGCCGGGACGAAGCCCCGTTCGAGGAACTCGAGCACGCGCTTCTCGTACTCTTCGCGGCGCACGAGCCAGCCCTCGTTGTGACCGGCCTCGGGAATGATCCACAGCGCGGCCCCGGGTCCGGCCGCCGCCGTCAGCCGGCGCGCCTGCCCCTCGGAGATGCGGTTGTCGCGGCCGGCGTGGATGAACAGAACGGGCCGGTCGCGGAGGAGCAAAGCCGCCGTCTCGACGTCGAGTGATCCGGGATCCACGCCCGTGAACGCGCGCCCGACCGCGCGCGCCAGGTTGGCCGTCGGCTGGCGGGGAAGCCGCGCCCAGCCGGCGGAGGAATCCTCGATCGCGCTCGCCGAGTGTGCGAACCCTCCGTCCACGACGACGCAGCAGATGTCGGGGTTGGCCGCCGCCAGCACCAGCCCCACCGATCCACCCAGCGACTCGCCGAAGAGGCCGAGGCGATGGCCGTGGAGCTCCGGCGCGGCGCGCATCCAGTCGAGCACCGCCTGCGCGTCCGGAAGCTCGTGATGCCCGAGCGTCGTCGGCAGGCGGCGTCCGTTCGTCCGCGAGGAGCGGAAGTCGAACGTCACGATGCCGTAGCCGGCGTCGCGCAGGAACGCCGCGTAGCGCCAGGCACGGTGGTGCGTCCGCCCGTAGCCGTGGAGGACGAGCAGCGTCACCGGGATCGTGCCGGGAATCCACCAGCCCTCGAGCGGTTCGTCGTCCGCGTGCGGGATCGGCACGCGCCGCGCCTCGGGATCCAGGTTCCGCGCTCCACCGAGGTCCCGCGGCAGCGGCGGGAAGAGCGCGATGCCGACCGCGCCCGCGAGCACCGCCGCCGCGAGCAGCACGCCCAGTACGATGACGATGATCATGCGCCGAACTTCGCGAGGAACTCGGCCGTGTGTTCGCCGAGCGCCGGCGGCGGACGCCGGACCGGCGCGCGTTCGCCGTCCGTCATCCAGGGCAGCGCGAGCAGCGGCAAGGTCTCGCCGCCGGACTGGACGACGTCGCGCACCATGCCCCGCCCGGCGAGCGCCGGGTCCTGCACCGCTTCGAGCAGGCTCCGCAGCGGGCCGCACGGCACACCGTGCTCCCGCAGGCGCAGCAGCCAGTCGGCGCGCGGCCTTTCCCGAAGCCGCGCCCCGACGGCCGCCACCACCTCCGCACGGTTCTGAACCCGATCGGGGTTGCGCGCCCACGCCGGATCGTCCGCCCATGCGGGCATTTCGAGCGCGGCGCACAGCTTCCGCCACTGGCCGTCGTTCCCCACCGCGATCACCAGCGCCTCGTCCGCGGTTTCGAACGTCTGGTACGGGACGATGTGCGGGTGGGCGTTGCCGTGACGGCGCGCCGGCTGGCCGGTGGCGAGCGCGCTGCCCGCGGCATTGACGAGCGAGGCCACGCCGACCTCGTAGAGCGCGATGTCGAGCCACGCGCCGACGCCCTGCCGCAGGCGGCCGACGAGGGCGGCCAGGATCGCGGCGCCCGCGTGCGCCCCGGTCAGGACGTCCACCACCGCGACCCCCACCTTGGAGGGCGGTCCGTCCGGTGGGCCGGTGATGCTCATGAGGCCGATGAATCCCTGGAGCACGACGTCGTAGCCCGGCAGCATCGCGTAGGGGCCGTCCTGACCGTATCCCGTGATCGAGCACACGACGAGCTCCGGCCGGCGGCGGCGGAGCGTCCGCGCATCGAGGCCGAAGCGCTCGAGGCTGCCGGGCAGGAAGTTTTCGATCACGACGTCGACCTCTGCGGCCGCGCGCTCCAGCGCCGAACGATGGACGGGATTCTCGAAATCGAGGGCGGCGCTCTGCTTGTTGCGGTTGACGGAAAGGTAGTAGGCGGAGGTCCCGGCGATGAACGGCGGTCCCCAGCCCCGGGTCTCGTCGCCCGTGCCCGGGCGCTCGACCTTCCAGATCTCGGCTCCGAGGTCGCCCAGCATCTGGCTCGCGTAGGGTCCGGCCAGCACCCGCGAGAGATCGAGGACGGTGATCCCCGCGAGCGGTCCCGTCAACTCAGAATTCCGAGGCCGCCTCGGCCGCGATCGGCGAGCCTGCGCTTTCCGAGATCTGGACCTCCACCACCGCGTTGGCCGCCACCAGATGGGCGCCGGCGGTGGTCGTGAGCACGAAGAATCCGTCACCGAGCCGGTTGAGGAAATCGGAGAGGCGCTCGGTCTCGCGCTGGAGCGGAATCTGGACCCGCCCGCTCAGGCGGGCGCCGTCGGCGAGCAGGAGATCGGCCGGCTCCTCGCGCCAGGGCTCGAAGCCCCGCGCGAAGATGTCGCTCGGGATGACGTGGCGCGCGGGGGTCACACGCGCCAGCTTCCGGCGGTTCACGAGATGAATGCGCCCGTCCTCCCCGACCGCGATCGGGAAGAACGGCGTCGCCCGATTCAGCGTCTCGAGGATGGTGGGGTGCCGATTTCCGGTGGCATCCAGGTCCAGGAAAATCTGTCCGGCCACGCCATGGAGCTCTTCGGTCCACAGAGTCACCGGAATCCGTCGCTTCGGAATATAGTGATCCATCACGTTCTCCGTCGGGGGCGGCGTCCAGAAGCAACCCGCTTGCCGACGGCGACGACCGGCGTCATGCCCCGCGAATGGCCGCCGAATGACCGAGTGGTCCGAAGGAAGGAAGCTCGCCGCTCCGGGAACCGTGCGTTTCGCAGCGGCCGCCATCGCATTGCGACCGATCGCGTGACGTCGGGTGCCGTGGATCACTTCGGAATCGCGTTGATGGCCACGAACCGGAAGCGATAGGTGCGGAGCTGCTCCTCGACCTTGAACACGAGGTCGATGCCGAACTCGCGATTGACGAGGTGGATGGCCGCTTCGCCCTCGGAGAGCAGCTTCCGGTGCAGCTGCTGCGGGGAGCCGCCAGGCTCGACCAGGTAGTCCATCGGGAACGTGTAGTCGGCAAGCCGCTGGAGCGGAGGCAGCTGGGTCGAGGTCTGCGGAGTGAAGCGGTCCTGCCAGGTCGTCCCATCGTGCGCCACCTTGCCGCGAACGCCGAGCGGGCTCAGGAATTCGCAGCGGTCCCATTCGATCCACAGCAGCCGGTCGGTGCGGTTCTCCACCTGGAAGTGGAGCGCGAACGGCGTCGGCCGGAAATAGAAGGAGAGCTCGCGGTCCTGGAACTTGAAGCCTTCCCCGTTGGGATCGGACATCCGGAACCGGTAGTAGTACATGGCGTCCGGGGAACCCGGGATCGATCCCGACGCGTACTCGCCCCCGCCGCCGACGACGTAGCGCTCGATGCTGGCGTCGGTCTGGCCCGGAGGAACCGGGTTTCCGCTTTGCTGGGCAGGAGGAGAAGCCACCTGAGGCTCCGGTGACGACGAACATCCGGCGACCAGAACCACCATGACGAGCCAGGCGCAGGAACGCACGGGCGCACCTTAGTCGAAGCGCCGGGCGGCCCTCAAGCGGGCCTGCCGTGCAGGATGCACGGGCGGGACCCGGGAAGCGGGCGGTTCTCCCCCGCGCAGCCAGAATCGGGCCGGAATCCCGGTGGGATGTCCCAAACTGCCGGCCCGCCGCGAGTTCCACGGGAACCGCCGGGCGGCGGCACGAAAGCGGCATGGTAATCCGGTATACCGACCGACCCCGGAGGATCCCGATTTGAGGAGCATCCTGCTGGCCATGCTGTTCCTGGCTCTCGCCCACCCGATCGCGTCGGCCGCCGGCCCGGACCGCGCGGACCGCGCAAGCCGCCGCGCGCTCGCAGCGATCCGCGAGCGCGCCCGGGTCGCGCCGGCGGGGACCGTCCGGCTCTACGAGCCCCGGATCGACGAGCTCGGCGCCGAGGTGGATCTCGCGGCCATGCGCCAGGAGGCCCTGGTGGCCAGCCGGCTCGCCGTCGAATTCGGACTCGAGGCCCGGAGCCTGATGAGGGAGCGTGCGCGGGTGGCGTCGCGCTGGAGCGAGCTCATGATCGCCCGCACGCTGGACGCGAACGCGCGCCGCCCGATTTCACTCGAGCAGATTCTGGGACTCAGGCGCGACGGCCTGGCGTGGACCCGCATCGCCGTCGGGCTCGGCCTCAGGCCCGTGCAGTTCGCGAGCGCGGTGCGAGCCGAAGCGCGGGCCGCCATCGGATTGGAAGCGCCCGATGGTCGCGTCCACGTCATCGGACCCCTTGAGCCGGACACCCGGGTCGCGTCTGCTCCCGTCGCGGGTTCCTAGTCGCCGCTAGCGTTCAGCGCGGCCGCCAGCGCGCTCTCGAGATGCGGGTGGCGGAACGGGAAGCCCGTGGCGAGCAGCCGTACGGGGTGAACGAAGGCGCTCGACAGCACCACCTCGTCCGCCATCTCGCCCAGAACGAGCCGCAGCAGCGCGGCGGGCACCGGCAGAAACGCCGGGCGCCGAAGCGCACGGCCCAGCGCGCGCACGAAATCGCCGCTGCGCACGGGCACGGGCGCCACGAAGTTCACCGGCCCGGCGAGCGTCGAGGAACGGATCGCGAACTGGATCCCCGAGATCACGTCGTCGAGCGCGATCCAGCTCCACCACGCGCGCCCGCCGCCGAGCGGGCCGCCGAGCCCGAGACGAAACGGCAGCAGCATCGGCGCGAGTGCGCCCCCTCCCGCGCCGATCACCATCCCGAGCCGCGGGATCACGACGCGGATCCCGGCATCCGCCGCGGGCGTGGTCGCGTGCTCCCACGCCACGGCGAGCCGCGCGAGGAACCCGGCCCCGGAGGCACTCGATTCGTCCAGCAGCTCCTCGCCGCGATCGCCGTAGATGCCGATCCCGGACACCGAGATGAACGTCGCGGGCGGCCGTGCCAGCCGGGAGAGCGTCTCCGCGAGCAGTCGCGTGGAGTCGACGCGGCTCTGCCAGATGCGCTCCTTGGAATCGCGCGTCCAGCGGGTCGCCACGGTGGCCCCGGAGAGATGGAGGACCAGGTCGTGGCCCTCGAGCTCGGCGGCGGAGATCCGCGACGCCCCCGGATCCCATTCGATCTCGCGCTCCGACGTTCGCGGCCGGCGCGTGAGGCGGAAGATCTCCCACCCCTCGCGCTCGAGCACGCGGCACACCGCGGTCCCGAGAAAGCCCGAAGCCCCGCTCACCAGTGCGCGGCGGGCGGGGACGTCGCTGGCGACGACGCTCAGGCCTTCTTCTCCGGTTGGGGCAGGAAGGCCTTGATGAAGTCGACCGGGATCGGAAAGATCGTCGTCGAGTTGTTCTCGGTCGCGATCTCCGCCAGCGTCTGCAGGTAGCGCAGCTGGATGGCGACGGGCTCGCGTCCGATCACCGCCGCCGCCTCGGTCAGCCGCGCGGCTGCCTGGTACTCGCCCTCGGCATTGATGACCTTGGCGCGGCGCTCGCGCTCGGCTTCGGCCTGGCGGGCGATCGCGCGCTGCATGTCGGTCGGAAGGTCCACGTTCTTCACCTCGACCGTCGACACCTTCACGCCCCACGGCTCGGTCTGGCGGTCGATCACCTGCTGCAGCGCCTGGTTCAGCTTCTCGCGCTCCGAGAGCAGCTCGTCGAGCTCGGCCTGGCCGAGGATCGAGCGCAGCGTGGTCTGGGCGATCTGCGAGGTCGCATAGAGGAAGTTCTCCACCTCGACGATGGCCTCCTGGGCGCTGATCACCTTGAAGTAAATCACCGCGTTGACCTTCACGGTGACGTTGTCGCGCGTGATGATGTCCTGCGGCGGCACGTCCATCGTCACCGTCCTCAGGCCCACCTTGACCGCGCGATCGATGAGCGGCCACAGCAGCACGAGGCCCGGGCCGCGTTCGCCCACCAGGCGGCCGAGCCGGAACACCACGAGGCGTTCGTACTCCCGGACCACGCGGATCGCGTTGACCAGGATCACGATGATGAGGAACACAATGAAGAACAGGAACGATCCGACGAACGCCGTCATGGCTTCACCTCCGAAATGTGCGGCCGTACCGCGAGGGTGAGACCGCTCACCCCCACCACCTCCACCGTTTCGCCGACTTCCAGATTCTGCTCCGACCTCGCGTTCCACAGCTCGTCGCCGATCCGGATCCGGCCGGCCGGAGCCAGGCGCTCGAGCACGGTTCCGATCTGCCCGACGAGGCCGAGGCGCCCGGTCCGGACGCGCGAGCGCTGGGCCCGGATGCCCGCTCCGATCACCAGCAGGAAGAACAGCGCCGTCGCCGCCGTGGCGCCCAGCACCAGCCCCACGGAGACTCCCGCCGCTCCGCGCTCGAAGAGGATCAGCGAGCCGAGCAGCATCGCGATCACGCCGCCCGCCGCCAGCAGGCCGTGGCTCTGGACCTTGACCTCGGAGATGAAGAACACGACGGCGAGGACGAGCAGCGCGATGCCGGCGTAGTTCACCGAGAGCGCCGAGAGCGCGAACAGCGCGAGGATGAGGCAGATCCCGCCCACCACGCCGGGCAGGATCGCCCCGGGGTTCTGCAGCTCGAACAGCATTCCGTAGAAGCCGAGCATGAGCAGGATGTAGGCGACGTTGGGATCAGCGAGGACCGCGAGCAGGCGCTGGCGGAAATCCGGGTTCACCCGTTCGATCGTGGCGCCGCGGAGCGCCAGCACCCGCGGGTCGCCGCGGCGGCTCCACTTCCGCCCTTCGCATTTCTCGAGCAGCTCCGGGAGGCTCGCGGCAATGAAGTCCACGACGCCGAGCGACACCGCCTCGGTCTCGCTCGCCGAGACCGCGTGCCGCACGGCTTCCTCGGCCCACGTGGCGTTGCGGCTGCGCTGGGCCGCCACGGTGCGGGCGAACGCGGCCGCATCGTTGACGGCCTTGCGCGCCAGCGTGGAATCCATCGGCCCCTGGAGATTGACCGGCGTGGCGGCGCCGATGTTGGTGCCGGGCGCCATGGCGGCGACGTCGGCGGCCATCACGATGAAGACGCCCGCCGAGGCCGCGCGCGACCCCTCGGGGGCCACCCACGCCACCACCGGAACGCTCGTCGCGAGCAGGCGCTTGACCATGGAGCGCATGCTGGTCTCGAGTCCGCCCGGAGTGTCGATCTGGAGGACGAGCGCCGCGAAGCTGTCGCGCTCGGCGCGCCGGATCGCCGCCCGCAGGGCGTCGTCCGAGATCGGACTGATCGGTCCCTCGACGGTGACGTGGAGGACGCGGCGGGGCGTCGCGGCTCCGGACGCCGGAACCAAGCCGCCACCCAGGATTCCGGCGGCGAGCAGGAACGCAGCACTGCTCCGGATGCTCACGGGCGATCCCCCGCGTGCTCTGCGAGCACCCGGCTCCAGACCTCGGGATACTTGAGGCCGCTCGCCGTGTCGAAGATCACCACGCGATCGCTCCCGCCGACGGTCCCGTCCTCGCGCAGGCGCTCGAGGGCGGCGAGGGTCGCGGCGCCTTCCGGAGAAGCAAACAGGCCGCATTCCGCCGCGAGCCGGTACATCGCATTCCGGATCTCCTGTTCCGTCACCGCGACCGCCAATCCCCCGCTCGCACGCAGGGTCTCGAGAATGAGCTCGTCCGCGAACGGCCCGGGAACGCGGAGCCCGCTTGCGTCCGTCGCCGCGTTCTCCCACGGCGTGATGCGCGAGGCGCCGCTCTCCCACGCCCGCACGACCGGTGCGCAACCCGCGGCCTGGACGGCCACGAACCGTGTGCGTCCCTGGATCCAGCCCAGGGTTTCGAGCTCGGCGAACGCGCGGCCCATCCCGACGAGCCCCGTGCCACCGCCCGTAGGATAGAAGATGAAATCCGGAAGCCGCCACCCCATCTGCTCGGCGATCTCGTAGCCCAGGGTCTTCTTCCCTTCGAGCCGGAACGGCTCGCGGAAGGTGGCGACGTTCCACCACTCGGCGGCGGGCGCCCAGGGCCCGAGCGCGCGACCGGCATCGGAGATCGTGCCGGGCACGAGCTTCACCTCGGCACCCAGCGCGCGCTGTTCCGTGACGAAGATGGCGGGAGTGTCCTCCGGAATGACGATGCGGCACCGCATGCCGGCCGCGGATGCGTATGCCGCCGCGGCGCTCCCGGCGTTGCCGGCGGACGGCAGCGCGATCGCACGGCGCCCCAGCGCCTCCGCCCCGGCCACCGCCAGCGCGAGCCCGCGGGCCTTGAACGACTGCGTGGGATTCGCGGCTTCCTGCTTGAGCCGGAGCTCCGGCAGCGAAAGTCCCGCCGCGAGGCGCGGCAGGCGGAGCAGCGGCGTGCCGCCTTCGCCGAGCCGCGCGGTCACGCGCGCCGGATCGAACGGAAGCGCGAACGCATAACGCCAGAGATCGTGGCCGAAGCGCTCGAGGGACGCGCGATCCACCGTGGCGCGAACCCGCTCGAGGTCGTAGCGCGCGACCAGCGGCCGCCCGCACGACGGGCACACCGGCGCGGGGCTCTCGCGCGGAACGAACGCGCCGCAGCCGCGGCAGTCGAAGCCGAGGAAGTTGGGCTGGAAGGCCGGCGTCACCGCGACTCCTCGGCTTCCAGCTCCTCGCGCAGCAGGTGGTACGAAGCCAGCCGTCGCGCCGGGATGTGCCCGGCCTTCACCGCCTCATGGATCGCGCACCCCGGCTCGGCCCCGTGCCGGCAGTCGCCGAAGCGGCAGCGGCCGAGGAAGCGGCGGAACTCGACGTACGCCTGGTCCAGGTTCTCGGGACCGATGCCCCACAGCGGGAAGACGCGCACGCCGGGGGTGTCGATGAGATCCCAGCCCGGCTCCGGCCGGATCATCCAGGCCGCGGTCGTGGTGTGCCGCCCGCGGCCGGTCTTGGGATTCACCCGACCCTCGAGCAGGTCGATGCCGGGCACCATCGCGTTCAGGAGCGTGCTCTTCCCCACGCCGGAATGGCCGACCAGCAGGCTCCGGCGCCCGCGGCACGCATGACACAGATCCTCGATCCCCGCCCGGGTGCGCGCGCTCACGCGATGGACGGGCACCCCGGCCCGCTCGTAGTCGGCGACCGGAGCGTCGTCCGCCGCGGAGGCGAGGTCGGTCTTGTTGATCACGAGCCGGGTCGGAATGCCGGCGTGCTCGGCCTGTGACAGCACGCGGTCGGCAAAGCCCGCCTTGAACGGCGGCTCGACGATCGAGGCGACGAGCACCACCTGGTCCACGTTCGCGGCCACCACCTGCTCGACCGGATGACGGCCGGACGCGCGCCGGCTGAACACGTTGCGCCGGGGCTCGACTTCGTCGACGACCGCCCGCCCGTCCAGGGTCTCGTAGCGCGCACGATCACCCACGACGACGGCGTTGCCCAGGGCCTTGCGCGGACCCATGAGCTTGCCGCGCACGATGGCCTCCACCCACTCACCGGAATCAGTGAGGAGGGTGCAACCGTTGAAATCGATGCGGACCACGTCCGCCTCGTGACGGCCCTCCACCTGCGTCAATCAGCTCCAACCGGCCGGGCCCCGCAACGGCAGGGTGACCGTGAAGAGCGCGCCGCGTCCGTTGGCGTTGGCCGCGGCGATGCGGCCGCCATGATTCGTGACGATGCGGTAGGAAGTCGAGAGCCCGAAGCCATGGCCCTCGGTCTTGGTGGTGAAGCGCGGCTCGAAGAGCCGCGGCAGCATGGCCGGCGCGATGCCCGGCCCGGTGTCCTCGACCTCGATCTTGAGCGACGGGTTCCGTCCCTCGCACGCCGAGCGGATGGTGATGATTCGCCGCGGCGATTGGCTGCCCTTCATGGCGTCGGCCGCGTTGAGGAAGAGATTGAGCAGCACCTGCTGGAGCTGCCCGGGATCCGCCCGGAGGTCGGGGCTCGGGTCGGCGAGCTCGAACTCCCAGGTCACGCCGTCGAAGCGCTCCTGGGTCCTCACGAGCTCGGCCGACTTCTGAATGAGCTGGTTCACGTCCACGCGCTCGACCCGCAGCTCGGCGCGCGAGAAATCCGTGAGCCCCTGGGCGAGGCGCTCCATGCGCTCGGACTGCTCGAGGATCACGCCCGAATGACGAGTGACCGAGTCGAAGGTGCCGCGCTCGACGTCCTTGATCAGCATCTGGGCGCGGCCCCGGATCGCCGTGAGCTGGTTGCGCAGCTCGTGGGCGACGCCGGCCGCCATTTCACCCTTCGCCGCCATGCGCTCCGAGTGGATGATCTGGCGCTGGGCAGACTGGAGCTCGAGCGAGCGCTTGGCCGACTCGTTGATGATCCGCAGGGGTACGTAGAACAAGAGGACGCCAAGGTACCCGGTCGCGGAGAAGGAAACCACCATGAGCGGGCTCAGGAGGAACGAGGCCGCGTCCTCCGTCAGCCGCTCGCGATAGAACCAGTCCTCCCGCAGCACCCTCAGATAGGCGCGCCCGGTCGACCAGGCGATGGCCACGGCGATCAGGAGGCGATTGACGATGAGGTACGAAAGGCACAGGCCGAGGAACGGAGCCAGCATCCCGTACGCCTGCGCCAGGCTTCCGGGCCGCGATCCCAGGGTTTCGCCGGTTCCGCCAAGCAGCGTGAACGTGCCGCCCGCCGCCCACATCGTGAGGGTCATCTGGGACGCGTTGAAGAACGCGCGGATCGACGACTTGCGGAGCAGTGCCAGCTCGGCGATCACCGTGCTCAGCGCCACCACCCACATGCACACGGCCGGTCCGAACAGCGCCGCGGTGGCGATCCCCGCCGTCGAGGCCATGGTGATCGTCCCCGCCCCCGAAGCCGGCGTGAACCACAGGCTCTCGGAGGCGATGCAGATGGTGATCCAGAACAGGTAGTCCAGCCAGTGGTGCCGGAGATCCGGCAGCGGGTGGAGGTAGAGCAGGATGCCCGCCACGATGCCCACCGCCGCGACATAGAGGCGAAGCTTGAGCGGCACGGGTCAGCGCCTCGCCTCTCCGGCCCGCACCGCACCGAGTCCGGGGCGGTCGCTCAACACGATCTTCCCGGCATCCCGCGGGGCGCCATCGAAGGGATCCTCGCGCAGGAGCCAGTGGCCGTCGAGATCCAGGTAGTCGGCGAGCGGCGCGAGCTGTGCGGCGGCCGAGAGGGCAAGGCTCGTCTCCACCATCGAGCCCAGCATGACCTTCATGCCGTGGGCGCGCGCGACCTGGATCCCGCGCAGCATCTCGCGGATGCCGCCCGACTTCATGATCTTGAAGTTCACGCCGTCCACCCGCCCGGCGAGGTTCGCGACGTCGCTCGCGTGATGCGCGCTCTCGTCGGCGAACACCGGGATCGGACTGCGCTCGCGCACCCAGCGCAGCCCGTCGAGATCGCCGCGGGCCACCGGCTGTTCCACGAGCTCGATCTCCTGGTCGGCGATCGACCGCAGCACGCGCACGGCGTCCGATGCGGTCCATGCGGTGTTGGCGTCGACCTGCAGGCGGCCACGGTAGCTGCGGCGGATCCGCCGCAGGTTCTCGACGTCGCCGGGCGCGCCGAGCTTCACCTTGATCATCGGGAAGTGACTCACCGTTTCCAGCTTGCGCTCCATCTCCTCGGGGGACGCCATGCCGAGCGTCACGCACGAGAGCGGCGTGCGCGCGGGATCGAGGCCGAGCAGCTTCCACACCGGCTTGCCGAGCCGCTTCCCGATCCAGTCGTGGAGCGCCATGTCGAGCGCCGCATGCGCGGCGCCGTTTCCCATGAGCACTCCGTCGAGTCGGCGCTCGATCGCATCGAGCGCGAACGGGTCGTCGCCCAAGTGCGGCGCCCAGGTCCGGAGCGCGCCCTCCACCAGCTCACTCGTTTCACCGTAATAGTGGGACGGCGCCGCCTCGCCGAAACCGGTGACGCCTTCGTGCTCGAGCTCGACGAGCGTGTTCTCGTGAACCGTGCTCGCGCCGACCGCAATGCGGAACTCGAAAGTGGTGGCCACTTCCAGGCGCGAGACCTTCAGTTGCACGTGTTCCCCCTCAATGCTCAGCGGGCCGCGAGCGCGAGCGCGTCACGGCCTCCGCCAGGACCGCGGCGCCGAAACGCACGGGATCGGTCGCCGGCACGCCGAGGCGGGCAGACCCCTCCCGGCAGGCTTCGAGCGCCGTCTTCTCGTCGAGATCCAGCGTGTTGAGAGCCAATCCGATGACCCGGGCCGGAGCCCCCCATTCGCTCGCGGTTTCGGCCGCCCGGGCGCTTTCCTCAAGCGTCGGCAGCGGCAGGGCTTCGCGGGCCCCGGCAACGGTCATTCCAGCCCGCCCGGCCCAGTGGCAGAGGATCAGATCGGAGGGGCAGGCGCCATGCAAAATGCCCAGCGTCACGGCCGAGTAGCCGGGGTGATGGAGGGAGCCCTGCCCCTCGACGATCAGCACGTCGGCGCCGCCGGCGGCCTCCAGCACCTCCTGCTCGACCGCGCCCGCGAGGAAGTCCGAGACCACGGCGTCAGCCGGCACCCCGCGCCCGGCGATGAAGATCCCGGTCTGCCCGGTGGCGACGAAGCGCGCGCGCGCCCCGCGGCGGATCAGCTCCTGCTCGAGCTCGAGCGCCGCCGTCATCTTGCCGACATTGCAGTCGGTGCCGACCGTCAGCACGACCCGGGCGTCGATCTCCCGCGCCCGTCGCGACCCCACCGGCCGTCCCGGGCGCGGCCGCCGCACGTCGTGGATCACGGCGCCGCTGCGGCCCGCCGCCGCCGCGAGCTCGGGATCGTCGCCGAGGAAGGCGTGCAGGCCGGAGAGCACGCTCCATCCGCGTTCGAGCGCATCGAGCACCCACGCGCGCCAGGGCGCCGGCAGATCCCCGCCCTGCGGCGCGATTCCGATCATCAGCGTGTCCGCTCCGAGCGCCGCCGCTGCCTGCAGGCCCGGCACCACCGGTGTCGCGCCGCCGACGCCGGCGCACTCCGCCGTGGTCCGGCCGGCGCGCGTGGAGTCGATCACCGCCACGACTTCGCCCGGCCGGTAACGGAGCATGCCGACGGCCGTCTTGGCGTCGCGCGGCGAGAAGCACCCTTCGGCGAGGATCGCGATGCGACGTCCCCGACTCGACATGTCGGTCAGATCAGCGAGTCGTAGAGGCGCACGTACCGGCTCACCATCTCGTCCTCGCTGAACCGCGCGCGCGCCACCCGCCGGCCGCGCCGGCCGATGGTGCGCCGCAGCCGCTCGTTCTGGAGCAGCCGCAGCACCGAGGAGACGAAGCCGGCGACGTGCGTCGAATCGTGCAGGAATCCGGTTTCTCCGTGGGACACCACCTCCGGAAGTCCCCCGGCATTGGAGCAGACCACCGGGACCTCGGCGCTCATCGCCTCGAGCGCGACGAGGCCGAAGCTCTCGGAGGAGCTGGGGAGCAGGAACACGTCCGCGAGCGGAAGCAGCTCCTCCATGCAGTCCTGGTTGCCGAGGAACAGGACGTCGCGCTCGACGCCGAGGTCGCGCGCGAGCTGCTCGGCGCCCGGCTTCTCCGGCCCGTCCCCCACCATGACCAGCTTCGAGGGGATGCGCTTCCGCACCTCGGCAAACACTTGAATCACGGTGGGGATGTTCTTCACCTGCCGGAAGTTGGAGGCGTGCATCAGGACCCGGCTCTCGGGCGGCGCCAGGCGCAGGCTGGAACGGCGCCGCGGGGCGAACACCTTCGGGTCGACGAAGTTGTAGATCACCTCGATCGGGCGCGTGATGCCGAAGCTGGCTTCGGCGCGCTCCCTCAGGAAGCGGCTGACCGCGGTGATGCGGTCGCTCTGCTGGATCGTGAACTGGGTGATGCGGAAGAACGCCGGCTCGAGACCGACCACCGTGATGTCGGTTCCGTGGAGCGTGGTGACCACCCCGAGCTGCCGCGGCAGCAGCAGCTGCTTCGCGAGATAGGCGCTCGCCGCGAACGGCATCGCGTAGTGCACGTGCAGGAGATCGAGCGAGTAGTTCTCCGCGACCTCCACCATCTTGGTCGCCAGTGCCAGGTTGGTCGGCGACTGCTCGAAGACCGGGTACTCGGCCGAGGCGACGTCGTGGAAGATGACGTTCGATTCGAAGGAGCGGAGCCGGAACGGCAGCCGGTGCGCGATGAAGTGCACTTCGTAGCCGCGCCTCGCGAGCGCGAGTCCGAGCTCGGTCGCGACCACGCCGCTGCCGCCGAAGTGCGAATAGCAGGTGATGCCGACGCGCCGCTTGCGGGTTCGCCGGCGACGGCGTTCCGGTGCCGCGGCGCGGGACCGGCGGGCTTTCGGGCTCATCGCGTCCCCGCGGACGAGGCCTGGAGGAGCGCGCGGGCGTCGTGGATCGCGAACGGAGTCGCGGAGCAGTAGCCCTCGCCGAAGCCGGCCCCGATCGCGGCGCCCCAGGCGCGCGCCCGCGCTTCCACCTCGACCAGGAAATCCGGCGTGGTCAGGTACGTGGGCGGACCGGCACCGGCGCCGAGCTGGCTGCGATGTTCGCGCAGCGCGTTCATGCGCACTTCCCACACGGCGCTCACGTCGACGATCATGTCCGGCCGGCGCAGAGTTCGGTAGAGCGCGAGCAGCAGACGGCCGGGCCGGAAGGTGACCCCGGAGCCGAAGCGCGCGAGCCCGGAGAGATAGCAGGCCCGCCGCACGAGATGAGACGCCTCGACATGGTCGGGATGGGGGTCCTCCGGATGGGGAGCGACCACCAGACGCGGCCTGAGCTCGCGGAGCATCGCCACCACCGGTTGGAGCTGTAACGGATCCCGGCGGCTCAATCCGAGATCCGGAAGTCCGAGCTGCCGGCGCGACACCCCGAGCACGCCGGCTGCCGCCTCGGCTTCACGCTGGCGCTCCTCCGGCGTCCCGCGGCTGCCCATTTCCCCGCGCGTGAGATCGGCGACCACCACGGCGTGACCGTGCGAGGCCAGAAGGGCCGCGAGCCCGCCGCTCGTGAGCTCGACGTCGTCGGGATGAGCGCCGAAGAACAGGGCGTCCGCCATCACGCGAGCTCCAGCAGGAAGTGTTCGTGGACGCCGCCGGCCACGCGGTCGACGTGATCGCGCGCGAGGTCGCAGAGCTCGCCCGCCGCCGCCGCTCCGCGCCACGCGACGACCTCGAGCGAGGCGAGCCGTCGCTCCTGGAGCCGGTCGCCGGGAAGAAGGTAGTAGCGGAGGCGCGACCATTCGGGATGGCGCCGCTCGGCACGGTGCCGCGCCTTCGCCACCATGCCTTCCACGAGCCGGGCGTACTGGTAGTCCACCTTCCCGCGTGCCGACTCGACGAGCTGAGGGAGGCTGGCATCGAGCTCGGCGGAGAGATGCGAGACGCGCTCGAGCCCGTGGTTCGCATCGCGGCGCGCGCGCTCGAGCTCGGCCGTCAACTCCGGCGGCACCTGGCCGCCCGACCACGTTCGCAGCACCAGGTCGGCGTCCACGACCACCTCCCAGGGCGACACCGCGGCGGCTTCGATCAGCTCGACCGCCGCGGGTGGCAGCCAGGTGGCGCCGAATCGCGGCACCGCGATCGCGGGGCGCACGCCGATTCCCTCGTACACTTCACGGAGCTGTGCGAGGTAGGCGATCTCGCCCGGGCCGACCGCCATCGCCACCGTGGGCAGCACCCCGTCCTGCACCACCGGCCGCAGGGCCACGCTCGGGGACAGCGGGTTCCGGCTCGAGCGCGCCTCCTCGGGCGAGATCTTGCGGCGCGCGTCCCCCTCGATCTCGAACACGAACGAATCGAGCGCCGCATCGTTGAGCGGACGGCGGCCGAAGGCCGCCTCGATCCGGTCGCCGGCGCGACGCGCCGCCTCCGCCAGCTGCGCGGGCTCGGCCAGGTAGCGGTCGATGACCGAGCGCGCGGCGTCACGGAATTCGGGCAGGCGCGGATCCACCACCACGATGCCGCGCTCGCCGAAGAGGCGGAGCACCAGGGCCGCGAACGCCTCGCCGAGATCGCGTCCGGCGCGGGCGGCGGCCGCCAGCAGCGCGCGCACGTCATCGAACGCCGGCAACGTGGACCACGCCTCCAGCGCGGCGCTCTCGACCGGCGCCGTGGCGTCGCCCGGAAGGTTTCCGACGAGGCCTCCCTCGCGGCGCGCCGTGCCCGGAATCTCGAGCGCCCGCACCGCCAGGGCCGCGTCGGCGACCATGGCGGAGCGGACCTCGTCGAAGTCGGAGTCCTCGCCGTGCATCCAGAACACCGGGACGCAGGCCTTCCCGGTGCGCGCGCGGACGGCCTCGGACAGCGCGACCGTGGTCGCGATCTTGTGCAGCGAATAGAGCGGCCCGCCGAGCGGCGCGGGCTGCTGTCCCGTGATCGCGCACACCGCCTCGCCGCGCGCGAGACGATCGAGCGATGCGAGCGAAGCCGGTGATGCCTCCAGGCGCGCGTGGAGAGCGCGCAGCGCCGCTGCGAGGGCGGGCGGAAGCGGCCGCTGCTTGGAGCTCGCGAGATCGGTCAGCGCGGCCGTGTCCGGCCAGCGCGCCGCGAAGCGCTCACGGGCCAACGGCCCCCCGGCGACGAGCTCGGCCAGGAGCGGGTCGTACAGCCGCGCGGACGCCGATTCCGGACGGCCCGCGACACGGGCCCGGACCGCAAGCGGCCGGCTCACCGAGAGCACGGTCGGAACGACGCGACGACCATCGACGAACACGGGCGCCCATAGCGCGCGGGGAATCTCCCCAGAATCATGATCGCGCATCCTAGGTTCCCGATCGTCACGCGGTCAATCACGGCGGAATCTCGAATCGCTTGACGGTCCCGCGGCGGCTGGACACTATCATCCGCCGCCTTCAACCCAACGAGGACCCATGATCGATTCCCGTCGCGATCCTGCCGGAAGGCGCCCCCGCCCCGACCTCCGGCGCGCACAGTGATTCTCGGCATCGCCTTCGCGGTCGTGGTCCTGGGCATGGTGGCCCTGGACCTCTTCGTCGTCCACCGCAAGCCGCACGAGGTCTCGCTCCGCGAATCGCTGCTGTGGGTGTCGCTGTGGGTGCTGCTGGCGGTCGGATTCGGAGCGGGCATCTACGTCACCCGCGGGCACGAGCGGGCGCTCGAGTTCTTCGCCGCCTACCTGGTCGAGCAATCGCTGAGCGTCGACAACCTGTTTGTGTTCCTGCTGCTCTTCGTCCACTTCCAGGTGCCGGCCCGGCAGCAGCACAAGGTCCTGTTCTGGGGCATCCTCGGCGCGCTGATCATGCGCTTCGCCTTCATCATCGCGGGAATCAAGCTGCTCGCCACATTCCACTGGGTGCTCTACATCTTCGGATTCATCCTGGTGTGGTCGGGCATCCAGATGTTCCGTCATCGCGAGGCGCAGATCGAGCCGGAGAAGAGCCCCGTGCTCCGGCTCTTCCGGCGCTTCTTCCCGGTCACCCGCCGCTACCACGGCGACCGCTTCTTCCTGCGCCGGCTCGGCCGCTGCTACGCCACGCCGCTGTTCCTGGTCCTGCTGATGGTCGAGACCACCGACCTGGTGTTCGCCGTCGACTCGATCCCGGCGGTGCTCGCCATCAGCAGTGACCCGTTCATCGTCTACACCTCGAACGTGTTCGCGATCCTCGGGCTCAGGAGCATGTTCTTCGCGCTGTCCCACCTGCTCCGCCTGTTCCACTACCTCCACTACGGCCTCGCGCTGATCCTCGTGTTCGTCGGGACCAAGATGCTCGTCGCCGAGTGGGTGAAGATCCCGATCGTCGTCACGCTCGCCGTGGTGATCGGAGTGATCGTCACGTCGACGGTCGCCTCCCTGCTGCTGCCGCGCCCCCAGGCCAGCCAGGACATCGAGGCCTAGCGGGGCGGCAGCAATCTCCGCTTGAGTCCGCGCACCAGGTCCTCGAGCGTGGCGACCTCCGCCACGCGCAGCCGCCGCATGATGAACCAGCACACGGCGAGGAAGGCGAGGCCGAGGAGCGACGTCCCGAGCAGCTCGAGGAGCAGCGTGCCGCGCCAGCGTCCGGTCAGCGCGAGCGCCCCCGGGAGCACCACCGCACCGGCCAGCGCACCCGCGACCCCGACGCGCAGCACGGTGGAGAGCGCGCGCCCTCCCTCGATCGGCCCGATCCGGCGCCGCAGCAGGAACGTCAGCTGCAGCAGGTTCGCGATCGAGGTGAGCGAGGTGGCGAGCGCGAGGCCCAGGTGGCCGAGCGGCCGCATCAGCGCGAGATTGAGCGCGATGTTGAGGGCGACCGCCACGAATGTGGCCTGCACCGGGGTGCGCGTATCGCCGAGTGCGTAGAAGGTGCGCGTCAGCACGCCGACGGCAGCGAACGCCGGCAGGCCGACGCAGTACATGACGAGCGCCCGCGAAGTCGCGAGGGTGTCCACCGGCGTGAAGCGGCCGTGCTCGTAGAGCAGCACGATCAGCGGCTGCGAGAGCGCCGCCAGCCCGAACGCCGCGGGGATCGTCAGCAGGGCGACGAGCCGCAGCGTGGCCGAGAGCGTGGTCTTGAGCCGCGCTGCGTCGTTGTCGACGGCCGCCCGCGACAGCTCGGGCAGGCTCACCGTGGCGAGCGCGACGCCGAAGACGCCGATCGGCAGCTGCATCAGCCGGAACGCGTACCAGAGCCACGAGACGCTTCCCTGGGGGAGCAGGCTCGCCACCAGCGTGCTGACGAAGAGATTGAGCTGGGTGGCGGCGAGTCCGATGGTGGCCGGAACCATCCGCATCGCGACGCGCCGCACCGCCGGGTCCGAGAACGGCCATTCCCAGTGGAAGCGGAAGCCCATGACGACGAGCGGCGGCAGCTGCCACAGGAACTGCCCGAGCGCCCCCGCGGTCACGCCGATCGCCATCGCCAGCACTTCCGGCTGGCCGAACGAATGGCAGAGCGGGATCAGCGCGAGCCCGACCACCACCATGAGCACGTTCTGCACGGCGGGCGCGAGCGCCGGGCCGGTGAAGCGGCCATGCGCATTCAGCATTCCCATCAGGGCGGCCGCCATTGCCAGCAGCGGAAGGAACGGCAGCATGACGCGGGTCAGGAGCACGGTGAGCTCGAGCTTGCCCGGAATGGCGCCGAAGCCGGGCGCCATCGCCGCCACCAGCGCGGGCGCCGCGAGGCCGGCCACGAGGCAGAGCAGGGAGAGACCGAGACCGAGCGCGAGGATGAGGTGGGCGCCGAAGCGGAACGCCTCCGGCTCTCCGCGCTTGCGGCGCTCCTCGGTGAAGGCGGGGATGAAGGCCGAGGACATGGCGCCCTCGGCTACGAGGTCCCGCACCAGGTTCGGGATGCGGAACGCCACGTTGAACGCGTCGGTGGCGAGCCCGGCGCCGAAGAGCCCCGCCATCACCTGCTCGCGCACGAGGCCGAGGACGCGCGACACCATGGTCGCGGCGGAGACTCCGCCCGCGCGGCGCGCGACCTGGCGTTCCTGGCTCACGCGAAATCCGCGAAGGTTCGATTCATGCGACGTCTGCCGGTTGGCGCCACCCGTGTCGCATGCTAGCGTGCCGCGCCATGTCGATCGGACAGGCCCTCATTCTCGGCGCGGTCCAGGGCCTGACCGAGTTCCTTCCGGTCTCGAGCAGCGCGCATCTCTTCCTGGTGCCGACGCTCCTCGGCTGGCCGTACCCCGGCCGCGACTTCGACATCGCGCTCCACGCGGGGACTCTCCTCGCGCTGCTCGCGGTCTTCGGCCGCGACTGGCTGGCGCTGTTCCGCGACAGCGTGACCTCCGGCGTGAACGGTGCGTCCGCGCGGCGCACACTCACACAGGTGGTGGTGGCGACCATCCCCGCCGGCATCGCCGGGCTGCTCCTGCGCGACGCTCCGGGTCTCGAGTTCCGCGCCCTCGGGATCCAGGCGTGCACGCTCGTGGTGTTCGGCTTCCTGCTCTGGATCGTCGATCGCGAGGCTCCGGTGCGGCCGGGCGCGGAGCACCGGTGGGGACCGATCCTGGTCGTCGGGCTCGCGCAGGCGCTGGCGCTGGTGCCCGGCGTCTCGCGCTCGGGGGTCACGATCACCGCCGGCCGCGCCACCGGCATGGCCCGCGTTCCGGCCGCGCGCCTTTCGTTCCTGCTCGCGACCCCGATCACGTTCGCCGCGTTGATCGGCGGAACCCGCCACCTGTCGAGCGAGATCCCCGTCTCCCACCTCGCCGCCGGAGTGCTGTCCTCCGCCGTCGTCGGGCTCTTCGCCATCCATGGCCTCCTGCGCTGGCTCAACCGCGCGGGATTCGGACTCTTCTTCGCCTACCGTGCCGCGCTCGCGGCCGTGCTCGTCGTCACCCTCTTCATGCGACCGAGGTGACGAAGCCCGCGCAGCCATCGCGCGGCTCCGCCACCGCTCACGCCGGCTTTCCGCGACGGCTCATCTTGTCGGCAAAGTAACGGCTCAGCCGGTCGCGCAGCATGATGCGCGCGCGGTGGAGGCGTGATTTCACCGCCGCCACCGTGAGCTCCAGGATCTCCGCCACCTCCGCGTTCGACAGCTCCTCGACGTCCCGCAGCAGGAACACCGTCCGCAGGTCCTCGGGCAGCCGCTCGACGCTCTCCTCCATGACCTTTCGGGTCTCGGAGTCGAGCAGATCCTGGAGCGGCTGGGTCGTCCAGTCCGGGACCTGCATCGCTTCATTGTCCTCGGCGCGGTCCGACTGGGACTGGTCGAGCGAGACGTGACCCTCGCGCCGCTTGCGGTACTTCATGAGGCTGGCGTTGGTCGCGATGCGGTAGAGCCAGGTCGAGAACGTCGACTCGACCTTGAAGTTGCGGATGCCGCGGAAGGCGGACAGGAACGCATCCTGCAGGGCCTCGGCGGCATCCTGCTCGTGCCGGAGAATCTTGAACGAGAGGCGGTAGACGCGGTCCTGGTAGCGCCGCACCAGCTCGTCGAAGGCGCGCGTGTCCCCGCCTTGCGCCAGTCGCACCAGCGCCTCGTCGCCCTCGTCGCGGTAGGCGATGCTCACGAGCTGGCCCCGACGCGCTCCGGCCGGTGTTCGTGAACGAGGCACCCGTCCTGGATCACGCAGTGCGGGAACACGGCGTCGATCTCGCGGGCCTGGACTCCGTGAAGATCCGTGTTCCACACCACCACGTCGGCCAGCGCGCCGGCCTCGAGCGTCCCGAGCCGCGGCCACATCCCCGCGAGCCGGGCCGGGCCCTCCGTGTACGCGGTGAGCGTCGCGTCGAGGTCGAGGCACTCCCCCGGCACCCACGCCTCGCCGTCGCGGGCGGAGCGCGTGAGCGCGGCGCTCAGCCCGGCAGCCGGGTCGGGCGGCTCGACCGGCGCGTCGGAGCCAAACGCGAGCAGGGCTCCGGCCTCCTTCAGCGTTCGCCACGGATAGGTGCGCTCCCGTCGTGAAGCCCAGTAGCGGGCCGCGAGCGGGATGTCCGAAACGCAATGAGAAGGCTGCATGCTGGCCGCGACACCGAGCCGGCGGAAGCGCGGCAGATCGTCGGGGTGCAGGACCTGGACGTGCTCGAGACGCGACGGCAGGCGCGGTGCGGGATGACGATCCGACGCCGCTTCGATCGCATCGAGGGACGAGCGCACCGCGCGGTCGCCGATCGCGTGAATGGCTACGCTGAGTCCGGCACGGCGCGCCGCGCGCACGGCGTCCGCGAGAGCCGCCGGCGAAATGAGATCCTCGCCGGTCTCCGACGTGCCGTCATAGGGCTCGAGCATCGCGGCGGAGCGGGAGCCGAGGGTGCCGTCCGCGAAGATCTTCACGCCCCCGATCCGGAACCGGTCGTCGCCGAGACCGCTTTCGAGGCCGAGCGTGATCGCCGCGTCGAGCGCCGGGTGCGGGAGGTGCATGAGAACGCGGATCCTCCATTCCCGATCCGACTGCGCGCGCAGCAGGCGCATCGCTTCCGCGCCCTCGAAATCGTGGACCATGGTGATCCCCCTCGCGAGCAGCGATCCGACCGCAGCCTCGAGCCGCTCGGCGTCACTGCGCGCGGCATCCCGTTCGATGCCTGAGGCGAGACGCATGGCGTGCTCGCGCAGGAGCCCGGTGGGCTCGCCGGCGCCGTCGCGAACCACCGTGCCGCCGATCGGATCCGGAGTCGTGGGGCCGATCCGCGCCGCGCGCAGGGCAGCGCCGTTGACCCACAGGTTGTGGAAGTCGCGGCTGTAGAGGAGCACCGGACGATCCGGGAAGGCTTCATCGAGCGGCGCCCGGTCGGGAGCACGGCCCCACGCGTTGGCGTCCCACCCGCGCCCCACCAGGGCATCGTTGCCGGGATGGGCGGCGGCGAACGAGCGCAACTGCTGCACCGCATCGGTCGCGGACGCCGCGCCCAGGAGATCGGCCTCTGTTCGCGCGCGAGCCCAGCTCATCAGGTGAATGTGGGCGTCGGTGAGACCGGCGGTCACCGTCGAGCCGTGCGCTTCCAGGATGCGGGACCCCGGTCCGGCGAGGACGCGCATCTCGGCATCGGATCCGGTGGCGAGCACGCGCCCGTCACGAATGGCGACGCCGGAGATTCCACTGGCGAGCGTGCCGCGGTTCCAGATCCGTCCGCCGAGGATCACGAGGTCGGCGTTCACGAGGCGGGCCCGGGCTGCGATGGCAGGCACTTCATCGCGGCAGGATGGGGGATATCCCGTGAAAAAAAAAGAGCGGGTTGACCCGCCACAGGCCGTGTGGCTCCCGGTACCAGTGCGACGGCACGTCCGCTTCGCTTACTACGGCAACGGGGGGACCAGAAACACGGTTCAGACAGGCAACTCGCTCCGCTTAGGACAGATCAAAGACCCGCGAACGTGGGCCGTCAAGGAAAAAGCTGATGCCACTTGTGGGTAGCGGTCGATAACGCTGTCGCCCGGTCGGCTCGATCCGCGCCCGGAATCGCCTCGAATTGACGCTCGTTTGAGCCCTTGCTAGGTTCGCCCGGTCCAAATGCCCAATCGAACGGTCCCCCCCGCCTCGTCAGCCGCCCATAAACTGCTGCAGCGCATCGAGAAACGCCGGGCCCGCCTCGGCGTCATCGGGCTCGGCTACGTCGGTCTTCCGCTGGCCGTCGAGTTCGCCGAAGCCGGCTTCCACGTCACCGGGTTCGACATCGACGAGAAGCGGGTCCGCGGGCTCAATCGCGGCGTCTCCTACATCCAGGACGTTCCGACCGCGCAGCTCAAGCGCCTCGTGCGCTCCGGGTATCTCGACGCCACCACGGACTTCAGCCGCCTGCGCCAGATGGACGCGGTCAACGTCTGCGTCCCCACGCCACTCTCCAAGACCCGCGACCCCGATGTCTCCTTCATCGTGGCCGCGACGGAGAACCTGGCGAAGTACCTCCGGCGCGGCACGCTCGTCGTCCTCGAGAGCACCACGTATCCCGGAACGACCGAGGAGCTGATCCTGCCGATGCTGTCGCGGGACGGGCTGAAGGTCGGCAAGGACTTCTTCCTCGCGTTCTCACCGGAACGCGTGGACCCGGGCAATCCCCGGTTCGGAACCCGCAACATCCCCAAGGTGGTCGGCGGCATGACGCCCGCGTGCACCGAGGTCGCCGTGCAGCTCTACCGCCAGCGGCTCGAGAAGGTGGTGCCGGTTTCGTCGCCCCAGGTCGCCGAGATGGTGAAGCTGCTCGAGAACACGTTCCGCAGCGTGAACATCGGCCTGGTCAACGAGCTCGCGCTGATGTGCTCGCGCATGGGCATCGACGTCTGGGAGGTGATCGAGGCGGCGGCCACCAAACCGTTCGGCTTCATGCCGTTCTATCCCGGACCCGGCCTCGGGGGACACTGCATCCCGATCGACCCGTTCTACCTGTCGTGGAAGGCGCGCGCGAGTGGCTTCGAAGCGCGCTTCATCGAGCTCGCCGGCAACGTCAACGGACAAATGCCGGAGCACGTGGTGCGGCTGGTGACGGAGGCGCTCAACCGGCGCGGCGTCGCGGTGCGCGGATCCAAGATCCTGGTGCTCGGCGTCGCCTACAAGGCGGACATCGACGACATGCGCGAGAGCCCCTCGCTCGACATCATGGAGAAGCTCATCGAAGGCGGCGCCCGTGTCTCCTACAGCGATCCCTTCGTGCCGAAGCTCGAGTTCGTCGGGCACCGCATGCAGAGCGTGCCGGTCACGCCGGCCAAGCTGCGGGGCTTCGATTGCGTCGTGGTGGCCACCGCGCACAAGGGCTTCCCGTACGGCCACATCCTGCGCTACTCGCGCTCCGTGGTGGACACGCGGAACGCCTTCAAGGGCAAGCGCTCGGACAAGATCATCCGACTCTAAGCCTCCCGCGGCGGGCGCGAGCTCCACGCCACGCTCGCGAAGCCGGCGGCCATGAGCAGCAGGAACGGCAGCGTCCGGTACTGCGCCGCGGCGACCGCGTACACGCCGGCCGACGCGAAGCCGACGGCCAGCGCCGCCTCGATCACCGCGAATTGCCCGCGCGCCGCGGGAGCCGGCCTTCCACCCCCCGTCTTGGGCGTGCGTTCCCACGGGCCGGCGGGCCCGCGCAGTCCTTCACACACCGCGCGTGAGTTGTTGACCGAGAGTCCGATCCCGAGCAGCAGGGCGGCGGCCGCCCCGCGCAGCGAGTTCCACGGGCTCCGGCCGAGCGCCTGCTGGCCGACCGTGAGAAACGCCACCGTGGGCCCGAATCCCAGCACCACGATCGCGACGTGCAGCGCGAGCGGGACGGCGCTCGCCTTCGGCACCATGACCATGAGCGGCACCATCAGGATCCCGAGCACGAGGATCAGGGGGTAGACCAGGTTCGCGGTCAGGTGGTGAATCGCCTCGAGCCGGAGCCGGGTGCCGTGCCGCTCACGGAGCACGCGCGGCAGCAGCTTTCGCGAACACTGGATCGCCCCCTTGGTCCAGCGCCGCTGCTGGGTCTTGAGCGCGCCGAGATCCTCCGGCAGCTCGCCCGGGGCCGTTCCGGCGGAGTCGTAGACGAACCTCCAGCCGGCGAGCTGCGCGCGGTAGCTGAGATCGAGATCCTCGGTCAGCGTGTCATCCGACCAGCCCCCGGCCTCCTCGATCGCGCGCCGCCGCCAGATTCCGGCGGTTCCGTTGAAGTTGAAGAAGTGCCCGCTCTCCTGGCGCACGGCGTGTTCCAGCACGAAGTGCGCATCGAGCAGCACCGACTGCGCCTCGGTCAGGAACGACTTCCCGCGATTGAGATGCGTCCAGCGCGCCTGGACCATCCCCACGTCGCGGCGCTCGAAATGGGGCACGAGCCGGAGCAGGAAATCCGGCGGCGGCACGAAGTCGGCGTCGAAGACCGCGATCAGCTCGCCCTTCGCCTGCTTCAGCCCGTCCGACAGCGCGCCCGCCTTGTGGCCGCGGCGGGTGAGCCGGTGCAGCACCCGGATGTCGAGTCCGGCGGCCCGCAGCCGTTCGACCTCCGCCTCGGCCATCGACGTCGTCGCGTCCGTGGAATCGTCGAGCACCTGGATCTCGAGCCGGTCGCGCGGATAGTCGAGCGCCGCGATCGAGGCAACGAGCCGCCGCACCACCCGCGGCTCGTTGTAGACCGGGAGCTGGACCGTCACCACCGGCCACGTGTCCCGCGCCGGCGGGGCCGTCACCCCGCGCGGACGCCGCCGCCACCAGCGCCACAGCAGGAGCGAGCGGTGGGCGGCGTAGAAGAGAACCAGGGTCTGCGCGACCAGGTAGGCCGCGAGCAGCACGGCCGGAAGCACACCCACGGCGGTTACGAACGTCGGAAGGCTCGTCATTGAATAGCTTGCATGCTAGGAGCCGCTCCCGCACCGGTCAACGACCGGCACAGCGAGTGGTGACCGCCGGGGCGGCCGGCCTTCCGCAAAACGAAAGAGGCGGGGCGCCGGAACGCCCCGCCTCCGTACCGCAGACCTGCTAGTTGACGACCTCGAAATCCGCATCGACGGCGCCATCGCCCTTGCCGCTCTGCCCCTTCTTGTCCGAAGGCGGAGCCGCGCCCGGGTCCGACGTGGACTTGTACAGGGTCTCAGACAGCTCGCGCTTGATCCGCTCGAGCTCGTCGTGAGCCGCCGAGATGGCGCCCTCGTCCGTGCCCTTGAGTGCCTCGCGCGCCTGCTTGATCGTCTCCTCGGCGCGCGCCTTGAGCGCGCCGTCCAGCGTCTCGCCGTGATCCTTGATCAGCTTCTCGATCTCGTAGGCCATGCTGTCGGTCTGGTTGCGCTTCTCGACGCCCTCGCGCCGCCGGCGGTCCTCGACGGCGTGCTGCTCCGCGTCGCGGACCATCGTCTGAATGTCCGATTCCGAGAGTCCGCTCGAGGCCTCGATGCGGATGCTCTGCTCCTTGCCCGTGTCCTTGTCCTTGGCCGAGACGTGCAGGATGCCGTTCGCGTCGATGTCGAACGTGACCTCGATCTGGGGCACGCCGCGCGGCGCGGGACGGATCCCGTCCAGGTGGAACCGGCCGATGGTCTTGTTGTCGCCGGCCATCGGTCGCTCGCCCTGGAGCACGTGCACCTCGACCTCCGGCTGCATGTCGGAAGCCGTCGAGAACACCTGGCTCTTGCGGGTCGGCACGGTCGTGTTCCGCGTGATCAGCGTCGTCATGACGGCGCCCTGGGTCTCGATGCCGAGCGACAGCGGCGTCACGTCGAGCAGCACCACGTCGCGGACATGACCCGCGAGCACGCCGCCCTGGATGGCCGCGCCGATCGCCACCACCTCGTCGGGATTGACGCCCCGGTGAGGCTCCTTGCCGAACATCTCCTGCACGAGCTGCTGCACCTTGGGCATGCGGGTCGCGCCGCCCACCAGGATCACCTCGTCGATCTGCGACGGCTTGAGCCCGGCATCCGCGAGCGCCCGCTCCACCGGCCCGCGGCAGCGTGTGATGAGGTCCTCGCAGAGCTGCTCGAGCTTGGCGCGGCTGAGACGGATCGCCAGGTGCTTGGGACCGTTCTGATCCGCGGTGATGAACGGCAGCTGGACCTCGGTCTCCATGACCGTGGACAGCTCGCACTTCGCCTTCTCCGCCGCCTCCTTCAGGCGCTGGAGTGCCATCGGATCCTTGCGGAGGTCGATGCCCTCCTGGTTCTTGAACTCGTCGGCCAGCCAGTCGATGACCTTCTGGTCGAAGTCGTCGCCGCCGAGGTGAGTGTCGCCGTTGGTCGAGCGGACCTCGAACACGCCGTCACCGATCTCGAGGATCGAGATGTCGAAGGTGCCGCCGCCGAGGTCGAAGACGGCGATCTTCTCGTCCTTCTTCTTGTCGAGGCCGTACGCCAGCGCGGCCGCGGTCGGCTCGTTGATGATGCGCTTCACGTCGAGGCCGGCGATCCGGCCGGCGTCCTTGGTCGCCTGGCGCTGGCTGTCGTTGAAGTAAGCGGGAACCGTGACGACCGCCTCGGTCACCTTCTCGCCGAGGTAGTCTTCCGCCGTCTGCTTCATCTTCTGGAGGATCATCGCGGAGATCTCGGGCGGCGAGAACTCCTGGCCGCCCGCCTGGACCCGCACGTCACTGTTGGGGCCCGCGATCACCTCGTAGGGAACGAGCTGGAGCTCGGAGCGGACTTCGTCGTGCTTGCGGCCCATGAAACGCTTGATCGAATAGATCGTGTTGCGCGGGTTCGTGACCGCCTGACGGCGTGCGACGAGACCCACGAGGCGCTCCCCCGTCTTCGCAAACGCCACGACGGACGGGGTGGTTCGGAACCCCTCGGCGTTGGCGATGACCTTGGGCTCGCCACCCTCCATCACGGCCACGCAGGAATTCGTGGTTCCGAGGTCGATGCCGATGACCTTGCTCATGAGTTCGTCCTTCCATTGAAGCGCGTCCCGCCGGAGACCGGACGGTCCCGGCGGGGCGCCTGGGTTCTTTCGCAGTTAGGCGACTTCGATCTCGATGTCACGCCGCCGGGCCTCGTCAGCCTTGGGCACGCGGATCTCGAGAACTCCGTCGCGGAACGTAGCGCGAATCTTGTCGCCGCGCACCGGCGTTGCGAGCTGGAACGTGCGCTCGAAGGCGCCGTACATCCGCTCGGCGCGGTGGCGGTTGCCGGGGGTCTCGGCGAAGGTGCGCTCGCCACGAATCGTGAGCGTGTCGCCCATGAGGCTGACCTTGAGGTCCTTCTGGCTCACGCCCGGGACGTCGGCATGGATCACGAACTCCTCCGCGGTCTCCTCGATGTCGACCGGGGGAACGAACGTGTTCCGGCTCTGGGTTCCGGCGGGCAGGAGCGAGTCGAACACGCGATCGAGGTCGTCGCGCAGCCCGAGGCCCAGGAACGCCCGCGGCGCCAGCATCGGAAAGTGGTTCTGAGTCTTCATCGGTGATTTCTCCTTCTATGGGGTGGTTCGGTTGGTTGTCGAGATGTGCTTGCTCGGCAATGCAGGCGGCGTACCAATTCCGTTCGGCATCGCGGCTGTTGCGCGGCAACGGGTTATGAGGCCGGAGCGATTCGCCGGTGTTCCGCTTCGAGGCGCGCGGTTTCAGAGCGAAACCGGACTGTTTCAGGACGTCACGACCGGCCCACTCATCTGATAGCGTGCGCCGCCATGCGTCTCGCCGCCTTCCTCCCCCACGTCGGCGTGTACGGCGGCGTCCGTCGCTTCATCGAGCTCGGCAACGCATGGACCGCGATGGGACACGACGTCACGCTCTACCACCCGGGCGGCGAGCCTCCCGGCTGGCTCCCGTTCGCCGGCCGCACGGCCCGGCTCGAAGCGGCGGCGGGCGGCGTTTCGGACATCGCCTGGTGCGGTGATTCCGGCACCTTCGCGGCGTTCCGCGCGCACCACGCCGCGACTCACGTCTACTACTGCGTCCTCGAGCGCGATCCCGGGCTCCCGGCGGCGATCGCCGATCGCGCCGTGCGGCTCGCCGCCAACTCGGCGCCGCTCCGCCGGCAGGTGGCCTCGCGCTCCGGCCGCCCGGTGCTCGACGGCATCGGCGGGATCCGCGTGGACCGCTTCCGCCCCGATCCCTCCGTGCGCGCCGCGGCCCCGCTGCGGGTGCTGGTGAACGGTCGGCGGTCGCGTCCCAAGAAGGGCACCGATCTGATTCTCGCCGCCCTCAGGTCGCTCGCCGGCAGCACCCCGGAGTTCGAGACGGTGCTCTTCGACAGCGCCGCCCCGGGATCCTCGGACGATCCCCGGCCGGGGGCCCGCCTGCCCGCCCGGGCGCGCTACGTCCTGGGCCCGAGCCAGGAGGAGCTCGTCCGTCTCTACCAGTCCTCGCACGTCTTCGTGGCGGCCGAGCGCAAGGCCGGCTGGTGCAACACCGCGCTCGAGGCGCTGGCGTGCGGCGCCGCGCTCGCCTGCACGCGGAGCGGGACCACCGACTTCGCGCACCACGGTGAGAACGCGCTCGTGATCCCGGTCCGGCACCCGTTCTTCATCGCGCGGGCGGTGCGTCGCCTGCTGGTGGAGGCCGCGCTGCGCGAACGCCTGCAGCAGGCCGGGCCACCGTCGGCGGCGGCGTGGAGCTGGGAGCGGCTCGCCGCGCGGCTCCTCGATCAAGTCGCCGCGCGCGCGTGAGGCATCACATCCTCGGGAGCGTGATGCCCTTCTGGCCCTGGTACTTCCCGGCCTTGTCCTTATACGACGTCTCGCACACCTCGTCGCTCTCGAAGAACAGGACCTGGGCGATGCCTTCGTTGGAGTAGATCTTGGCCGGGAGCGGCGTCGTGTTGCTGATCTCGAGCGTCACGAAGCCCTCCCATTCGGGCTCGAACGGGGTGACGTTGGTGATGATCCCGCAGCGCGCGTAGGTGGACTTGCCGACGCACACCGTCAGCACGTTCCGCGGCACCCGGAAGTATTCGACCGTGCGTCCGAGCGCAAACGAATTCGGCGGGATGATCGCGACCGGGCCCTTGAAGTCCACCATCGAGCTCGGATCCATCTGCTTGGGATCCACGATCGTGGAGTTCACGTTGGTGAAGATCTTGAACTCGTCCGCGATCCGGATGTCGTAGCCGTAGGAGGAGACGCCGTAGGAGATCACCCCCTGGCGCACCTGCTTCTCTTCGAAGGGCTCGATCATGCCGTGCTCGAGACACATTTTCCGGATCCAGCGGTCAGCCTTGATGGACATCCTTCACTCCCCGTGGGAACGACGTTCGAGAAGCCCGACGGCGTGGGAGAGCTCGGGCAGCAGGACTTCGCTGAGCGCGAGCTCGACGGCGCGGGGCGAGCCGGGGAGAAATACCACGAGACGGCGCCGCGCCACACCGGCCGCCGCGCGCGACAGCCAGGCCGCGGTCCCCACCTGGTCGAGCGAGCGCTGCCGGAACAGCTCGCCAAAGCCGGGCAGCCAGCGCTCGATCAGCGGCGCACCGGCCTCGAGCGTGCGGTCGCGCGGCGCGATGCCGGTGCCCCCGGTGGCCAGCACGACGTCGGCGTCGGCGTGCGCGAGCCCCTGCCTGAGCGCGGCGCGGATCGCGCGGATCTCGTCACGGGCCCAGACCCGCGTCACGATCCGATGTCCCGCGCGCTCGAGGAGCCGGCACAGGAGGTCGCCGCCCGGGTCCGAGCCCTCACCGCGCGTGTCGCTTACGGTGAGCACCGCGCACCCGATCGGCCCGGTGGCCGGCGTCGCGTGTGCGGGGCGCCGCCGTTTCGGACGCGCGCTCAGGCGGCCCACCGGCCGATCTCCTCGGCCAAAGGGACCGGCGAGATCCCGAATCGGGCCATCCACGGCGCAGGATCCACGAGCTTCTGCTCCGCGAGAATCTCGGGCTCGGGCTCCCACGATCCGGGCCCTGCACCCGGTCCCCGGGGCGCGGCCATCGCGGAGAGCTCGGTGAGGGTCCACGCGTCGCGCCCCGCGACGTCGAACCACTCGCCCCACCCGCCGTCGTCCACCGCCGCGCGGCGCAGCGTCTCGACGACGTCGGCTTCGGCCACCGGTTGGAAGGGACGGTTTCCGCTCGCGCCTGCCGAACGGAGCCTGAGCCAGAACGGCGAGGCCGCACCGACCAGCGGCGCAACGCGCAGGACGAGCACGCGTGTGGGGAGCGCACGGCACGCCTCTTCCAGGTCCCACTGGGCGCGCAGCGCGGCGGCGCGGGCGTCGCGATGGGTGCCTCCCCATCCCAGCACCACGAGGCCGCCGGCATCCGGGTTCCGGCCGAGCCATCCGCGGACCTGGGCCTGAGTTTCTCCGGGCCCGACGACGCCGATGATTCGCGAGCTGGAATCGCTGCGGCCGGCTCCGGCCTGCCGCACGAGGCGCCCCAGCGGCTCGGGGGGCGATTCCGACACCGGGGTCAGGACCATTCGTCGAGCGCCGCCCGCACCTGGCGCCGATGCGAAAGATCGTGCTCCACCCAGAACCGCACCATGTCGGCGAGCCGGTAAGGACCCAGTCGCTCGTGCCAGCCGAGCCGCGCCCAGTCCCCGGGGCCGAGGGTGCCGAGCCGCGCTACCTGCCCGCCGCGGAGCTTCGTCCACTGATCGAGCGCCCCCACGGCGTCGCCGGGACTCGAATGATGCTTCGTGAGGTCCACGAACGGCAGCGACGGCTGGGACTCCGAGAGGAAGAGGTCTAGCCGCGGCGCGAACACGAGGCGATCGCCGGCCTCGAGGTGGGCGACGACCTCCGCGGCGCTCCACTTCCCCGCGGCCGGACCGCGGGTCCAGCGCTCCGTGCCCGTGCGGTCGTGGAGACGACGTGCCCACTCGGGGCTCTCCCGCAGGCTCTCCAGCAGCCGATCCCATTCCCACCAGCTCATCGGGCCGCGCTCGCGCGACGTGCGCCCGGTGTCGGCACGCTCCACCGGGTGGGGCATCGCGAACCCGCGCTCGAGGTAGCTGCGGGCGAGCTCCGCGTAATGGCTGGCGCCGTTCTCGATGGCCCGCCGGTGACTCTCGGCGACCTGGCCGACCACTTTGGCCGGGGAGCCGAAGGCGAGGCTTCCCGCGGGAATCTCCTGGCCTTCACGAACGAGGGACGCGGCGCCGATCAGCGATCCCGCCCCGATGCGGGCTCCGGACAGCACCACCGAGCCCATCCCGATCAGGCAATCGTCCTCGATCCGGCAGCCGTGGATGATCGACCGGTGCCCGACCGTCACACGATTACCGAGGAGCGCCGGCATTCCGGCATCGACGTGCACCACGGAGTTGTCCTGGAGGTTCGTTCCCGCACCGATCGCGATGCGGTCGGTGTCCCCGCGCACCACGGTGTTGAACCACACGCTCGAACCCTCGCCCATCTCGACGTCGCCGGTCACGACGGCGCCGGGCGCGAGGAACGCGGTGGGATGGATGCGGAGCCGCGCCGTCCAGCCGGCGGCGCTCACGCCATCCTCGCGGGCTCGCCCACGAAGGGATTGTGCCGCCGCTCCTCGCCCACGGTCGTCGCCGCGCCGTGTCCGGGGAGGCATCGCACGTCGTCCCCGAGCGGGAAGATGCGGTTGCGGATCGAACGCTCGAGCTGCTCGAAGGAGGCACCCGGCAGGTCCGTGCGACCGACCGAGCCCGCGAACAGCGTGTCCCCCACCCACAGGTCGCCGGAGCGCCGGAAGCACACGCCGCCCGGTGAATGGCCGGGGGTGTGAATCACCTCGAGCTGCTCGTCGCCCAGTGTGATCCGCTGGCCGTCCTCGAGATCGTGCACGTCCCGCGGCGGCGCGGCGGCCGGGAATCCGAACGCCGCTCCCTGCTCGGAGAGCCGCTCGAGCAGCGGGCGGTCGGCCGGGTGCAGCCAGTATTCGCCGCCCAGCTCGTCCTGCACGGCACGCATGCCCGCCACGTGGTCGTAGTGGGCGTGCGTGTTGAGGAGAAGACGCACGTCGAGCCCCGCGCCGCGCACCTTCCGAATCACGACCTCCGCCTCGAAGCCGACATCGACGATCGCGCAGTGGCGCGTGCTCTGGCAGGCGAGAATGTAGGTGTTGTTCTCGAGCGGGCCGAGTCGGAGCGCGAGATGGAGCAGCGGCATCAGGCGGTCCTCCGGCAGGCCACAGCGCACGTCATTTCTTGTATCCGATCGCGCGCAGGAACTCGCGGCGCTTCGTGCGCGCCGCATCGTCCTCCAGACCTAACGGCGGCTGTCCGTCCACCACGCCCAGGATGCCGCGGCCCTGATCGGTCTCCGCCACGATCGCCTCGACCGGGTTGCCGGTGGCACAGAACACGCGGCACACCTCGGGACAGCGCTTCACCGCCTCGAGCACGGTGATCGGAAAGATCCCCGCGAGCGCGATGTAGAACGCGTGTCCGGCGCCGACGCGGCGCGCGTTCTCGGCGGCCAGCGCCACCAGTGCGGGCTCGTTGCCCTCGGTGCGGATCAGTCGCGGGCCCGAGGCTTCGCAGAAGGCGATCCCGTACCTCGCCCCCGGGATCACCGCGACGATCTCGGCAAGATCCTCGGCCGTCTTGATGAAGTGCGCCTGCCCGACGATCAGGTTGCCGTCGGGCGGCAGCTCGAGTGCCACCGTGTGGAGGTTCACGCGCGAACGCTACGCAGCCGCGCCGCAGGGGGTCAAGCCGCCCTGGAACGCGTGGCTAGAACGCCTGGCTCGAGCCGATCGAAACCACCCGCTCACGGGCCTCGTCCCGGGTCGGGCTGATCGGCCACGCGACGTCCACCCGCACGATGCGCCCCAGCGAGAGCCGCGGCATCGAAACCCGCAAACCCACGCCGGCATCGCTGAACCACGACGTGCCGGCCGCCCCGGCGCCCCACATGCGTGCCGCGTCGGTGAAACCCACCACGCCGAACGAGAGGAAGTCGGGGCTCGGGGTCGGCAGCGCGATGCGGGCCTCGCCGTTCAGCCGCCAGCCGCGGGTGCCCGCGACAGCGTGCACCGGGTAGGCGCGCAGTCCGTTGAGCCCGCCGTACACGATCTGGAAATCGCGCTCCGGATTCGTCGCCGCTTCGCCCAGGGCGGCGAGGACGAGCGTGTGCTGCCGCATGGCCTGCGTGACCCAGCGCGCGTTGAGCCGGTACAAGGTCTCCTTGGGGGTCGCCGTGATGCGCCCTTCCACCGATCCCCACAGGGTGCCGTACCCGAGGGATCCCTGATCGGTGCCCAGGCCGAGTTGGGTGCGCACGTATCCTTCGTTCTGCGAGCTGCCGAGCCAGAGCGGCGCGTAGCCGACCTGGAACCCGACCAGCGGACCGGCGTCGATGTCCTCGACCACCCGCATGCGGTCCACGTTCCAGCGCTCGAGGTAACGCGGGTTCCAGAGGATCAACTCCGCGCTCAGGCGCCTCAGTCTCAGGCTCGATTCCCCGCCCTCGAACTCGACCGGCGCGCCGGGCTGGGTGTCCGCCGGGCCGAGCCGGCGGTCGTAATGGAGCAGCGAGTAGCGGAACCGGCGGATCACGCCTTCGACGCGGCTGCCGTGTCCCCACCACAGCTCGGCCTGCTCGAGGCGCCGGTCGGTGCCGGCCACCTCGGCGTTATTCGCGTAGAGGCGGACGCGCGACGTGCTGCGGTCGAACGTGTATCCGAACGTGCGCCGGGTATCGAGCGCGTAGAACGGCTGATACAGCCCGAACGAGCTGCTCGCGCCTTCGGCGCCGTCACCGAAGCCGACGCGCGCGCGGATGCGCGACCGCGCGATTCCAGGGTCGTTGTATTCGAACGAGCGTGTCGTGCCCTCGGGTCGCTGGCTCACCGCGAAGGCGAGCGTCTTGCCGAGCCCGAACAGGTTGCGCTCGGCGAGGCCGATCTTGCCGTACCGCTTCCCCCCCGAGCTCTCGAAGTTGAACTCCGGGGTGGTGGTCCACACGTCGCGTGTGACGACCCGGATCGAGGCCGAGTCCTGTCCGCTGCCCTGGACCAGGACCGGGATCAGGAACGACAGACCGCGGAGGACGCGCTCGGTTTCGCTCTTGAGATCGGGCGTCCAGGGCTGCCCCTCGTTGAAGGGCATCTGGGAGAGGACGGTGCCGGGGCGGGTGCGGAAGTGAACCGCGTTCGCCGCGCGATAGAGCCAGGTGAGGCTGCCCCGCCCGTAGGCGTCGAAGATCGGCAGCGTCTCGACGTCGACGTCCTCGACCGGCAGTCCGAAGGGTTCGGGCTGGGCGCGGGCCGTGGACGGACCGCAGGCGACGGCGATGGCTGCGAGCAGCCACACCGCCGTCCGGGAATGCGCTCTACCGTTTCTTGGACGTGCCGAGGCGCTCACGCGCCAGCTGCGCCTCACCCGAACTGGGGAAGCGTTTGACGAGGTCCTCCAGCGTCCGCCGCGAATCGGCGGATCGTCCGAGCTTCTCCTGGCTCAACGCCAGCTTGTAGAGCGAGGCGGGCACCTTGTCCCCGGCGGGGTTCAGCGCCTCCACCCGCGCATACTCGGTCGCGGCGCTGTCGAACCGGGATTCCGCGAAGAAACATTCACCAACTCCATACTGGGCGTTGTCGGCCAGCTCGTGGCTCGGGTAGCGCGCGAGCAGCTCCCGGTAACTCTGGAGCGCGATCGCGTAGCGGCCCTGGGACAGGTCCTGCGTGGCCTGGTCGAACAACTGCGTCGGATCGACGCCGCCGGCAGCCGGTGGCGGGGCCGACGACCGCTGTGACATCTGCTGGATCCGGCCCATGGCCTCGCCGAGCCGGGCCTCGAGCCGTTCCATCTGCTGCGACACCTCGGATGTCGTGGTGCCGGTCGCGGCGCGCGTGCTGAGCAGGATCTCGCGTTGTTCGGCGAGATCGACCTGGATCTCGGCGATCGCCTGGTACGTCACCGAATCGCGCACCCGCATGGTATCGACCACCGTGCGCAGGCTGTCGAGGCCCGAGCGCAGCGTCAGCATCCCCGGCGGCACGCAGCCGGCCGACGCCGCGAGCCCGGCGACGAGCACGGGGAGCATCAGACGCCCCCCGGCTCCGCCCCACGAGCCGCGCGTCGTCTCGCTTCCCGGGCGACTCACCGGATCACGAAATGCGCGCGCCGATTCTGAGCCCATGCCTCCTCGTTCGCTCCGGTCGCGAAGGGCCGCTCCTTGCCGTACGAGATGACCTGCATGCGGTTCGCCTCCACGCCCTGCGACACCATGTAGTCGCGTGCCGCCTGCGCGCGGCGCTCGCCGAGGGCCTGGTTGTATTCGACGGTGCCCCGCTCGTCGCAGTGTCCCTCGATGGTCACCTGGACGGTCGGATTGCTGCGCATCAGCCGGGAGTTGCCGTCGAGCGCCGCACGCGCGTCGTCACGGAGCGAGTACGAATCGAGATCGTAGAACGCGGGAGCGAAGTCCTCGGCGCGGATCGTCGGGGTCGGCGTGGGCGGCGGAGCGGGCGGCGTCTCCTGCGGAGGGGTCGGGGTCGGTGCGGTCTCGGTCGGCTGCGGCGGCGCCGGCGCGGGCTCCGGGGCCTTCTTCTTCGCGCACCCCGCGACGACGAACAGACTCGAGAGGAGGAGGGCGGCGACAGCAATCCTGCGAACGTGGTTCATCGTTTGATTCCTCCCTGATCGGCACCACGTTCCGGGCCGGCCTGCGCCGCCGATGAAGCCGATCCCGGTCGTGGCGACCAGGCCGGACTCACCGCCGCGCCGCCGGTGTCCAGTTTCCGGGGCGCCCGTTCATCCAGATCCGTCACGAACAGGGAGGGCGCACCCTCCCGGTTCGACGAGAAAACGAGATGTCGCCCGTCCGGCGACCACTTGGGGTTTTCGTTGCTGCCCCCGGTCACGACCGGCCGCGCGCCCGATCCGTCGACGCGGCAGATCCAGATGTCGAAACCGCCGCCGGTTCGGGACACGAACGCGATGCGATCCCCTGCGGGCGACCAGGACGGTGAATCCGTGTTGTCCACCTCGAATGTCAGCCGTCGAACGTTACCACCTTCCCGGTCCATCACGTAAACCTGCGAGACACCGGTTCGGTCGGAGGTGAAGGCGATTTCCTGTCCCGTCGGAGACCAGGCGGGTGACGTGTCGATGCCACGCGCGTGAGTGAGCCGCCGCGGGGCCCCGCCGCGGGCGTCGAGCATGTAGATGTCGGGACTGCCCTCGAAGCTCAGCGTGCACGCGATCTCGCGGCCGTCCGGCGAATAGGAGGCGCTGGTGTTGATGCCACCGCGCGTCGAGACGGCGAACACCTTGCCGCCCGCGGACGGAACCACGAAGAGCTGGGGTCCCTTGCCACCGCGATACGACGTGAACAGCAGCAGCGAGCCGTCGTAGGACCAGGAAGGAGACGTCGCGATCGAACGGTCCGCGGTGAGCGGCGCGCGGTTCGCTCCGTCGTAGTCCATCACGTGAAGCTCCTTCACACCGCTCGCGACCGTGGCGTACGCGATCCGCGTCTGGGCCACGCCCGCCTCGCCCGTGAACTGGAGGACGATGTCGTCGGCGAAGCGGTGGACGAGCGCGCGCCGATCCTTGAGCGGGCCGCGGTAGTCGCGCGCGAGGATCAGCTTCCGCCCCGGGAGATCGCGCACCTCGCCCGCCAGCTTCACCATGCTGCCCTCGACGGTCCAGCGCCCCGACACGATCGCCTGGAGCTCGGCGGGCGCCGGCTCGCCGGACCACGTGCGGTGGACGGCGAACACCGCCGACCAGTCGAGATCGTTGGCGAGCACCTCGTCGGCTTCGACGCTCGACGCCCCGGCATCGCGGTTCCCGCCGGCCTGGAGCGGCTCGCACTGGATGCGGATCCTCTGGCCCTGACCGGTCGTGATGTCGATCCGCACGTCGCGGGTCTGGGCGAACGCCATCGCCGCCACGACCAGGCCGAGGGCGACGAGCAGAACGCGGAGATGGAGCGGGCGGATCGTCATGGCTGCTGGTACTCGAAGCCGAAGTGAACGCCGAGGTCCGCGCCGTTGAATCCGAGCGGGAGCGGCGGCAGCGGATGGCTGACGCCCACCGCGCGCAGCGCCGAGCGGTCGAAGTAGTCGGAGCCGCTGCCGGTCTCGATGCGCGCTCCCGAGATCCCGCCGTTCCGCGCGATCTTGAAATACACCACCGCGCGCAACTTCTCTCCCGACGTCGCGCCCAGCGCGCTCCAGTTCTGCGCGATCTTGGCGCGCACCTGCATCAGGTAGTAGGTGAACTCGAAATCGGCGGCGTCCACCGCCACCTCGCCGCTGAGCCCGGCCGGTCCCATGGCGGCCGCCGGGAGCGCGGGCGCGGGCGGTCCCGGGAGCGGCTCCTCGGCCGGCTTGGTCTCGGGCTTCTTGGTCTCCTCGCGCTCCGGTTTGGGGCTGTCCTTCTTCTTGGGCGGCTCGATCTTCACGCCCTCCTCGGGGTCGGCCGGCTCGGTGAGCTGCTCGCGCGGCGGCGGCGGCACGGCACGCGCCGCGGGCAGGGCGCCGGGATCGACCAGCGAGACCTGGACGACCTCCGGTCCCGAGATCATGAGCGGGTCGGAGGCGCGCGCGATGAAGAGCGCCGCGACCACCCCGAGGTGCACGACGGTGGACAGGCCCACCGAGCCGCGCAGGCTCATTTCTTGACCTCCGTCGGCGGCTGGGTGACGAGGCCGAGCGAGGAAACCCCCGAGCGCCGGAGCCGCGCGATCAGCTCGACCACGAAGCCATAGGGCACGTTGCGATCGGCGCGCAGGAACACCGGCCGCTCGCGCGCTCCCGCGCGGGCGAGTGCCGCCTCGAGCTGCCCGATCGGCACCACCTTCGATCCCACCGCGATGGTGCGGTCCGAGCGCACGCTCACGACGAGCCCCTCCCGCACTTCGAGCCCGCGCGCCGCGACCTTCGGCAGGTCGACCTGGAGCCCGCCCTGGAGCAGCGGCGCCGTCACCATGAAGATGATGAGCAGCACGAGCACCACGTCGACGAGCGGCGTGACGTTGATCTCCGAGAGCGGCTGGCGCGTGGATCCGACACGGAAGCTCATGAAGCCCGGCGTCCCTCGAGCCTCCGGTCCAGGAACTCTACCGAGAACTGGCCGGTCTGGTTGGTGATCTCGCGCAGGCGGCCGATCAGGTGGTTGTAGCCGACCACGGCCGGGATCGCCGCCGCGAGTCCGGCGACGGTGGCGATCAGCGCCTCGGCGATGCCGGGCGCCACCACCACCAGCGAGGCCGAGCCCTGGGCGCCGATGTTGAGGAACGACGTCATCACGCCCCACACCGTGCCCATGAGGCCGATGAACGGCGAGACCGAGCCGGTCGTGGCGAGGAATCCCACGTGACGCTCGAGCTGGGCGGCGCGCTCGCCGGCCGCGCGGTCCATGGCCCGCTGGATCACCTCGTAACGGAGCGCCGGCGAGAGATCGGGGCTCGTCTGCTGCTCGAGCGAGCGCTGCCCGGCGAGCGCCACCCAGGCGAGCATGCTCTGCGGGTGCTGCTCACAGAGGAGCCGGCAGTCGGCGGTCGGCGGCAGGCGGCGGAACGCCCCGAGGAAACCCTTGTCGGCTTTCTCGACGCGGGAGAAGAGCCCGAGCCGGTTGACGATCACGGCCCACGAATACACGGACATGATGAGCAGCACCGCCAGGATGATCTTCGCGAACAGGCCGGAGCTCGCGATCAGCGCCGGGACCGAGGCCCGGATGCCGCCCATGGCCTGCAGCACGAGCGTCGCCGGAAGCATGGCTTCACACTCCTTGTGAAGGTGCATGGCGGATGAGCGCTCCGAATGGGACGGAACGCAAGGGCAAGCGTGATCGCAAGCTAGCACGCGCGAAAACCAGCCTCAACCCGCGACCCTCCTTTTCAGCTCCATTACTTCGGCGGGCAGGGCCTTATTCCCGGGGAAGCCGGGCATCTTCCTGACGCAGGCCTCCGGCGGGGTCAAGCCGCTGCAAAAACGCAAGCCGCCGTCTCGCATTGCGGGTCGCCCCTCGCTAATGTTGGTGCGCCTCAGGGGTACGAGTGCCGACACCCCCGGGGGCGATCACCCCTCGAAAGGAACCTCTTGCTCCGACCGTTCGCAGCCGCGGCCCTCTCCTGCCTCGCACTGCAGGCGACCCCGGTGTTCGCCGGCGAGCCGCTCCAGGCACCGAGCTTCGCAGTGCGCGGACTCGACGGCCGCACGGTCCGTCTCACCGAGTTCAAAGGGAAGCCCGTCGTGCTGGATTTCTGGGCCACCTGGTGTGCGCCCTGCCGCGCGACCATGCCGCATCTCGACACGGTCCAGAAGCGCTACCGCGAGAGCGGCCTGGTAGTGCTCGGCGTCTCCGTCGATGACGGGGACGCCGAATTCGTGAAGCGCTACGCCGCCAAGCTCGGCGTGAAATTCCGTCTCGCCATGGCCGACGAGGAAGTGCTCGATTCCTACGGCCCGATCCGCTCGATCCCCACCACCTTCTTCATCGATCGCCGCGGCGTGGTCCTCCGCCGCGTGGTGGGCTACATCGACGCCGAGACCCTCGACTCCTACGTCACCGAGCTCGTCGACCGCTGACCGCACGAAACGCGAACGGCCACGCTCGCGCGTGGCCGTTTTTGTTTCCGTGGTGCCCGGGGCGAGATTTGAATCCCGGCGAATGGTCGTCACCGTGCGCAGCGTGCGGAAAACGCAAGCGCACGGTGACGGTCGAAGTGCATTCCCGTGCACCGTGCGCACCGGGGACTCGGACAAACACTCGGACAACTAGCGAGTGCCCTCGCCATCAGGGACCGCAGGGACGCGGGAGGCGCGTGGCGCACGCCACCCCCTGACCCCCTCGGATGAGCGTTCCTGACGGGCGGTTCTTGACCCGGCGAGTGTCGGAGAAGATTACGGTTCTTCGAAATGTGAATCGACGCCAGCGCAGTGGCGATTTCGAGTGAATCACGAGTGACTGACGATCTATTCTCCGTCCGAATGACGAAGCCGGAAGCCAAGGATCTCCGACGACTGATTCACACGGCATCACTCGCGTCGATTTCGTGCTGCGTGCTGCTGCTGCCCGCAGGCACGCTACGCGCGGCGACGTTCCCGGAATTCGTCGATCCGCATCCCGCGGCCGGAAATAAGTTCGGGTCAGCGGTGGTTCCATTGAGCACAGGCAACGTGGTCATCACGTCTCCCTACGACGACGCTGGTGGCTACGACGCGGGCGCCGTGTATCTGTTCAACGGCGCGACCGGTGTCCTGATCAGCACCCTGCTCGGCTCCGCGGGCGATCTGGCAGGCGGGGACGGCGTAGTAGCTCTGTCGAACGGCAACTACGTGATCTGCAGTCCGGCCTGGGACAACGGCACCATCACCGATGTTGGTGCGGCGACTTGGGGCAGCGGCACGACGGGAGTAACCGGCGTGATTTCGGCTGCCAACAGTCTGGTAGGGTCCTCGGCCAATGATATGATCGGTGTTTCTGGCGTGACGGGACTCTCAAACGGAAACTACGTGGTCTGCAGTCCGGCCTGGGACAACGGCACCATCACCAATGCTGGCGCGGCGACTTGGTGCAGCGGCTTGACCGGGAGAACCGGGGCGGTCTCCGCCGCCAACAGCCTGGTCGGCTCCAAAGTCGAAGACGGGGTCGGCCATTTCGTGACGGCCCTCGCGAATGGCAACTACGTGGTCTGCAGTCCGGCCTGGGGCAAGCCGGCCTGGGGCAAGGGTGTGCTCGCCAACGCGGGCGCGGCGACTTGGGGCAGCGGCACGACGGGGGTAACCGGCGTGATCTCGGACACCAATAGCCTGGTTGGCTCCGGGGCCAACAACTTGGTCGGCGACAGGATGGTGACGGCGCTTTCGAACGGCAACTACGTGGTCTGCAGCGGGCACTGGGACAACGGCACCATTGCCGACGCCGGCGCGGTGACTTGGTGCAGCGGCTTGACCGGGAGAACCGGGGCGGTCTCCGCCGCCAACAGCCTGGTCGGCTCCAAAGTCGAAGACTGGGTCGGCAACAATGTCGTGACGGCACTCTCGAACGGCAACTACGTGGTCTGCAGTCCGTTCTGGGACAACGGCACCATCACCGATGTTGGCGCGGCGACTTGGGGCAGCGGCACGACGGGAGTAACCGGCGTGATCTCGGACACCAATAGCCTGGTTGGCTCCAAGGCCAACGATATGGTCGGTAATAATGGCGTGACAGCGCTTTCGAACGGCAACTATGTGGTCGGGAGCCTCGGCTGGGACAACGGCACCATCACCAATGCTGGCGCGGCGACTTGGGGCTGCGGCACGACCGGGGTGACGGGGGTGGTCTCCGCAGCCAACAGCTTGGTTGGCTCCGGGGCCAACGATCTCGTCGGCCCCATCATCACCGCGCTCTCAAACGGCAACTATGTGGTCATCAGCCCGAGCTGGGACAACGGTGTGCTCGCCAACGCGGGCGCGGCGACTTGGGGCAGCTGCACGACCGGGGTAACCGGCGTGATCTCGGCCGCCAACAGCCTGGTCGGGTCCACGACCTGGGATCTCAGAGATGCTGGCGTGACAGCGCTTTCGAATGGCAACTATGTGGTCTGCAGCGAGGACTGGGACAACGGTGTGCTCGCCAATGCTGGCGCGGCGACTTGGGGCAGCGGCACGACCGGGATAACCGGCGTGATCTCGGCCGCCAACAGCCTGGTCGGGTCCACGACCTGGGATCTCTTAGATGCTGGCGTGACAGCGCTTTCGAACGGCAACTATGTGGTCTGGAGTCCGTACTGGCACAACGGCGCAGTCACCAGTGCTGGCGCGGTGACTTGGTGCAGCGGCTCAACCGGGAGAACCGGAGCGGTCTCCGCCGCCAGCAGCCTCATAGGGTCCACGGCCAACGATGTGGTCGGTAGTAATGGCGTGACAGCGCTTTCGAACGGCAACTACGTGGTCTGCAGTCCGGCCTGGGACAACGGCACCATCACCAATGCTGGCGCGGCGACTTGGTGCAGCGGCTTGACCGGGAGAACCGGGGCGGTCTCCGCCGCCAACAGCCTGGTTGGTGCGACTGCCTATACGGATTTGCAAGCGATCGTGGCCGATGATGTCAATGAGACCTTCTTGGGCCGCTTCCTTGGGGAAGGCGGCGGCCGGGTTCGCGTCGGCAGAGCGTTGGTTGACCACGTGGCGCCGGCTCAGCCGACCGGGCTCGTCGCCGCCTACTCAGGCGGCCAAACGAACCTGGGATGGTCCGCGAATACCGAGAACGATCTCGACTCCTACCGTATCTATCGAGCGACCTCGGCGGATTTCACACCGGCTCTCGACAATCGGATCGCCACCCAGATCTCCACCAGCTACGCAGACGTAGGCCCGGCGGGCCGCTACTACAAAGTGAGCGCGGTGGACGTTAACGGCAACGAGAGCGGCTTCGCGCTGATTACACCAGACGAGACGACCGAGGTGGACTTTGAGCGTCCGGTCGCCTTCGCGCTCGAGGGCGTCAGGCCGAACCCGGCCAACCGGAGCCGGCTCAACGTTGCGTTCGCACTGCCGAGCGGAGCCGCGGCCCGGCTGGACCTGATCGACGTGAGCGGACGCCGCGTGATCTCGCGCGAGGTCGGCTCGCTGGGTGCGGGGCGGCACACGGTGAACCTGTCCGAGGGTCGAGCGGTGGCTCCCGGTCTCTACTGGGTCCGGTTCACCCAGGGCGCGAACGAGCGAGCGGCGCGGGTGGCCGTGATCGAGTGATATGGAACGACCCTAGGTCAAGGCACTTTTTGTCCTCTACGGCCACCCTCCGGGGTGGCCGTAGTCTTTGCGTTGGCGTGATGGTAACGAGGCAGCGGAGAAGGCCGGACGCTT
>Ga0137435_1000023_pt1 | contig 84392 bp, 55 predicted proteins | sample EasRivERMGT100_2_FD_104904 | JGI IMG/M metagenome (GOLD analysis project Ga0137435, IMG submission 104904) | Soil microbial communities from meander-bound floodplain in the East River, Colorado, USA - East River MetaG ERMGT100_2 | ecosystem: Environmental > Terrestrial > Soil > Floodplain ... | reverse complement strand
GAACTGAACCTCGCCAGCTACCGCTTGGAGGCGTCGAAGAAGGGCAAGGAGAGCAAGAACTGAGGGTCAGAGTCCGGGAGAAATAGTTGTCGCCGGGCGGAAAAAGTAGTTGTCGCCAATCAGCGCACGCAGTTCAGGCGCGGTGGGGCAGAGCGTGCGAACCTTCTCGGCGGCGTAGTCCGTGTAGCGCACGACGCGGAGCTGCTTACCGTCGGGGTCAAGCTCGTAGACGAGATGCGCGGCGATTTCGACACGGCCATCGTCGAAGTAGAACTTTCGGCGCTCATCTGTCGGAGGCTCCTTGACCATCGGCGGGAACGGCTCTTCCTCGTCCGGCCGGGCCGTATCGGTGATGACCCGAGTCTCGCCCGTGTCCTTCAACTCCTCTTCGGTCAACCTTACCGGGTCGCCGTCGAAGCTCGGATCGGCGAACAGACGAGTGGCCGAGCCGGTGTAGTCGATGATGTTGAACCAGAGCTTCCCATAGTCGTCCCGGACCCGCGTTCCGCGACCGATGATCTGCTTGAACTCGCTCATGGAGCCGACGACACGGGCCAGCACGATGTTCTTGCAGGTCGGAGCGTCTACGCCTGTCGTGAGTAGCTGCGAGGTGGTCAGGATCGTCGGGACTCTCGTGTCCACGTCCTGGAACCGGCTGAGATGGCCACGGCCGATGTCGCCCTCGTCGGCTGTGACGCGGCAGACATAGTCGGGATGCTGCTGAGCGAGGTCGGCGTTCAAGTTGTTAAGAGCCGCACGCATCTCGCTGGCGTGCTCTTGGTCCACGCAGAAGACGATGGTCTTCGCGAAGCGATCCGTCTTCTTCAAGAAGGCCGTCAGGTGATGAGCGATGGCCTGCGTTCTGGCGCGAAGGGCCACGACTCTCTCGAAGTCCTTCGTCTCGTACTCGTCGTCCGGGATCGGCCGGCCGTAGCGGTCGAGATCAGCCTTGCTCGGTCGCCACCCGGCCGCATCCCACTCCGTGATCACGCGATGAACGCGGTACGGGGCTAGGAATCCGTCTTCGATCCCTTGACGGAGGCTGTACTCGTAGAGCGGATTCCCGAAGTACTGGTACGTGTCGCGATTGTCGTCTCGCAGCGGAGTCGCGGTCATTCCAAGCTGGTAGGCCGGCTCGAAGTAATCCAGGATCACGCGCCAGGAACTGTCGTCCCGGGCGCTACCACGGTGGCACTCGTCCACGATCACGAGATCGAAGAAGTCGGGCGGGAACGCCTTGAAGAGCCCGGCTCGTCTCTCGTCTTCGGCGAGGGCCTGGTAGATCGCGAAGTACATCTCACGGCTCTTGACGACCTCACCGGACTCGATCTTGTAGCGAGCATCTCCGAACGCCGCGAAGATGCCATCCTTCGGCTGATCGATGAGGATGTTCCTGTCGGCGAGGTAGAGGATTCGTGGCCGGCGATGTTCCCTCGTGCGGTTCCAACGGCCGTTCCAAAGCTTCCAGCAGAGTTGGAACGCGACGGCAGTCTTCCCTGTGCCGGTCGCCATCGTCAGCAGGAGCCGCCGGTTGCCCTTGAGGATTGCCTCGACGGTGCGGTTGACGGCGAGTTGCTGGAAGTACCGCTCGCCCTTCCCGACCTCATGGTTGAACGGCGTAAGCAGTTGATCCGCGATGCGGTCGTCACCCAGGTCCTGCGCCCGTCGGTAGCGTTCCCACAGTTCCGAAGGAGTCGGGTAGCAGCCGAGGTGCTTCTCCAGCCCGGTGAAGTAGTCGAACTCGATAATCTCGTGGCCGTTCGTCGCGTAGGCGAACTTGAGGCCGATCATGTCGGCGTACTGCTTCGCCTGCTGGAGACCGTCTGCGGCCGTCTTGTAGGAGGGCTTCGCCTCGACGACCGCGATGGGAAAATCGCGTGTGTAGCGCAGTAGATAGTCCACGCGCTTCGGGGCCTTACGGACGAACCCCGCTCCTACGGGGACGATCCTCCCATCCGTGATCGTCTTCTGCTCCAAGATCGAGTGGGGTTCAGCGTCCCATCCCGCAGCATGGAGCCTCGGAACGACGAACTTGCGGCAAGTGTCGGCTTCCGTCGGCATCGAGGACACGCTCCCCGCATCTACCTGTTGGACATCAGTTTGCGCAGACCGTAGAGCAGAGGCACGTTACCACACCAAGTCCTAGACGACATCGTCACCGCAGCAGTCCTTGCCGCTGTTCGGCGTGATACAGGGTCCGCCTTTCTGACGTCGGGCGACCTCCCACATGTTCTTACTCCACGGAGTGGGGTCACCGGGGGGTGGCCTCGACCTCACGCTTCGGCGCACGCACGCTCTCGCTGCACACGATCGAGGGCACCTCACGTGCTCTAGCGCCCGCGCCCACGCTGCGACCGTTCGCATCCCCCGCGCGCGGTTTCCGATTCCGTCGTCGTGATATGGCATCCGGCCCGCGTACTCGGGCATCTCACCCGAACCCATGCTCTCTCCCGTGATCGCGTCGTGATGTAGCAACACGTTGCCGTCGTCGTGATGTGGCACGCGACGTGCGGAGTCTCACGGTTGGCAGGCGACACCACCAACCGCGAGGACATCATGCACCGCCGGAACATCCCCACGACCTACACCGAAGCGCGCGAGACTCTGAACCCCCGCGCCGAGCGCACGATCGCGAACAATACGCGCCTACGGCTCCACGGCTCGTCGATCGGCCTCATCCTCCACAGCACCGAGGTCGTCACCTTCAACGCGGACGGCTCCATCGTCCTGCGCACGGGCGGCTACCACACCACGACCACGAAGGACCGGCTCAACCGCGTTGCGAGGGCACACGGCTGGAGCGTCTACGCGAAGGCTCGCGAGTGGTTCATCTCGCATCGGTCCGGCACCGTCTTCGAGTTCGAGGACGGCTTCACGATCCCGGCCGATGGCCCAAAGGTTCCTGATGCGCGGGAGTGGAAGGACGGGGAAGTCGGCTACTGCCTCGGGCTCGTTCGTGCGCGCGGCAATGGTTCCGTGCCTCGTTCCGCTGTCGAGTCCTACTTGAAGGTCCAGGTTGCTTCGGCCACCCGCGAGAAGGCGCACTCGATCGCGGCGGACCTTGCCCGCGCGGCCTTCTACGTCGGCCAGGACAAGTGGGCCGAAGCTGAGAACGTGCTCTGCACGGCATGCGGACTCGCCACCATTGCCGAGCAGCCGAAGGAGCCCGCACCGGACTTCACGGTCGAGAACCACGGAACCATCTTCCTCGTGCGTCCGCAGAGCGATCCGGCACGCGAGCACCTGGAGGAGAACGTCGATGAGTCCGCCCAGTGGTTCGGTGGTGCGCTGGCGGTGGAGCATCGCTGCATCCTGAACCTCGTGGCGCTCCTCCGCGAAGAAGGTTTCGCCGTGGGAGGTGCCGCGTGAACGCTAACACCTTCTACGTTGCCGAGGTGACGAAGCGCCGTTATCGAGGGCGTGCGCCGAAGCCCGTGCGCGGGCCTGACGACGTGGTCGCCCTCATCGGCAAGAAGCTCCGTGGCGAGACCCGCGAGCACTTCCTTGTGCTGCTCCTGAACGCCCGCCATGAGTGCACGGCGGTTGAGACCGTCAGCATCGGCTCCCTGAACGCCAGCATCGTCCACCCGCGAGAGGTGTTCCGACCGGCCGTCCTGGCGGCGTCGGCGAGCATCATCGTCGCGCACAACCACCCGTCGGGTGACCCGGAGCCCTCGGAGGAGGACCTGAGCATCACGCGCAGGCTCGTGCAGGTCGGCGAGCTTCTCGGGATCGCGCTCCTCGACCATGTCGTGATCGCGTCCCGGGGCGTCGTGAGCCTACGGGAACGAGGTGCCCTGTGACCGCGACCGTGGAGGCCTCGTGAACCCGCGTGTGCGATGGACCCTCGTCGCGCTGATGCGTTACCCACGCTTCACGCTCCCCTGGCACCGCCGCCTTGCTCTCGATGCGCGCGACCTCGCCCGGCGCGTGCTGGTCAGGAGCCGACGCTACACCGTGATCGAGGGCACGGAAGGGTTTGCCATCTACGACAGCGCCGACAAGCGCATCGTCGCAAGCTGGTTCTCCGAACCGCGTCGGCCGGCGCAGATCGCACTTACTCTGAACGCTGTGGAGGATGAAGTCGTGGCGGCGGCGAGGCGATCGGGGGTGCCCTCGTGAGACTGGAAGCCGTGCCAGCACTGGCCGATACTTCCTTCATGGCAACAACGAAGAAGAGCAAGACGTGCTCCCGGTGCGGCAGGCGGCGGCCCCTCGACGAGTACGTCCGACAGGACAAGTATGACCTGCGAGGGCGCTCGGCCGGGCGCGGGAGCCACTGCCTGCGGTGCCGCGTCGAGACTACTCGCGAGTGGCGGGAGGCGAACCGTGAGGCGATGAACGAGAAGAAGCGCGCCTACGAGGCCCGGCCCGAGGTGAAGGCCCGGAGGAGGGCTCGCGATCGGCGGCGACGGAAGAGACTCGCTGCGTGAACTGGCTGCGCGCTAGACTTGTGGGGCGACTCGACACCACACGCACGGATGCCGACACCATGCACGACACCGAGTAGGAGGCATCCATCATGCGCACCGTAGGCTCCGTGTACCTTCGGGGCAAGGTCTGGTACATCCTCTTCGTCCATCGTGGTCATCGCTACCGCGAGTCTTCGGGCTCAACGAGTCGGGCCGCAGCCGTCGCCTTGCTCAAGAAGCGCCTCGCGGAAGCTGTCGAGGGTCGCATCACCGGCAGCAGCCCCGACCGCGTCACCTTCGATGACCTCGTCGCTCTGCTCGAAGGCGACTACGCCGCGAACGAGCGTAAGAGCACCAGGTCGATGCGGTGCCGGGTGAAGCGCCTCCGGCAGAGCTTCGGGACCACTCGCCCGGTGGACATCACGCACGCGAACCTCACCCGGTACGTGGCCAAGCGCCAAGCGGAAGGTGCCAAGCCCGCGACCGTCCGATATGAGATGGGCGTACTCGGCCGCGCCTTCAACCTCGCGATCAAGGCGGGCAGGCTCACCACGAGACCTCTCCTCCCGACGATCAAGGTCAGCAATGCGCGGAAGGGCTTCGTGACTCGCGAGGAGTTCGGCCGCCTCATGGAACACCTGCCCGTCGATCTGGCCCCGGCGATTGCGTTCCTGTACACGACCGGCTGGCGCATCGGTGAGGTCCGCAACCTCACCTGGGCGAGCATCAACTTCCGTGAGGGCGTCGTCCGCATCGAGGGTGACGCCACCAAGAACGAGGAAGCGCGCACGTTCCCCTTCGCCGCTCACCCGGACCTCCACGGGTTACTTGAGGCGCAACATGCGCTCGTGAAGGACATGCAGCGAGCCCTCGGGCGCGTGATTCCGTTCGTCTTCCCCCGCGCCGACGGCAAGCAGTTGTACATGTTCCGTCGCTCGTGGGACCGCGCTTGCAAGCTCGCCGGCATCCCCGGCCGCGTGCCACACGACATGAGACGCTCGGCTGTGCGCAACCTGGAGCGCGCGGGCATCTCCCGAAGCGTGGCCATGAAGCTGACGGGTCACAAGACCGAGGCGGTCTACCGCCGGTACGCGATCGTGAGCGAGAGCGACCTCGCCGAGGCCGTCAAGAAGCTCGGTTCGCGGGGCTGAACAGCCTCACATCTGGCCACAGCGACCGAGGGCGATCTGGTAAGTGTGGTAGCGCTACGGGGATTCGAACCCCGGTCTGATGGCTGAGAACCACCTGTCCTAGACCCCTAGACGATAGCGCCACACAGGGGGTGCGCTGTTGCGCACGGGCCGGCGAAACTATCCGACGGCTCGCATCGCGGTCAAGATTCCTGCGCGTCGACACCGCGATGCTGAAACACTTGGCTGCCCGGCAAGGATTCGAACCTCGACTAACTGGTCCAGAGCCAGTCGTGCTACCGTTACACCACCGGGCAGCGAAAAGAGCGGTAAAACCTAACAGAGCCCTCGCCGCGCGATCAAGAAACGCGGCTTTTCACGCCTTCGCGAGCGGTGACTCCGCCCTCCACCGCCGCGCCGCCTCGCGCAGCCTCGCCACCGTCGTCCCGGGTCCGAGCAGCACCATCACCTCGAAGATGCCCGGGCTCACCTTCTTTCCGGTGAGCGCCACGCGGCAGCTCCCGATCAGCTCGCCGGCCTTGACGCCCGATTCGGCCGCCAGCGCCCGGGTCTCGCGCTCGAGTGATTCGAGCGAGAAATCCGCCAGCGCTTCCAGGCGCGCCGCCAGCGCTTCGAGCAGCGGCCCCGCGTTGGCCTTGTCGCGCACCCCGTCCCACGCCGCCTCGTCCATCTCGAGCCCAGGCTGGAGCACGAATGCACCGTAGCTCTCGGCATCGACCAGCGTCTTCAGCCGGTCGCCGATCGCACGCACCAGCATGGGCACGAACGCAGGGTCGCGCCCGGAGAGATCGTGGCCGCGGGCTTCGAGGAACGCCCGCACCCTTTCGATGCGCCCCTCCTCGGGCAGCCGCTTCAGGTGCTGGCCGTTCATCCAGTCGAGCTTCTCGACGTTGAAGACCGCCGGGTTCGAGCCCACGCGCTCGAGGCGGAACTTCTCGACCAGCTCCGGAAGATCGAAAAGCTCCTGCTTGCCGTCGTACGACCAGCCGAGCAGCGCGAGGAAGTTCACCAGCGCTTCGGGGACGTAGCCGAGATCGCGATAGGCGGCCACCGACGTCGCGCCGTGGCGCTTGGAGAGCCGGGTGCCGTCCTCCCCCAGGATCATCGGCACGTGCGCGAACGCCGGCGTCTCCCAGCCGAAGGCGCGATAGAGCAGGATCTGACGCGGCGTGTTGGAGATGTGGTCGTCGCCGCGGATCACGTGCGTGATCTCCATCGCGTGATCGTCGACGACGCACGCGAAGTTGTAGGTCGGAAGCCCATCGGAGCGGAGCAGCACGAAGTCGTCTAGCAGGTCGTTCTGGAACGAGACGCGCTCGCGCACGACGTCATCCCACGCGGTCATGCCGGTGGGCTCGAGGGCGAAACGGGTCGCCGGGGGTGTCCCCGCTGCCGCACGTTCGGCGCGCGCCGCGGCGTCGAGGCGGCGGCAGCGTCCGTCGTAGCGCGGCGGCTGGCCGGCTGCGGCCTGCTGCTCGCGGCGCTTCTCGAGCTCCTCGGGCGTGCACCAGCACGGGTACGCCAGTCCCCGCCCCTCGAGCTCGTCCGCTTTCGCGCGGTAGAGGTCGCGGCGCTCGGACTGGAAGTACGGGCCGTGCGGGCCGCCGATACCCGGCCCTTCGTCCCAGGACAGGCCGAGCCAGCCGAGGCTCTCGAAAATCGCCCGCACCGATTCATCGGTGCTGCGCGCCGCGTCGGTGTCCTCGATACGGAGGATCATGGTGCCGCCCAGGCGCCGCGCGAGCAGCCAGTTGTAGAGCGCGGTGCGCGCGCCGCCGACGTGGAGATAGCCGGTGGGGCTCGGGGCAAAGCGGACACGGGGTTTCATGGGAGGCGGCACGTTAGAAGGCGCGGCGAAGGTCGGTCAACCGACCGGCCAGGCCTCAGTGCATCACGGTGAGCTTGTGCGTCTTTCTCTCGGCGCCCACCTGCAGCGAGACGAAGAACATGCCGGGGCGGACTCGCGCGCCCGACTCGTCCCGGAGATCCCAGTCGACCTGGTGCGATCCCGCGCGGACCGTTCCGCGCGCCAGCGTCTTCACCCGGCGTCCGCCGAGGTCGAAGACCGCGAGATCCACGTTGGCGCCGCCCACGGGGACTGCGTAGCGCAGGGTGGAACGCCCGTTCGAGGGGTTCGGCCACGGTGCGGCGAGCTGGAGCGTTGCCGGCACGCCCTCCCCGCCCCCCACGCCGACGAACGCCGGATTCGTTTCGACACCGGTGCGCGCCGCGTCGTGATGAAACTGCGGCCAGGGAGGCGTGTGGTTCGGAGAGAACGGGTAGTCGTAGTCCCACATGTGGAGATTCCCGTCCCAGCCTGAGATCGCGATCTCGGTCATGCCGTCGCCGTCGCAATCGCACAGCACCGGCGTGGTCTTGACCTCGGCGTCCATCAGGATCGGGAAGCCGGGCAGCATCTGTCCGTCGCCGCCGACCGCCGCGAGACTTCCGAGCTCGTCGCCGACCACGATGTCCGGGAGACCGTCGCCGTTGATGTCGGCGACCGCCGGGCTCGCCTCGGTCGCGTTCAGGGAGAGCGAGCTGAAACGGACGTTGAAGAACGGGGCCACCGGCGCGCCATTGCCGTCGAGAACCCGGAGCACACCGTCGGTGCCCGCGAAGATCACCTCGACGAAACCGTCGTTGTTGATGTCGGCGAGCGCCGCCGAAGGATTCACGTAGATGTACGGCCCACCGACCCCGGCCGCCACCGGCCAGCCCGGCCGAAGCTGCCCGTTGGAGCGGAAGGCGTAGATCGAGTCGGCGCCGTTCGACCGCGAGATCGGCACGACCAGGTCGAATTCGACGTCGCTCGGTCCGTCGAGATAACCGACCGCGATCGACGAGGTGATCTTTCCACCTTTGAAGATGCTGAAACCCGGCAGCGAGGTGCCGTTCCAGCGCTGGGCGTAGATCCAGCCGTTGGCGCTGCCGATGATCACGTCGTCCCTGCCGTCCTTGTCGAGGTCGGCGAGCGCCGGCGTGCCGAAGTTGTAGAACACGTCCGCCTTGCGGAAGACGCCCTTGGTCGCCGGGTTGTTGTCGCCGTCACGCACCTCGCTGCCGTCGGCATGGAAGGCGTAGATCTCCCTTTCGTTCGACGAGAACACGATCTCGCGCCCCGGCAGGCCGTCGATGTCCGCCACCGCGATGCCGGAGCGGATGGGGGCCGTCGTCGAGTTCGGCCAGCCCGGAAGAACGGTTCCATCGCGGCGGAACACGAACGTCAGGAGCGAATCGTACGAGGAGGCGATGATCTCGGCCTCACCATCGCCGTTGACGTCGGCGATCGAGGGCGGCGCCGTGAAATTGTAGCCGCGCACCGTGAAGTCTCCGCTCGTGGCGATCGAGCCGTCGGCATCCACGATCGCGGTGCCCTCCGGGTTCCAGGCATAGAGATGATCGGCGCCGGCAACCAGCGCCACCGGATGCCCTGGGTACACGTGGTCCGCGGCGACCGACGATGCGGTGGGTGCCGTGGCGCTGAGCGGGAGCGGCAGCGGGAACACGGCGTGAGTCGGTGGCGTCGTGCTGGCCGCGAGCGTGTCGGACCAGCCCGACTCGTTGCCCGAGGTATCGACCGCGCTCACGCGATAGAAGTAGCGCGTGAGGGCTGCAAGCCCGGTGTCGACGTAGTAGGCCGTGCGATCGGTCGGCACGCTCGTGAGGGCGGTCCAGGGTCCGCTCAACAGGCTGGCCCGCTGGACGCGATACCCGATCAGATCGGGCGCCGGCGACAGGAGCCAGCGGAGCGCAATGCTCGAGGTTCCGCCGCTTCCCTGGAGCAGAGTCGGTCGGTCGGGGGGCAACAGATCCACCTTCTGCGTCCATTTGAGGCCGGTGAAATCGGAGACCCGGAGCTCGAGCTGTGCGAGCGAGGGGTCCACGACGAGGAGCGCGAAGGGATCCCCGGCCTGGTCGACCGACGGGCCGACGGGACCGAAGATAGCCGTGCTGTCGGTGACGATCGCCGACGGGTTCGCGCTCCGCAGCACGGCCGTCACCCCGGTCGTGCCCCCGGTGCCGAGGTTCCGCAGCGTCACGTTAAGCCCCACCGACTCGCCGTTCTCGGGGACACCGTCGTTGTCGCCGGTGGCGTCGTTCCACACGTGGCGGAAGTGCCGCAGCTCCGAGGCGTACACCGGGAGGGTGATCTTCTCGTTCCAGGTGCGTCCGGCGATGTCCGCGAGCCGCAGGTTGAAAAGCAGCTCCACCTGGTCGGGCGCGTTGATCGGCACCGTGATGCGGTAAGCCGACGACGTGTTGGTGGTCGCGCCGGCGGCGATATTCAGGTAGTTCACGACCGGCTGCCCGATCGTCACCCACGGGCTCGTGCTCGTGAGCTGGCCCGTGACCGAGTTCGCCGAGAGCGCCCCGTTGTTCTTCACCTGGATCTTGAGGTCGATGACCTCGCCGGCGTCCACCTTGCCGTTGGCGTTTCCGCTGGTGCCGCTGTTGGCGTCGTCGTCGATCACCGGGAGGCGGTCGGCGAGCACCGGCTGAGCCGCGCTGTTGATCGTCACCGCCGCCTGGTAGGGACGCGCGTCGTAGGCGGTCACGGTGAGCGTGAAACTGCCGACCGAATCGGCGCGGAAGGGCAGCGTGACCGAGCCGCTGCCGGAGGTGACGCCCATCCGGTATTCGTCGCCCGGCTTGTAGGCGGTGACCCGGGCGCCGGCCAGGGGACTGCCGCCCACCTGAACCAGGACCGTGAAGGTCGAGTCGCTGAGCAGGATCGCTCCCGGGTGGCTCACGGTGAGGGTCCGCGGGAGGGCGGTGTAGATCCTCAGCTCGGGATCACCGAGCAGAAGCATGTTCATCTGCGTCCAGCGGTGCAGACCGTCGGTGGTGGTCGACGCCAGGTACGGCAGCTTCTGCCGGGCCTGGGCCTCGCCGATCGCGGTCACGCTGTCCTCGTACACCAGCTCGAAGTACTTCTTCTGGTAGGCGCGGCCGGTCTGCGGAAAGTCCAGCCGGGTGGACCCGATATTGGTCACCGCGCCGCCGTTCGGCGCCAGGATGAAGGCTTCACCGATGCACGGGAAGTCGATCGCGTTCGACGTGCAGTTGGTGGCGTAGAGGTGGAAATACCGGTTCCCGTTCGAAAGCGCCATCGCGTCGGCGTTGACGATGTTCTCCTCGCCCACCGCCATCACGTTGCGATAGCCGTGACCGATGTGGACCGCCATGTGATACAGGCCGGAGCTCAGCGAATCGAGCACCGCCGGCTTGGTCTCGTGATAGAGGTACGGGCCCGGGAGCCAGACGGACGAGGTGTCGTTCTGGTAGAGGCGGATGTCGCGGATGCCGGGGTGCGCCCGCGTGTACGGGAGGCATTCCTCCGCGAGATCCCCGCCGTCGTTCTGGACGGGCTGACCGGGAATCCACGGCTGCGGGAACAACACCTCGGCGAAGAAGAGCACGTTGTTCTCGTAATCTCCGGCCGGGTTCTTCACGTAGGCGAGCGTCTTGTTCACGAAGAGCTGGGCCTGCGCCACGTCCACCACGGGCGCCCGGCCCACCCACACTTCGGGACCGAGGTCGCAGTTGTCGCCAGGTGACCACTGGGGGACGAGCCCCTCCCCGTAGATGCTGTCGCCGTCCGCGTTCCAGTTGCCGCTCAGGCACTGGTAGTACATGTCGCTCGCGATGTTCTCGCCACCATAGAAGGTGGTGTACGCGTAGCGGGTGGGGATCACCTTGGTGTCGCCACCGAGCAGCACCCACTGGGTGCCCCAGCGCGTGTAGGCATCGCGGATGAACTGGCGGATGCGATCGGCGTCGTCGGTGCCGAAGGGATACTGCTGGCGGATCCACGAAACGGTCCGCACCGTGGCAGGCACTCCGGTCTGGGTCTTCCAGTCGGCCAGCCGCTGGAACTCGGAGACGAGCGAGTCTCCCGTGATGATCACGTAGGCCACCGGGCTGCCCAGCACCGAGGGAATCTGGGTGGCGGCGAACGCCCCGGCTCCCGGCTTCGAGAACGCCGACGGCACCGGTCCGACCGGGAGGCTCGTCTCCCATTCGGGAACGATCCGCTCGCGGCGGAGCGGAGGCTCGACGTCGAATTCGATTTCGTAACGGACCTTGAGCCGGCTGATGCGCTCGAGGCGTCCGGTGGCCGGATCCCAGCGCACCGGGCGCACGTTCAGGAAGGCGAGGTTCCGCTCGCGCAGGTAGTACCGATCGCCGATCTCGACGGGACTCTGCGGCAGGAACCCGCGCGCGGAATACGTGGAAGCGTCGGCGGCGGTGCGCTCGATCGGCTCGAGCCCCGGCTTCACCTTTTGGGCGGTCACGAGCTCCGCGCGCTCCACGAGGAGCCCGGTCTCGAGTGCGAGCACCTGGACGCGCGAGATGCGGGCACGCGGCGGCAGGTCGATCGGCTCGGCGAGCCACGGCAGGTCGGGCTGCCCGGCGGTGAACTCGGGCTCGGCTCCGGCCATGGCGACCGTGGTGCGCGCGCCCTCGGCCGCGACGCGGAATCTTCCGGCCTCATAGCGGAACTCCCGCTCGAAAACCGTTCCGGCGTGGACCTGGTTTCCCTGCGCGAGAGCCGCCAGGAGAACCATGGCAGCCGTCGTATTCCTAAGCATGTTGTGCGCTCGCCGGGGCTGCGGCTTTGCCCGCTGGTTTTTGCTGCCCGCGCGGTCGTTGCGGGAAGCCGGGGGACCAAGAGGAAGGCCCGCCAGAGCGACGAGCCGGTTTACACGATAGGCGAGCCGCGAGGCAGGGTCAACGAATAGTTAGGAGACGCGAATGCGTTGGAAAACAACGGCAATCCGCCATTCGTACTGCCGGGTTCATCGCGCCGGCCGCATCTGCCCGGAGGGTCCGTAGCGGGGGTCCAGCCCGATCGTGGGTCCCCCTTCGCGCTCGATCCAGACCCAGGGCAGGCCGGCGATCGGAAGCACGATCATCTCCTGCTCGAGACGCGTCGCCACCTGGCGTGGCGTCGGACCGCGGCCGGCGCCGGCGATCAGCGGGTCGAATTCCCGAGTGCGCCATCCGGTGCGGAACGAACCCGCCGCCGGACCGCGCTCCGGATGGACGAGGCACGCGAGGTCTGCGCCGGGATCCTCCAGCGGCGGCTGCCGTTCCACGAGCAGGAGGTGCGCCTTGCCGTCGAGCGACTCGGCGATCCAGCGCGCCCCACGCAGCGGAACCAGGTCCACGTAGATGTCGTTGGCCGCCCACTCTCCCTGCATCGTCCGTGCGATCGCGTCGGCGGGACCGTCGCCGCGGTACGCGAGGTTGACGTGGAAGGAGCGACCGAGCTTGCCGCGCTGCTTCCACATCCGGATCTCCTCGGGATCGAGCCGCGGAAAGCTCACCGCCGGCGTTCCCACCGCCCAGGTGGTGGTGCGGACGGCTTCGGGGCCGAGCAGCACCAGCAGATCGTCGCGATTGATGCCGTGGACCAGCGCCTGGCGCGCGGAAGGACGGCTCGTGGGTGGACGATCCGCACGCTGGATCAGCGCGAGCTGGCGCGCCGGGCGGGCCGGACCCGCCTGCCGTCGATAGCCGGCGGGCGCGGTCTCGGTCTCGAAGCCCGGGGGCAGCGGCCACACGAGGTCCGCCCCCTGCTGGCGCAGGACGCCGCGCACCCGGCCACTCGAGGGGACGAAGCGGATCTCGATCGTGTCGGGAAGCGGCGCGCCGGCCGCGCGGATGCGCGCCAGCTCGAGACGCGCAGCCGTTCGCTCGAGCACGCGGAAGGGACCGAGACCGAAGGAGCGGAGCCAGTCGCCGGAGGCCTCCGACCACACGGTCGAAACCCCCGGCACCGCGAGCCGCGCGAGCAGGGCGGGATCGCGGCGGACCAGCTCGATTTCCAGCGTGCGCTCGTCGACGGCGTGCAGCCCGAGCTCGGGAAGCGGCTTTCCGGGTCGGATCGCTGAGACCCCGCGCACCGCGGACAGGGCCCATGCCGTGGTGCCGTGGTCGCGGCGCACGAGCCCGCTGCGGAAGGTGCGCACGAAGTCGGCGGCGCGGCACGGCGTGCCGTCCGCGAAGCGCAGACCGGCGGCGAGCGTGAACCGGTAGATCAGCCCGTCCGGCGTCACGTCCACCTTTTCCGCGACGTCCGGAACCGCGGCGCCCGAGGAATCCTCGCGCACGAGGCCGCGCGTCAGGCAGCGCTCGATCGCGTTCCGGATCGGCTCCGGCGGACCGCCCGGGTCGAATGGCGGGGGTGACGAACCGACGATCCAGCGGAGCGTGACCGGCGCAGTCCGCGGCGTTCCGCAGCCGGCGAGGACGCCGAGCACCGCGACCGCCGCGAAAGTGACGTGCAGCGTCGGACGCGCGAAACGTGGCGGCGGCATGGGCACGCAGTCTAGGGGCCGCGTGTTCCGGCGGACAAACCCGCGACGCGGCAGGGCATGGAACGGGGGAAACGCGCGTGCTAGCGTCCGGCGATGAATCCTCGCGAGACGCAGAAAGGCGCGCCGGATCTCTTCGGAGACGAACGCCCAGGCGAGCCGTCCGCCGCCGTGGCTGACGCCTCGCCGCCGCCCGCGGACTTGGGCTCCGTGGCCGCGATCCTCGACGGCCTCGATCCCGAGCAGCTCGCCGCGGTGACGCACGCCGACGGGCCCGCGCTGGTGGTGGCCGGCGCCGGAACCGGAAAGACCCGCGTCATCACCCGCCGGATCGCCTGGCTCATCGCCAGCAAGCGCGCGCGCCCCGACGAGATCCTCGCGCTCACCTTCACCGAGAAGGCGGCCGCCGAGATGGAGACGCGGGTGGACGAGCTCGTCCCCTATGGCTTCGTCGGCGCCACCATTGCCACCTTCCACGCATTCTGTGACCGCCTCGTCCGCCAGCACGCGCTCGAGATCGGCCTCTCGTCGCAGGTGCGGGTCGAGAGCGACGCCGAGATCCTGGTGTTCCTGGGCGAGCACCTCGCGCGGCTCGAGCTCGCACGCTACGAGCCACTCGGCCGGCCGGATCAGCATCTGCGCGCGCTGGTCGGGTTGTTCGACCGGGCGCGCGACGAGGACGTTTCGCCGGCCGAGTACCAGGAGTTCGCGCAGCGCCTCGCGGATGCCGCGGGCGACGACCCCGAGCGACGCGACCGCGCCGCCGCCGAGGTGGAGAAGGCCCGCGCGTACGGGAACTACCAGCGGCTGCTGCTCGAGCACGGCCGTCTCGACTTCGGCGCCCAGATCAGCCTCGCACTCCGCCTGCTGCGCGAGCACGCGCACGTCCGCCGCGGGCTGGCGGAGTCGTACCGCTACATCCTGGTCGACGAGTTCCAGGATACGAACCACGTCCAGTTCGAGGTGCTGAAGCAGATCACCGGCGCGCGCCGCAACCTCATGGTGGTGGGCGACGACGACCAGAGCATCTATCGCTTCCGCGGCGCCAAGGTCGAGAACCTGCTCGGATTCCGCGACGCGTTCCCGGACGCGCGGCTCCTGCTGCTGCGCCAGAACTACCGCTCGGGGCAGGCGATCCTCGACCACGCCCATCGCCTGATCCAGGAGAACAACCCCGAGCGCCTCGAGGTGCGCATCGGCATCAGCAAGCGCCTGCACTCCGCGCGCGGCGTCGAGGGCGAGCTGCTGCATCGCGCCTACCGGCGGATGACCGACGAAGCCGACGACGTCGCGCGCGAGATCGCCGAGAGCGTGGGGCGTGGCGAGCACGCGCCCTCCGACTTCGCGATCCTCGCCCGCACCCACCAGTTCCTCGAGCCGTTCGCCGCCGCGCTCCGCTCCCACGGCGTGCGCTTCCACCGCACCAACACGCGCGGTCTCTACCAGCGGCCCGAGATCCAGCTCTGCCTCAACGTGCTGCGCGCGGTCGCCGATCCCGACGACGACACCGCCGTGTTCCACGCACTCTCGGACCCGCTCTTCGGCCCCGAGCCGCTCGATCTTGCCCGCCTCGCCGGCAACTCGCGGCGCCGGAATCGCCCGCTGCTGCGCTTCGCCTCCGAGGCGGCACGTGATGCCGACGATGCGATGGCGTTGATGTCGGCGCACGCCATCCGCGGCTTCGTCGAGATCCACGAGCACCTGGTGCGGCTCGCCGCCCACCGGCCGACCCACGAGGTGCTCTACGAGTTCCTCACGCGGAGCGGGTTCCTCGACGGCCTGGTCGCCGACGGCGGACCCGAGGCCACCGAGCAGGTGCAGAACCTGAACAAGCTGTTCCGCATCGTGCAGCGGATCGGCCCCCTTCTCGAAGCCGACCGCGTGCCATCCTTCATCGCCCACCTCGACCTGCTGATCGAAGCCGGCGACGACCCGTCCGCCGCGGAGATCGACGACGACGAGAACGCGGTGGTGCTGCTCACCGCCCACAACGCGAAGGGCCTCGAGTTCCCCGTCGTGTACCTGGTGCAGCTCGCCGAGCTGCGCTTCCCGCTGCGCCACCGGGCGGATCTTCTCGAGTTCCCGCGCGAGCTGATGAAATCGCACGGCGACCCGAGCCTCGATCACTATCGCGAGGAGCGGCGGCTCTTCTACGTGGCGATGACGCGGTCCCGCGACCGCCTCGTGCTCTGCCACGCCGACGACTACGGCGGGAAGAACACGCACACGCTCAGCCGGTTCGTGGTCGAGACGCTGGCGCTGTCGTCGCCGCCCCGCGAGAAGAAGTCGCTCTCCGCGCGCGAGGCGATCGAGCGCTTCGCGCCCGCCGCCGAGGCGCCGGCGCCGGTGCTCGCACCGCTCGAGCCGGACGAGATCCTCCAGCTCTCGAACGAGCAGGCGCAGACGTTCCTCACCTGCCCGCTCCAGTACTACTACCGCTACGGGATGCAGGTGCCGCTCGCGCCCGACCCCACGGCCATGTACGGGATCGCGATGCACCAGGCGATCCGCGAGGTGGCGCGCGCCCGCATGATGGGGCTCCCGGTGCGCGAGGAGGATGCGATCGCGGCCCTCGAGCGGGCGTGGCGGAGCGAGGGATTCTTCTCGCGCGAGCACGAGGAACGAAGGCTCGAAGCGGGACGCGAGACCCTGCGCCAGTTCATTGCGCGCGAGGTGCGCAATCCGCGCCTGCCGGCCGCGGTGGAGCAGACCTTCCGGTTCAAGATCGGCTCCAACGTGATCACCGGCCGCTTCGACCGCGTCGACGAAGGGCCCGACGGGCCGATCCTCGTCGACTACAAGACGTCGGCGATCGAGGACCAGGACCAGGCGCAGCGCCGCGCGCGCGAGAGCCTCCAGACCGAGCAGCTCGGGCTCTATGCGCTGGCCTACGCTGAAACCCGCGAGCGCCCGCCGGTCCGGGTCGAGCTCCATTTCATCGAGAGCGGGCTCGTCGGGAGCGCGGCGGTCAAGGTCTCGCACCTCCACGACGCCCGCCAGCGCATCCGGCTCGCCGCCGAGGGCATCCGCCGCGCCGAATTCCCCTCGCGGCCCGATCCCTGGGTGTGTCGGAGCTGCGCCTACTCGCGCTTCTGTCCGGACTCGGCGGCGCGGCCGGCGTGAGCGACCGCACGGCGCTCGATCTCCGCGACGACGCGCTCGAGCTCGCGCGCGAGGCTGGCGCGATCCTGAAGGAGGGCTACGGTCGCGCGCACGCGTTCGAGCGCAAGAGTCGCATCGACCTCGTGACCGAGTACGACCGCCGTTCCGAGGAGTTGCTGCTGCGGCGCCTGGGCGAGCGGCATCCCGGCGATGCCGTGCTCGCCGAGGAATCCGGGCGCCACGATCGGCCCGGTGCCACCACGCGCTGGATCATCGACCCGCTCGACGGCACCACGAACTTCGCCCACAACTACCCGTTCTTCTGCGTGTCGATCGGTGTCGAGCGGGACGGCAGGATGGCGGCCGGTGTGGTGCACGATCCGATCCGCGACGAGACCTTCGCCGCGGCGGCGGGCGCCGGCGCCATGCTCAACGACCGGCCGCTCTCGGTCTCGGCCGTCTCACGGCTCGAGGACGCGCTGCTCGTGACCGGGTTCCCCTACAGCGTCCGCGAGCACCCGGAATGGCACATTCCGTTGTTCCAGGCGTTCCTGGTGCGGGCCCAGGCGGTGCGCCGCGACGGCTCGGCCGCGCTCAATCTCTGTTATGTCGCGGCCGGGCGCTTCGACGGCTTCTGGGAGCTCGACCTCAACGCGTGGGACGTGGCGGCCGGGGGGTTGCTCGTGCGCGAAGCCGGCGGCGCCGTCACCCGCTACGATGGCGCCCCGCACACGCTCGACGGACGCCAGATCCTCGCGAGCAACGGTCACCTGCACGACGCGATGCGCGTCGTGATCGCCGAATCCACCGCGAAGATCTAGCGGCGCAAGGCCACGACACCAGCGGCCTGGCCAGCGTCACTCAGGGAGTGGCGGTCGTGCTGTCTCCCGGGGCCGATACCGCCGCCACCGCGGACACGGAATCCAGGCTCGCGAGGCCGCGCTCGAAGTCGGGGCCGACCATCTTTTCCATGGGCATGAACACGCACATGGCCTTGCTCATGAAGTCGTGCTTCCCGGTCATGGTCCAGTTCACGCGCGTGCCAGCCCCTTCCGGAGCGAAGGCGAAGACGGTCGTGGAGGTCGATGCCCAGGGCTTGATGAACTCGAGCTTGATGCCGACCCGCTGAGCGGGCTCGGCCTCGGTGATGGTCATACGACCCTCTCCCGCCTTCTCGTTCCCCGCCCACGAGTAGATCGCGCCGGTGCCCGATTCTGGTCCTTCGATGTTGCGCTTCATGTTGGGGTCGAGGTGCTCCCACGGCGACCACGCGTTCCACTTGTGGAAGTCCGCGACCTCGGCATAGACGACCTGGGGCGGTGCCGCGACGAGTGCGCTGCGCTCCACTTTGTAATCGTTCGGCCGGGTGGCGACGAACCCGAGGAATCCGAGGATCAGAACGACCAGCGCGATCAGGATGTTCTTCAGCATTTCTCGTCCTCCCTGAAGAGGTAGGGCACGTGGGGCCGGCGGCCGGCCGTGGCGAGCACCCTAGCCGATCCGGCGGCCGGGCGACACGGTCACGAAGCCATGGAGAACCGGGCGGTGCTCTTCGCCTCCTGGCCCGACACGACGTCGCGCACCAGGATCTCGATCTGGTAGCGGCCGGGCGGGAGCGCGCTGACCGGCACCGAGACGAACTGGCGGCGCCGGGATCCGACCTGCTCTTCCTCGTGGCTCACCTGGATGGGATCGGGCAGCGCCCGCGGCGCGAACACCCGCTGGACCCAGATCCGCGGATCCTTCTCCGCCGATCGCACCGTGTACTCGTAGTGGAAGCGCGAGCGGCCGCCGGCATCGGGGGTCAGCTCGTACACCTCGAAGTAGGCGGTCAGCGGTCCGCTCTTCGGCACGCGGGCGGTGGGATTGGGCTCGATGCGGACGATCGGCGGTCCGCCGCGCTGCTCCTCGATGTAGGGCGTGCCGCAGGTGATGACGACGTCGCTCACCGTGAGCCTCCCGAGCGGTGCGGGCACCACGACATCGCGCCGCAGGGTGCCGCGCCGGCCCTCGCGATCCTTCACCGACAGCCCGACCGTGTAGGTCCCGGGACGGATGTCGCTCACGAAGTCCGCCACCTGGAGCTCCACGGGATCGCAGGCCGAGATCACGAGTGACCGCGAGCCGCGCACGACCACGGTGCGCGCCGAGTCGAGCACCACCCACGCGGCGGAGACACTGTCCTCCGGCGTGCCGGGGACTTCGACCTGGCCGAAGAGCCGCGGGCCCTGCGGCGTGTAGAAGCGGCCCACCGCACCTGCGATCTGGAGCGGCTGCGTCCCCGGCGGGAGCGTTCGGAAGACGCCGCGTCCGCTGCGGGCGAGCAGCATGCTGTCGCTGGCTGCGATGACGGCCGGGTGCGGAATCGGATCGGGGTCCTGCCAGAGCGAGACCGGCAGCTGGTAGTACTCGTTGAGCGTGCGGTCCTGCATGACCACCTGGAGCCTGAGGTCCTGGTAGGTCCACACCATGGTGTTGGCCGGATAGGGCGAGCCGGTCATGAAGTTGAACCGCAGCGGATCGCCGATCGGGTTGTACGTGGTGTGCGAGGGCGGCCCGTAGCGGACGTAGACCTCGCCGCGCTCGTCCCACTCCCCGAGCTTCGGACGGTAATAGAGGAAGAAGGCGTGGGCGACGCGCGAGAGGTATTCGAGCCGCGCCTCGTTGACGGCGGTCGTCAGATCGGGGTCCATGTCCGCCCAGAACTGACGCAGGAATTCGTCGTGGGCGGCGCCCTCGAGGCGGTTGAGCAGGAACGTGTCGCGATCGGTGGCGACCGGCGCGATGTCGACGAAGCGGGCCCGCACGAGGCGCGGGAGTCCGGGAACGCCGACCCGGAACCCTTCGGCGGCGCCCTCCATGTCGCCGCTCAGGTAGTCGGTGTACGCCACCGCGATCAGCGCTTCGGGTCTCCCGGGCGACGCCTCGAGGGCGCGCCGCGCCGCCACCGACGCCGCGCGCAGGTCCTTCTGCTCGACGAGCAGCGGCGTCAGCTCGAGCCAGCCATCCGCGAACTGGACACGCATCCGGCAGCAGGCGGAGAAATGCTTCACCGCCTGGTTGAGCGAGGCGGGATCGGCGTAGTGGAGCCAGTCGCGTCGCCACACCTGGCCGAGGCCGTAGCGCGCCTCGGGCTCGTCCGGAGCGATCATCGTCACACGCTCGAACCGATCGCGCGCCTCCCCGAGGAAGCCCGCTTCGTAGTACGCGCGACCGAGCGTGAGGTGGTATTCCGGCCGACCGGGATCCAGCAGTGTGGCGTCCTCGAGGAGACGGATCGCCATGCGCCGGGCGTCGACGTCGTTGCGGGCGACGTATCCGAGGGCCTGGCGATAGAGCGCGGCAGCTCGTTTGGCGTCGCGGGCCTCGACGCGGGCCGCTCCGGTGACGGTCATGAGCGCGAACAGCAGGATCGCGAGCCGGAACCGTTTCATGGAGGCTCGACTCTAGCACGCCCCCGCGCCAGCCCCGACGGGTCCGGAACCCCGAACGCCGCGCCGGGCAACCTTGACCTGAACGAACCCCTTCTACAGGATCGCCCGCATGTTCGAGGCTCTGGTCATCACGCTCCGTGAAGGCGTCGAAGCGGCGCTGGTTCTGGCGATCGCCGATGCCATGCTGCGCCGCCGCGGTCAGCTGCACCTGCGCGGCGCCCTGTACGCGGGCGCCACCGCCGCGATCCTGGCGTCCATGATCGCCGCCTGGCTCGCGACGCGCATCCCCTACGACGAGGAGCTGGCCGAGGGAATCGCGATGCTGGTCGGCGCGGTGCTCGTGCTGACGCTGGTCGCCTGGATGTGGGCCGGAGCGGCGAAGATCAAGGGCGAGATCGAGCGCGGCATCGAGCGCGCCACCTCGCGGGGCGGGGTGGGAGACGCGATCGGACTCTTCATCTTCGCCTTCGCGATGGTGTTCCGCGAAGGCGCCGAGACCGCGATCTTCCTCTCGGCCGCGAGCTTCAACAGCGCGGGGCTCGACATGTGGCTCGGCGCCGGCGTGGGGCTCGTGCTCGCCGCCGTCTTCGGCGTGATGTTCGTGCGCGGCGCGCTCAGGATCCCGCTCGCGCCATTCTTCTCGCTGACCTCGGCCGTGCTGTTGCTGATCGCGGTCCAGCTCGTGGTGGGCGGTCTCCACGAGCTGTCGGAGGCCGGCGTGCTCCCGGCGAGCCGGAGCGAGATGGCGATCATCGGGCCCTTCGTCAAGAACGAGCTGCTGCTGTTCGTGCTCACCATCGGGCTCGCGTGGGGCTGGCTCATATTCCGCCGCACCACCGCTCCAGCCACCGCCGCGGGCACGGGGCCCGAAGCGCGGCTCGAGCGCGCGGCGCGGAGCCGCGAGAACACCCAGCGCGCGGTGCTCGGGCTCGTGGGGCTCGCCGTGATCGCGCTCCTCACCACGGCGTTCATCCAGACCTCGCGGGTCCCGGAGCGACCCCCGGCCACGCCCGCTCCTTTCGAGGGCGGAACGGTACGGCTCGAGCGGAGTGTGCTCGGGGGTTCCGCACACTTCTTCGAGACGGCCGTCGCCGGGCGGCCGGTGCGCTTCTTCGCGCTGGAGGTCGGGGACGACCTCCGCACCTGTGTCGACGCCTGCGAGATCTGCGGCGACATCGGTTACTTCCAGTCCGGTGACGCGCTCGTCTGCCGCAACTGCACCTCACCCATCGCAACCCGCTCGCTCGGACGGGCAGGCGGCTGCAACCCGATCCCACTCCCCCACCACCTCGAAGGCGGCGTGGTGGTCATCGACTCGGCAGCCTTCGCGAAGATCCTTCCGTCGCTCGAAGGACGCTGATGCCATGGTGACGCGGATCGTCCTCGCGTCGCTGCACGCCCGCCGCGGGCGGCTCCTGCTCGGATTGATCGCGGTCGCGCTCGGCGTGTCGGTGGCGGTGGCGCTCGCCGCACTCTCTCTCGAGGTGGGTGACGAATGGGCGCGCACGCTGCGTGCCGCCGGACCCAATTTCATCGTGCTACCGGAAGGCGCGCGCTGGATGCCCGACCTGGGCGGCGCGGAGCTGGCGCCGCCGCGCGGCGGACTCGCGCTCGACCCCGCGAGGGTCGCGACGCTCAAGCGCACCTTCTGGCGCAACAACGTGCTCGAGGCGGCGCCCGAGATGGCGGTGACGGCGTCGCACGGCGACGTCGCGCTGCCGCTCACCGGCACCTGGTTCGAGCGCGATGTCGCGCTGGAGGACGGCACGTGGCGCACCGGCTTCCTGCGCCTGCACCCGAGCTGGGCGGTCGAGGGACGCTGGCCGCGCGAGGGAGCCTCTGAAGTGGCGCTCGGCCGCGCGTGGGCGGAGGCGCGCGGGGTCCGGCCGGGACAGCGCCTCGAGGTCCGCTCGGGCGCGCGCAGCGTGGTGCTCACGGTCACCGGCATCGTCACGGCCGGGGTGCGCGAGGAGCGCGGCGGCTGGACGTCCCTCGAGACCGCGCAGGATCTCGCCGCGCGCCCCGGCGAGGCGGACCGCTTCTGGGTGTCGGCGCTGGTGCGTCCACCGTCCAAAAAGCAGCCCCCCGATCCCCGGAAGGATCCCGCCGGGTACGAGCGCTACGCGTGCACCGCCTACCCGGAAGTCGTCGCACACGACCTCGCCGCCGCGCTGCCGGGCGCCGAGGTGATCCCGATGACCGAGATCGTGGCCGGCGAGGGCGCCATCGTGCGCCGGCTCAACGTGCTGATGGCGCTGCTCGCGCTGGCGGCACTCACGGCTTCGGTGCTGGGGCTCCTCTCCACCAGCACCGCCGCGGTGGTGGAGCGGAGCGCCGAGCTCGGATTGCTGCGTGCGCTCGGCGCCGCGCCGCGCCAGATCGCCGGATTGCTCGCCTTCGAGAGCGGGCTGCTCGCGCTCGGCGGCGGAACGCTCGGCTGGTTCTTCGGCGCGCTCGCCGCACATGCGATTCGCGGCGACGTTTTCGGATCGCCGTCGCCACCCTCGCCCTTGCTGCTCCCGCTCGCCCTCACACTCGCCCTCGCGGTCGCGGCGGTGGGCACGGCCGGCTCGCTGCGACTGGCCCTCCGGATCGACGCCGCGCGGGTGCTCCGTGGCTAGATTGCTCTCGCCGATGGACTGGCGCCTGCTGCGCGGCTCGCTGTGGGAGCAGCGCGGCATCGCCGGGCTCGCCATACTCGCGGTAGCAATCGGCGCCTCGGTGGCCTCGGCACTGCTCCACGTCTCGGGTGACGTCGAGCGCAAGCTGCGCCGCGAGCTCAAGGCGCTCGGACCGAACGTGCTCGTGATCCCGGCCGCCGCCCGCGTCGATCCGAATGCACCGTCCGGCGTCCCCGCCGTCTCCCATCGCTTCCTCATGGAGGACCGCGCGGGCGCGTCGCTTGCGGCTGCCGGGGTGCGGGCGGTGCCACTCCTCTATGTGAGCGCGCGCGCCATCACCGCCGGCGTTCATGGGGCGCTCGTCCCCACGATTCCGATCGTGGGCACGCGGCTCGATGAGGCGCGGGCGCTCCATCCGTCGTGGCGTCTCGATCCCGCGCGCACCGGCGCCTGGGTCGGCGTGCGGCTCGCGCGGCGCATCGGCGCGGGCGCAGGCAGCCGTCTGCAATTGATGCCGGTCGGGCCCGGCGCGGCGCGCGAAATGGAAATCGCGGCCACGCTCGAAACCGGCGGTCCCGACGACGAGGCGCTGTGGATCCCGCTCGCCGATGCGCAGGCGCTCGGCGGAATCCCGGGAGCCGTGAGCCTCTACCAGCTGCGCGTGCGCGATGCGGATCACGCCCGCGATCTCGCCCGCTCACTGGGCAGGGGCTCCGGCCTGGAGGTCGTTCCGCTCGGCGCACTCACCGCCACCGAGGCGCGGCTGCTCGAGCGGCTGCGGCGGCTGATGGCGCTCGTCACCGCGGTGGCGCTGGTCGCCGCCGGGTTCTGCGCGTTCGGCACGCTCACCGATCTCGCGCTCGAACGCCGGCGCGACATCGCGCTCATGAAGGCGCTGGGCGCGACGCGCCGCGACGTGCTGCGGCAGCTCGCGGCCGAGGCCGTCGCGATCGGGTTGATCGGCGGGGGCCTGGGTTGGCTCTTCGGGCTCGGCATGGCGCAGGTGATCGGACGCGAGGTGTTCCACTCGGCGATCGCGCTCCGTCCCGACGTGCCGGTGTTCGTGCTGCTCATGTCGCTCGGTGTCGCGGCGCTCGCGAGCCTCGGTCCCGCCCGGCTCGCGCTCGGCGTCGAGCCGGCGATCGCGCTCAAGGAGGATTGATCCATGAGCGAACGCCTGGTTCGTTTCGAGCGGGTGTCCCGGCAGTTCGGGTCGGTGCGTGCGCTCGACGAGGTCGATCTCCAGATCCGTCGCGGCGAATGGCTGGCCGTGATGGGCCCCTCGGGCTCGGGTAAGAGCACGCTCGTGAATCTGCTCGGGGCGCTCGATCACCCGACCTCGGGGCGGCTGTTCGTGGACGGCACGGACCTCTCGTCGCTCGACGAAGCCGGGCGCGTCCGTTACCGCCGCGAGAAGGTCGGCATCGTCTTCCAGCAGTTTCACCTCTTCCCCTACCTCACGGCGCTCGAGAACGTGATGGTGGCCCAGCATTATCACTCGATGGCCGACGAGCCCGAGGCGCGTGCGGCGCTGGCGCGCGTCGGGCTCGAGCCGCGCGCCACGCACCTGCCCTCCCAGCTCTCGGGCGGCGAGCAGCAGCGGGTGTGCGTCGCGCGCGCACTCGTCAACGAGCCGGCGCTCATCCTTGCCGACGAGCCGACCGGGAACCTCGACGCCGAAAACGAGGACCGGGTGCTGCGCCTCCTCAGGGAGCTCCACGCCGAAGGACGCACGATCGTGTGCGTGACCCACGCGGCGCGCATCGGCAACCTGGCCGACCGCCGCGTGGAGCTCCACCACGGCCGGCTCGCCGATCTCACCGTGCCGAGCGAGGAGATCGACCGGCGCTACGACGAGGTGCTGGTACAGATGTGGGCGCTCGCCGAGGAAGGCCGCGTTCCGGAGGCCGAACGGGTGCGCATCCCGGACGTCGTGGACCAGCGCCGCACGCTGCTCGGCATGTCGGAGTCCGGCCTGCTGCTCGGGCCCGGTCCCACACTCGAGTTCACCCCGCGCGGCCGCTCGCGCGCCCGCGATCTCGTACGGCGGCGGCGGCTCGCCGAGGTGCTGTTCTCCACCACGATGAAGCTCCCCGAGCCCGAGATGGAGCTCGCCGCCTGCCGCATGGAGCACATCATCGATCCCGAGGTCACCGACCGGATCTGCTCGTTCCTCGGGCACCCGCGGCGATGTCCACACGGTCGGGCGATCCCGGCGGGCGACTGCTGCGAGCTGCCGATTGTCTCCTGAGGGTGGGGCGCGAGCGGTCCCGATCGCCGAGGTGCGCGCGCTGCTCGCTGCGGTGACGGTGCTCGACGTGCGGCCCGAGGCGGATTTCGAGTCCGCGCACGTCGCGGCGAGCGGCAACATTCCCGCGGACGATCTCGAGGCACGGCGACACGAGCTGCCGCCGGAGAGCAGCCGGGTGCTGGTGGTGGCGGCGGAGGCGCGTGCCGCCGAGCGCGCCGCGCGTGCGCTCGAGTCCCGTTTCTCCGATCTCGCATGGCTCGATGCGCCGGTCGCACGTCTGCTCGAGCGTGACGCGGAACGCGGACCGGGGACAAGGCTGTGGCGGCCGGCGCCGTTTCTCGAATCGGTGGCCGGCCCGATTCCGCGGGGACCCGCGCTCGATCTCGCGTGTGGCGCCGGGCGCGAAGCGGTGTTCCTCGCGCTTCACGGCTTCGCGGTCGAAGCCTGGGATCACGACCCCGATGCCCTCGCCCGCTGCGCGACGCTGGCGCGGCGCAGCGGCGTCGCGCTCGAAACCCGCGAGCGCGATCTCGAAGCGGACGACCCCGGAATTCCCGAGGGCGTGTTCGCGCTCGTCACCTGCTTCCGCTTCCTCCATCGACCGCTGTTCGCGGCCATCGAGCGAGCGCTCGCACCGGGCGGTCATCTCGTCTACGAGACCTATCGGGTCGGGCAGGAGCGGTTCGGCCGCCCGCGCCGCCCGCGGTTCCTGGTGGAATCCGGCGAGCTTCCGCGCGCATTCGCGGGCCTCGAGATCCTCGCGTACGAGGAACCGTCGCCGCCCGCAGGACCGCTCACCGCCCGGCTGCACGCACGACGCCGTTAGCACCGCACTCGTCCCCTGAAAATCCGGCGTCCGGAAATTGATGCGCTTGGGAATCGCGTTCCCACACGGGGCGCCTTCGGATCGCGACAGATGAGGGGTTATCCTCCGCCGACATGCCCCCCCTCCAGCAACGCCTCGGCCTTGCCATGCTGTTCCTCGTCCCGATCCTTGCCTGCAAGGCCGGCGGCCCCGGCCGCGGCGCCTTCGCGATGCCTCCCACGCCGGTCGAAGTCACCGACGTGAACCCGCAGACGGTGCGCGACCGCTTCCACGCGCTCGGCACGCTCGAGGCCGACCAGAACATCGAGGTGGTGAGCGAGATCGGGGGCAAGGTCCGGAGCATCAACTTCGTCGAAGGGCAGCCGGTCCAGAAGGGCGCCACGCTGGTCCAGATCGAGGACGCCGAGTACCGCGCCGAGGCCAAGCGCTCGGAGGCACAGCGCCAGCTGGCCGTCACCGATTTCGACCGCGCGAACAAGCTCCACGAGCAGAACGTGATCTCGACGCAGGAGCTCGAGGACAAGCGCGCGGGCCTCGAGGTGGCCGAGGCCAACGAGGAGCTGGCGAAGGCGCGGCTGGCGAAGACCCGCATCATCGCGCCCTGGAGCGGCCTCATCGGCCGCAAGCGCGTGTCGGACGGCGGCTACGTGAAAGCCGGCGACCCCATCACCGACCTGGCCGGGGTCGACGAGATCCGCGTCCAGTTCTCCGCCCCCGAGCGCTTCTTCGGCGCCCTCAAGTCCGGCATCGAGGTCAACATCACCACGCCGGCCTTCCCCGGCGAGACCTTCCACGGACGGGTCACCGTCGTGGATCCGATCGTGGATCCGGCGACCCGGAACGTGCAGCTCGTGGCGCGCATCCCGAACACTCAGCGCCGGCTGCGGCCGGGCATGTCGGCCAACGTCGCGGTGACGCTCCATGAGCGCACCCGCGCGCTGATGGTTCCCGACGAGTCGCTGTTCGCCGACGGCACCCAGACCTTCGTTTACGTGGTGAAGCCCGACAGCACCGTGACCAAGACCGCGGTGCGCACCGGAGCGCGCGACTCGTCGATGGTCGAGGTGCTCGAGGGTCTCGAGCCCGGCACCCGCGTGGTGAAGGCCGGGCATCAGAAGCTCTTCGAGGGGGCCAAGGTGATGCCGGTCGCGAGCCTCGAGGCGATGGCGCAGATGTCCGGCGGCGCGCCGGCCGGCCCGGGTGGGACGAAGGGCGCGGCGCAGGCCGCGGAGACCAAGCCCGACAGTGTGAAGGGCGGTGGCGGCAAGTGAAGCTCAGCGAGATCTCGATCGAGCGTCCGGTCCTCGCGACCGTGATGAGCCTCGCGATCCTGCTCTTCGGGGTGCTGTCGCTCACCTTCCTGCCGGTCCGCGAGTATCCCGACATCGACTCGCCGGTGGTGAGTGTCACCACCATCTACCGCGGTGCGAGCGCCCAGGTGGTCGAGACCGAGATCACCGACGTCCTCGAAGAGCAGCTCTCGACCATCGAGGGCGTCAAGCTCATCACCTCCTCATCGCAGGAGCAGGTGTCGCGCATCACGGTCGAGTTCAATCTCCGCCGCGACGTCGACGAATCCGCTAACGACGTGCGCGACCGCGTCTCGCGGGTGCGCGGCTCGCTGCCGCGCGACGCCGAGGAGCCGATCGTCGCCAAGCAGGACGTCAACGCCCAGCCCATCATCTGGATCGCGGTCAGCGGCCAGAACGCCGATCCGCTGCTCCTGACCGACGTGGCGGAGAACATTCTCTCCGAGCGCATCCAGCGTCTCGAGGGCGTGGGCGCGGTGTTCGTCGGCGCCGGCCGCCGCTACGCGATGCGGGTGTGGATCGATCCCCAGCGGCTCGCCGCCTACGGCCTCACGGTGGCCGACGTCGAGCGGGCGCTCCAGACCGAGAACGCCGAGATCCCCTCCGGCCGCGTGGAGGGCGTCGGGCGCGAGTTCGCGGTGCGCACCCGCGGCGACCTCGCCACCCCGGAGGGCTTCGGGTCGATCGTGGTGGCGCAGCAGCCGGACCGCGCCGTGCGGCTCCGCGACGTCGCCAACGTCGAAGTCGGCCCCGAGGACGACCGCTCGGTGGCACGCTACCTCGGCAAGTCGGCGGTCGGCATCGGCATCGTGAAGCAGCAGAAGGCGAGCACCGTGGACGTCGCGCGCCGCGTGCGCGAGGCGCTCCCCGAGCTGCGCAAGCAGACGCCGTCCGGCATCGATCTGACGATTGCCTACGACTCCTCGGTGTTCATCGAGGATTCGATCCACGAGGTACTGGTCTCGCTCGGCGTTGCGTTCCTGCTCGTGATCCTCGTGATCTTCCTCTTCCTCGGGAACCTGCGCGCCACGCTGATCCCGGTGGTGGCGATCCCGGTTTCGATCGTGGGCACGTTCGTCGTCACCTACTTCCTCGGCTACAGCCTCAACATCCTCACCCTGCTCGCGCTGGTGCTCGCGATCGGACTCGTGGTGGACGACGCGATCGTCATGCTCGAGAACATCTACCGCCACCTGGAGATGGGCAAGGGCCGGATCCGCGCGGCGGTGGACGGCGCCCGCGAAATCGGCTTCGCGGTGGTCGCCACCACCCTGGCGCTGGTCGCGGTGTTCATCCCGGTGGCCTTCCTCACCGGGCGCGTCGGCCGGCTCTTCAGCGAGTTCGGCGTCGCGGTCGCGGTGTCGGTGCTGATCTCGGGATTCGTGGCACTCACGCTCACGCCGATGCTGTGCTCGCGGCTGCTCAAGCGCCACGGCAACGTGCCCGACCAGGACACCGATGTGTCGGAAGGAGTGCAGGCCGACACGATCGTGATCGCCGGCGGGCCGAAGTTCCTCGAGGCCTTCTTCGTGGGAATGAACGCGACCTACGAGCGCTCGGTGCGCTGGGCGGTGGGCCATCGCGGAATTGTGCTGGGCGCCACCGCCGCCATCGTCGCGCTCATCGGGGTGCTCTTCTTCTTCCTGCCGAAGGAGCTGGTGCCGACCGAGGACCGCGGCCTGATCTTCACCGTCGTGATGGCGCCCGAGGGCTCGACGCTCGAGTACACCGACCGCTACGTGAAGTTCGCCGAGCAGATCTACGCCAGCGTGCCGGAGATCGAGGGCATGTTCACCGCGGTGGGTCTCGGCTTCGGTGCGCCGGGACGCGTCACCGACGGGTTCATGTTCGTCCGCCTCAAGCCCTACCAGGACCGCAAGCGCAGCCAGCAGGAGATCGTCCGCACGCTGTTCCCGCGGATGCTCAGCATCCCGGGCGTGCTCGCGATCCCGATCAACCCGCCGAGCCTCGGCGGCGGCTTCGCGCGTCCCGTCCAGTACGTGCTCCAGGCCGAGACCTACGACCAGCTCCAGAGCGCCATGGAGGTGATGATTCGCGAGGCCTCCCAGCTCGGCTACCTGGTGAACCTCGACTCGGACCTCAAGCTCAACAAGCCGCAGCTCGAGATCGAGATCGACCGCGACCGCGCGGCGTCGCTCGGGGTCTCGGTGGCCGAGATCGGCAGCACGCTCCAGACGCTGCTCGGCGGCCGCACCGCCTCGACCTTCAAGCTCGGCAACCGGCAGTACGACGTGATCCTCCAGGTTCCGGCCCGCGACCGTTCCGACCCCTCGGTGATCGACGGCCTCTACGTGCGGGGCAAGAGCGGGCTCGCGCAGATGGCGAGCGTGGTCACGGTCCAGGAGAAGGTGTCGCCGCGCGAGCTCAACCACTTCAACCGCGTCCGCAACGCGACGCTCGGCGCCAACCTCGCGCCCGGCGTCACCCTCGGCAAGGCGATCGACGACCTGAACGCGATTGCGAACCGCGTGCTGCCGGAGGGCGTCCGCACCGACCTCGCGGGCCAGTCGCGCGAGTTCGCCGAATCGAGCGGCGGCCTCTACTTCCTGTTCGCGGTGGCCCTGCTCTTCATGTACCTCGTGCTCGCCGCCCAGTTCGAGAGCTTCATCCACCCGCTCACGATCCTGTTCTCGGTGCCGCTCGCCGTGTTCGGGGCGCTGGTCACGCTGATGATGTTCCGCATGTCGCTGAATATCTATTCCCAGATCGGGCTGATCATGCTGATCGGACTGGTGACCAAGAACGCCATTTTGATCGTGGAGTACGCGAACCAACGCCGGGCCCGCGGCGAGGGCCTGGTGGACGCGGCGGTGAACGCGGCGCGCATCCGGCTGCGGCCGATCCTCATGACCACGCTCTCCACCGTGTGCGGCGTGCTGCCGATCGCGCTCGGCTTGGGCGCCGGCGCCGAATCCCGGAAACCGCTGGGCGCGGCGGTGGTCGGCGGCATGATGTTCTCGACCTTCCTCACGTTGATCGTGGTGCCGGTCGTCTACATCCTGCTCGCCCGCTTCGCCGGCCAGCGCGTGGCGAAACGCCAGGTCGCGGAATCGAAGCCCCCCGAAGTCACCGGAGCCCCGGAGCCGGCGTAGTCCCGCGGGCAGCGATGGCGATCGATCGCGTCGCTATGCCACCGACGGAGTCGCCTCACCCGAAGCTTGAGGCATTCCTCGCCTCACGGACTCTCGTTTCATGTCCATGAACCCGGCACCGAAGACCTGCTCGGCCGAGTACTGGTTGTGCGCCCTACATCTCAGGCGCATGCCCCCAACCGTGGCCTGACCTCCACGGGCAAAAGGCTCGACATGATCAAATTCCAGGAGCTTTCGCGACTCACAACGATGCCCTGAATCGCTGACGAACGTGCAGCGCCCCTGATCGCGCTTCCAGACCTCGCGTCGGACATGCGCGGGAATCGCCCTCGAGCCGGAGCCGAGCCGGCGCGGAGGCCGAGGCGCCTGGGTCTCGGCGCACTTCCGCTTGCGCAGCTCCTCCACCAGGCGCTTCAGGCCAACCTTGAGAACCTCTGCGACGTCCCCCGACGGCTGCGAATGGCTCAGCAGAGACTTCGCCTCTTCGAGCAGATCCCGGAATTCCTGATCGATCGTAATCTGAAGCGCGAAGCGCTTGGGAGACAACGGCTCCACGCGCGCCGGCCGAACGGCCGGTTCTAAAACGTGCGCATTCATTGGGTTTTCAACTGACGCTAGCGTCAGCGCATTTCTCAACGGCTCTTGCTCTGGTGCCTTCGTCGCCAACGAGGGCCCACTGATCTCCCTGCCACCGATCTCCGGGCCGCTGCCGGTACCGCCACTCCGCAGCGCCGTGATCCGCGGCGCAACATCCGGACGTGGGAATCGCTCGGCCAGCATCAGCTCGATCTCGGCTTTGTTCTTGTGGGCCGCCGCCTGGATCAGCTCGGCGTGATTCGCTCGGGTCAGGTGTGGCGCCACCAGCACGACGGCCGTCAGATGCAGCCGGCCGTCGGCAAGAGCCTCGAAGATCGCTGGATATTTCCGCGCGGCCCGGGCCGCGCGAATACGACGATACGTTCCGCCCTCCGAGAGCTTCAGCTTGCTGACGCAGTACTCGAACATCGACGGATAGCCCTCCGGCACATAGAGCTTCCGGCGGTCGAACTCGGCGATGTGAGCGATGAACATGGCAGTGCTGCTCCGCTCCTGGGATCCCCAGGTGAACAGACAGCGACGCAGCTCGGCGTCCTTCAGGTGCTCCAGCAGATACGCGCGCATGGGATGAACCTTTCTCGGGGGCGCGCTGTGCATGCGCGGCCGACTTGGCCGCGCACTCATTTGTATCATGGCGTTTCTGCGTGAGTGGAGATCCCGCTGCATCGCATATCTCGGAGAAGGCTTCGATTTCAGAGAACACGCGCATGATCTTGCGAGCAAGACGATCGTGCGCGATGTGAACGCTCGTCACGTGGCGCGCAACAACTCAGTGCCGAGATGCGTGCACAACGCTGTCAAGATATTTCCTGGGTCGGACCGCTAATCAAGGCTGAAGAGAACCGGAACCTCGACCCAGGCCGCCGCCGGCTGTCCCTCCGCCTGAGCGGGGCGGAACTTCCATTTCCGTACGCAGTCCAGCGCCGCCTGATCCAGCATGGGGATCGATTTCACGATCTGGGCGTCGAGGACCCTCCCGTCCTTCCCCACCAGCGCCAGCACCGTCACCCTGCCGTCGACACCCGCTTCACGCGCGATGTCGGGATAGACGGGAGCCACCTTCTCCAGCGCTTTGGGTATCTCGTCGACGCGCCCCGTGAACGTTGATTCGTCCGCGGGCTCCGCGGTATAGGCGTTCTCGGTCCGCGGACACGGTTTCAGCGACTTCAAGCTCCGCTCTCCCGGGAAGATCTTTCTGAAATGGCCGATCAGGGACTCCCAACGATCGCGAACGTCCTGGCGACCGGCGATGTCGTTTTCATACGAGGCAAGCGTCGCGCAGGCACGCACGAGATCGATCTCGACCACGGCCAGTTTCTCCCCGGCTCTGAACTCGAGATGAATCCAGGTGTCCGGTCCCGGAGTTCGCGCACACCATTCGTCGCGAAACGCCGGATCGTCCCAGTGCTGAGGGTCGACGCCCAGGACCGCTGCCAGGGACCAGGCCGACTCGGCCGCGAGCACTTTCACGGCGCGGCCCTTGTCGTGGACATAAATAACTTCTACTTCGTGCGGTGACGCAAGAATGCCGAGCAGGGAGGTCTGAAGGGAATCCGGAGAAGGCGCCGTCGCCAGCAGTGCGACGAGGACGGCCGCGGCGTTCACGCGACTTGCCTAGGACAGCGAGCCGTCCAGGGCTTGTTCGGTTTTGGGGTCGAACAGGTGCAGCTTCTCCGACGCGAAGTGGAGCGTGCGGTTCTCGCCCACCGCCGGCGCCACCTGGCCGGGGATGCGCGAGAGCAGCGAGCCGACCGGCGTGGTCCAGTGCACCAGCACCTCGTTGCCGAGCGGCTCGCGCACCTCGACCTGGGCCGGGATCGCACCGCCACCCGCCGCCTCCAGAACCAGGTCCTCGGGCCTTACCCCCACCGTGACCGTGCCGCCGTCGAGCCGCGCGAGCGCGCCGGCGAGCGAGGCCGGCGGCGCGATCGCCACGCCGCTCGACTCGAGCGCGACACCGGTTCCGTTCCGCCGCACCTGGGCCGCGAACAGGTTGATCGGCGGGCTCCCGATGAACCCGGCCACGAACTGGTTCGCGGGCCGCGCGTAGACGACGTCCGGCTCGGCCACCTGCTGGAGCGTGCCCTTCCGCAGCACGGCGATGCGGTCGCCCAGCGTCATCGCCTCGGTCTGATCGTGGGTCACGTAGATCATCGTGGCCTTCACCCGCTGGTGCAGCCGCTTGAGCTCGGCCCGCATCTCCACGCGCAGGCGGGCGTCGAGGTTCGAGAGCGGCTCGTCGAAGAGGAACACCTGCGGCTCCCGCACCATCGCGCGGCCGAGGGCGACGCGCTGTCGCTCGCCGCCCGACAGCTCGCGGGGCTTGCGCGCCAGGTGGCCTTCGAGTCCGAGCATGAGGGCTGCCTCGCGCACCCGGCGCTGCACCTCGGCTTCGGCCACCTTGCGGCGCCGGAGCCCGAATGCCAGGTTCTCGAGCACCGACATGTGCGGGTAGAGGGCGTAGTTCTGGAAGACCATCGCAATGTCGCGGTCGCGGGGCGGCACGTCGTTCACGACCCGCTCGCCGATCCGGATCTCGCCGCTCGTGATCTCCTCGAGCCCGGCGATCATCCGGAGCAGCGTGGACTTCCCGCAGCCCGAGGGGCCGACGAGCACGAGCAGCTCGCCGTCCTTGATCTCGAGGCTCACCCGGTCCACGGCGGCGGCGCCGCGCGCGTAGGTCTTGCTGACGGTCTTGAGCTCGACTCTGGGCATCGGGCCTCCGGCCTCCACGTTCGAAAGGATCGCGACGCACGTTAGGTCAGCGCCGGTCCACCTTCAAGAAGCCCGCCGCGCTTGACTCCGCGCGGCGGCTCGTCGAGGCTCCGCGCCGAATTCCCGCTCCCTCCCGAATCACCTGTCGAACCGAAACCCTTGAGGAGGCTCCATGTTTCGGAAGTTCGCGTTGCCACTCCTTCTGATCGCTCTCGCTGCCGGAACGTCGGCCGCCGCCGAGCACCGCCCGATCGGCGTCGGGTTCCATCACCCGAACTATCCGATCGGGGCGCGCTGGTGGATCAACGACAGCTGGGCCGCCGACTTCGCCTTCGGCTACACCGCCGATCTCCAGAACAACGTGAGCTTCAGCGGCAAGACCAACACCTTCCAGACCTACCAGTTCGAGGCCGGGGCGCCCTGGGCCTTCAGGAAGTGGGACCAGGTGAAGGTGATCCTGCGGCCCGGCGTGTTCTACTCGATGGCGGAGGACCTTCCGTACTTCGTGGAGAGCGACCGGGTGGAGAATGCGACGAGCTGGGGATTCAGCGGCGAGCTCGAGGTGGAGTTCTTCGTCGCCAAGAACCTGAGCATCTCGGGCTCGACCGGCTTCGAGTACGTGAGCAGCACGAACAACTTCCTCGACCCGGACTTCCCGGACCCCGACAACCCCATCAAGATCACCGACACGTTCTTCTCGACGACGGCGCGGGACTTCACCTCGATCGGATTCCACGTGTACCTGTTCGGCAAGGAATGAGGCTAAGGCCGCCGGGAACCCTAGGGCTCGATCTCCTGGCGCGGGCCGGCCGCCGTTTCCGCCTTCTGGAGACGGCGGCCGAGGATGTCCACGACGATGTACAGGGCGAGCAGGATCGCTGCGGCCGCCACGAACCACACCAGCTTGTCCTTGAGCACGTGGACCATGGCCTCCGGGTCCTCGAGGAGCCGCGGCTGATCGGCCAGCACCCGCGCGCCGAACCAGGCGAGCACGGTGCTCCACACGAACGAGCCGAGCAGCGTCATGGTCGTGAAGGTGACGAACGGCATGCGCGCCGCACCGGCCGGCAATGAGACGAGGTGCCGGACCACCGGCAGCAGGCGCGCGAAGAAGATGCCGGCCGCGGAGTAGCGCAGGATCCAGCGCTCGGCCATGAGCCACTTCTTCTCGGGGACGAAGAAGTAGCGCCCGTAGCGCAGGATCAGCGGCCGCCCGAGACGGGAGGCCACGAGGTAGGAGAGCGCCGAGCCCGCCCACGAGCCGAGCGTCGCGGCCATCACCACGCCCCAGAAGCTGAGGCGCCCCTGCTCGGCCCAGTAGGCCGCGGGCGGCACCACCACCTCGCTCGGCAGCGGGAACACGGTGGACTCGATCGCCATCAGCGCGAACACGCCGGCGTAGCCCCATTTCAGGGTGAGGTGGAACCACATCGTCAGCAGCTCGTGGAACAAGGGTGCGCTTCCCTCCGGCCTTCAGGCCCGCGTGGGATGGCTCGCCGGGACCGGCGAGGGAGTCTCGGTCATGAGGCGCTCGGACCAGCCGAAGTCATCGGCTTCGGGCACCGGGCGCGCGAGCGCGATCTCGGGATCGTGCTCGAGACAGACCCACGCGCCCTCCGCGACCGCGCGGGTGAGCAGCGTGCGCTTCTCCTCCATGGTCTCGATCGCCGCCATGTCGTAACCCATGACGAACGGGATGCGCACGTGGGCCGCGGTGGGGATGAGATCGGCGACGAAGTACACGGTCGCCTTCGGTCCCGAGATCCGAGCGAGCTGTTGACCGCGGGTGTGGCCGTCGGCGGTGAACAGCTCGAACCCCGGCCACAGCACCTGCGGTCCCTCCCACAGGGTGACGACGCCGGCCTCTTCGAGCGGCACGAAGTTCTCGCGCATGTAGGACGCGCGCTCGCGCGGGTTGGGTTCCAGGGCATTGCGCCAGTTCTTACCCTGGACGTGCCACCGCGCGTGCGGGAGCGACGGCACGAGCCGGCCGCCCTCCTCCTTGGTGGCGCCGGCGGCGTGATCGAAGTGCAGGTGCGTCAGCACCACGTCGGTGATGCTCGCGGGATCCACGCCGAGCGCGGACAGCGCCGCCGCGGGTGACTGTTCCGCCGGCTCGAGGCGATAGATGTCGCGCAGCTTGGGGCTGAACTTGTCGCCGGCCCCGACGTCCACGAGCACCCGGCGGCCGTGGCCCTCGGCGAGCAGGCAGCGCATCGCGAGACGGATGCGGTTGCGCTCGTCGGGCGGCGCCAGCCGGCTCCAGAGCGGCTTCGGCACCGATCCGAACATCGATCCGCCGTCGAGCCACAGGAAGCCGGTCTCGACGTTCCGAACCTTCCAGTCTCCGGTGTCGATCAGGGGCATCAGCGGCGCCTCAGATGTGAATCGCCCGGCCGGCGACTCCGAGTGCGGCTTCCTTCACCGCCTCGGACAGGGTCGGATGGGCGTGGACCGAGCGTGCGATGTCCTCGGCGCTCGCGCCCAGCTCCATCGCGGTGGCCAGCTCCGCGATCACGTCGCTCGCCCGCGGGCCCACGATGTGCGCGCCGAGAATGCGGTCGGTCTTCGCGTCCGCCACGATCTTCACCTGGCCGTCCTTCTCCTCCATCGCGCGGGCGCGGCCGTTCGCGAGGAACGGGAAGCGACCCACCGCGATCTCGCCGCGGGCGCGCGCCGCCTCCTCGTCGAGTCCGACGCTCGCGAGCTCGGGCCAGGTGTACACGATGTTGGGGATGCACTCGTAGGCGACGTGGCCGGGCTTCCCCGCCATGCGCTCGACCGCGGCCATCCCCTCCTCCTCCGCCTTGTGGGCCAGCATCGGGCCCGCGATCACGTCCCCGATCGCCCAGATGCCCTCGACGTTGGTCCGGTAGTGCTCGTCCACCACGACGCGTCCGCGCTCGTCGAAGGCGACGCCGGCTTCCCTGGCGCCGAGTCCCTCCGTGTAGGGGCGGCGTCCGACCGCGACCAGCAGCACGTCGGCGACCTCCTCCTCTTCGCGGCCTTCGCGGCTCACCGTGAGCCGCACCTCGTCGTTCTCGACCCGCGCGGAGCGCGCGGCGGCCCCGAAATGAAACTTCATCCCCTGCTTCTGGAGCGCGCGGCGCAGCAGCTCGCCGCTCTCACGGTCCACGCCGGGAAGGATGCGATCGGCGAATTCGAACACGCTCACCTCGGAGCCGAGCCTGAGCCACACCGAGCCCAGCTCGAGTCCGATCACGCCCGCGCCCACGACGGCGAGCCGGCGCGGCACCTCCGGAAGCGCGAGGGCGTGCGTCGAGTGCACGATGCGTTTCCCGTCCCAGGTGATGCCGGGGAGGCTCGCGGGCTCGCTGCCGGTCGCGATCAGGATCCTTTTCGTCGTGATCGTTCCCGCCCCCGGGCCGTCCGCCACCTCGATCGTTCCCGCGGAGACGATGCGGGCGACGCCCTGGATCCGCGTGACCTTGTTCTTCCGGAAAAGCGCGTCCACGCCGCGGGTGAGCTGGCGCACCACGGCGTCCTTCCGCTTCATCATGGTCGGGAGATCGAGCTCCACCGTGGTGGCCTTCACCCCGTGGACGGCGAGATGCTTGCGGGCCGTCTCGAAGTGCTCGCTCGAATCGAGCAGCGCCTTGCTCGGGATGCAGCCGACGTTGAGGCACGTGCCGCCGAGCACCGGATCGCGGTCGATGCTGGCGGTCCTGAAGCCCAGCTGGGCCGCGCGGATCGCCGCGACGTAGCCACCGGGTCCGGCCCCGATCACCACCAGGTCGAAACGGTTTTCGGAATCGGCCACGGGGCTCAGACGTCCAGCATCATGCGGCCCGGGTCCTCGAGGCGCTCCTTGACCCGGACGAGGAAGGTCACCGCCTGCTCGCCGTCGACGAGCCGGTGATCGTAGGAAAGCGCCACGTACATCATGGGCCGGATCACGACCTGGTCGTTCACGACGACCGGCCGCTTCTCGATCTTGTGCATGCCGAGGATGCCGCTCTGCGGCGGATTGAGGATCGGCGTCGAAAGCAGCGACCCGTAGACGCCGCCGTTGGAGATCGTGAACGTGCCGCCCGACAGCTCGTCGAGCGTGAGCGTGGCCTCGCGCGCCTTGCCGGCCAGCCGCTCGATCTCCTTCTCGATCCCGGCGAAGCCCATCCGGTGCGCGTCGCGCACCACGGGCACCACGAGCCCGCGCTCGGTGCCGACCGCGACGCCCATGTGAACCCGGCGGCGGTACACGATGTCGGTTCCGCGGATCTCGGCGTTGATCTCCGGCACCTCCTCGAGCGCGAGCACCACCGCGCGCGTGAAGAAGCTCATGAACCCGAGGCGCACGCCGTGCCGCTTCTCGAACGATTCCTTGTGGCGGGCGCGCAGCTCGAGCACGCCGGAGAGATCGACTTCGTTGAACGTGGTGAGGATCGCCGCCGTGTGCTGGGCGCGCACCAGGCGCTCGGCGATGCGCTGGCGGATGCGGCTCATCGGCACGACGCGCTCGTCGGGCTCAGGCCCACCGTCCGCGGGAGACGGCGCGGCCGGGGCGGGGGCCGTGCGCGCCTCGGCGGGCGATGCGGCAGCCGGCGACGGCGGCGGCGCGCCGTCTTCCAGGTGACGCAGGACATCCTCTTTCAGGATCCGTCCGCCGGGGCCGCTGCCGGTGATCGTCCCGGGGGACAGCTGGTTCTCCTCGATCAGCCGCCGCACGGCCGGTGACAGCGTGGGTGCGAGGCCGCCATCGCTCGGAGGCGACGGGGCCGGGGTCGCGGCAAGGGCGGCGGCCTTCGGCGGCTGGGGAGCGGGAGCCGCCACGCGTGCCGCCTTCCGCGACTGCGATGCCGCCGGGACCGCCGGCGGCGGAGCGATCGCGTCCGCCGCTCCGGCCGGCGCCGGTTCCAGTGCCGCCAGCACGTCGCCCACCTTCACGTGATCACCCGCCTGGCGCCGATGGCGGATCACCCCGGACTCGGGTGCCGCGATCTCGACAGCCGCCTTGTCGGTTTCGAGCACGGCCACCGGCTCGTCGGCGCGCACGAGCGCGCCGTCCTCGCGCAGCCACTCGACGAGCACGGCTTCCGAGATGGACTCGGCGAGACGCGGGACCGTGACGGTGGCGCTCATCCGGCTACCTTCTGCGGTGCGTGCACGCCGGGACGCACCGCGGTCCGGAGATCGCTCGCCGGAGCCGACAGCGCGCGGTCGAGCAGCTCCTGCTCCTGCTCGACGTGCTTCTGGTAGTAGCCGGAGGCCGGCGTGGGCGCAGCCTTGCGGGCCACGACCCGCACCGGCAGCCGGTGCTCGAGCGCCCCTTCGAGGCGATGCCGGAGATGCCGCCAGCCGCCCATGTTGGCGGGCTCCTCCTGGACCCAGCGCACCTCGCGCAGGTTGGGGCAGCCTTCCACCAGCTCGATCAGCTCGGCGCGCGGGAACGGATAGAGCTGCTCGAGCCGGACGATCGCGACGTCGGAGACACCGCGGGTCGCGCGCGCCTCGGCGAGCGGATAGAAGAACCGGCCCGCGACCAGCAGCAGCGTGCGGATCGCGCCCGGATCGGCGACCGGATCGGCGATCACGTTGTGGAATCCACCCTCGCTGAACTCGCTCCGCGCCGACACCGCCTGGGGATGTCGGAGCAGGCTCTTCGGGCTCATGATCACGAGCGGCTTGCGGAAGCGGCGATGCATCTGCCGGCGCAGCGCGTGGAAGTACTGGGCGGGCGTGGTCAGGTTGCAGACCTGGAGGTTGCCGTCCGCGCACAGCTCGAGGAACCGCTCGAGCCGCCCGCTCGAATGCTCGGGTCCCTGGCCCTCGTATCCGTGGGGCAGGAGCAGCGTGATCCCGGACATGCGGTTCCACTTGGATTCGGCGCTCGCGACGAACTGGTCGATGTAGACCTGCGCCACGTTCGCGAAGTCGCCGAACTGCGCCTCCCACATCACCAGCGAGCGCGGATCGGCCATGCTGTAGCCGTACTCGAAGCCCAACACCGCCGCTTCGCTCAGCATCGTGTCGTAGATCTCGAAGCGCGCCTGGTCCCGCGAAAGGTGCTGGAGCGGGACGTGCAGCGCGCCGTTCTCCTCGTCGTGGAGCACCGCGTGGCGGTGACTGAACGTTCCGCGCCCGGTGTCCTGTCCGCAGAGCCGGACGTGGAAGCCCTCGAGCAGGAGCGATCCGAGCGCGAGCACCTCGGCCATCCCCCAGTCGATGCGATCCTGCGCCATGGCGTTCCGCCGCTCGGCGAGCAGCCGCGCGACCTTGCGATGAACGTGGAACCCCGCGGGCGCCCGCGCGGGCGCGTCGGCGATCTGCTCGAGCACCCCGGCCGCCACCGCGGTCTTGGCACTCCAGTCCTCGCCCGCCCACTCGAGCCCCTCCCACGCTCCCGCGAGCGGCGCGACACCGGTCGCCGGCTGCTCGCGGCGGGCGCGCTGGTGCGCCTGCTGGAGCCGGGTGTCGATGCGCTCGCGCATGCGGGCGAGCGTGACGTCGTCCAGCACGCCCTCCTGCTTCAGCTTCTCCGCATAGGTCACCGAGGCCGGCACGTGCGCGGCGATCTCCCGGTACATCACGGGCTGGGTGAACGTCGGATCGTCGAGCTCGTTGTGCCCGTGCCGCCGGTAGCACACGAGATCGACGAACGCGTCGGCCTTGAAGCGGGTGCGGTACTCGAGCGCGAGACGCACCGCGTGGACCGCCTTCTCGGGATCGTCGCCGTTCACGTGGAACACCGGGGCCTGGACGATGCGGGCACAGTCCGTGGCGTACGGCGTCGCGCGCGCCGCTTCCGGCGGAGTCGTGAAGCCGACCTGGTTGTTGACGACGATGTGCAGCGTCCCGCCAGTGCGGTAACCGGGGAGCTGCGCGAGCGACAGTGTCTCGGGGACCACTCCCTCGCCTGCGATCGAGGCGTCGCCATGGATCAGGATCGGCACCCCGTGAGCACGCTCACGGTCGCCCGCGATGTCCTGGCGTGCGCGCATCGCGCCCAGCACCACCGGGTTCACGAACTCGAGATGGCTGGGGTTGAACTCGAGATCGAGGTGCACGTCGGCTCCGGCCCGGGTGCGGTGGTCCGCCGAATAGCCGAGGTGGTACTTCACGTCGCCATGGCCCTGGATGTCGGCGGGCGTAAAGGTCGATTCGAACTCGTTGAAGATCCGCTCGAGCGGCTTGTGCATGAGATGCGCGAGCACGCTGAGCCGCCCGCGATGCGGCATGCCGATCGCGAACTGCGTCGCTCCCGCCGCCGCCGATATCTCCACCACGGTGTGCAGCATCGGAAGCAGCGTCGCCGCGCCTTCGAGCGAGAAGCGCTTCTGCCCGACGTACTTGACGTGCAGGAACTGCTCGAAGGCGTCGGCTTCGATCAGGTGCTCGAGAATCGCGAGCCGTTCACCGGGCTCGAGCGAGGGGCGGTTGCGCGCCGACTCCATGCGCTCCTCGAGCCAGGTCCGCCGTTCCTCGAGCGGCACGTCCATGTACTCGACGCCGAGCGTCCCGCAGTAGGTCTCGCGCAGCGCCCCCACCAGGTCGCCGAGCGTGGCGCCCGCGTCCCCGCCGAACGGCGACCCGGCCAGCGGCGTCCCCAGATCCGCCTCGGAGAGGCCGTGTGCCGACAGCTCGAGCAGCCGATGGCTTCCCGGCTCGGGGTTCAGGGGATTGATGCGTGCGGCGCTGTGTCCGAACTCCCGGTAGGCCAGGACCAGGCTGAAGGCGCCGCCCGGACGGCCGCCGGGAGCGCCGGCCCCGGAGAACTCCATGCCGGCGAAGAACGCCGCCCAATCGGCGGGAACTGCCCCCGGATCACGCTGGAACCGGGCGTACATTTCCTCGACGTAGGCGGAATTCGAGCGCTGAATGGCGTCGAGCGGACGAACCATGGTGATCGGGGGCGAACCTCCAGAGGCTCCGGGGACACTCGTTGGCAGACTAGCATGAACGTCCGCCGGGGCCAGGAACCCCGCCCGGGGTACCACCTCACCGCACGAGGGCGGCGCGATCGGCGCCGCCCTTTCATTTCCAGCCGGGCGGGCGGGCTGCAACACCCCGCGCGGCTTCCGTGCAAGTTCATGGTGCAGGCCGGGTTCGATCCCGGAGATTGTCATTGTCCGAACCCCGCATCTCTGAGATAGTTTTCGCGCTCTGAACGCCGCACGATCGAATCCTGATCGTACGACTTGTCCCCTAAGTGCTTCGCGGCGCCTACATCGCTGACGATCACTCCACAACGACATCATTGCAGGTCGTTCCCCCTGGAGGAGCCATGTCGTCGTCGAGGCTAACGGCCTTCGTCCTCACTCTCGCGCTGTCTTCGAGCTCGGCCGCCGCGGTCAAGCCCGCCATTCAGGATCCCGGTGACGTAACGCCGGCCCGCGCCCGCGGTACCATGGTGGCCAGTCCGGCGTTCCAGAAGCAGCTCTCGGAAGGCGCGACCTGGCGCTCGTTCCAGAGCCGCAATGGCGCGTGGCGCGCCATCTGGAACGAGACCACCCGGACACCGCATCGAGCGTTCGGCCCGAGCATCGCCCTTCCCGGTTTCGCCGCGACCTCCGAAGGCGTGGACGCGTCGGTGCGACGCTTCATCATGGCGAACTCCGCTCTGTTCGACGGCGTGACCCAGCTCTCGCTGGTGAACGCGCGGAACGTGAACAACACTTGGTACGTGCGATACCGGCAGAACGTCGGCGGCATTCAGGTGCTGTACGAAGACTGGGAGTTCCGGGTCTCCTCCGACGGCCGACTGTTCATGTTCGGAACCGATGCGAAGCGTCCCGAAGGCGGCGTGCTCACGGCGCCGCGGATCCCGGCTTCGGTGGCGAGAGAGGCCGCGCATCGCGGGCTCACGTTCGAAACCGCCACCGACGAGGTGATCGAAGGCCCGCTCTACGTGATCCCGGTCGAGCGCGAAGGCGGCATCGTGCACCGGCTCGCCTACGAGATGACGGTCCGCACGAAGCAGCCGGTCGGCGCCTGGCTCACCTACGTGGACGCCGAGAACGGCGAAGTGCTGCTGCGCCGCGATCGTATCCGCCACAACGTCGGGGGCACGGTGACCGGGATGGTGCACCCGAATCTGGCGAGCGATTCGCTGACGACGCTCCCGCTCAAGGACGCCCGCGTCTCGGTGGGCGGCAATATCGTGTTCACGAACGCTTCGGGCGTCTATACGTCGGCCGCCACGGGATCCGTCGGCGTCTCTTCCGGGCTGCGCGGCCGGTGGATCGACGTGGATCGCTGCATCGCCGACATCTGCGGACCGAGCGACGGGATCTTCGGAACCACCGCGATCAACCCGGCGACGGTGAACATCGCCTGGGCCAACACCAACTCCACCGCCTCGGAGCGCGACTGCTACTACCACGTGGTCAAGTCCCACGATCACGTCAAGGTCCTGGATCCGGGCCTCACCGCGGTAGACACCGACGTCAAGGCGTTCGTCGACCTCAACGACCTCTGCAACGCCTACTGGGATCAGACCACGCTGACGCTCAACTTCTTCGCGGCCGGCGGCACCTGCCCCAACACCGCGTCGATCCCCGACTGCGTCTACCACGAGTACGGGCACTTCGTGAACGACCAGCTGTTCTTCTCGAACGGCGCGCCGGGCGGCATGGACAACACGCCCCTCCACGAGGCGCTCGCGGACCTGACGGCCGCCTTCCAGACCAACAACGCGCTGATCGCCGAGGGCTTCTTCGGACCGGGCACCGAGCTGCGCGACCTCACGGACTTCAAGCGCTGGCCCGAGGACTACAACCCCGGGCACGCGCACGACACCAGCCAGATCCTGAGCGGCGCGATGTGGGAGCTGCGGCAGGCGATCGGACTCGCCACCACCGAGCACATCGGCCATTTCGCGAAGTACGGCCTGCCGGACGACCTCAATGACGGCGTGTCCTTCAGCGAGTACTTCATCGACGTGCTGGTCGCGGACGACACCGACAATAACCTGCAGAATGGTACGCCGCACTTCACCCAGATCGTGACCGCCTTCAACAACCACGGCATCGGGACCAACTACTTCATCCACATCCTCACCAACGCGCCCGACCAGAGCAGCTACGGCCCCTACCCGGTCACCGCCACCATCACCTACTCCGGGGTGATCGGCGCCCTCGACCCCGGCTCGCCAACCTTCTACTACTCGACCAACACTTCGACCGGCACGAGCCCGTACACGCCCCTGCCGATGTTCCCGACCGGCAACCCGGACGAGTACGGCGTGAACGTGCCCGGGGTCACGTCGGGCGTCGTGAACTACTACATCCAGGCCTCCGACGTGGAAGGTGGTCTCAAGACCGAACCCGGCGGCGCGCCGACGGTCAAGACCTACAAGTTCCTGGTGGGCCCGGCCGCCACGATCCTCTCGCGGGACATGGAATCGGACCCGGCCTGGACGGTCGGCACCCCGGCCACCGGCGATTCCGCCACCACCGGCGTGTGGATCCGCGCCGATCCCGTGGCGACCCAGGCCCAGCCCGAGAACGATCACACGGTGGCCGGCACGCTCTGCTGGGTGACTGGCAATGGCCCGATCGGCGGCGGCATCGGTGAAGCCGACGTGGACGACGGCAAGACCACGCTCACCACGCCTTCCTTCAATCCGTTCTCGACCGGGTTCATCCGGCCCGTCATCAGCTACTGGCGCTGGTTCAGTAACAACGCCGGCGACGCCGGGACCGAGGATCCGTGGCGGGTGGAGATCTCGAACAACGGCGGCACCTCATGGGTGCCGGTGGAGAACACCCTGATCTCCGACGACAGCTGGAGCCGGACCCTGTTCTTCATCTCGGACTTCATCACCCCGACCACCAATATGAGGATGCGCTTCATCGCGTCGGACAAGCTCAACCCCTCGCTGGTCGAAGCGGCCGTCGACGACTTCGTGGTCTACGCGTTCCCGCCCGAAGTCGGCGTCGAGCCACCCGTCAGCGTCGCCAGCCTGTCGCTCTCGAATCCCATGCCCAATCCGTTCCGGCTCTCGACCCGGCTCGACTACCGCCTGCCGGTCCGCGGCCACGTGAAGCTCGAGGTGTTCGATCTCCAGGGCCGTGCGGTGCGCACGCTGGTCTCGGACGACCAGGACCCGGGCGAGCACTCGGCTTCGTGGGACGGTCTCGACGGGACCGGGCGCCCGGTGGCGAATGGCCCCTACTTCGTCCGGCTTTTCCAGTTCGGACAGCGCCTGACGCAGGGAGTGGTGCTGCTGCGCTAGCAAACGGTTCGACGCGTAACGAAAAGAGGGCGGACGCCGGTGGCGTTCGCCCTCTTCGTTCATCTCAGATGCAGCCTACGGTCGCGGGTCGTACCCGACCGAGAAGGACCAGCGACGGCCGGCCGCCGGGTAAAACCGCGGATCGCCGATCGCGTCGATGAAGCCCGAGTCCTCGTACTTGCGGTCGATCAGGTTCGCGACGCGCAGGGTCGCCCGCGCGCCGCCCACGCGGATCGATCCCCCGGCATCCAGGGTCGCGAAATCGCTCAGGGTGTTGTCGTTCGCCTTGTCGAGGAACTGCCGCCCGACGTAATGCACGCCGGCTTCGAGTCCGCCCCGATCGACGCTCCACGCGAGCACTCCGTACGCGGTGCCCTCGGGAACGGCGTTGATCTGATTGCCGTCGATCAGACTGTCGGGGCTGTCCTCGATCGTCGTGGGCGACCACGTCCCCCCGGCGCGCGCGGTGAACCCGCGCGCGAGCGGCTGATCCATCGCGAGCTGTATGCCGCGGTGCCAGCTCTTCCCGATGTTCGCGTATTGGAAAGTGGCAAGGTCGAAGTCGATTTCGTCCCGCACGTGGATCGAGTACAGCGCCAGCGAAACCTCGCCGCCGCCCGGGCCGGCGGTGCGACCGCCGACTTCGAAGCTCTCCGAGCGCTGGGGGTCGAGATTCGCGTTCGAGATCGTGAAGAAACCGCCGAACCCGTCCGGGAACGGGCGGCTGTCGTAGAGCTGGTTCAGCGTCGGTACGCGGAAGGCGGTGCTGAAGGAGCCGTAGACGGATGCCCGCTCGCTGAACGAATGCCCGACCGAGAAGAACGGGCTGAGCGATTTCAGCTTGCGATCGTCCTCGGTGAGGCCCGAGGTCACGTTGAGCAGCTGCACGTCGCCGCGGAGTCCGGCGCGCAGGGACGTGGCGCCGAGCGCGAGGTTGCCGTTGGCCCAGGCGGACCAGGTATCACGCCGGCTCTCGGTGCCCGCGAGCCGGGTGCCGGAGACGCCGCCGGTGTAGTCGAAGTACTCGGATTCGAGCTGCGATCCCTCGCCCAGCGCTCCCGCGCTCCACTTGAGATCCCGGCCTCCCGGCCGGGCAGCCCCGCGCGCGGCGATCTCGGCGCCCCAGGTCTCGGCGTTCGTCGGGTGGTCGAGCGGCGTGAAGAGGATCGTGCGGACCTGCTTCGCGTCCTCGAAGCGTGCGTAGGGCGAAACCGTCCACTCGATGTTCGATCCAGAGGCGTGCTTCCAGTGGGCGCCGACCAGCACGCGCTCGCGGTCCTGGAAGTCGGTCGTGGTTTCCGCCTGGTTGCGATCCGCCTGGATCTGCGCGCGGGTCAGCGCGCCGGGATCTTCACGGTTGGCGTCGAGAAACAGCGCGTCGACCGAGAGGCGGTCGTTCGCTCCGAGTTTCCACGACGCGTCACCGCCAAGGCCACCGACCCGCTCGGCGCTGCGATCGCGGAAGCCCTCGAGGTCCTTGAGCGTTCCGCGCAGCGCACCCATGCCGCGCTCACCGTCGGCCGAGAGAACGAGCGTCCCCGCGGCGAGCCCGTAGCTGCCGCCGCGGAAGGTTCCCTCCGAGCGCAATCCCGAGCGCGGCTCGCGCCGCACGATGTTGACGATGCCACCCTCAGAACCGTCTCCGTAGAGCCAGGCTCCGGCGCCCTGCACCACCTCGACGCGGTCGACCTCTTCGGGCGTGATCCAGTCCCAGTCGACGGCGCCGTTCTCGACGTCACGCACGTCCTGGCCGTTGACCAGGAGCTTGAGGTAGCTGCTTTCGCCGTTGGCGGTGAAACCGCGCGGGTCGACCACGCCTGTCTCGCCGCTGCCACGCTGTCCGTATCCATAGAAACCAGGCAGCAGACCGATGAGGGACGAAATCCGGGTTACGCCGCTGCGCGCGAGGGCCGAGCCAGACACCACGAAGGTGGCTGCCGGAATGTCGCCCAGGCGGTCATGGCCCCGGAGCGCCGTGACGACCACCTCGGGGACCTGCACCTCGAGGGTGTCCGGAGGCCCCGGACTTGCTTGCTCGGCCAGGGCGAACCCCGGACCGGCGGCCAGCATCCACAGTCCCAGGACGTAACGAACCACGGAGACTCCTTTCGCATGATCGTGCGCCCGAGGGGCGGCGGGTTTACCAGCGCGGAAAAACCGGTCGGCGCGCGCAGCATACCAAAGGTGCATCGGAGCACCCGCTCCGATACCATGGCACCTCGTTGATGAGCCATATCCACCTGTTCCAGGACCCGGCCCGAGGAGGCGTCAAGAAGATGTTCCGTCCCCGGGTGCTCCGGGCCGCAATCCTGTTCTCGGTGCTTTTCGGGGCGATCCTCACCTCCACGGCGGATGCCCAGTATTTCGGCCGGAACAAGGTCCGCCACCGGTCCTTCCAGTTCGAAATCCTCAAGACCCAGCACTTCGACATCCACTATTACCCGGAGGAGAAGGCCACGGCCGAGGTGGTCGGCCAGATGGCCGAGCGCTGGTATGCCCGGCTCTCCCGGGTGCTCGGACACGAGCTCGGCCAGCGCCAGACCGTGATCCTCTACGCCAGCCACCCGCACTTCGAGCAGACCAACGCGATCTCGGGCGAGCTCGACGAGTCCACGGGCGGCGTTACCGAGTCCGTGAAGCGCCGCGTGGTGATGCCGGTGGCGGCAACGATGACCGACACCGACCACGTGCTCGGCCACGAGCTGGTGCACGCCTTCCAGTACGACATCACGGGGCGTTCGGGCCAGACCCCGATCGCGCTGCGTCTCCCGCTGTGGTTCATCGAAGGCATGGCCGAGTACCTGTCGCTCGGTCCCAACGACGGTCACACCGCGATGTGGATGCGCGATGCCGCCACGGCCGACGATCTCCCGGACTTCACCAAGCTCGAGGACTACCGCTACTTCCCGTACCGCTATGGCCACGCCTTCTGGGCCTACGTCGCGGGACGCTTCGGCGACGCCGCGGTGCCGACCCTCCTCAAGAGCGCCGGCATGCTGGATCTCCGGATGGTCTACAGCGCCACCCTCGGCATCGATCCCGACAGCCTCATCATGGACTGGAAGAGGTTCCTCAAGGACAACGCCCAGATCCGCAAGTCGGCGATCATGCCCTCGGCGGCGGCGCGGCGCGTGCTCGGCAGCCCGCGCAACGACCGCAAGCTCTACCTCTCCCCGTCGCTCAGCCCGAATGGCCGGGAGATCGCCTTCCTGTCGGAGCGCGACTTCTACACGATCGATCTGTACGTCGCCGATGCCGCGAGCGGCCGCGTTCTGCGCAAGCTCACGAAAACCAACGTGGATCCGCACTACCAGAGCCTCCAGTTCACGGGCTCCTCCGGTTCGTGGAGCCCCGACGGCCGCCGCTTCGCGTTCGGCGCCGTGCGCGAGGGCCATGCGATCCTGAGCATCATCGACCCGAGAAACGGCCGGCGCATCGAGGACTACACCGCGGACCAGCTCGGCGAGGTGCTCAACTCGACCTGGTCGCCCGACAGCAAGCGCATCGTGTTCTCCGCGCTCGCGGGCGGGCAGACCGATCTCTTCATGGTGACGCTCGGATCGCCGGAGGTGCGGCGCCTGACCCATGACCTCTACGGGGACCTGCAGCCCGCCTGGTCGCCCGATGGATCGCGGATCGCGTTCGTCACCGAGCGCTACACCGGCGACATCGACAGCGTGGCCTTGCACCGGCCGGGTCTGGCGATGCTCGACGTCGCGACCGGCGAGATCACCCCCGGCCTTTCGGTCGGCGAAGGCAAGCACATCAGTCCGCAGTGGTCGCCCGACGGCAAGAGCCTCTACGTCGTCGCGGACCCTGACGGCGTGTCAAACCTCTTCATGATCGACCTCGAAACCGGCACGCACCGCCGGCTGACCGACCTCATCACGGGCGTGAGCGGCCTCACCGCGCAGAGCCCGGCGCTGTCGATCGCCCGCAACGGCAGCCGGCTCGCATTCAGCGCGTACGAGAACGGGAGCTTCGGGATCTTCGCACTCGACTCGCTGGATCGTCTGACCGAGAAGCCCGCGAGCGAGGGGCCACGGGCGGACGACCTCGCCCCACCGTTCGAGCGGGACGTCGCGCGCTGGAGCCTGCCGGATTCGTTCCGCATCCGGCGCGATCCGTTCACCGACCAGGCCTACCCGCCGCCCGGCTTCGATCCCCGCACCGGCGAACGGCTCGACCGCGACTCGCTGCAGGCGCCCTCCTACCGAGCGCCTGTGGATTCGACCCTGACTTCGGGTCCGCCGCCCGGACTGCGGCCGTCGGTCGCGAGCCTGCTGTCGGACGCGCGGCTCGGCCTGCCCGATACCTCGAGCTTCTCGCACACTCCGTACAAGGCGCGGTTGTCGCTCGACCGCATCTCGCAGATCGATCTCGGCGTGGGAGCCGTCGGCTCGCACTTTGCCGCGAGCGGCGGCGCCTCCGTGTACTGGAGCGACATGCTCGGCAACCACCACATGCTCACGTTCCTGCAGGTCCAGGGCGAGCAGGGCAGCATCGCGCGCAGCATCGCGGCCGGCCTCGCCTACTACAACATGGGCGGGCGCCAGGACTGGGGATTCCAGATGAGCCAGGTGCCGTACCTCAGCCGCGAATTCCAGATCACGTCGGTGCCGGTTCCGCCCGGCAACCAGCCGGGCTTCGAGGAGCGCGAGAACCGCTTCTGGCAGACCGAGCGCACGGCACTCAGCACCATTTCGTACCCGATCAGCCGCGTGCAGCGCTGGGAGCTCGCGCTCGGGTTCCAGAACATCGACTTCCAGGGCGAGTCGATCGTCCGTCTCTACGACGGCGGCGGCCGGCTGCTGTCCGAGTACACGACCGATCTCCCGGGCCAGCGCTCGCTCAATCTCGGCATCGGAAGCGCGGCCTGGGTCTACGACACCGGAGTCTTCGGCGGCACGTCGCCGATCATGGGACAGCGCGCCCGCGTCGAGGCCTCACCGGTCGTGGGCAGCCTCTCCTACACCAGCATCCTCACCGACATCCGCCAGTACATCATGCCGGTGCGGCCGGTCACCTTCGCGGGCCGCCTCATGTCTTACGGCCGCTACGGCCCCGACTCCGAGGATCCGCTCCTGATCCCGCTCTACCTGGGCGCGCCCTACCTGGTGCGGGGTTACGACGATGCCTCGTTCACGGTGGCCGAGTGCATCGGAACCGATTGCCAGGCCTACAACCAGCTCTTCGGCAGCAAGCTCGCGGTGGCGAACGCCGAGATGCGGTTCCCGCTGCTCGGGCCGTTCGGGATGCTGCGCACGCCGCTGCTCCCGCCGGTCGAGGTGGCCGCCTTCTTCGACGCCGGCACCGCGTGGACGGAGGGCAACCGCGCCCAGTTCCTGGGCGGCACGCGCAAGATGGTGACGAGCCAGGGCATCGCGATGCGCTTCAGCCTGTTCGGCTACTTCATCGCCGAGCTCGACTACGTGAAGCCGAACGACCGCCCGCTCAAGGACCCGTACTGGGTCTTCAGCTTCCAGCCGGGGTTCTAGCTCTCCAGTCGCGCCGAGGCCGTGATCTCCGCGTTCAGCAGGCGCGAGATCGGACATCCCTTGCGTGCGTTCTCGACCGCCTTGTCGAACGCGGCGCGATCGGCGCCCGGGATCTTCGCCACGATGTCGAGGTGGATCTGGGTGACGGTCATGCCGGCGTCGCGCTTCTCCATCGTCACGGTCGCGCGCGTGCGGATGCTCTCGGCGGTCATCTTCGCCTCGCCGAGCTGACCCGACAGCGCCATCGAGAAGCACCCGGCGTGCGCCGCCCCGATCAGCTCCTCGGGATTGGTGCCCTGACCGTCCTCGAAACGATCGCGGAAGGTGTAGGGAATGTCCTTCAGCGTTCCGCTGCGCGTCGACATCGTGCCGCGACCATCCTTGAGACCGCCCTTCCACTCCGCCGAGGCTTCACGATTCATGGTTCCATCCTCCGTCGCGCCCGCCTCGCGGCCGGGCTGGTTGTGCGGCGCCGGGTTGGCCGGCGCAGGAACGCCCGTCAGGGGCGATCAGAACGCGGGCGATCCTAGCTCAGATGTCCCGACGTGAGGAGCCGCCGGCTCCTCGAGCGGCTCCGCTCAGCAATACCAGGGCTCGCTGAGATACGGGACGGGCGCGCGCCGGAATTCGAGCGCCGGGATGACGCCGCTCCCCGCCAGCTCCTCGACGGCGGCGAAGATCGCGGGCCGGGGATATTCCGCAGCCTGGAGGTCGGTGATCCGCTGCTGGATTTGGCTTTGCAGGCGGTCGACTTCCGGGTCCTCGTGCACCCACGGGTAGACCAGCCCTTCGGCGTTGAAGGGCCCGAGGCGTTTCCGGATCTCCGCGAGGTCGAGAAGGCGCGAGCCGGCCGGGAGCAGCAGCCGGAGCGCGAGCTGCACCGGCGCCACGCTCTCGACCAGATCCAGCTCGCGCAGCATCGCCAGCATGTCGCGATAGCCGTCGGGCGTGGTCCACGGCGTGAACGGAACGAACGTGGGCTGGACGGGAAGCCCGGCTTCGCGACAGGCGTTCACCGCGCGCGCGATGTCGGCGCGGGTGTGTCCCTTGTCGAGCCGCTCGAGCACCCGGTCGTCGAACGACTCGAAGGCGCTCGTCACGAACGCGCACCCGGTCGCGGCCAGCGTCGCGAGCACCGCCTCGTGGCGGACCAGGTGCTCGACCTTGATCGTCACGTCGTACGAGAGACCGGGCCAGCGGCGCGCCAGCTCGCGGACGATCGGCACCGCATGGCCGGGACCGTTCAGGAAATCCGGATCTCCGAACGTGATGTGGCGCGCTCCGGCCGCGACCTGTGCCGCGATGTCGGCGAGCACGACGTCGCGGGGAACGATGCGGAAGAGCCCGGAATAGACCGGCGTCACCGGGCAATGGCGGCACTGGTGGCGACAGCCGCGCGACGCCTCGGTCGCTCCCGTGAGGCGCACCGATCCGTCGGGCATGTGGAGGTGGGCGTAGCGCTGGAGCGGCGGAAGGAGATGCCGCGCCGGCGGCAGGAACGGGAGACGCTCGAACGAGTCGATCCTGATGAACTCGCGATCTCCCGCGGGACCGGTTCCGTTCCGCGCCCGCACCTCGCGCGCGAAGTCGCTCAGCGCCTGCTCGTACTCGCCGCCGATCACCCGCTCGACGCCGAGCCCGGCCAGCCATCCGGCGTTGAGCGGCGCATAGAGGCCGTAGGCCGCGATCGGAGCGGCAGCGTTGTGCTCGCGGATCCGCGGCAGGATGCGGCCGGCGAGGCGGGTCGCCGTATGCATCGGCAGATGGATCGCGATGAAATCGGCGTCCGCGACCGCGGCTTCGTCGAACGGCTCCACCGCGAGATCCAGGCAGCGCACCTGCCAGCCCTCGCGCTCGAGCCATGCCGCGGGCGAGGCGAGCCCGAACGGCGGGCGTCCGAGGTCGTAGGTCGAAACGAGCAGCGCGCGCGCGTGCTCAGGCGTACGGGGAGCGTCCACCCTTGGCCGGCTGGTAGAAGGGGTTCCGGCCCGAAGCGTGATCCGTGGTGTCGATCACCGCGACGATCTCGGGAACCACCTCACGGATGCGGACCTCGATTCCCTGCTTGAGCGTGACGTCCACCATGCCGCACCCCTGGCAGCCGCCGCCGAGCTGCACGTAGACGGTCTGGTCGCGGACGTCGAGCAGCGCAACCCACCCACCGTGCATCGCCACCGCCGGATTGATCTCGCGGTCGAGGACTTCCTGCACCTTGGCCGCCATGGGATCGCGCCACAGCGGATTCGGATTGTCGATCTTGAAGCCGCTCTCGTGGCCGCGGTCGATGTAGTCGAGGGTGGCGCCCGTGAGGTCGGGAATGCTCGCGGCATCCACCAGCACGCGGAGATCGCCGGCGTCGATCACGGTGTCCTCGGCGGTTTTCTCAGCCGCATCGACGAAGGCCAGGCGGTACTGGAATCCCTGGGGACCGCGTCCCTGGATGCCGAAGCGAAGTGCGAGGCTCGGCCGGTTCTCGGCCCGCATGAGCTCGAGCACCTTGGTGCGGGCGGTGTCCGTGATGTTCAGCATGACGTCCTTTCGATGCTCTGCGCCGCCGCCGCGGATTCGGGCTCGATCCGGACCTGCAGCCTTCGGTGGGCTTCCCTCAGCGATTCCTCGACCGCGGCCGGGTCGGCAGCGCGGGCGAAGACGAATCCCAGATACCGTCCGCCTTCGGGCGGCGGCGCCACCTTCTGCCCCGGCGGAATGACCAGTTTCACGTCCTCAATGCCGTCCACGGCCGCGGCTTCTGCGGCGCCCTCGATTCCGACCAGCGTTCCCGCCCGCGGGATCGGGATCATCAGCACCCCCGCAGCCCCGGGCTCGCGCTCGAACTGCGCCGCGTCCTCGCCGGAGGCGTGCCGCAGCAGCACCTCTTCGAGCGACCGGCCGCCTTCGAAGCGCAACGCGCGCGAGCATAGCCCGCCGATGGAACGCGGAGCAATCTCGATGAGCGTCGCGCGCGCGGCGTCGAACCGCACCTCCGCGTGCACCGGGCCATGGTCGAGGCCGATCGCGGCCGCCGCCTCGGCCACGCAGCGCTCGACCGCCGCCACCCGGGCTGGCGGATGGCGGGACGGCGTGACGTACAGGGTCTCCTCGAAGTAGGGGCCGCGCAGGGGATCGGGCTTGTCGAAGATGGCGAGCCGGCGGAGACGGCCCTCCGTCAGCAGCCCTTCGAGCGCCACCTCCTCCCCCTCGAGGTATTCCTCGACCAGGAGGGTTTCTCCGACCTGCGTTCCCTGTTCGGCCAGTGCCGAGTGGACGATATTGCGCACCCGGTTGAACGCCGCGACGAACCCGGCTTCGTCGTCGGCCCGGATCACGCCACGGCTCCCGGAGAGTGACGCGGGCTTGATCACGCATGGGTAGAAGAGCCGTCGCGCGGTGGTCGCGGGATCGGCGCTCAGATCGACGCGGTCGAAACGTGGGCCCGGCAGGCCGGCGGCCGCGAGCAGCGATCGCATATGGCCCTTGTGGCGGCACGCGCGCACGGCTTCCGCAGAGGCGTGGCGCAGGCCCAATCGATGGGCGGCGACCGCCGCCAGCATCACGCCGTCGTCATCCGCACCCACAACGAAGTCGATGGGATGGATCTCCGCGAACCGGGCGATGGCGTGCGCGGCACCGGGGACGTCGCCGAAGTCCAGTGTGAGATGCCCGCTCGGATTGAGTATCTGAAGCGCCTGGGGCCGCTCGGACGCGACCACGGCCTCCCACCCGAGCCGTGAGAAGGCTTCGAGGAACGCTCCCGCACGATAGGAGCGGGTGGAGACGATGAGGAGCGCGCGCACGGAACCTACGTTACCGCGGGCGCGCGGAGCCGCACTAACGGCCGAAACAGCCCCCGCCGCCCTTCTCGCTCCACGCGGCGCGGGCCGCGGTGGCGAAGGCTTCGAGGTCGTCGTAGTCGTTTTCCCAGGTCGCGTACATGACGCCTTCGACTCCCCGGACGCCGCGCGCCGCGCGGATCAGGTCACCGATCTCCTCGGGTGCGCCGTCGTAATAGCCGGCGATCACCTGGCGATGCCCGCGGCCGGCAAAGAACTCGAGCGACTCCCGCATGTGGCCGTGATTCCAGTTCATCACGATCACGTCACGCGGCAGACCCTCCCACGATCCCGCGAGATCTCCGCCCACCAGGTAGTACCCGGGCTTCGCGTTCTGGAAGGGATCGAAGATGTCGTTCCACACGTAGACCTGCGATCCGGGGAGCAGCGCGATCGCCTGTCCGACGTGGCGCGCCACGAGCTGGCCCGGCGTGAGCCCGGTGCGGATGCAGGACGAATCGGTGCCGAGCGCGCGGATCTCGCTGTAGGAGACGAGGTATCCCTTCGATTCGAACGTCTCGCGGACGTGGCGCGCCTCGTCCGCGAGGAGCTCCAGCACGCGCGGCTCGCCGAGGCATGCGGTCACGATGTCGCCGTAGACCACGGCCGCCTGGGTCCAGGACGCGACGAAGCGGGACCCGTCGGGAAGTGTGGAGCGGATCACCGGGGCATCGTGCGGCTCGAACTGGCCCCGCCACGGCGAGTTCCCGAGCAGCGAGTCCGCGAACATCGCCACGTCGCTCCCTTCGACGGCTCCCTCGAGCACGACCGGCGCGCCATCGCGCCGGAGCACGTCCTGCGGCCCGAGGGCTTCGATCTTCCAGTTCCGCCACTCGAGGCTGCCCTTCGCGTGCTGCCAGACGCCGAACCAGATCGTGAGCTCGCGGTGATCGAGCGAGTTGAAGGTGATGCTGTGCTCGGTCCAGTCCTGGTTGCGCTTGGCACCAATGCGCCGCACCTGGCTCACGGCGCGGTCGCCCGCCAGCGCATGAATGAGCGGCCTCCCGGTGTATTCGCGGGCGCGGATCTCGACCGAGACCCGGTAGCCGCGCCAGGGCGCCACCGGAATGGTGAACCGGAACCGCGAGCGCCGCAGGTTGCGCCCCATGCTGGCCGCGTAGTCGCCGACCTCGACGCCGAAGTCCGCGGCATCGGGCCGCGGGCCGAGCACGGTGCGGGGATCCTGGACCACGTGCGCGATGCCGCCCTCCACCTCGAACGGCACGCGGACCACTGGCAGTCCTTCGCAATAGTCGGGCGCCGGGGCCAGCAGGCTCTGCGAGCGTCCGATCGGCAGGGTGAGCGGGACGATCTCGAGGCCGAGCTCATCCGCCAGCTTCCGGAGCTGGCGGACGTGGTCGAAGTACTCGTCCTTCATCTCGCCGAGTCGGGAGAACTTGGGGTCGGCGAGGACGACGTGCTGGTAGCCCGCGTGCGCCGCGCGCTTCCAGACTTTGGCGAGCTCGTCGACCTTGTCCTCGTCCGACAGGTTGGTCGAGCAGTAGAACCAGAGCGGCAGCGGTTCGGGTCGCGCGGGGGCCGGCGGGTCGGCGGCGAGCGCCAGCGCCGCGAGGGCCGTGATCGCCGCAATGAGCAGGGACCGCCGGAGGACGACTCCGGCGGTCCCGCGATCGAACCGTGTTCGATCGGAACTCACTTCACGAAGACGCTCCGTCTGACCACCGAGCTCCGACCGTCGGAGAGCTTCGCGAAATACACCCCGGGCTCGACGGGCCTGCCGTTGTCGTCGAGACCGTCCCACACCGCGGTGTGGGGGCCGGGGTCCAGCGTGGTGTCCAGGAGACTTCGCACCATTCGTCCCTGCAGGTCGACGATCCGGAGCGTCGTTGGGGCCCGAGTCGGCAGGGTGAAGCGCACCGTGGCTTCACGTGAGAACGGATTCGGGGCGATCGAGGCGATGCCCAGCGTCATCGCGACTCCGCCCGGATCCTCGACATCGGTCGAGTGACAGATCAGCTCCCCGGTCAGGGTCCAGGCGCCATACGTATTGAACCCGAACGAATCGAGGATGATGTAGTGCCATCCCGACGACGCGAACTTGTAGTGGATGAACTCCGGCTCTCCGATCGGAACCTCGTCGTAGCCGGCGACGCAGGAGAACACCGGGTCGTTGCAGTTCTTGAGGAGGTACACCGAGCCGTCCGCGCTCGTCGTGTAGTACGCCCACAGCGAGTCTCCGGCGTGCGCGTAGATCTTGTAGACCACGTCGTGCCCGGCCGCCTGGTACCCGGTGCAGGGCAGCGAGTCGAACTCGTAATGATCGAACGCGAGCTGGGTGTTCCCGGTGCGCTGGAAGACCCCGCACCCGAGCCCGAAGGCGTACTCGCAGATGTCGTTGACGGGCGGCAGCGCGCACGCGAGGCCGCCGCTGGCGGTCCAGGTGCCGAAGCTGTTGGTCCCGTTGCTGTCGAGGATCAGGTAGTAGTTGCCGCCGAAGTTGAACTTGTAGCGGATCTGCTCGACCCCGTTGGTGCCGGTCGCGTTCTTGCCGTAAAAACAGGTGTTCTGGACGTCGGCGCAGTCGGCCACCAGGTAGGCGATGGCGTCTCCCGTGCTCTGGTAGTTGAGCCACAGGCTGTCGCCGGGCGACGCCTGCACCAGGAACACGACGTCCTTGCCCTTCGAGAGGTTGCCGGTGCAGTTCCCGGTCGTGGTGAACTTGTAGTCGTCGAAGGCGAACTCGGTGGTGCCGCTCAGCGCGAGCGTGCCGCACGCGAGCGGGATGGCGGCGTTGCACCTGTCGTTGGAGGGCGGGGGCGGCGTGATGATGCAGCGCAGCTGCCCGGTGGCGATGAACGGGCCGCCGATGTCCGGGGCGATCCCGTCGAAGATGAGGTAGTAGGTGCCGGTCGTCAGGAACTTCCAGCGCAGGGTTTCCGGCGCCACCCCGGTCTCGATGCTGTCCTCACCCGCGACGCAGTTGTTCACCGGGTTGGGGCACGAGCCCTGGAGCAGGTAGACGGCGACGTCGAGTCCGATCGGGCTGTAGAGGTCGACCCACAGGCTGTCCCCCGCCACCGCGTTGATCCGGTAGGCAACGTCCCGCCCGTCGGTGGTGAAGCCGGTGCACGACAGCGAGTCGAACGCGAACGTGTAATCGTTGATCGCCTCGAGCGTGGTGCCCGAGAGGTTGAACGTCCCGCAGCCGAGCACGATCGCGCCGGTACAGCGGTCGTTCGAAGGCGGGGCCAGCACCTGATTGGGCAGGTGCGAGGACGACATCCACGGCTTCACATCCAGCGCCTTCTTGGCGCCGGCGGCTGCCGCTTCGCCACACGTCGCGAGAGCGATCGCGATCGCCGCGAACGCCGCAGCACGGGCGAGCCAGGGGGGGGAACAGCGCATGTTGTCTCTCCTCGTGCGAGTTTCGCCCACGTCCGTCCGGACGAGCTCCGAACGTGGCGGCGAAGCGCGAGGAGCCACTCCTCGAGCCCACGATCAGGAGGCGGACCGGTTGTATCGGCTTGGGTTAGGTCCCGAGTGGCTCGGCCCCGGGGGGGAGAGAGCAGGGTCGGGTGCCGGTTCCGCGGGGAATCCTAACATCTGGGAAACCCCGCTTGGGGTTTTCTTTTCCCGTGCCTCCCCGCGCTGGGCGGATTGCGGAAGCCCTTGGGGCCCAGCGTGCAAGGCGCACGGCCGGGTGCCACCTCCTCCCCCTAATGCGCAGCCCCCCGGCTGCCCATGATCCCGAGGAACAGTCCACCGATCACGAGGCCGGTGCCCAGGAGAACCGCCGGCCCGATCGGCTCTCCGCGGAGCGTCGAGCCCAGGATCAGCGCCACCACCGGCACGATGACCGCCACGAAGCTGATCCGCGTGACCGGCCACTGATTGACGAGCCAGGCGTAGGTCACGAAGGCGACGAAGGAGCCGGCAACCGTGAGGTAGAGGATCGGGAACCAGGCTGCGAACGTGGCAGGGATGACGTGCGACTCCCCCGCGACGAAGCTCCCCGTGCCGCAGATCGCGGCTCCGATCCAGGCCGCCGCGGCGTTAGCGCCGATCGGGGGCTGCCGGGGCCCGGCTTTGAGCACCACACCCGAGAGCGAGGCGAGCGTTGCCGCCAGCAGAACCGCGAGCATCGGCACCAGCGGAATCTGGCCCTCCACCCGGCCCGCGAACAGCACCACCACCCCCGCGAAGGCCACGAGCGTCCCGAACAGCTTGGCGGCCCCGAGCTTCTCGAGCCCCATCATCCGCGCGAACAGGGTCGCGGTGAACGGGATGGTCCCGAAGATCACCGCGGCGATTCCCGACGGCACCTTGGTCTCGCCCCAGTAGAGCAGGCAGAAGTTGAATCCGAAGTTGAGCGCGCCGAAGCCGAGCGCGGCCTGGAGCGCCCGCCCGCGCGGCAGCCCCTGGCCGGTAACCAGCGCGACCGCGGTGAGCAGCACGGCCGCGAGCACCAGGCGGATCGTGGCGGCCCACATCGGCGCGACGGTGTCGTTGCCGACGCTGATGACGACGAACGTGCTGCCCCAGACCGCGGCGCAGACGGCGAAGGCCGCCCAGGGCAACGCGGGGTTCATCGCCGGCGCGGTCGTCGGACGCGGGGTGCTCATTCCGGGCTGGCTAGGGCTTCTTGGTCGCGATCGAACGTTCGACGAGGCCGGTGATGACCGCGGCCAGCGAATCCGGCTGGTCCTTCGCGATGAAACGGCCGGTGCTCGTCATCCGGGTCGGCGTGAACGCTGCCGGGTCCGGGTAGCCGCGCTCCTTGGCCACGCTCGGCCAGTCCTTGTCCTTGGGCCAATAACGGCCGGTGGTCAGGAGCTCGATCCGGCCCTTGAACGTCTGCAGTCCCTTGGTGGCATCCGCGCTGAAGAGCGACCGCATGTAGCCCTTCATGGTGACGGGCGGGACGAGCGAAGCCTGCGCGTAGAGGGCGGCGCTCTCCGCCGAGTCGCGGCCGGCCTGTGAATAGAGCTGCTTCAGGAACGCGTCGTAGTTCTCCTCGAGCGCCTCGTCGAAGTACTTGCGCATCTGATCGGGAATCTCGGAGGTGACGCGGATCGGCACGTCGATGAGCAGCAGGCCGCGGGCGGCGGAGGGGTTCTGCTGGAGCGCGTGGAGGGCCACGATCCCGCCCACGCCCTGCGCCACGATCACCGTGCTCTCCGGCTTCTGTGCGGCGAGCAGGAGACCGAGCGCCTTGCCGCAGGCCTCGAGCGAGAACGGATCCGGCAGCGCCGACTCCCCGTGCCCCGGCAGATCGGACATCACGACCCGGTTCGTCCCGATGAGCTTGCGCGCGGTCGGCATCCAGATGTTGCGCGACGCCCCGAGATCGTGCACGAACACGATCGCCGGACCGCGGCCGAGCGAAGTGGCCTGGGTGGCGACCGGATCCGCGGCGCGTGACGGAGAGGCGAAGAGCGCCAGCGCGATCGCGAGTACCGAATGGCGGAGAACGAGTCTCACGTGCGGTCCCTCGGTGGATGAATGCGAGTCATGAGGAGCGGATGGCGGCAGGATGGACCACAGCCGTGCAGGCTGTCCACCTAGCGTCGGTGCGCCGCGAGCAGGATGGCGAGCGCGCTCTTCGAGTCGCGGATAGTGCCGTCGAGCACCTTGGCCACCGCCTCGTCGAAGCCCATGCGGACGACGCTCATGACCTCGTCCTCCTCGTGACGGGTGGTCGTCTCGGTGAGATCACGCGCCGCGAAGAGATGGATCACCTCGTCGGTGAATCCCGGCGTGGTCAGGATCGAGCCGAGCGGCTCGAGCCGGCCCGGCCGGTAGCCGACTTCCTCCTCGGTCTCGCGGCGGGCGCACGCCTCCGGGCTCTCGCCCGGGTCGAGCTTGCCGGCGGGCACCTCGAGCAGCCATCCGCCGGCCGCGAAGCGGTACTGGCGGACGAGCAGGATCTCGTCCGGCGTCACGAAGGGAATGACGGCCGAGGCGCCGGGGTGCCGGATCACTTCGAGTGGGGTCGTCGTCCCGTTGGGCAGCGGCACGTCGTGAACGAACAGATGAACGACGCGGCCTTTGTAGATCTCGCGGGGTTCGCTCACCGCGGGTCAGCTCTTGTCGCTCTGGTCGCTCTCTTCGCTCTCCACGCTCTCTTCGTTCTCTTCCGGCTCATCGCCACCCATGATCATGTCTTCCGGCATCTCGGTGGCGTCGCCGTTCTCGACCGCCTCCTGCTGGTTCGCCTTGGAGTGCTTGCGCGCCCGGCGCGCCTCACGCTTCTCGTTCGCGCGCGCGAGTCGCGCCTGTTCCTTCTGCCGCTTGAGGAATGACGGTCGTTTGCTCGGTGACATGAGTTCTCCTCCTCCAGGTCCTGGGATCGTCGGGGGCGTTGAAGCCCGCCCATCATGGCAGACTTCGTGGGTCATGTGCACGGCCCCGTGTCCGGCTCAGGGACTCCCCTCCGTAGAAACGGCTCCGGGGGCGGCCGGAAGGATCAGGGCCCGCATTTCGCGCCACCTCAGGTATCCGGAGCCGGCAGCCACCGCGAGCAACGCGACCGCCGAGGCGCCTGTCACGGCCACGAGACCCAGCCGCGGATCGCCGCGCCACACGCGATCGACCGCCGTGCCCGCCACGAGGCCAGCGGCCGCCGCGGCCAGTGGCACCCGATGGGGCGAGACCAGCGTGGTCCAGCGCGACCACCCCAGCATCCCAGCAAAGCTCCACAGGAACCAGCAGACCCCGGCGAACGTGCTCGCCACCATCGCGATCATCGCACCCGTGAGCCCGAGCTTCGGAATCAGGGCCACCGCCAGCGCGAGGTGGAGCACGAAGAGGATCAGCGCGAAGCGGGCTTCGAGATCGGTGCGACCGAGACCGCGCGCGATGCTGGTGCCCATGCCGGCCATGACGAACAACGCCGAGGCGAGCGACAGGCCGCGGAGGACGAGCGCGCCATCGCCCTGGCCCGGCCCGAGCCACAGATTGAGCAGGCGGTCCGCCGCGACGGTGAGCGGCACGAAGAGCAGCACCGCACCCGCGAGCACGTAGCGGTTCCCGCGCTCGTACAGGCGGCGCAGATGCGCGGGGTTCGGACGCGCGTGGAGCGCGGCCGCCGCCGGAAGCACGGCGAGCAGCAGGAGCTGGACGAGCGAAAGCGCGGCGTTCGAGACGCGATACCCGATCTCGTAGGAGCTCACGGCGGCGATCGACACGAGCGGCACCAGCAGGAACTTGTCGAGGTGCTGGTGGCCGGTGAGCGCCACCACCGCGGCCTGCATCGGCCCTCCGAACGCGATCGCTTCCCGCAGGCGCGGACGCGCGGCGCGCGGCGACGCCCAGCGGAACCCGGGATCCGCCCGGCGGATGCCCCACAGTGCCACGACCAGACCGAGCAGCCAGCCGAGGCCGACGTTCACGACGAGCCCGCGCAGGCCCCAGCCACGCGAGAGCACCACCGGGATGCCGATCGCATGCTGCACGGTCACCGCGAACATCGCGAGGTTCGCGAGATCGAAGCGGCCGAGCCCCTGCGACACGGACATCGCCACGGTCGCCGCCCCCATGATCGAGAACACGACCGCCCCGCTCACGATCACGAAGCCGGCCTCGGGCCGGAGCTCCACCGGGAATCGCATCCAGGCGAGCAGCGGCTGCTGGAGGAGAAGGGCGCCCGCGAGCCAGCCCAGGCCGAGGGCCGCGAACGCGAGCACCGCGAGGGTTGCGAACTCGCCGCCCGCACGCGCGTGATCGCGCGCCCGGGCGTCGGCCACGAAACGCAGGGTGGCCAGCGACAGGCCGAAGTCGAATGCCACCAGCGTGCGGGTGATGGCGAAGAACAGGGACCACAGCGCAAAGCGCTCGGGTCCGAGCGAGGTCAGCAGGTAGGGCGTGTAGAAGAGCCACAGCAGCAGTGCGGCCACGCGTCCACCGGCGGCGTGAATCGTGTTGCGGACGATGCGCCTGCCGAATCCGCCGCCCGTGGAGGTCACGCGCGCAGAATAGCATTCGTGATCGCAGCCGCTCTTTACCGTGCCCCGCAGAGCCCTGTAGTGTGCGCTCATGCTTTCCGGGCCCATCGCGCAGCGCCGGCCCGCGGCCGCGGAGGCACCTTCTCTCCGGTTTTCTGCGGCAGCGTCCGAGGGTCGTGCGCTGTTCCACGTCCTCGCCGCCGCGCTCGTGCTGACGCTCTTCAACGCGTTCAAGCCGGTCACGATGGACGACCCGTCGTACCTGCAGCACGCGCAGCGTTTCGCCTCCCAGCCGCTCGATCCCTATGGCGGCGAGATGTTCCTCTATCAGACGTGGGGGCCGGCCCTCCACAACAACGCCCCGCCGGTCTCGATCTACTGGCTCGCGCTCGGTCGCCGCCTGCTCGGCGAAAGCGAGTTCGCGTGGAAGCTGTGGCTCCTGCCCTGGGCGCTGGTCCTCGGGCTCGCCCTGCGATCCCTGCTCGCGCGCTGGGCACCCGGCCTCGAGCGGCCGGTGGTATGGATGACGCTGCTCTCCCCCGCCGTGCTCCCGGGATTCGATTTCATGCTCGACATCCCGGCGCTCGCGCTGATCGTCGCGGCGGTCGCCGTCGCGGCGCACGCGTTCGAGCGCGGCTCCGTGGCTGGCGCACTCGCCGCCGGGCTCGTGGCCGGACTCGCGATGCAGACCAAGTACACCGGGGTGACGGCGCCCGCGGCGATCCTCGTGCTCGGCGTCGTCCTGAGGCGGCCCGGGCTCGCGCTCCTGGCGTGCGGCGCAGCGTGCGTCGTCGTGGTGGGCACGGAAGCCCTGCTGTACGAGCGTTACGGCGACTCGCCGCTCCTTTATTACATCGGCCGCCGGACGCGCGGCGCGAGCGGGGATCCGCGGCTCGCGCTGCTGATGCCGCTGATCCGGACCGGCGGCCTGCTCGGCGCAGCGCTCGTGCCGCTCGGCCTCGTCGCTCTCGGCGCCTCGTTGCGGACGATGCTGCTCACCGCGGCCGGCATCGCAACGGCCGTACTCGCGTTCGCCTTCCTCCCCGGGGGCATGGTCGCGCGGCTCGACGGCATCTCCGGTGGACGGTTCCTCAACTTCGAGAACCTCACGCTCGGCCTGGTGGTCGCGGTGACGATCGTGGTGCTGGTTGCCGCCGGGCGGCGCGCCGTCGCCAAGCGCGAGGCGGTGGATCTGGTGCTGCTCTCCTGGCTCGCCATCGAGATCGTCGGCTACTTCGCGGTCAGCACCGCGCCGGCGGCACGCCGCGTCTTCGGCGCGCTCACGGTGACGACGCTGTTCGTGGCGCGGGCCGCATCGATTCACCTGAAGCGCGCACCCGCGCGGCGGCCCCTGGCGTGGCTCGCCGCCGCGCTGGGGGTGTGCGCCGGCGTGGCCCTCTGGGTCGTGGACCGTGACGACGCGCTCGCCCAGCGCGCGGACGTCGGCCGCGTGATCGCGGTGGCCGGCGGCACGATGGCTTCCGCGGCGGGCACGATCTGGTACGTCGGAAATCACTTCGGCGGCTTCCAGTTCTACGCGCCACGTGCCGGCCTCCATCCCGCGATCACCGGTCGGAGCGCGATGGCCGCCGGTGACTGGCTCGTGGTGCCGCTGTTCGTCCAGGAGAAGCGCGTGCAGATCGATCGCGGCGCCCTCGAGCCGGTGACGACGCTCGCCCCGGTGTTCGGGCTGCCGATCACCACGCGCCATGCCTTCCAGGGCGGGGACACTCCGATCCGGCGTCCCGATCCCACGTGGACCGCGGCGACCGTCTATCGCGTGGTGAGAAACGGCATCGTCGTCCAGAAGGACCTGAGGCCACGATGACCGTGGCGACTCCCTCGCCGGTGCGGCCCGTGGCGTCGCCGTCACCTTCTCCAGTGGACGATCCCGCGATTTCGCGCTCCGACCTCTCGGAGCTGATCGCGGTCTCGGTGCTGGCTCCCATCTCGTGGCTGCTTCCCCAGTGGCTGTGGGTCGCCGCCGGTCGCGCGATCAGCTTCGCCATCGCCGGAATCCGGCCCGACGTGACGCGGCGGCGGATGCGCCGCCTGCGCGAAGCGCTCGGACCAGGGCCCTCGGACGCGGATCTGCTGGCGCTGCGCGTGCAGATCATGTCGGCCTACATGGAGGAGCGCCTGCAGATCCTGCGCGAGTATCGCCCCGGCGGCTGGCGTCCGCGGCTCCGGCTCGTGGGCCGCGAGCATCTCGACGCGGCGCGCGCGGCCGGGCGCGGCGCGATGCTCATGGTGTGCCCGTTCAGCTACGCCGACCTGGTCGTGAAGAAGGCGCTCCACGACGCGGGATTCCGCGTGAGCCACTTGAGCACGTTCTCGCGCGGCTTCTCCCCCAACAGCTGTCACGCCTGGCAGCCCACCCGCTTCGGCATGAGCACGCTGAGCCGGCTGCGGACGCGCATCGAGGACCGCTACCTCGACGAGCGCATCATCGTGCCGCGGAGCGGCGGACTCGGGTACCTGAGGCAGATGGAGGAGCGCCTGCGTGGAGGCGGCTTCGTGTCGTTCCGTGCCGGCAACGTGGGCCACCGCTCGGTGGAGGTGCGGCTCTTCGGCGGCCGGCTGGCGCTCGCGAGCGGCGCGCCCAACCTGGCGCTCTCGGTCGGCGCTCCGCTCCTGCCGGTGTTCGTGGTGCGCCGCGGCCTCGCCACCTTCGATGTGGTGGTCGAGCCGCCGCTCGAGGCCGCGCCATCGCCCGATCGGCGCGCCGCGATCGAGGACCAGCTCCAGCGCTACGCCGTACTGCTCGAATCGCGCATCCGGCGCGACCCCTACCTCTGGAGCGGCTGGTACCGGCTCGTGATGGACGGGGCCGCGAAGATCACCGGGGCGCCCGCGACGCTCGCCGGAATCGGAGGCGGCGCCTGAAGCCCGCGCGCGAGGCGATTCTCGAGCGGGTGAGGTCGCGGCTGCGCGAGCTGGTGCCGTTGTCCCGGGACGGCGCACTAAAGGAGAGCGACGGGCTTCTCGGCCGGGGGATCGGCATCGACTCGGTGGAGGCGCTGGAGCTCGTCGCCGCGATGGAGACCGAGTTCGGAATCACCGTCCGCGACGACGAGCTCCTGCCCGAGCACTTCGAGACCGTGGGCACGTTCGTGACGTTCGTCGAGCAGCGGCTCGACTGATTGCCGTGTCGGACCACAAAGGAGAAGGCATGACCCGATCCCTGGCGGATGTCTTCGATGCGAACGCGGCGCGCGCTCCGGAGAAGGTCGCGGTGTCCGAGGAGGGGCGCGAAGTCTCGTACGGCGTCCTGCGCACCCGGTCCGAGGCCGTCACGCGAACGCTCGAATCACTCGGCGTGCGGGCGGGCTCGCGCGTGGGCCTCATGGTGCCGAACTCGTCCTCCTACGTGGCCGGGTACTTCGCCATCGCCCGTCCCGGGGGCGTGGTCGCGCCGCTCAACGTGCGCTACCGCACCCAGGAGCTGGTGTACTACCTGGACGACACGAAGGCCGGCGCGCTCGTGGTGTCGCCGGACCTCGTGGAGGTGGCACGCGAGGCGCTCGCCACCATGCCGCGGGCGCCGCGGCTAGTCGAGATCGACGACGCGGGCGGCAGCCGCGTCCTGGATGCGGCGTCGCCGGTGGCACCCGCGGACGACGCGGTTGCCGGCCCGGCTCCCGACGATCCCCCGCTCATGCACCAGTACACCTCGGGCTCGACCGGGAACCCCAAGCGCGTGGTGCGCACCCACGGCCAGCTCCGCTACGAGCTCGCCGCCCTCGCCGAGACGTTCCATCTCGGACCGGAGGACCGCTTCCTCGGCGCCGCTCCGTTCACCCACGTCAATGGCCTCGTCCGCACCATGCTCACGTCGATGTTCGTCGGCGGCACGCTCTACCCCGTGAAGCGCTTCGACCGCCGCGGCGCGCTGACCCTCATCACGGAACATCGCCTCACCTATTTCGGTGCGGTGCCCACGATGTTCGCCCTGCTCGCCGACACCCCGGCGCGCGGCACCGTGGACCTGAGCAGCCTGCGCACCGTGTTCTCCGCCAGCGCGCCCCTGCTTCCGGGCGACAACCAGCGCTTCCGCGAGAACTACGGCCTCACCGTGCGCCAGTTGTACGGCTCCACCGAGACCGGCACGATCAGCGTCAATCCCCACGACGATCCCGCGACCTGCATGGAGTCGGTGGGGCGCCCGCTCCCGGGCGTGCGGTTCGAGGTGATCGACGACGCCGGGCAGCCCGTATCGCGCGGCGAGGAGGGCGAGGTGGCGATCGCCGGTCCCGGCGTGATTCCCGGCTACGAAGGGAACCAGGAGGCGAACGCGACGAGCTTCCGGGACGGCTTCTATCTTTCGGGCGATCTCGGGCGGCTGAACCCGGACGGCTGTCTCGTGCTCACCGGGCGCAAGAAGTTCATCATCAACCGTGGCGGCTTCAAGGTGAACCCGCTCGAGGTCGAGGAGGCGATCGCCTCGCACCCCAAGGTGAGCGAGGTCGCCGTCTACGGCGCTCCCGGCCCCCATGGGGACGACCTGGTGCGCTGCGCGATCGTGGCCTCCGGGGCCTGCACCGAGCGCGAGATCCTCGAGCACTGCCGCGGGCGCATCGCGGATTTCAAGATCCCGAGCCGGATCGAATTCCGGGACGCCCTGCCGCGCACCGACACCGGGAAGATCCTGCGCAACCGGTTGCGCGATTCGAGCGCCTAGACCGGCCGTTGTGGCATCCTGCCGGCGCTCGTTCGTGGGGGCCGCCGGCTGGAGCGGCCCCGAGACTTGAATTCAGGAGGCCGCGGATGCGCTTCAAGGACTGGTCGGTGATCGTGACGGGCGGCGGCTACGGAATCGGGCGCGCGATCGCACTCGCCTTCGGGCGTGAAGGCGCGAACGTGATGCTGGCGGCGCGCTCGAAGGACAAGCTCGAAGCGGTGGCCGTCGAGCTGAAGGCGTTTGGCACGAAGCCGATGGTGGCGGTACTGAGCGTCTCCGACGAACCGAAGGTCGCGGACGCCGTGCGCGAGATGCACACGAAGACCGGCCGGCTCGACGTGCTGATCAACAACTCAGGGATTGCCGGTCCCACCGCGCTCGCGACGGAGATCACCTCGGAGGACTGGCGCGAGACGCTCGAGACCAACCTGACCGGCGCCTTCCTGTTCGCCAAGCACGGGGCGGCGGTGATGATCAAGCAGCACCGCGGCTCGATCGTGAACATCTCGTCGGTGGCCGGCCGCATCGCCTATCCCCTGCGCACCCCGTACGCGGCGTCCAAGTGGGGCATGATCGGGCTCAGCCATTCGCTGGCCGCCGAGCTGGGACCGCACGGCATCCGCTCCAACGTGGTGCTGCCCGGCGCCACCCAAGGCGACCGCATGCAGCGCGTGATCGCCGACCGCGCGAAGGCGGAAGGCAGGACGCTCGACGAGGCCGGGCACTGGTTCACGAAGAACCTGCCGCTGCGCCGCATGGTCACCGCCGACGAGGTGGCGACCGCGGTGACGTTCCTGGCCTCGGACGACGCCGCCGGCATCACCGGCCAGGCGCTCAACGTGGACGCCGGCTTCCGGATGCAGTGAGGAGCGGGGCCCAATCGGCCTCGATCAACGCACCAGGACCAGGCTCCTGATCGCGTCCTTCCCCTCGGCTTCGAAGCGGATGAAATAGAGGCCCGGCATCGCCCTGCCGTGCGCCCCCTCCCCGGTCCACACGACCTGGTGACGGCCGGGCTCGACCTCGCCGTCCACCAGCACCGCCGCCATTCGGCCCTGCACGTCCAGCACGGTCAGCCTCACGCGGGACGGTCGCGGCACCGCAAAGTCGATGCGGGCGGGACCACTCGCCGGGTTGGGTGACACGCCGGTCAGCGCGAACTGCGCGATGACTTCGCCGGCCGTCACCGTCACGGGGCCAAACCGCATTTCCTGCCCGCCGGTGAACCGCGCCGCAAGCCGGTAGTAGTAGGTGAGTCCCGGCGAGACACTCCGGTCAACCATCGTCAGTATGCCGTCTTCGGAACGCACCTCCCCCTCCACCCGGACCCACGGCCCGTTCCCGGAGTCCGCGCGTTCCACCCAGGACGTCACGAGGCGCGAGGGGTCTCCAAACTGCCATCGCAGCTCGATGCCGCCCTCAACGGCGTCCGCCACGAACTGCGAGAGCAGCGTCGCGACCACGCCCACGCTCACGCTGGCCACGTGGCCATCGTCGCCGAGCTCGAAGTGGACGAGGTGTTCGTGGTACCGCAGGTCCGTGATCCGGCCCTGGCCGTCGCGAACCACCGGCACCCGCTCCATGGTGAAGTGGCCTTCCGGGTCGTCGTGATAGAAGCGCGTGAACGGATCGCCGTTCGAGTAGGCGTCCACGAACAGGTACGCCTGATCGATGGGCCAGGGCAGCCCTCCCTCGAACCGCGTGATCCCGAGCCTCACGGTGAGCCAGCTGTCGGTGAACCACTGGCCCGAGGTGCCGGCGAAGAACTCCACGGGCGAGTCCAGGAACCCGCCCCAGTTGCCCATGCTTCGCAGGTAGTGCATCGGATCGGGTCCGGCGCGCGCGATGCAGCTGTCGCGGAACGCGCGAAAGCCCGGCCTCGTGCGCGCGAGGTACGCGTCGACGACGTGGTTGACCTCGTGAGCGGTCACGACGCAGAACAGGTCGGCCCAGCCGGGCTCGGCGGCGTCGGACGGGAACTGGTTCTCCATGCCGGCCCCGATCGGGGCGCCGAAGATGTTGACGCCGCCCGCCCCCACGCCGTCCAGCGACACCGGCGGACTCGTGTCCCCGAGGAAATCCCTCACGGAGATGGACCGCAGGTCGTGCACCGTGGTCGGGACCGAGTCCATCAGGGCCTCGATGTGCGCGAGCTGCGCGGCATCGAGACCGAGATTGTCGAGCACCAGCAGGTGGTGCGCCGTCCACAGGTGCTCGTAGGCGCCCGACAAGACCAGCGTCCCGCTGATCTCGGCCACGCGATCGGGCGTGAGCGGCGCGGCATCGGCCAGCGTGCGCGCGGCGCGCTCGCGCAGCCACGCCATCGCGGGGAACAGCGTGCGGTCGTAGGGGAACACGCGGCGGAACGACGGCCCCGAATTCTCCAGCGCATCGCGGAACCCCAGGTAGAGGTCCACCCGCTCGGGGGCGTCGAGCGGAATGGCGCGTTCCGCCGCCACGACGAACATGTGGGCGCGCGTGTAGAGGCTTCGCAGCGCGGCATCGGCCTCGAGCGTCGCCGCGAGGTCCGCGGGGTGCGCGACACCGGTCGACCGGATGATTTCCAGCGCCTCGGCCGTGCTCGCCGGAGGCGGCAGGTCCGGGTAGAAGGTGTGGAACAGCGTGCTGCCCTCGTAGCGATCGGTCGGATCGTCGATGCTGCCGTCGATCCAACGGATGCCGAACATCGCTCCGATCTTGTTCATCGGGTACTCGTCGAGCGGCCCCTGGTAGGCCGCCCATCCCCAGCCCAGCCCCTGCAGCAACAGGCCGCCTCCCGCATCCACGAAGGCGAGCAGCGCCGCTCGCTCCGCGGCGGTGGGCGGCAGCCCGGCAGCGTTCGAAACCAGTACCACTGAGTAGGGCGCAAGCGCCGCGGAATCGATCAGGCCCGGCACGGGAGCAGCAGACCAGCCGACCGCCGTCATGGACGCTCGCAGTGAATCCGACCAACTGTCGCGCATGGTCTCGCCGTGACCGCTGGTCACCGCCAGCCGGTGACGATGCGACGGATCGAGCCATTCGATCGCCTGTCGCGCGAACTGCCGGTTGTCGAGAAAGCCGATGTCGGAGTTCGTGATCAGGCCGTCGTGTCCCATCGCCAGCACGCGGCCGACCCCGTGTTGGGCGACCAGCATGAACGTGCTCGGGACCGGGGTGTCCTCGTCGCCCGAGACGATGGGAATGACCTCCGGTCGCAAGGCAAAGAGCGGCCCCGGGGCACCCGTGGAAACGATCCGGTGGATGCCGGCCACGATGGCGCTGGGGTCGGGCGAGGTGGCGGATGCGAGGGAATCGCCGCCGGCTGGTCGTGGGAAAGACAGCAGCAACCAGAGAGCGGCCGCTGCTCCGGCGGCGAAGGCGTGATCGTGCAGGGCTCTCATGACCCACCCCAAACTCAGGACGGCCGGTGCGGTCTCGGCCAGTCCGGATCCATCCCTGCGGCAGCATCACTCATGCCGCTGCAGCAGCTGGCCGGCCGCCCATGCCTGCCATGGTCTTCCGGGTGGGGGTGGCAGTTCGGAGACCTGAGAAAGATGGGTCGCCATGCCAGGCTGTCACGGCGAACCATGTCGCGACGGCAGTGCGGGAGGGTCCAAGTTCTTCGGCGGCACGGCGAGAAACGACTGTGGCCCCGAGCCGTGGGCCGGGCGTACCCTTTACCAACATCGCGACTCCAACTTCGCACCACTCCCGAGGTGGCCTCATGATTCGGACCGTCTGGACCCGATGGATCGTGGTCCTCGCCGCATTCGCTCTGCTTTTCTGCTCGCCGCCGTCTCCCTCCCGACGCGACATCCTGCGCGCCATGCAGGAACGTGAAGAGCCGTCCGCCTCGCTCGGCACCGAGGACGATCCGAATGCCCAGGCCGAGATGGAGTTCATGATGCTGCGCGATCCGCGCACCAACCGGATTCCGCGTGGCATGCGGGTGCGGGAGGCGGCTTTCGCACGGAACCTGCCGCGGCGGGCGGCCGGACTCTTCCGCAGCGGGCCCGGTGGGAACCCTGAAGCGCTCGCGCTGACCTGGACCGAGCGCGGGCCCAACAACGTCGGCGGCCGCACGCGCGCCTTCGCGGTGGACGTCGCGAATCCGACGACGCTGTTCGCCGGGAGTGTGGCCGGCGGCCTGTGGAAATCGACCGACGACGGCGCTTCCTGGTCAATCAAGACCGCGCCGAGCCAGATCCACGGGATCACGTGCATCGCGCAGGACCGGCGCGCCGGTCAGACCGGCGTGTGGTACGCGGGCACCGGCGAGATCCGTGGCTCGACCACCAATGCCACCCGCTGGGGCTCGCTCTATCTCGGCGACGGCATCTACAAGTCGACCGACAGCGGTGAGACGTGGGCGCTTCTGCCTTCGACCTCGTCGGGCACGCCGCAGACCACGGATGTCTTCGACTACGTGGTCAACGTGGCGACCAATCCCGCCAACCTCGCTGAGGCCGAGGTGGTGGCCGCGAACCACGTCGGCATCTATCGCTCGACCAACGGCGGCACCTCGTGGACCCAGGCGATCCCGTCCGACTCCGGATACACCGACATCGCGATCACCTCGACCGGGGTGAAATATGCCGTGACCCGGACCGGCGGGGGCATCCGGGTGTGGCGCTCGCCGGACGGCGTGACGTGGACCGACATCCGACCCGCGTCGTTCCCGACCGCCGCGGGCCGCATCATCATCGGTCTCGCACCGTCGAACCCGCTGGTCGCCTACTTCTTCGTCGAGACGGCGAACAACACTCCCGCGGTCGCGGGCCATCAGCTCTGGAAATACACGTACGTCTCGGGGAACGGATCAGGAGCCGGCGGAACGTGGGTGAACCGCGGTGGCAACCTCCCGTCCGACATCAACAGTCAGGGCGGCTACGACATGGTCCTCCACGTCAAACCCGACAACGAGAACTTCGTGCTCATCGGCGGCACCAACCTCTACCGCTCGACCGATGGGTTCGCGACCTCCATCAACACGACCACCATCGGCGGCTATCCGTTCTTCCCCGATTTGCAGCACCACCCCGATCTGCACTCGGGCGCCTTCTCCCCGGCCAACCCGACCGTCTACTACTCGGCCAACGACGGAGGAGTTTCGAAAGCGGCCGACATCACGATCCCGGCCATGGTGTGGGCCACGCTCAATCATGGCTACAACGTCACGCAGTTCTACTCGGTCTCGATCCCCCCCGATGGCGGTAGCGACATGATCATGGCCGGGGCCCAGGACAACGGCACCCAGCTCGGCAACGCGCCCGGCGCCTCCGACTGGACGATGGTGTTCGGCGGCGACGGCACGATCGTCGAGGTGTCACCCGCTGCGGCCAACCGCCTCTACACGCAGTACCAGAACGGCCCGATCCATCGCCAGAACTGGGACGGCTCGGACCTCGTGAGCATCCAGCCAACGGGCTCCGTCAACCAGCTCTTCGTGAACCCGATCGTCCTCGACCCCAACAACTCCTCGATTCTCTACTACGCGGCCGGCGTGTCGGCGTCGAGCAGCCGCATCTGGCGCAACGACTCGGCGCCGATCGCGACCGACGCGATCGGCTGGACGTCGCTGGCTGCGACCGAGGTCGGCGCCGGCACCGGTTACGTGCGCCGCATTACCGCTCTCGGCATCTCGACCGCCGGTTCCGCGAACGTCCTCTACTACGGGACCGTGGACGGTCTCGTGTTCAAGGCCGTAAACGCGAACACCGCGACCCCGACCGTGACGAACATCACGCCGCCGGGCATGAACGGCGGCACCCTCACCGGCGGCTTCGTGCGCTGCATCGCCGTCGATCCCACCAACTCCGACCGCGCGCTGCTCGCCTTCGGCAACTACAACTTCCAGAGCCTGTGGTACACGACCGACGGCGGCGCGACGTGGACCGACGTCGAGGGCAACCTGGCCGGCGTGTCTGGCCCCTCGATCCGCTGGGCCACGATGTTCTACCTCGGGAGCTCGGTCCGGGTATTCCTCGGCACCAGCATCGGCGTCCTGTGGACCGGCTCACTCGCCGGCGGCGCGACGACATGGTCCCAGGAAGCCGCCGACGCAATCGGCAACGTGATCATCGGCTACATGGACTACCGCGCCTCCGACCGCACGCTCGCGGTCGGCACCCACTCCCGCGGAGTCTTCACCACTCAGTTCACCCCCGCAACCGACGTGGATGGCGGCGGGTTCGGGCCGCGAGTGATGCTCGGCCCCGGCTACCCCAATCCCTCACGCGGCCCGGTGACCTTCGATTTCGAGCTGCCCCGCGCGTGCGAGGTGTCGCTGCGTCTCTACGACATCATGGGCCGCGAGGTGGCGGTGCTGGCGAACGGACGACGCGACCGCGGCCGTCACACGGCAAAGATCGAGGGCGGGCTCAAGAGCGGGGTGTACTTCTGCGTCCTGCGCGCCGACGGCGCGGTAGAGAGCCGCCTGCTCACGATGACGAACTGAGCTGTAGAAAGGAGAGGCCCATGTCTCACCTCCGCCTCGTGCTCATTGGCAGTCTGCTCGCCACGATCGCACCCTCGGCTCGAGCTCAGAACATCCAGAAGGACCTCGCGATGGTAACGGGGAGCGTCAACGCCACGGCGATCCGCGGCAGGACGCTCTATCTCGGAGGCAGCTTCACCTCGATCGGCCCGGCGACCGGTGCGTTCGCGATCGTCGACACGGCAACCGGCACCTACCGCGGCGGCCCCCAGGTGCTCGGCTACGTGACGTCGATCGTGCCGGACGGATCCGCCGGCTGGTACCTCGGTGGCACGTTCTCGGCGGTCGGAGGAATGCCCCGGGCCAATCTCGCCCATGTTCTCGCCGACGGTTCGGTGTCGCCCTGGAATCCCGCCACCAATGGCGACGTGCGATCGATCGCGCTGGACGGAACGGTGCTCTACGTCGGCGGTGCGTTCTCGACGGCGGGCGGTGCCGCCCGTGCCAATCTCGCCGCCATCGACGTGGCAACGGGAGTCGCGACGTCGTGGAACCCTGCACCCAATAGCCAGGTGAACGTGGTCAGTCCTCACGGAGGACTGGTCTACGCCGGTGGTTTCTTCACGCAGATCGGTGGTCTACCGCGGAATCGCGTCGGAGCGGTGAACACCACGACCGGGTCCGCGACCGGCTGGAGTCCGGACGCGAACAACACGATTAGAGCGGTGGCCTTCCGTGACACCGTGGTCTATCTGGGCGGAGACTTCGCCACAGTGGGAGGCCTGGCGCGCGGACGCTTTGCCACCGTGGGTGTGGTCGGAGGAACGCCCACCGCGTGGGCTCCCTCCTTCACGCACACCGATTTCCACCTTCCACCGTTCGTTTCAGCAATCACCATGTCAGGCTCCCGTCTGTATGTGGGCGGTTTCTTCAATCGGGTCGACGGAGTGCCACGCGTCGGCGCAGCGGACTTCGACGCCGCAACCGGGGCTCTTGGGGCGTGGAATCCCGGGGTCAACGAAGGCATGACCCAGATCCTGGTTTCGGGCTCGAAGCTCTATCTCGCGGGGAATCTGAACTACCTGGTCGGATCCGAGACGAAGAATGGTCCGGCTGCGGTCGACGTCGCCACGGGAGTGATTCCGGCCTGGGATCCAAAACCCTCCAGCTATTGCTGGACGCTGGCGGAGTCCGGCGGTCGGATCGCGATGGGCGGTGGTTTCCAGACCATCAACTTCAAGACCCGATACAACCTCGCTGCCGTCAATCTGGACACCGGCCAGTCCACCGATTGGAACCCGGGAACGAATGAAGTGGTTTATGCCCTGGTCGCAGGAGATTCGGTGATCTTCGCGGGCGGTCACTTCTCGGAGATCGGCGGACAGACCCGATACAACCTCGCCGCTCTCGACCCGGTTACGGGTGTCCCCACCGCGTGGGACCCTGCGGTGAACGGCACCGGCGGCGCGTATGTGCTCGCACTGGCGACATCGGGATCGACCGTCTATGCGGGCGGAACCTTCACCAGCATTGGCGGACAGAACCGCAACTTCATTGCCGCACTGAACGGCGCCGGTTCGGCGACCCCATGGAACCCGTCGCCCGACGAGCCGGTCTGGTCTCTTGCCGCGACCCCGACGGCCGTGTACGCGGGCGGAGAGTTCACCCAGATCGGAGCCACGGTGCGCAATCATCTCGCCGCCATCAACCCGGCGACCGGTGCCCCCACCGCGTGGAATCCCTCGGTGACGGGCTCGAACGTGAATGCGATCGTGCCCCATGGGAATGTCGTCTACGTCGGCGGCAGCTTCACCCAGATCGGCTCCTCGAATCGAAACAGCCTCGCGGCGATTCGAGTCAGTAACGGAAACGCGACGACCTGGAACCCCGGCGCTACGAATGTCGACCCGGCAACCGTGAACGCAATCGCCGTCGATCGGACACGTGTCTTTGCAGCCGGTGCTTTCTCGAATCTCGGCGGCGGGGGCTCGACGAACGTGGCGGCCATCGATTCGAGTTCAGGCTCTTCCCTGAGCTGGAATCCCGGTGTCCCCGACTACTGCCAGTCCCTGGCCCTGGACAAGTCCAGGGTGTACGTCGGAGGCGTGTTCATGTCCGTGGGCTTGTGGCCCCGGCGCGGCATCGCGGGAATCTATCTGCCGGGCGTCGTCGGCGTTGATCCCGTGCCCAGCGACGGGCCCGGTCTCGCCCTGAGTGTGGCTCCGAATCCGAGCGGCGGGGTCCTGCGTCTCGACTTCGTGATACGGGAGCCCGCGACCGTGAAGCTCCGGATCTACGACGTCCAGGGACGGATCGTCGAGAGTCTGGTCGACGGCCCGGTCGAGGCCGGGCCTCATCACGTGGAATGGACCGGGATGTCGCGGGGAGCACGCGCCAGCGCCGGCCTCTACTTCGCCCAGCTCGAAGTCGGAGGCCTGAAGGTGAGCCACAGGATCGTCCGGATGTGACGAGATCGGCGCCACCGGTATCGGGTCGAGGTTTGAAACGCTTCGCGGGCCGCGTCGCCGGGTGGATTCTCCTCGTCTGCAGTCTGGCCCTGACCGTCGTGGTCTTCGGGCTGCACTCGACTCCGTCCTATGGAGTGGAGACCGACCTCCTGGGCGACCTCGTCCCCACCGCGCGAGCGCTACGCGCCGGCAGGATCGTGGCCGAGAACTTCGAGTTCAAGGGCCCGGGGTATCCGCTGATGCTGGCGGCGGTCGGGACCCTGGGCTGGGGCGATTGGATCGCCGCCCGCGTGCTGAACGTGGCCAGTGCGGCGGCGGGTGCGTGGTTCGCCTTCCTGGTGGCCCGACGTTTCGCGGGTCCACAGGCCGGCCTCTTCGTCTTGCTGGGCTTGTTCCTGAATCCGGTCTGGCTGCGGGCCGGGGTCGAAGCCGGCACCGACATGCCCGCGTTCGCCCTGTCGCTCGCCGCCACGTGGCTGGTCATGTCGGGCCGCGGCCGATGGTCGTGGTTCGCGAGCGGGCTGGTGGCCGGCTACGCGCTGCTCACCCGCTACAACGCCGCCTTCCTCCCGGCGGCCGCAGCGATCGTCCTGGCGACGGCTCCGGACCCGGCGGGTCATCCGCAAGGCAAGCTGCGGGCGTTTGGCGCGCGATTCGGACTCTACATCGCCGGCTTCGTGCTCCCCCTCGCAGCGTGGGCGTTCGCCAGTCGCGCGGTGGCCGGAACCGTGCTGCACAACCGGAACTACCTGAACATCGCCTTTGAGATCTATGGACAAGGTCTCAATTGGGACATGTTCTGGACGAACGCTGCGGGTCGTTTCCATTCCCTTCTGGACGTGCTCCTCCTCGACCCGGGCCGCGCTGCCCGCGTTCTGGCTCGGAACGCCGCATCGCACTGGCTGCTGGACATTCGCACGTTGGTACCGATTGGGCTGGGCATTCCGGCCGTGGTGGGAATGCTCCTGGTCTGGCCGCGGCGTTCGGGGGCCCTCGGGATCGCGGCCCACTTCGTGCTCGCCTACCTCGTTCTCACGACGGTGTTCTATGCGCCTCGATTCTTCCTCTACTTGATTCCGTTCTACCTGCTCGGGACCTCCTCACTGCTCTTCCATTTCCCCGCGGGCTTGCGCGGGTTCCTGGTGCCTCGGTCCAGTCCCGACCGCGAGTCTCGACGGCGCAAACCGTTGCGTGCCCCGCGCCGTCGAGCGGCCGCAGGCGCCCCGCCGAAGCCGACGGCCACCCAGGCTCGGCGGTGGCAGGCACCACTCCGCTGGGGAATCGCCACCGTCCTGCTTGCCATCTCCGGGTGGCTCGCGGTCAAGGACGTCGGCGAGCTCATCCGCTCCGCACCGGACGAGGTGCGCGACGCGGCGGAAATCCTGCGCAGGCGTGGTCCATCGGGCGCTCGGGTCATGGCACGCAAGCCCCACGTCCCCTACTTCGCGGGAATGGATTACGTGGCCATGCCGGAAGTCGGCACGCTTCTGGAGGTGGTTCACTCGGGCCGCGAGACTCGATCGGACTATCTCTTCTTCTCCGGGCTCGAGACCAGTCTCCGGCCGCAGTTCCTCTTGCTCGCCGATTCGGCGCTCGTTCTGCCCGGGCTGGATCAGATCGCCTGGCATCCGCCACCGGATGGTTTCTACGCCCTCTATCGCTTCACCGGTGAGCCCATCGATACCGCGCAGTTCCTGGCTGCCGTGGTCGACCACTCGATCGCATTCGCGACGCGAAATCCCAGCGTTCCCAAGGTCCAGCAGTTCACGGGCACAGTGCTCCTCGACCTCCAGCAGACGCAGAGAGCGATCGAGTTCCTCGAGCGCGCCTACGACCTCGATCCTGCCGACGCGACGACCGTCAGCAGGCTGGCCCTGGCCTACTTCAGTCTCGGCGACTACCAGCGGGCGGCGCAGGAATGCGAACGCGCGATCGCCCTGGCGCGCGTCAGCCCGAACGTGCACGGACTCCTGGGCGTGAGCCTGGCCATGCAAGGGCGATGGAGCGACGCGGCCGCGGCGCTCGAGCGCGCCAGTGAACTCGAGCCCACGAACCCAACCTTCCTATTCCAGGTGGGCGTCGTCGCGCTCGTCCGCAACAACGCGGCCGAGGCCCGGCGCGCGCTGGACCAGTGCGTCGCCCTGATGCCGGGCATGACCCAGGGGCGCGACCGGGTGCTGGCCGCATTCGCGTCCGGGGCCGGGCCCGACTTGGGGCAATCCCTTGTGCTCCGAGCCACGTACGCCATGCTCACCCACGGGGACTTGACCCAGATCGCCGCCGATCTGGGCCCGCACGTCAGGTAGGCCGATCTCAGGCCAAATCCATAGTGGGCGACCAGCCGGGCCAGACCTATTACTACCGCCTGATCGCGGCGCGACGGCACGGTGATGACCTTCGGGCCGCTGGTCGTGACGGCGGGTGGATCACTGAATGGTTTCAAGTTGCGGGCGGTGGCGCCAAGCCCGACCCGCTTCCCCTTCGGATTCCGACCGATTGTCTCCCTGAGTCACACATCGTTTAGTCGCACCTTCCCCGGCCCGAGCGCGGAGTCATTGTTTCGACGAGACGCGCCGCTGGCGCGAACGATATCCTCAAGGCAGGTCGTGGGGCTGCGGCGCCCGAGTCCTTCGGGCGATCACCCTCACAGATTGAGAAAGAAGGAATGGTCATGTCTATCCATCGTGGACGACTTCGCACATTGACCGTGGTCCTTCTCGGGCTCGCCCTCATCCTCGGGTGTTCCACCGACCACATTCTCGGCCCATCGGGCCAAACTGCCTCGAACGGCCTGGATCTGAGCGCCGATCCGCTGCACATCGTCATCGACACGAGGGATCCGGCGACGCCGACCGACCCCAACCACGGCAACGAGCAATATGGACAGAGCGTGCTGCTCGTGCTCGCGACGGACCCGGACAGCGGCAAGGTGCAGCCGAATCACCCCGTCACACTCACGGCATCCGCTGGCCTGCTCGACTCGCAGGGCGCGCAGTTGATGACCGACACCACTGGCAAGGTGACGGACACGCTCCGGGTCTACGTATCCGATCCCGACACCATCCACGTCACCGTGACAGACGGCACCCGGACCACGACCATCGATGTGACGAAGTTCGTCGAGGGTCCACCGGTCGCGGACGCGGGCCCCGATCAGACCGTCCAGTGCTCCGGTGAGGTGACGCTCGACGGGTCGGCTTCCAGCGATCCCGACAACGACATCACGCTCTACGAGTGGTTCGAGCACTTCGGGACGCCCGAGCAGGTCTCTCTGGGCCAGGGCAAAACCGTCGCAGTCACTCTCCCGGTCGGCGAGCACCTGATCACCCTGCGCGTCACGGACGCGGAGGGCGACACGTCGACGGACGAAGTCGTAGTGACGGTCGAAGACACCGAGCCGCCGATACTCAATCTCAGCGTGACTCCGTCGAGCCTCTGGCCTCCGAACCACAAGATGGTCCACGTCACCGTGACCCCGAACATCGACGAATGCGGGACATCCACGGTCACCCTCGAGTCGGTGACCAGCAACGAGCCCGACAACAGCCAGGGCGACGGCAACACCTCGAACGACATCCAGGGTGCCGAAGAAGGCTCAGCCGACTACGACTTCGACCTCCGCGCCGAACGCTCCGGTCCCGGGAGCGGCCGCGTCTACACGATCACCTACCGCATCGTGGACGACGCCGGGCTCACGACCACCGCAACCACACACGTCGTGGTACCGCACGATCAGGGCAAGAAGTAGCGGGGCGATCCGAGAACGCGGGCTGTTTTGGAGGCGGCGCGGGTCTGCGCGCCGCCTCTTTAGTGCCCGTTCCGCGCGTGCTGCGCGTCCAATCTGCTCGCGCCGGGGGTGCGCCCGAGGTACTTCGTCCGCACCTGCCCGAACGAATGCGGTGCAGTCGGCGTCGGGCCGCCGAAGACGTTTCGCTCGTAGGCAAAGTTCGACCCGTGGGGGTTCTCGGAGTAGTAGACGTCACCGTCCGCCGTGAACGCGAACGTGCCGGCCTGGCCGGTTACGGCCGCCGTGATGGTGTCCCCACCCACCTGGGCCACGGCGCTCCGCGCGCCGAGGTGCCAGACCAGAGCGAGCAGGAACACACCAGCAGCAACGTAGAAGAAGGCACGAGCCTTGTGCATCGCTGACCTCCGTGGTTGGAAACCCTGGTGCCGGGAGCAGGAGTCGAACCTGCACGGGCTTCCGAGCCCGCACGGTCAAGATCGAGTAACCGGCACTAGGCGTCATCGAAGACGTCCTCGATGGCCTTCCGGAAGAACCGGGCGATCCGGAACGCGAGGGGCAGGCTGCGGCGCGGCTTTGCCCCCAACATCGAAGAAGAGAGGTAGCCTACCGCTTGTCCGGTTTGCCGCCGCCTCGGATCGAGTACGTCCCCAGCGAGATGAAGGGGATGACGGGCGCAATGTCCTCGTATCCATTCTCGTAGATCGGGGTGGCGAGGCCGAGTTCGGTGCACAACCGGTTCCACCTCTTGCCCAGGGTAAAGGTGGTCGCACCGAACATCTGGTCGCCAATCCCGAAATTGGCGTAGCCGGCAGAGAGGTAGGGAGATCGCGGACCGGGATTGAAGTGGAAGTTCAGACTTCCATTCACTCCGATGAGAGCGATTCCGAATTCCAGCGCGAAGCGCTCTCCCATCATGAACTCTTCCTCAACGCCGAGGAATCCTCCGCCATAGAAGAACCCGCCGGTCTCCGCACCGGGAGCGTGCATGATCCCGGAAGACCCTTCGGCAGCGACATTGCGGGCGGCGAGCAGAGCACCAAGGACAAGAAGGCTGCTGAAGAATCTGCGCACGGCGGGCCTCATGCGGAAGATAGTGGAACTGAACTGGACCGAACCGTCGACCTCTTGACTGCCTCCGGGTCGGATGATGGGATCAACGTGTGGTCGGATGTGTGCCTGCCACACATCCTGCCACACCCGCGAACGTGCTGCCCCGTGGAAACCCTGTGCCGGGAGCAGGGGTCGAACCTGCACGGGCCGAAGCCCAGCGGATTTTAAGGGCTGACAAGGTCTGTGAACGCCAGAACACGAGTGGGAACGAAGAAGCACGAGCACGCACTTGCGTGACTCGTCGACCTACCGCTGGTGCCTGCTTTCGCCCCTTGAGTGCTACTCCCACTGACACAAAACTGGCACGCTCGGCGAGGGTCGAGTGGGCCACCTATTATCCCCACGGCCAGCTCGGGATTCCCTACCCCCCTACCCCTACCCCCAATCTCTGTCTTCGTCCCTTTCGCCTTCCTGAGCTCAAGACGGCCAAGAGGCGAGAGGTCCGCTTTTCGACCCCTGCGCGATTCGGACGGGGCATAGCCTGGAGCTCGTCGCCATCTCGAACGAGTGGCGGGAGCAGGACCTTGGTTGGCCCTACTCCAGATTCCTCTCCTCGAGCCGCGCCAGCACGCACCCATCACCTTCCCGCACAAGAAGTGGAAAGAGTACCGACGCTGACGGCTTTCCTCAGATTTGTTTCGAGTGGGCTGCTATTCTCCTCGCCACAGGCAATGCCATCACGGGAGGATCGATGATCAGTGGGCTCGGGCTTTTCACTAGGTCTTCGACTTTCTCGGCGGTCCGCCGTGGATTGTTGACCGCACCCGCGCTTGTTTTCGTCCTCGCAGTTCAGGCCACGGCGAAGCCGCTTTTCTCGGCGGCATTCATGATGCTTCCGGGGTTAGGCCCGGTGGCAAGCGCGGACCTCAACGGGGATGACCTGCCGGATCTCGTGGCGGGCCGGTCCGTGATGCTTGGCAACGGGGACGGCACTTTCTCCCCCGCAATCGATATCGACCAGGCCCCCGACTTCGACGGGTCGGGCGGTCTTTGGTTGATCTCGGACCTGAACCTGGACGGGCATCCGGACCTGATCGCGAGGAACTTAGCACTGCTTGGCAATGGCGATGGCACCTTCGGAGATCGGGTCACCTTCGACGGGGGACCCGATCATGGGGATGGAAACGGCACATGCGACATGGCTATCGCAGACCTCAATTCCGACGGCCGGCCGGACCTTGCGGTGGTCAACTACGACTCGGTCTCGGTGTTTCTCGGAAACGGGGATGGCACGTTCGCCATTAGGATGGCCTTCGAAGCCGGCGCCGTTGCGGGGTCGGTTGCAATCGCAGACTTCAACAACGATGGACGGCTGGACCTCACCGTGGGACTAGCCCGTAGCCTCGCTGTACTGCTCGGGAACGGCGACGGCACCTTCGCGACGATGACCACGTACGGTACGCCAGGCGCTTCCAGTGCCGAAAGGATGCTCATAGTCGGCGACTTCAACATCGATGGGCATCCGGATCTGGTAGTGGGAGGGGGAGACCGCTACGGGCTGAATCGGATCGGAGTGATGCTGGGGAACGGGGACGGCAGCTTCGGGTCATCCTCCGATCCCGAGATAGGTGGGATTCCTACGTGTGCGGCCGTTGCGGACCTCAATGCCGACGGGGCGTCTGATGTCATCGTCGGGCAGACCGACGAATACATGGTGGTGCTGCTCGGAGGACGAGACGGCCCATTGGGGTCTAGGCTTGTCTATGTTGGTTCCGAAGCCCATTCGGTCGGAATCGCGGACTTCAACGTGGACGGCAAGCTGGACTTCGTTACCGGCAGCTGGGGCACCTCGATCTTCTTTGGGAACGGCGATGGCACGTTCGGGACCTCGCCTATTCTCCACGGTGTCGGTGGCGCCTCCTCCGTGGCTGCCGCCGATCTCGACGCCGACGGGCATCCTGATTTGGTGGCCGGATCGGTGCTACTCAACAACGGCGACGGCACCTTCACTGCAGTCAGCGCCGGCACCGGAGCAAACCCGCTTGCCATCGCAGACTTCGACGGCGATGGCCGGCTCGATCTGGCAACAACTGGGTCAGTGCAACTCGGGAATGGTGATGGCACCTTCGGAGTCAACATCGGCTACCCCGCAGGTGGTCATCGATCGCTGGTGACGGCGGATCTGAACGTCGATGGAACTGTGGATCTGGTTGGGACCGACTACTGGGCTCCGCAAGACGCAAGCACCGTCTCTGTGCTGCTCGGGAACAAGGACGGCACATTCACGGCCCTGCCGGACCTGCACATAGGCGCCGGCGCAATGTCTGTAGCCGTCGCTGATCTCAACGCCGACGACAGGCCTGATCTGGTGGTTGCAGACTACCCATCAGACTCGGTCATCGTGCTTACTGGGAACGGCAACGGCACTTTCCAGCCAGGGGTCAACTACGCGACTGCTGACGGGCCTCGGACGCTGGCAATCGCGGACCTCAATGAGGACGGGCAGCTCGATCTGGCCGTCGCGTGCGGCTTCGCGCCCTACAGTCAACTGACCTACCACAATGGGGTGGGCGGGTGGGCGACTGTGCTGCTTGGGAACGGCGACGGCACTTTCGGAACGCGAGCTGATTATGAGACCGGCAACTTGCCAACCGCGGTGGCAATCTCTGACCTGAATGCCGATGGCCGACAAGATCTGGCAATTGGCTGTGAGATACCTCCATCGATCTACGTATTGCCCGGAAACGGCGACGGCACATTTGCGGCCAGGAGTGGCTTTGCAATCAGGGGCATCAGCTTTGAATACACCTCGGTTGATCATCAGATGACGATGGCGATTGCTGATCTGAACGCCGATGGGCTGCCGGATGTAGCGGCGGTAGCCGGTTCCGTATTTAGCACTCTCTCCGTGATGCTGAATCGGACGTCGACCGTCTTGACCCCCACCCTTCTCAACCTCTTTGAAGCCACTTGGAGGACGGAAGGCATCCAGCTGCGATGGCAGTTCGGCGCGCCAGGGATCTTCCTCGAGTCCGAACTCGAGCGAGGCGGCAGAGCCAGCGGGCCCTGGACCCGGGTCGGCAGCGAACGCCTTGCCTCCAGCGAGGCGGTGATCTTCGTAGACCAGAGCATCGAGGCCGGCCAGACTTACTGCTACCGGCTGGTCGCGACCCGAAGGGACGGCTCCACGATGACCTTCGGACCACTGGTGGTAAGGGCAGGCCAAGCCCACGACGGCTTTGAATTGCTCTCCGTGGCGCCGAGCCCCACCCGGGATCAGGCGCGCATCGATTTCACCGTGGCGCGCGAGGCGCACGTGCGGCTGAGCGTGCTCGACATCCAGGGACGACACGTGGCCCGGTTGGCAGATGCCGTGTATCAGCCGGGCCGTTACCAGACCGTGTGGGACGGCCGCAGCGATCGTGGCCGCGCCCCTGCGGGATTGTACCTGGTGCGCTACGAGTGGCCGGGGCAGCAGTCCGTGAGACGGCTCCTGCTGATCAACTGAGGCGCTCACGAACTTGCGCCGGCCCAAGTTCAACGCGTGGTGCCGGGAGCAGGGGTCGAACCTGCACGGGCCGAAGCCCAGCGGATTTTAAGGGGGAGCGCCCGGAGTGAAGCAAAGTGATTGGCGACAACTACTTTTTCCGCCCGGCGACAACTATTTCTCCCGGACTCTGACCCTCAGTTCTTGCTCTCCTTGCCCTTCTTCGACGCCTCCAAGCGGTAGCTGGCGAGGTTCAGT
>Ga0137435_1000019_pt1 | contig 92710 bp, 73 predicted proteins | sample EasRivERMGT100_2_FD_104904 | JGI IMG/M metagenome (GOLD analysis project Ga0137435, IMG submission 104904) | Soil microbial communities from meander-bound floodplain in the East River, Colorado, USA - East River MetaG ERMGT100_2 | ecosystem: Environmental > Terrestrial > Soil > Floodplain ... | reverse complement strand
CCTCGCTTTATTGGGGCGTCCCCCAAGGACGACCCCGTGGTCCGCCGCGTACCTCAACCGCGGTCAGGGGGCAACCCGTCTTCATCGATACGCGGCAAGTTACTCTTTCGACCCTTCATTCAAGTTATTCACTTCTATCCGCCCCGGGCCGGATAGATCGCACTTCGCAGCACGCTCGCCGCATTCCGAATTCCGCACCCCCGGGCGCCACATTCGCGACGCCCGAGCTGCGGGTGAAACCTAGGGAACGACGACGACGCTGCGTCGCGCCCGGACCTGCCCATCAGTCCCGAGCTGGACGAAGTAGACGCCGGCCCGGCTTCCCGGCGCGCGCCACGTCAGCTCGTGCTCTCCGGCTCCGAGCGCGCGATCCACGGCGACGCCGACCTGGCGGCCGCTCACGTCGAAGACGCTCAGCGTGACGTTCGCCGCCTTCGGCAGCACGAGACGGAAGACCACGCCGGCGCGCGTCGGATTCGGCGTGGCGGCGCCGAAGGTGAACTCGAGCGGCGGGCGCGCCGGTTCCACCGGCACGACCCGCGGGCCGCCGAAGCACCAGAACCCCGCGCACCCCCGGTAGGCGGTCGCGCTGGAGAAACCCACCGCGGCCTGGGCCACCGTTCCGAGATGAGCATAGGTACCGCTGCCCGGGGCCGGCGCGCTGATTCCACCGCCGGCGACCACATGGCCCTTGATTCCATAGGCAAATGCCGCGCTGCCGACGCACAACCCCGCGATCAGGCAGGCCGCGACTGGATACCGCTTCATTTCGAGCCTCCTTTCCGCATTGCGGGTGGCGTTATTCCTCGTAGGTGACGAGGATCTTCACCGGCTTCGACAGGATGTTGACGGAGTTCGCGTTTCGATTCCAGATGATGATGCTCGTGTTGGTCACGTAGAAGCTGAACTCGAAGCCCGGGTTCACCAGGTACGACGGAGGCACGTAGAAGCCGGGCACGCCATACTCCACCAGGACGTCGACCGCCAGGATTTTGCTCGAATCGAGGTCGTGAAGAATGCTGCTCTGGCCGTTCTGGAGCGCGTTCGTCGTGCCGGTCAGCTTCTTCGTCAAGATCGCCGGAGCGCCCGCGCCGCCGAGCTTGGTTCCACCTTCCACCTGGAGCCGCGTCGTCGGGTTGGTGGTTCCCACCCCAACGGCGCCCGACGTCGTCACCGTCAGCCGATCCCCTGCCGAGACGAATAGCTTCCACTTGTTGGCGTCGGATCCGTCCAGGTACGAATAGGCCACCTCGGCACCGGTGTAGTAGCCATAGAACGGCTTGCTGGTCGGCCCATTGGTCTGGATGTACATCCCCCCGAAACCCGCGGCGACGGGAGCGAAGACGCCGAAGTATTCCGCGGGCGTGAGCTGATTCGCGCGCCCGATGCCCACGAAATTGCTGGCGCCGCCGTCGTAGACATTGCGCACGTTCAGGGCATAGGGAGCCGGAGTGAGCGGCGTCCGCGGCGACATCGGCAGCGGGTCGGGGCTCACCTGCAGCTCCAGCCACATGGGTCCATTGAACGGGACGGTGAGCGGAACTCCCTCTCCGAGCACCACGCTGAATCCGCCGCGGTCCACCGCCACCAGCGGGAACGGCGCCCCGTCGTGGGCCTCCGTCCACAGGAGATGGACCCCACCGAGCACGGGATCGTCGTAGATCCGGAACGTGATCTTGTAGTTGCCGTCCGGGACGATGGCCCCGAGCGCGTCGGTGAGCACGCCCTGATAGGTCATCTTCTGCGGCGACGCCGCAAACGCGGGTGCCACGAGCAGTGCCACGGCGAGAAACAGGAATGGGACGAGACGCTTCATGACTCCACCTCCTGAGGTCGGCCGCTCGACTTCGAGCGCCTCGAATGATGAGGAAGGAAGCGGAATCTCGTTGTGGTATGGGGCCACTCGGAGGACGCGTCCAATCCCCGGGGGTGACGGTGGCCAGCACTTGCGTCGGCGGGAGTATAGGCCCGGCTCGTGCCGGGGCCGATGTCAATCTTTCAGGCCGCGGAGCGCCGGCGGCACGCTAGCTCTCCTTCCAGACTCCGCGCGCGATCTCGGTGAACCAGGGATTGGCGCGGATCGCGCGGCAGAACGGGGTCCGCCGCGACCAGACGACCAGCGGGTCGTGCTCCCGGACCGCGCGCTCGAAGGCGGCCTTCGCCGCCTCGTTCATCTCCGCCATCGACGCCACGACGGCGATCCAGAACGGGGGCATGAACTCGTAGCGCGAACGGGCCTCCATCTCGTCGTGGACCGCGCGCGCCTGCTCCAGCTTTCCGGCGGCTCCGAAGGTCCACCCCAGCACCCCGAGCGCCCACGGATGGCGCCCGGCGGCGGTGAGGAGCGACGGCGCGGTCTCGAAGGCCCGGTCGTACAGCCCGGCCCACGCGTAGGCGCGCATCAGGTTCCAGTGGGCGAAGAACGACTCGGGATCGAGCTGGAAGGCCCGCTCGGCCCCCGCCACCGACTCGTCGTGAAAATCCAACATGCCGTGGAGGTGCGAGCTCATCGCCACCACCCACGCATTCAGGGGGTCGTCCTCGACGCCGCGCTTCACCTCCACGAGCGCGACATCGGGCGCCATCATGCCCGAGCTCATGCACCACTGGGCACGCTGGCAGCGCGCGCGGGAGTGACGTGGATCGAGCGCCAGCGCCCGTTCCCAGAGCGGGAGTGCCCCCGCGAAATCCCAATCGTAGTGCTCGGCGATGCAGGCCAGCGCAGCCCACGCCTCGGCGAGCTCGGGGTCGATCGCCAACGCCTGCTTGCCGAGCTGACGGGCGCGCTCCATGACCGTTCCGAAGGGCGCCGTGCCGAAGGTTCCCATCAGGCGGTAGGAATCGGAGAGCCACGCCATCGCTTCGGCGAACCGCGGATCCAGCGCGACCGCCTTCTCGAAGCACTCGATCGCCTGCGGCAGGAAGCGGCCGCGCCGGTTCTGGAACGCGCGGCCCTTGAGGAACAGCTCGTAGGCCTCGAGGTTGTTCGTGCTCCGGCGGGCGCGGCTCCGTGCCGCCTCGTCCTGCAAGGTTCCGCGCAGCCGTGTGGCGATTGCGTTGGCGATTTCGTCCTGCACCTCGAAGACGTCGGTCATCTCGCGGTCGTAGCGCTCCGACCACAGCGCCCGGCCGTCGGCGGCCCGCACGAGCTGGACGGTGATCCGGAGGCGCGCGCCCGAACGGCGCACACTCCCCTCGAGCACGCTCGCGACGTCGAGCTGCTCGCCGATCGCCCGCAGGTCGTCGCGCTTCCCTTTGAACGCGAAGCACGACGTCCGCGCCGCCACCCGCAGTCCCTCGAGATGGCTGAGCCGGCTCAGGATCTCGTCGGTGACGCCGTCGGAGAAGTACTCGTCGTCCGCCCCGCTCAGGTTCTCGAACGGCAGCACCGCGATCGACTGCTCGCCGCTCGCCTCGCGCGTGCCGCCTCCCGCCAGGACCTCGGCCAGCTCGATCCGCACGTCGCGGATGTCGCGCGGGCGCGCCTCGGCGTCCTTCCTCAAAGACCGCCGCAGCAGCTCCCGCACGCGCGCCGGCGTCGCCGAGGGCAGCTCGCTCCAGTCCGGCTCGCGCTCGAGGATGGCGGCGATGAGGTCGGACGGGGTCTCGCCACGGAACGGGGGCTTGCCGGAAAGGCACTCGAAGAGCACGCACCCGAACGACCACACGTCGCTCCGGCGATCCACCGGCTTGCCGCGCGCCTGCTCCGGGCTCATGTACGCCACGGTGCCGAGCAGCGAGCCGACGCGGGTGGGCTCGCCGAAGGCGGTGCGGGTCGCCAGCGCAGACGAATCGCTCTCGGCGAGCAGGACCGGATCGCTCTTCGCGAGCCCGAAGTCCAGCACCTTCACCACCCCCGAAGCGGTGACCATGGCGTTCCCGGGCTTGAGGTCGCGGTGCACGATGCCGCGCTCGTGCGCGGCTTCGATGGCGGCGGCGATCTGCTCGCACAGCCGGAGCGCGTCGCGCGGCGCGGGCGTCCCGCGCGCCAGGCGCGCGGCGAGCGTCTCGCCCTCGACCAGCTCGAGCACGAGGTGGGGGCGGCCTTCCACTTCCTCGAGGCCGTAAATGGCGGCGATGTTCGGATGGTTGAGCGCGGCCAGGGTCTGCGCCTCGCGGCGGAAGCGGCTCAGCCGCTCGGCGTCCCCCGCGAACGCCACGGGCAGCGCCTTGATCGCCACGTCGCGCGAGAGCCGGGTGTCGCGGGCGCGCCAGACCTCGCCCATGCCACCGCTCCCGAGCGGCGCGACGATCTCGTAGGGGCCGATCCGTGTTCCGGCCGCCATCGAGCTCATCGGGCGGCGTGCCTCACGTCGCCTTCCGGACCCGGTCGAGCGTGCGCCCCCGCCCGGCGGCGACGCGGTTCCGTGCCTCCGTGTAGACCCGGTCGTAGGCCTGAACGCTCACCCGCCACGAGAAGTCCTTCGCCATGCCGTTTCTCTGGATGCGCTGCCACAACTCGGGCTGCTTGCGGATCGAGAGCGCACGCCTGAGTGCGGCGATCATCTCACCGGCTTCGAAGCGCTGGAACAGGAACCCGACGCCCTCCCCGGTCAGCGGATCGAACTCCTGGACCGTGTCGGCGAGCCCGCCGGTCGCGCGCACCACCGGCGGCGTGCCGTAGCGCATGCTGTACATCTGGTTGAGCCCGCACGGCTCGTAGCGCGACGGCATCAGGTAGAGATCGGCGCCGCCCTCGATCAGGTGCGCGAGCGGCTCGTCGTAGCCGGACTGGTAGGCGAAACGGTCGGGATGGGACGCCGCCAGGCTGCGCAGCAGCTCCTGGTAGCGCGGATGCCCGGAGCCGAGCACGACGAATCGGGCATCGAGCCGCAGCAGCTCGGCGCGCGCCTGCTCGATCAGGTCGAAGCCCTTCTGCTCGGCGAGCCGCGACACCATTCCCACCACCGGCAGCCGACCGTCATCCGGCAGCCCGCAGCGCCGGCACAGGGCCTCGGTGACGCGCGCCTTGGTCGCGAGCGACTTCTCGTTGTAGCGCTGCGGGAGGTAGGGATCGGTTTCGGGATTCCAGTACGCGTCGTCGATGCCGTTCAGGATCCCGACCAGGTCCTGGCGCCGCCGCGCGAGCACGCCTTCGAGGCCCCACCCGTACTCGCCGCTGGTCTGGATCTCGCGCGCGTAGCGCGGGCTCACCGTGGTGAGCAGGTCCGAGAACTCGAGGCCGACCTTCATGTAGTTCACGCGGCCCCAGAACTCGAACGGGCTCGCCGGATAGAACAGCTCGGCGCCGAAGCCCGCGAGCGCCAGCACCCACGGATCGTGGATTCCCTGGTAGCCGAGATTGTGGATCGTGAAGACGGTCGCGATCTCGTCGAACGCCAGCTCGTAGGCGTCGTGGGTGCGGACGAAGCACGGCGCCCAGGCGCTCTGGTGATCGTGGGCGTGCAGGATGTCGAAGCGCTCCTGGAAGCGTTTGAGTCCCTCGACCGCGGCGCGCGCGAAGAAGAGGAAGCGCTCGGCGTTGTCGGCGTAGCCCTCACCGGTGACGGGATCGTCGTAGATCCCGGGGCGCTCGAAGAAGCGCCGCTCGCCCAAATGGTGGACGAGCAGCACGCGCAGCTCGTGCTCGCCCGAGTGCAGCACCTCGAAGCTCGCGGGCTCGACCCCCATGCCCCACGGCACCTCGCACCCGGAGAGGGCGCGCCGGCTCCAGCCGGGGGGAAGCGTCACCCCGGGATAGCCGGGCAGGGCGACCGTGACGCGGTGACCCTGGCGCGCCTGCTCGGCGGCGAGTGCGCCCACCACGTCGCCGAGGCCGCCGACTTTGACGAGCGGCGCCATCTCGCTCGCGACGTGGACCACCGACCTCGGGGCACTCATCGGACTCTTCCCCGCCCCCGTCAGGCCGGGACCGCGATCTCGCGCAGGTACTGGGCGGCGTCCTCAGGGGGCGTGGGATTGATGTAGAAGCCGGAACCGATCTCGAATCCCGCCACGCGCGTGAGTTTCGGCATGATCTCGAGGTGCCAGTGGTAGTACTCGAGGTCCCCTTCGGCCACCGGGGCCGAGTGAATGGCGAAGTTGTAGGGCGGGCGGTCGAGCGCCCGGTTGAGGCGCTGCAGCGTGTCCTTGAGCACCGCGGCCAGGTCGCGGAACTCCTCGGGATCGGAGAGCGTCTGGAACGAGTCGTCGTGCCGCCGCGGCAGGATCCAGGTCTCGAACGGAAAGCGCGGCGCGAACGGCTCGATCACGATGAAACGCTCGCTCTGGCTCACGATGCGCCGGCCGTTGTCGTCGGCGGTCTCCTGCGCCACGATGTCGCAGAACACGCAGCGCTCCTTGAGCTCGAAGTAGCGCCGGCTCCCGTCCAGCTCTTCCTGGAGGATCTTCGGGATGATCGGCGTCGCGATGAGCTGGGTGTGGCTGTGCTCGAGCGTGGCCCCGGCCTCGGCGCCGTGGTTCTTGAACACCAGCACGTAGCGGAAGCGGCGGTCACGATGCAGATCGAGCATCCGCTCGCGGTAGGCCGCGACGACCTGCTGGATGTGCGGGATCGGCAGGTCGGCCAGGTCCTGCTCGTGGCCGGGGCCCTCGATCACGACCTCGTGGGCGCCGATGCCGTTCATCTTGTCGTAGAGCCCCTCGCCGCGGCGGTCGAGGGTGCCTTCGATCTGGAGCGCCGGGAACTTGTTGGGGACCACCCGCACCGTCCAGCCGGGCCCGTTGGGCGCCGCTTCGCCCGGCCGCACCGCGTACACCTCGGGCGGGGTCATGGACTCGTGCCCCGGGCAGAACGGACAGGCGAGCGGGGAGACGGTGGGCGCAATGTGGGTAAAGCTCGATGGACGCCGGCTGCGCTCGGTCGAGATGATCACCCAGCGCCCGACGACGGGATCCTTGCGCAGCTCCGGCATTCCCCTCCCTTGTGCCCTGAAAAGACGGGGAGCTTAGAGAGGCCCGCGCGCCCGGGTCAACCCTGCTTCACCGCGCGTTTTTCCCGCTGATGGACCACCTTCTTCGGCGATCGCTCGGACTCGGTGTCGTCGAACACCGCGTGCGCCAGGACCTCCTCGGCCGGGCCGAAGGTGCGGTCGCGCCGCGCCATCGCGGTCAGGGCGGTTTCGACGAAACGGTCGAACCGGTGCTCCACCATCGTCACGCCATCCCACCAGGAGAACGCGGGAACGTGCTTCGGCCCGAAGTGGCCGCCGCCGAACAGGTTCGAGCCCACCCCCACCACCGCACCGGTCGGCAGCAGCGTCCCGATGCCAGTCTTCACGTGGGAGCCGAGGATCGAGCCGATCTTGGTTTCGCCGCTCTCGATCTCCCGGCCGTCCTCGTGCACTCGGATCGTGCCGTAGTTGTTCTTGAGGTCGCTGGTCGTGGTGAGGGCCCCGAGGTTCACCCACTCGCCGATCCAGCTGTGGCCGACGAAGCCGTGGTGGCGCTTGTTGGACCACCCCTGCCACACGCACTCGTCGACCTCGCCTGCGATCCGGCACTGGGGACCGATGCTCGAGCGGCCCACGACGCCGCCGAGGAGCTGGGTTCCGGCGCCGATGCTGCAGGGGCCCTGGACCAGCGTGTGCGACATCACGATCGCGCCGGCGCCGATCCGGATCGGCCCCTCGCGGGCATCGAGCACGGCACCCGGATCGATGCGGGCGCCGGGATCGATGCGGATGCGGTCGGGCGCGATCAGCATCGCGCGCTGATCCACGGTGCCGGAGCGGATGAACGGGCCCGCCGCGAGATCCTGCCTGAGGAGCTCCGAGTTCCAGCGGATCGGGCTCCAGGGATGATCGAGCAGCGCCACTTCCTCAGAGATCGGCCGCTGGGGAAGCCCCGCGAGCACCACCTCGAGTGCCCCCGGACCGTTCGCGACCGCCTCGCGCACGGTGCTCCACGGCGTGCGCGCGACCAGCGTGCGGCCGTCCCGCACCCAGCGGGCGGTGCCGCCGCCGAGCGCCGCGCGATGCCACGAGCCGGGCAGTGCCGCGGCGTTGACGAGCAGCACCTCGCGGGCCGGGACGCCGGGGGTCGGCGGGTCGGGCCAGCAGCGGAGCGGACGCGGGCGCGCGGCGATCGCCGCGAGCGGCAGGCCGGTCGCCGCCAGCCAGCGCTCGGCCAGGGTCATGTCGCCGAGGCGAAGCGCGGGGACCGCGATCATGTCGGTGATCGGCCGCAGCGACCGCCACTGCGAATCCTCGAACACCACCAGCGAAAGATCGGTAGGCGCAGCGCCCATCAGGTTTCCTTCAGGAGGTTCCCTTGACCTTGAACGCACCGTCGAAGCCGTTGTTCACCGCGCGATCCCGCAGCCGCGTGGCGGCGGCATCGTCCAGGCAGTCGCGCGAGCGGACCTTGAAGAGCTTGCCCTCCTTATCGACCACGAAGGGCGCGAGCAGCAGCGAGGTGGCCGCGGCGCGCTTGGCGTCGGCTTCGGGGGCATTGTCGGGCGCGGCGACCTGGACCCGGAAGCAGGGCCCCGCCGGCCTGGCCGGCGTGCCCGCCGCTGTCCCGGCTCCGGCTGCCCCGGCGCCGGCCGCGGCGCCCGCGCCCGTGGCGCCCCCGGTTGGCGGCGGCGTGCCCGGAGCTGCGGTCGCGCCGGGGGCCGCGAACAGCGAATCGACGGCGCTCCCCACGCCGAGCGGCACGGTCTCCACCGGCACCGGGACCGCGGCTCCGGTGTCGGCCTCGGCGGGCACCGGCGGCGGCACCCGCAGGCTCGAGTCGAGCGGCTCCGGGATGGTGGCGAGCACGGCCTCGGCGTCGGCGCTCGGCCCGCTGTCGATGGCGGCGGCCGTCGGCCGGGCTGGAGACGGGGCGCCCCCGCTGCCGCCGGTGGTGACGGTGCCAGGCTGCGCGACCGGCCCGGTGGCCGGAACCGGGGCACACGCCGCTGCGACCAGGCAGGCGAAGAGCGGCAGCAGGCGGGTGACGCGACTGCTCACCGTCGCGCGGCCTCCGCGATCTCGCGGATGCGCCGCACGGCGGCGCTGTCGGCGAGCTTGCAGCAGAGCGTGGACCCGTTGGCGTTCACCACGACCATGTCCTTGAGACCGATCGCCGCCGCGGTGCCGCCGTCCCCGACCACGACACAGCCGTCGCAGTCGAGCACCACCACACTGCCGTAGGTCACGTTCCCGCGCGCATCGCGCGGCTGGCGGCGCGCCCAGGCGCCCCACGAGCCGAGATCGTCCCAGTCGAAGGCGGCCTCGATCACGACCACGTTGGAGGCCTTCTCGAGCACCGCGTGGTCCACCGAGATCGGGTCGAGCTGCGGGAAGACGCGGCCGAGCGAGCGCTCGAACGCGGTGGGCTCGGAGGCGGACGCGAGCGGCCGCAACGACGCGGCCAGGCTCGGCTCGGCCGCTTCCAGCGCCTTCAGGAACACGCTGGTTCGCCACACGAAGATGCCGCTGTTCCAGACGTAGCCGCCGCGCACGTACTCCTCCGCCTTCGCCAGGTCGGGCTTCTCGGCAAAGCGGCTCACGCGGTTCAACCGGTCGTCCACCCGCTCCCCGGTCTGGATGTAGCCGAAGTTGGTGTCGGGATTCGACGGCCGGATGCCGAAGGTGACGAGCACGTCGTCGCGCTCGGCCACCTCGAACGCCCGCTCGACGTCGGCGGTGAACGCCGCATCATCGTCGATCGCGTGGTCCGAGGGCATCACGACGAACGCCGGATCGCCGCGCCGCGAGAGCCAGGAGGCGAAGGCGCCGATCGCGGGACCGGTGTTCCGCAGCATCGGCTCGGCCAGCACCAGCGCGCCCGTCCCCTGGCATTCGCGCTCGACCGCCGACTTGAGGGCGGAAGCGGTGAGCACGATCACGCGCTGGCGCGGAACGAGGCGGAGCGCGCGCTGGAGCGTGGCGGCGAGCAGCGTGATCCCGTTCTTCCCGAGCGGCAGGAGCTGCTTCGGGCGCTCGAGCAGGCTCCACGGCCAGAAGCGCTCGCCGCGACCTCCCGCCAGGATGAGGATGTACCGCTCTCGTTCGGTCACGCTAGCGCCTGGACTCCTCGCCGGGGGCGAACGTCGCGAGCCCCAACACCTCGTCGTAGGACTCTTCGCAGGCGTCGATCACCCGCTCCCACCGCAGGGTTTCTTCGACCTGCCGCGCGGCCTCACGGCCGAGCAGCACGGCATCCCCGGGGCGGCGATGAAGCATCTCGAGTGCGTCCGCCAGCGCGTGCGGGTCGGCGGTCGGCACCAGGCGTCCGGCGGTTCCGCCGGCGAGGGCTTCCCGCACCGCGGGAACGTCGGACGCCACGACGACGCGCTCGCGCGCCATCGCGTCCAGCAGGCTGAAAGGGATCGGGCCACCCATCACCGGGAAGATCACCGCATCGGCCGCAGTTAGCAAAGGGCCCAAATGATCGACCGCGTCGTCGAAGCTCACGAGGCCGGCGAGACCGAGCGACTCGGCGGTGTCGGCGAGCAGCGGCTTGAGCGGGCCGGCGCCCGGCAGCACGGCCAGGAAGGGCAGTCCGCGCCGGTGGACCTCGGCCAGCGCCCGGAGCAGGACGTCGTGGCCGCGTCCGGTCTCGAGCCTCAGCGGCGCCACCCAGAGCGGACGACCGGGACGGACGCCGAGCGCATCACGGATGCGGCGTGCGGCCAGGATCTCGGACTCGTCGGGGAGCGTGGCCCCGGGCGGGATCACCCGCACCGAAGCGCGTTCGCGGCCCATGCGCCGCACCACCTGGTCGCCATCGTGCGCGCACGGGACGGTGATCACGGCCGCGCGCGCGACCAGTGAGCGGAAGGCCGGCGAGGGCGCCGCCTCGAGCACCCGCGCCTCGTGGAGCGTGAGCAGGAGCGGCGTGGGCCCCGCGCCTTCGACGACGCGCGCGGTCAGCGCCGGATCGCTGCCCGCCTCGAGGTGCACGTGGAAGAGCTGGGGCTTGAGCTTCCGGGCGCGCTGCCACATGCCGAGGCGCGATTTGAGGTCCCAGCCCGAGGCCGCGGCGCTCACGCGCTCGATCACGACTCCGGTCTGTTCCAGGGCAGCAGCGAGATCGTCCTTGCCGGAATCCGGCGAGAGCCAGGCGTGCAACTCGAAGCGGTCGCGCGGCAGGCCGAGCGCAAGCTCCCACATCATGCGGGCCGCGCGGCCCACGTGCGGAGCGAGATCCACGAATGCGAGGCGGAGGGTCGTATCGTCCATGACCAAGCGAGCCTGCAGGGTGAGCGTCGCGAGCGCCGTCCTGGCACTCCTTCCGATGCGCGGCACGCTACCATAGGATCCACGGGGCGCAAGCCGTTTTCGCGGTCGCGGCGACCCCGGGACAAATTCTTTGCAGGGATCAGCGGCGGGTCGCGACCATGAGGTGATTGAGACCCAGCTCGAACGTGCGATGCCGCACGTCGCGAAAACCGAGCTCCGCGAGCAATGCCGCCCACTCGGCAACCGGACGGCGCGGCTGATGGTGTCCGCACTCCATCTCGCGGCTCACGAGGCCGATTCGCGACACCACGGCCAGAATCAGGTCCACCGAAGCGCTCGGCCAGGTGAGCACGAGCCGCCCGCCCGGCGCGAGGATGCGATGGGCCTCGGCGAGCGTCCTCTCGGGCTCGGTGAGGTGCTCGATCACGGCGAGCAGCGTCACGGCGTCGAAGGACTCAGCGCGCAGCGGAACGCCGCCGAGCAGATCGGCCTGGACGAGCAGCGCGCCGCGGCGCGGGAGCGGCTTCTGGTAGTCGACGCCGGCGCGCAGTCCGCCCGGCGGCAGGTGCTCGAAGATCAGGGAATCCACCCCGCAGCCGAGATCGCACACCCGACCTTTGGCGTCGACGTGACCGAGCGCCTCGCGGATGCGGAGTGCCGCGACCCAGCGATCGAACCCGGTGGAACGGCGACTCACACGATTTCTCCTCGAGACGGGACGGAGCGGACGGAAGCGACGGCAGATCGACTCGATGCTGGCCGCTCGCGGGCCGCGGATGATACTGTCTCCGGTCTTTCCGTCCATCCCTCGAGCCGAGAGGATTCTGATTCCGTGATCCGGGGCCACCGCGTCAGCGTCGTCATCCCCTGTTTCAACGAGGAGCAGGGCATCCACGAGGTGATGCGCCGCATCCCCAAGGTGGTGGACGAGGTCGTGGTGTCGGACAACAACAGCTCCGACCGCAGCGCCGAGGTGGCGCGTACCATGGGCGCCAAGGTGGTCCATGCCCCCGTCCAGGGCTACGGCGCCGCGCTCAAGATGGGGCTCGCCAACGCCACCGGCGACTTCGTGGTGACGCTCGACGGCGACGGCTCCTACCCGCCCGAGGAAATCCAGCGTCTGGTCGAGCAGGTGCTCGACGAGAACTGGGAATTCCTGACCGCGTGCCGCTTCCCGCTCTCGAACCCCTCGGCCATGGGCCCCACCAACCAGTTCGGCAACTGGGTGCTGACGGTCGCGACCCGGCTGCTCTTTCAGCGTGCGATCCGGGACAGCCAGTCGGGCATGTGGGTGTTCTGGCGGTCGTGCCTCGACCGCATGCGACTCACCTCGGACGGCATGGCCTTCAGCGAGGAGATCAAGATCGAGGCGCTGATGAAGGGACTCCGGTTCGGCGAGGTGCACATCCCCTATGGCGAGCGGGTCGGCACGGTGAAGCTCCAGAAGTGGCGCGACGGGGTGCAGAACCTGTGGTTCCTGGTTGCCAGGAGATTCGGCGCCGTCTAGGCGCGGCGGGTCAGGGTGTCGATCAGGGCGCGCGCGCCGAGCCCACGGATGAAGAGCCACAGGACCGGCGCGTAGAAGGTGATGAACACGAGGCTCGCGAGCGCGGTCCCCGCGACGTCCTCGCCGAACTGGGCGGCGGCCAGCACCGCGGCGAACCAGCCCCAGAGCGCCGGCAGCAGGCTCGCGACGAAGAAGCGCGCGGGTGCGATCTCGTGCCGCAGCTCGTGCGCGGCGAGCCCCAGCATGAGGAGCGCGAACAGCGCGTAACCGGTGCCGGCCGCGAAGGCCACGTTTTCGGCCTGCGGATTGGTGGCCGCGGCAAAGAACACGAGCAACGCGGTCGACGCGGCGGCCGCTCCGCCGGCGACGAGCAGCCGGCGGCGGCGGCCGGTCCCGAGCAGCAGGTACGTCGGAATCGTCGAGGTCCCGAGCACGAGAGCGGCGAGCGTGAGCAGCCGGAGCGCGGGCAGGCCCGCCGCGTACGCGGGCAGCAGCAGCCCGATCACCGGGGTCGCCCAGATCATGCCGATGCCGACCGCGAGCGGCAGGCACACCGCCAGCGCGCGCTGCACCCGCACGACGTTCCCGCGCATGACGGCGGCGTCGCTGGTCCCGGCGGCCGCCGCGGCAATCCGGGGGAACAGCACGTAGGCCAGCGATTCGGGAACGAACAGCACGAGACCGGAGGCGAGGAGTCCCACGCTGTAGAGCCCGAGCGCCTCGGACGACGCGTAGCGGACGAGCGCGATGCGGTCCACCGAGCGCAGCACCAGCGACGCGAGGTAGAACGCGAAGATCGCTAAGCCCACCCGCACCAGCACCCCGGCCCCCGAGGTCGCCGGGGCCAGGGGGATCTCCGGGCCGCGGAGCTTCATCACCACGAGCGCCAGCAGCGTGCCCGCGATCCAGCCGACCAGGAGCCCGACCAGCCCCAGGCTCCCGAGCAGCGCGATGCCGAGTCCGCCGCCGACGACGGCCTGGACCGCGCTCCCCGCGCTCACCGCACCGAAGCGGCCGAGCGCGCGCAGGCACGAGGCGAAATAGAGCACGAGGAGCTGGAGCACCGCCGCGAGCAGCATGAGGAGCGGCAGCAGCCGCGGCACGCCGGGCAGGAACCGCTCGCCCGCGACACCCGCGACCAGGCCGGTTGCGAACAGGATCGCGCCGATCGAGGTGGCGCCGAGTGCTCCCGCCATCAGGCGGCGGGCGAGCGCCATATCGCCGCGCTCGACGGCAGCCGGGAGCCGGACATCGAGTCCCTGGATCGCGCCCAGGGAGGCGTAGGATCCGTAGTCGAAGATCAGGTTCAGCGCGTTCCAGATCCCGTAGCCGTACGGGCCGAGCACGGCCGCGGCCACCGCGCCGCGCGCCAGCATCACGGCGCGCGCGAGGTACTGGCTCGCCGCGATGCCGGCCGAGGCGCGCAGGAATCCGTGGCGTGGACGGGGCTCCTCGGGCGTCGCGACGGGTCCGCGGTCCGGGTCCCCGGGCGGAATCACGCTCCGTCGTCGCTGGCGCGTCCGAGCGAGCCGAGCGTCAGGCCTTCACGTCTCAGGAAATAGAAGCCGACCACGGAAACGGGGATCCACTGTCCGGCCAGGTAGAGCCACGAGAACGGAACCGACAGATCCTTCCCCACGCCGAACAGCGCGAGCCCCGCGACGCACGCCAGGTTCATGGTGCCGATGTAGCCGGGGGCGGCCGGCACCATGATCCCGATCGCGGTGATCACGAGCATCATGAGCCCGCCGTACCAGGGGACGTCGATGTCGAGCGCCCACAGGCACGAGTGCAGCCCGAGCACCACGACGCCGAACATCGCGAACGAGAGCACGAACACCCAGGCGAGGCGCGGCAGGTCGCGGAAGAGTCCGAGGCCGTTGAGGAACTGCTGGATCATCTTGGACGCCCGCGAACGCGCGCGCATCGGCAGCGCGAGGGTGAGGAACTGGGCCACCTTGAGGGTTCCGTCGGGCGCGCGTTCGAGCGCGATGAGCGCGATGGTGAGCGCGATCGCGGTCCCGACCAGCACACGCGCGCCGAGCCAGGTGAGACGGCCGGCCTCGGTGGTCTCCGAGAGCGGATGGACCATGAGCGTGACGCCGAGGATCCCGATGAGCGTGAGCATGTCCACCACGCGCTCCACCACCACGGTGGCGAACACCCGCGTCTTGGGTATGCCCTGACTGCGGCCGAGCGCCCACGCCCGCACGAACTCGCCGAGCCGGAGCGGCAGGACGTTGTTGGCCATGAATCCGATCATCGTGGCGCTGTAGAGGCTGCCGACCGAGATCGGCTTCTCGGTGATGAGCAGCGAGCGCCAGCGCACCGCGCGGATCCAGAATCCGAAGAGCGTGGTGAAGAGAATGCCGACGACGCCGAGCGGCTTCGCGCTGACGAGCGCGGCCCACACCTCGGCCGGGCGGACGTCCTTCATCGAGAAATAGAGACCGATCGCGGACACCACGATCCCGATCACGATCTGGAGGAGCCGGATCATGGAACGAACTCCGCGGCCGGGGGAGCGTTCAGGAGGACGTCCGGGACCGGCTCGCCGACTCGATCTCGAAGCGCAACAGTGCGAGCTCGCGGGCCAGGGTCTGGTTCTCCTGCGCGAGCCGCGACATGCGGACCGACAGGAACAGCAGCATGAGGGTGGCGAAGCCGATGCCGAACGCGAACACGGTCGAGCTCTCGAACAGGACGCCGAGCGCCCGCGTGATGGTGCGCAGCAGCGGGGTGCTGAAGCCGAGCGCGGCGATCGCCACGCTCGAGATCACCCACAGCAGCGAATATTCCTCGGCGAGCCGGCGGCGGCGCACGAGATCGAGCACGTAGAGCGCGAGGGCGAGCGCGCCGACGGCCACGATCACCTGGGCACGGGAGAGGAATTCCATGGAGCCTCCTGTTTAGCCGGTCACGTCGATCGGCGCAAGAGCGCCATCAGCGACGCGAGCAGATTCTTGTACGGATAGTAGAGTGACTTGCTCAGCGTGTAGAACGAAGTGCCGGCGGTGCGCTGGCGCATCTCGACCGGCACCTCGAGGAGCCGGAATCCGCGGCGGGCGAGCATGATCAGAAGCGGCGCGTCCGGGAAATCCCGCGGGAAATCGTTCTGGCAGACCTTCATCACCTCGTGGCCGTAGGCCCGGAAGCCCGACGTGGTATCGGCAATCGGCTTGCCGAGCGCGAGCCGCACCACCCCCGAGAAGAGCAGCATGCCGAGCCGGCGCGCGAACGGGGCGCGGTAGCCGGTGGCGGTGATGTAGCGGGAGCCGATCGCCACGTCGCAGCGCCCCTCGCGCACCTCCGCGATGAGGGCGCTCAGGTAGCGGGGATCGTGCTGCCCGTCGGCGTCGAGCTGGACGCCGATCGCGTAGCCGCGCTCGACCGCCCAGCGGAACCCGGTCTGGAGCGCCGCCCCCACGCCGAGGTTGAAGGGGTGGCGCAGCGTCGGCACCCCTTTCGCGCGCGCGGCGTCCGCGGTGCCGTCGGTCGAGCCGTCGTCCACCACCAGCACGTCGCATTCGGGCGCCACCGCCCGCACCTCGTCGAGCGTGCGCGGCAGGCTCTCGGCTTCGTCGTGGGCCGGGATGATCACCAGCGCCCGCGGGTTCATCGCGAGGTCCGCTCGAGAACGAGTGCCGCGAACAGCGGGATCATGATCTCGTGGTGCCCGGTGAGGGCGAGTCCCCGGGCGCCGCTGGCGCGCGTCGGACGCTCGACCACGTTCACCCGCGGGCGGTAGTGCTGGATCTGGTCGAAGTTGACCGTCGTGAGCCCGGCGAGGTCGGCGCCCAGGTTCCTCGCCACCGACAGCGCCTTGAGGAACACCTCGGGCAGGATCACCGCGGATCCGAAGTTGAGGACCACCGCACCCCGCGCCTCCGCGAGCGCGGCGGCGAAGATCCGGAAGTCGCGGAGCGACGAAGCGCCGAGTGCCGCCCCGTCGCAGCGCGGGTGGTGGTGGATGGTGTCGGTGCCGAGCGCGACGTGGACCGTGGCGGGAATCCCGCGCCGCCAGGCGGCGGCCAGCAGGCTCACGTCGCGATGCAGCGCCTGCGACTCTTCGAGCGCCCGTCCCCAGCACTCGCCGAGGCCCTCGTTCCGCCGCGCGCCCTCGACGGCCGTGGCGTTCATGAAGTCGCCGGTCTCGTCGACCATGCCGAAGCTTCCCTGGTGGAGGTGGGCCTCGACGTCTTCGGAGGTGCGCCCGGTGCGGGCGATCTCGACGTCGTGGATCGCAGTGGCACCGTTCATCGCGACGAACGTCACGATGCCCGCCTCGATGAGCCGGATGAGCGGCGGGGTCGCGCCGACCTTGACCACGTGGGCGCCGCACATCACGAACACCGGCCGCCGGTCGCGGTGCGCCGCGGCGACGCGCTCGACCGCCTCGCGCAGGGATTCGGCGGCGAGCTGGCGCGGCAGCGAATCCAGCACCGTGCGCGCGGCGGCGGGATCGAGCGGACGGGCGAAGTCCTCGACCCGCACCTTGGTGGGACGCTCGGCCACCGAGCCGATCGCCAGGCGGGAGAGATCCGCCTCGGGATGTCGTCCCATCAGTCGCGGTTCATCGCGGGCGGCATCAGGCTCCGGGTCGCGCTTCCTGCAGCACCACGCTGATCGAGCCGACCGCCACCTTGCTCTTCATCAGCACCGGCATGCGTCGATCGTCATCCGTGAGCCAGATCACGAGTTGCCCCTTGTTCTTGAAGATGCCGCCGGCGAGCAGGATGGGCTCGATCGCGATGCAGTCGAACTTGCCGGCCGGAGTCTCGATCCGCTCGCGGCCGAGCACCTTGACCTCGAGCGGCTTGGTCTTGCGGCTCGCATGATAGTCGAAAACGATGCTCCCCCCGAGGGGCAGGGCCTGGAAGCGCGTGTAGTAGAACGAGGACAGCGCATCCTGGACCTGCGGCGGAATCGGGAACGCCTGGCCGTCGCGGTAACGGGCCTCGAGGCGGTCGTGATCGAACACGATGTCGCTCTCGTACTTGTTCTTCCCTTCGCGCCGGCGCTCCTGGTAGCGCACGCTGTAGCGGCCGTCCGGATTCCAGACCGATTCGATCCGGGTGCGGACCTTGTAGAAGGCGCTGAAGAACGAGTTCGACTCGGCACGCGCCACCAGCGTGACCGACGGCTGGCCGTCGATCTGCTTGCCGTCGTGAACCTCGAGATACGCCGAGCCGGCCTTGATGACGCCGTACTGGACCGAGAACCGCAGGTACTCGCCGGGCTTGAACGGCCGGGTGATCGCCGGCACCACCTCGCCGGGCGCCGCCAGCGCCACGCTCGCGGTGATATCGGTGGTCTCGGCGGTGTCCGGGAGGGCGCCCGTCGAGTCGGGCTGCGACCATGCCAAACCGACCCCGGCGAACAGCAGGGCGGCGACGGTCAGATCCCGACCGAGCTTCACTGGCCGAATCCGTTGGGGACTCGTAAACTCCTTGAGGTTCATAAGGCTGTCCTGAAGGATACGCAATTCGGATGCCGGCCTTCCCGGAGCGGGAGAAAGGGACTATGTCGTCGAGCCAATCGGCTGTCAAACCTTCGCTTGCAGGCTCGGAGCGACTGCTGAACCTGCCCGTCTACGCCCTCGCCAAGGTGTTCCAGGATCGCGACGAAAAAATCCGCCAGGGCGTGGATGTCATCGACCTCGGCGTCGGCAATCCCGACATGCGCCCGCCCGCGCGCGCCGTCGAGGCCCTGACCGCGGCGCTCAACGACCCCGCCCTCCAGAACCACCGCTACCCCTCCTTCAACGGGCTGCCCGAGTTCCGCGCCGGGATGTCCGTTTGGTATCGGCAGCGCTTCGGGGTCGAGGTCGACCCCGCCACGGAAGCACTCGCGCTCGTGGGCTCCAAGGAAGGCATCGCGAAGTTCTTCCTTTCGCACACCAACCCGGGCGACACCGTGCTGCTCTGCACACCGTGCTACCCCGCCTACATCGGGATCGCGCACCTCGCGCAGACGCGGATCGTCGAGGTGCCGCTGCTCGCGAAGCGGCAGTTCCTGCCCGACCTGTCGGCGATCTCCACCGACGACGCACGCCGCGCGAAGTTCATCTGCGTCAACTTCCCGAACAACCCGACCGGCGGCGTCGAGTCGGCGGCCTTCTACGAGGACCTGCTGCGCTTCGCGCGCGACCACGACCTGTTCGTGGTCTCCGACATCGCCTACTGCGACGTGTCGCTCGATCCCTCCTACCGCACCCGCTCGTTCCTCGAGTTCGACCGCGACAAGGAGCGCACCATCGAGTTCCATTCGTTCTCCAAGTCCTACTCGATGCAGGGCTGGCGGGTCGGATTCGTCGCCGGCAACCGCGACGCCATCGCCCGGCTGACCAAGATCAAATCGAACATGGATTTCGGCGTCTTCATGGCGATCCAGCGCGCGGCGCTCGCCGTGCTCACGGGTCCGCAGGACTACACGCGCGAGGTCTCGGAGATCTACCGCGCCCGCCGCGACGCGTTCCTGACATCGATCGCGCCGCTCGGCTACCCGGTCGACCCGCCGCGCGCGACGCTCTACATCTGGCTGCCGATCCCGCGCTCGTCCGCCAGCTCGCTCGAGTTCACCGCCGCGCTCCTCGAAAAGACCGGCGTCGTGGTGGCCCCGGGCAGCGGCTTTGGCAATGCGGGCGAAGGTTACGTGCGTGTCGCGCTTTGCGATGCCGATGCGCGAATCGCCGAGGCCGGCCGGCGCATGGCCGAGGCCGGCTTTAGGTACTAGCCACCGCCTGGCGGGTCGGCCAGTCGGCGGCGCTGAGCAGGCCGCCCTCGGCCGGGCCGAGTGCCACCAGCGTGAATTCCCGGGGGTCGAGGAAGCGGTCCGCCGCCGCGGCCACCTGGTCGCGCGTCACGTGCTCCAGGCGCTCGACCAGCTCGGTGCCCGGGACCAGGGTGCCGCAGTAGAGCTCGTCGTGGGCCAGGTGGTACATGCGGCTCGACACGCTCTCCTCGCCCATCACGATGCCGCCGATCAGCTGCTGGCGGGCGGAGGCGACCTCTTCGTCGGTCGGACCTTCGCGCCGGAGCAGCTCGAGCTCATGGCGGAGCCGGGCGAGGGACTCGCGGCCGCGGCCCGGTGAGACACCGAGGTGGATCGTGAGGAGCCCGGCATCGCGATGGAAATCGAGCGCCGAGTAGACGGAGTAGGCGAGCCCCAGGTCTTCGCGAATGCTCTGGAAGAGCCGCGAGCTCATGCCGCCGCCGAGCAGCGTGTGCAGGATCTGGAGGGACTCGCGGTCGGGATCGTCGTAGCGCATGCCGCGCGTCCCGAGCGAGAGGTAGAGCTGCTGGAGATCCGGACGGTCGACGTGCTGGGTCTCGGGCCGGAACGCCGGCGGCGCCTCCGAGCGCGCGGCGGCGTCGCCACTGGGCGGCGTGAAATGACGCTGGACGAGATCGCACACCTCGTCGTGATCGAGGCCACCGGCCGCCGACACCATGAGCTGGTCCCCGCGGTAGCGGCTGCCCACGAACCCGTGGAGGTCCTGCGGGGTCATGCGGTCGAGCGTCTCGGTGACACCGAGGATCGGCCGCCCCAGCGGGTGGCCGCCCCACACCTGGCCCGACAGCAGCTCACCGATCTTGTCGTCGGGGTTGTCCTCGCACGAGAGAATCTCCTCGCGCACCACGTCCTTCTCGCGCGCGACGTCCTCCGGGGCGAACCGCGAGTGACAGAGGATGTCCGCGAGGACGTCCACCGTCTCGGACAGGCTGTCGGAGAGAGCGCGCGCGTAGTAGCAGACCTGCTCGCGCGCGGTGAAGGCGTCGAGGTGCCCGCCGAGCGACTCCAGGCAGCGCGCGATGGCGCGCGCGTCACGCCGGGTCGTGCCCTTGAACATCATGTGTTCGACGAAGTGCGCGATGCCGGCCTGGGCATCCGGTTCGTCGCGGGCCCCGCTCCGCACCCAGGCGCCGAGCGCGATCGAGCGCCGATCCGGCAGCGACTCGCTCACGATGGTGATCCCGGACGGCAGGACGCTCTTGCGGTATTCGCTCACCCGCGATCCCCCTGAAGAAATGACGCGAGCGGTGGCCGGGGCCACCACTCGCGTTCTCACTGCCTGTTCCAAGGAAAGCTCCTGCTAGCGTCGACGCCCGCGGTCGCGGTCCCGTCCCCGGTCGCGATCCCGGTCCCGGCCACCACCACCACCGCCACCACCCATGCTGCCACCGCCCATTCCACCACTGGAGCCGCCACCCACTGCGGCGCCTTCCGGCTCGGGGAGCAGGGCCTTGCGCGAGAGTCGGATCTTCCCGTCCCGGTCCACGCCGATCACTTTCACCATCACCATGTCCCCGACGTTGAGCACGTCCTCGGTACGGGCGATGCGGTGGTGATCGATCTCGGAGATGTGGAGCAGGCCGTCACGGCCGGGCACGATCTCGATGAACGCGCCGAAGGTGACGACGCTCCGGACCTTGCCCTGGTAGACGCGGCCCGGCTCCGGATCCTCGGTGATGTTGCGGATCATCTCCTCGGCGCGGCGCCCGCCTTCCATGTTCACTGACGCGATGCGGACTTCACCGCTGTCGTCGATGTCGATCTGGCAGCCGGTCTCCTCGGTGATGCGCTTGATGATCTTGCCGCCCGGTCCGATGACCTCGCGGATCTTGTCCGGGTGGATCGTGATGATGATGATGCGCGGCGCGAACGGCGACATCTCCGTGCGCGGACTCGCCAGCGTCGCCGCCATCTTGTCGAGCACGAACAGCCGGCCCTCGCGGGCGCGATCGAGCGCATGGGTCAGGACCTGGAACGAGATCCCGCCGATCTTGGTGTCCATCTGGAACGCGGTCACGCCGTCGCGGGTCCCGGTGACCTTGAAGTCCATGTCGCCGAGGTGATCCTCGACGCCGAGGATGTCGGTCAGCACCGCGACCTTCTCACCTTCCTTGATGAGCCCCATCGCGATCCCGGCCACCGGCGCCTTGATCGGGCAGCCGGCGTCCATCAGCGCCATGGATCCGCCGCACACCGACGCCATCGACGACGAGCCGTTGGACTCGAGGATGTCGCTGACGATGCGGATCGTGTACGGGAAGTGCGAGTCCGACGGGATCACCGGCTCGATCGAGCGCTCGGCGAGCGCGCCGTGTCCGATCTCGCGCCGGCCCGGGCCGCGGATCGGCCGCACCTCGCCCACGCTGAAGGGCGGGAAGTTGTAGTGGAGCATGTAGGACTTCCACGACTGACCTTCGAGCTCCTCGATGCGCTGCTCGTCGCTCTTGGTGCCGAGCGTGGTCACCACCAGCGCCTGGGTCTCACCGCGCGTGAACAGGCACGAGCCGTGGGTGCGCGGCAGGACGCCGACCTCCACGGTGATCGGACGGATCTGGTCCGGGCCACGGCCGTCGGCGCGGATGCCCTCGTCGAGGATCATCGCCCGCAGCTGGTCGCGCTCGATCTCGTGGAGAATCTTCCCAATGTACACCGCCTTGTCGCCGTGCTTCTCGGCGAGGCGCGCGGTGGCGTCGGCCGAGATCGAATCGATCTCCTCCTGGCGCATTTCCTTCCCGGGGATGCGGATCGCGGCACGCAGGCGCTCGGTGGAGGTCGCGCGCAGCTCGCTCTCGAGCTCGGAGACGTCCACCTTCTCGATCAGCGGACGCTTGGTCTTCTGCCGGCCGCGCAGGAGCTCGTGCTGGATGTCGACGATGCGGCGGATGTGGTCCACCGCGAACTCGAGGGCCGCGATGAGGTCAGCCTCCGGCACTTCGCGGCAGCCGCCTTCCACCATGATGATGTTGTCCGCCGTGCCCGCGACCACCATGTCGAGGTCGCTCTCGTCGAGCTCGGCGAAGCTCGGGTTCACGACGAAGGCGTCGTTGATCCTGCCTACCCGCACCGCGGCCAGCGGCTCGGGGAACGGAATGTCGGAGAGACACATCGCGGCCGACGCGCCGATCAGGGCCAGCACGTCGGAGTCGTTCTCCTGATCCGACGAGACCACCGTGGCCATGATCTGGGTCTCGTACGGGAACTGCTTCGAGAAGAGCGGCCGGATCGGACGGTCGATCAGTCGCGAGCTCAGCGTCTCCTTCTCGGTCGGGCGGCCTTCACGCTTGAAGAAACCACCGGGGATCTTCCCGGCGGCGTAGGTGCGCTCGCGGTAGTCCACCGTGAGCGGAACGAAATCGAGACCGAGCTTGGCGTTCTTCGCCGCACTGGCAGCCACCAGCACCACGGTGCCACCGAGCTGAACGACGGCCGAGCCGCCCGCCAGCTTGGCCCATTTTCCGGTGTTGATGGTGAGGGTCTTCCCGCCGAGGTCCAGGGATACAGTGTGTTCCATCAGGGATTCGATTCCTCTCGCCTTCCGTTCCGGCACTCGCCGGACCCGTTCCAGAGCCGCCCGGGAACGCGATTCGGGGGGACGGCCCGTGCGGGATCAGCCGTCCCGCCGCGGTTGGGGGCGCGGCGCCGCTCGAAGCGGCGTTGCGCGCCCGCGTCATGCGCTCCGATTACCGGCGGAGCCCCAGTTCCTTCACGACCTTGCGATAGCGGTCGACCTTGGTCGCCTTGAGGTAATCCAGGAGACGCCGGCGCATCCCCACCATGCGGAGGAGTCCGCGGCGGGAGGCGTGGTCGCGCTTGTGCACTTTGAAGTGCTCGGTCAGGTAGTGAATTTTCTCGGTGAGGAGCGCAATCTGGACCTCGGGAGATCCCGAATCGCCCTCGTGAATCTTGAACTTGCCGATGATGCCTTGCTTCTGCTCCTTGGAGAGCGTCACTAGAGGCTTCCCCCTTCTTGAAGGAACCCAACGGCCCATGGCCACCGAGTGCAAGTCCTCGCGTGGCTGAGCGTTAGAGGTGTCGCGGTAGACCCCCCGGTCGAGGGCTGACCGGGGAATCTAACATCCGGGCCACCCGGCTGGCAAAGCGGGCCCGAGCCGGCGCCGGACCTCGGCGACGTCGCGGCCGATGGCCACGCTCAGGGCGGCCGCGTTCTCGAAGCGCTCCTCGGGGCGCAGCCACTCGACGAACTCGACCTGGATCCGCGCCCCGTAGAGATCGCGCGCCAGGTCGAGCACGTGCACCTCGATCACCCGCACCTGGCCGCCGAACGTGGGGCGCACGCCGATGCACAAGGCACCCGCACGCGTCCGCTCCTCGCCTTCGATCCGCACCCAGGTCGCATAGATGCCGTCGGCCGGGATCAGCTTGTCCTCATCGAGCCTCAGGTTGGCGGTCGGGAAGCCCAGCTCGCGCCCCACGCCTTCACCGTGCACCACCCGGCCTTCGATGTCGTAGCGGCGACCGAGCAGGAGTGCCGCGTCCGCGACCTTCCCTTCGGCGAGCCGCGCGCGGATGCGTGTGCTGCTCACCGGCTCGCCGCCCTGCATCACGAGCGGCACCGGCACGACTTCGAATCCAATAGTGGCGCCGAGCGCCTTCAGGCGCGGCACGTTGCCGGCGCGCCCGCGGCCGAGCGCGAAGTTCTCGCCCACGGCGAGCGCACGCGGTGCGTGCGGCATCACGTGGCGGTCGAGGAACTCCTCGGGGGTCAAGCTCGCCAGCTCGCGGGTGAACGGCAGCACGATCAGCTCGTCGGCGCCCATCTCCAGGAGCCGGCGGCGTTTCTCGGGGATCGGCGTGAGCGGCGCCACCGCCGAGAACGACGGCTGGAGCACGAGGTCCGGGTGGGGATCGAAGCTGAGAACCTGCGTGCGGTCGCCGTGAGCGCGAGCCCTGCCGAGTGCCTCCTGAATGATCGCGCGGTGTCCGACGTGGAGTCCGTCGAAGACGCCGATCGCAACCACCGATCTCACGCCACGCTCCGCCGTCCGGATCGAACGGCCCACGGGAACACCAGGTGCGGTCGCGCCTCGAATCCGGCCGCAACTTCGGCCAGCTCGCCGAGCGCGAGCAGTGCGCCGTCGGCGCCCGTGATCACGATCGAGCGCGGGCCGGCGCCGACCGGAGCGGCGCCGCGCGCCTCGTCCCCGACCGGCACGGCGCGGCCGAAGCCGATCTCCTCGGCGGCCTCCGCCTCCACCGGCACCCACGGCAGCACCTTGAGCGCCTGATCGAGCGGCAGCCCGGCGCGCGCCCACACCTCGGCCGCGCTCAGCGTGCGGAGCTCGCCCGCGGGGATGGCCCGCGCGAGGTCGAAGGGCGCGCTCCCCGTCCGGCGGAGCGCCGCCAGCGCCGCGCCGCAGCCGAGCGTCTGGCCGAGATCGTGGGCGAGCGTCCGCACGTAGGTGCCCTTGCCGCAGTGGATCCGGAAGCGCGCGAGCGGCAGCTCGAACGAGAGCCATTCCCACGAGTGCACGGTGATCGTGCGGGGCGTGCGGTCGACCTCGATGCCGCGCCGTGCCAGGCGGTGCAGCCGTTCGCCGCCGACCCGCACCGCGGACACCATCGGCGGGAGCTGCGCGGTCTCACCGAGCATCGCGTCCGAGGCCGCGCGGATCATGGCTTCGTCCACGGTGACCGGGCGCTCCTCGAGCACCTTGCCCATCAGGTCCTGGCTGTCGGTGACGACGCCGAAGCGGATCGCGCCTTCGTAGGTCTTGTCGCCCGACTGCCACACCGCGACACAGCGCGTGGCCGCGCCGATCGCCAGCACGAGCAGCCCGGAGGCGCCGGGATCGAGCGTCCCGGCATGACCGATCGCGCGCGTGCCGAGCCGGCGCCGGACCCGGTCCACGACGTCGTGCGACGTCATGCCGACCGGCTTGTCGACGAACAGGAGCCCGATCACGACCCCTCCGGCTCGTCCCCCGGAATCGGTTCGCCGTCCCGGAGCTTCCGCAGGATCTCCTCGATGCGCGCGCCGCGCTCGATCGAGGAGTCGTGGAGGAAGCGGATCTCCGGCACCTCGCGGAGACCCAGTCGCGGCGCCAGCTCGTGGCGGACGAATCCGGCCGCGCGGGTGAGGATCTCCAGCACGCGGGTGCGCTCGGGCTCCTCGGGAAGAATGCTCACGAAGATGCGCGCCACCGAGAGATCGGGGGTGACCTCGACGTCGGTCACGCTCACCCAGGCGTGAAGCCGGGGGTCGCGGAGCTTGTTCTCGATCAGCTCGGCGACTTCACGCCGGATCGTCTGCGCCACCCGCTCGGGTCGGATTCTCACAGCCGCTGCTCCTCCCAGTCGAGCACCTGTGCCGCGGGCTCGCCGTCCACCACGTTACGCACCGACTGGAGCATCTCGCCGATCTGCGAGGCATCCCCCGAGACCACGGCGACGCCGAGTGCCGCGCGCTGCCACAGATCCTGGTGATCCACCTCGGAGATCGCCGCCTGCACGCGGTGGCGCACGCGGTCCTTCAGCGCGCGCACCACGGCACGCTTGTCCTTGAGGGATTGCGCCCCCGGCAGGTGGAGCTCGATCCGGACGATGCCCACGAACATGCGGGCCCCGCAGCGCGTCGAAGGACGCCGCGCGTCACCCGAGGGTGCGCGCCAGCTCCTCGATCGTGTAGGACTCGATCAGGTCGCCTTCCTTGAGGTCGTGATACCCGTCGAGGCTGATGCCACACTCGAAACCGGTCTGCACTTCCTTGACGTCCTCCTTGAAGCGCTTGAGGGCGTCGATGCGTCCGGTCCAGATGGTCTGACCATCGCGCAGGACCCGCACCTTCGCGGTGCGCGGGATGCTCCCGGAAGCCACCCGGCAGCCGGCGATGTTGCCGACCTTCGAGATGCGGAACACCTGGCGCACCTCGGCGGTCCCGAGCACGACTTCGCGCAGCTCCGGCTTCAGCATGCCCTCGAGCGCCTGCTTCACGTCCTCGACGGCCTTGTAGATGATGTCGTAGAAGCGGATCTCGACGCGCTCACGCTCCGCCAGCTCGCGGGCGCGCGGATCAGGCCGCGTGTGGAAGCCGACGATGATGGCCCCCGAGGCCGCGGCCAGCAGCACGTCGGACTCGGTGATCTGGCCGACCGCCTGGCGGATCACCCGCACCGCCACCTCGCTGCTGCCGAGCTTGCCGAGCGACTCGGAGAGCGCCTCGACCGAGCCGTCCACGTCGCCGCGGATGATCAGCTTGAGCTCGCTCAGCTCGCCGGCCGCCATCTTGGAGTGGATGTCGGCGAGCGAGATCGACTTCATCGCACGGTGCTCGTGCTCGCGGTGGAGCGCCGCGCGCTTGAAGGCGATGTCCCGCGCCTCGCGCTCGTCCTCGAACGTGCTCAGCATGTCGCCCGCGGCCGGCGTCCCGTTCCAGCCCAGCACCTCGACCGGGGTCGAGGGTCCGGCCGACTTCACGAGATGCCCGCGCTCGTCGAACAGCGCGCGCACGCGGCCGTGGTTCTGGCCGGCGACGAACGCGTCACCGTTCCTCAGCGTTCCGTTCTGGATGAGCACGCTCGCCACCACGCCGCGTCCCTGCTCAACGCGCGCCTCGAGCACCACGCCACGCGCGCGGCGGTCGGGATCGGCCTTGAGGTCGAGCAGCTCCGACACCAGCAGGATCATCTCGAGGAGGCGCTCGATGTTCGTGCCCTTCTTGGCCGAGATCTCGACCGCCACCGTCTGTCCGCCGTACTCCTCGACCATGACCCCGTGGCCGGACAGCTCCTGCCGCACGAGATCGGGCTTGGCGCCCGGGAGATCGATCTTGTTGATGGCGACGACGATCGGCACACCGGCCGCCTTCGCGTGATCGATCGCTTCGATCGTCTGCGGCATCACCCGGTCGTCGGCGGCCACCACCAGCACCACGATGTCGGTGACCTGGGCGCCGCGTGCACGCATCGCGGTGAACGCCTCGTGGCCCGGGGTGTCGAGGAAGCAGATCTTGCGTCCGTTCGGAAGCACGACGTCGTAGGCGCCGATGTGCTGCGTGATGCCGCCCGCTTCGCCGGCGATGACGTTGGTCTTCCGGATGTAGTCGAGGAGCGAGGTCTTGCCGTGGTCGACGTGGCCCATGACGGTGACCACCGGAGCGCGCGGCGTGAGGCCCTCGTCGCTCTCGGCCTCCTCGGCTTCGCCTTCATCCTCGCCGTACTCGGTCTCGAACTCGACCGCGAAACCGAACTCGTCGGCGACCGTCTGGAGCGAGTCGCGGTCGAGCCGCTTGTTGATCGTGGCCATGAGCCCGAGGCGCATGCAGGTCGCGATTACTTCCTGCGGCTTGACCTCCATCAGGTTCGCGAGCTCGGCCACCGTGATGAACTCGGAGGCGCGGATGACCTTCTGCTCCTCGGTCGCGATCTCCCCGTTCTCGTCCTCGCGGCGGCGATGCCGGCGCCGGGTCTGGCCGGTGTCGAGGCTCGCGAGGGTCTTGCGCACGCTCTCGAGCACCAGCTTCTGGTCCACGACCTTCTTCTTCTTCTTGTCGCGGCGGCGTCCGCCGCGCGGGTCGACCGTGCGCGGCGCGGGACGCGGTGCCGGAGGAATGGGCGCCGGACGCGGCGCGGTGCCGGTGGCCGGGGGCGCCGCGGTCGCGGCAGCGGCACGCGCCGCCTGGGCCGCCTGCGCGGCGGCCGCCTGGCGGGCCCGCTCGTCGCGCGCGCGCTGCTGCTCCTGCTCGTGCTTGCGCGCATCGGCCTCGCGCACGGCGGTCTTCTCCGAGGCCATCTCGGCCTGGATCTTCTCGACCGTCGCCGGCTCGAGCGTGCTCATGTGGTTCTTGACCTCGACCCCGAGCCCTTTGACGATCTTGAGGATCGCCTCGCTCGAGACGCCGAGCTCCTTCGCCACCTCGTACACGCGGAGCTTCTTCGCCGCCGCCTTAGTCACGCGCACCACCTTCTCCGTCGGTCTTCACCGTGCCGTTCTCACTCGTCTCGTCTGCCGCCACGTGGGCCGGGCTCGCGGCCTCGGATTCTGCCTCCGGCGCCACCTCGGACTCCACCTCCGGGATCGCCTCGGATTCCATCTCCGGGATTGCCTCGGAGTCCACCTCCGGGATTGCCTCGGATTCCATCTCCGGCGCCACCTCGGAGTCCACCTCCGGGATCGCCTCGGATTCCGCCTCCGGCGTGGCCTCGGTCTCGGGGGTGAACGCGAGCTCGACCGGCGCCGCCATCACCGGGACGTGCGAGGCCAGGAATTCCTGGGCGACCGCCAGCACCTTCTCCGCCGTCTTCTCTCCGATGCCGGGAATCTCGATCAGCTTCTCGAGCGGCGTGGAGACCAGCTCCTGCACGGTCTCGATGCCGCCGGAGATCAGCTTCTCGGTCGTCGCGTCGCCGAGCCCGAGCTTCTCGACCTCGAGACGGCTCGCGCGCTCGATCTCCTGGCGCTTCTTCTCCTCGCTCTTCGAGGTGAGATCGATCTTCCAGCCGGTGAGCTTGGCCGCCAGCCGCGCGTTCTGCCCGCCCTTGCCGATCGCGAGCGAGAGCTGGTCGTCGGCCACCACCACGTTCATCGTCTTCTCGGCCTCGTTCATGCGCACATCGGTGACCCGTGCCGGCGACAGCGCGCGCGACACGAACACGGTCGCGTCCTGGGACCACGGCACGATGTCGATGCGCTCGCCGCCCAGCTCCCGCACGATGCTCTGGACCCGCGAGCCCTTGAGCCCCACGCACGAGCCGACCGCATCCACCCGCGGGTCGTTCGAGAACACCGAGATCTTGGAGCGCGAGCCGGCCTCGCGGGCCACGGCCTTGACCTCGACGATGCTCTCGGCGATCTCCGGCACCTCGCTCTCGAACAGCCGCTTGAGGAAGTCGGGATGGGTGCGCGACAGGATCACCTGCGGGCCCTTCGCCGCCTTGTCGACGTTGATCACCACCGCGCGGACGTACTCGCCCTGGCGGTGATAGGAGCGGGCGATCTGCTCGCGCGCCGGGAGGAAGCCCTCCGAGTGGTCGAGCTTGACGATCACGTTGCCGCGGTCCACCTGCTGGACGACGCCGCGCACCAGGATCCCGATCTTGTCGGCGTATTCGCGGAACACCCGGTCGCGCTCCGCCTCGCGGACGCGCTGGATGAGCACCTGCTTCGCGGTCTGGATCGCGTTGCGGCCGAACTCGGCGACCTGGAGCGGGAACGTGAGTGTCTCGCCGACCGCGGCGTCGCGGCGGTGGGCACGCGCCTCCTCGACGGTCATCTGCAGCGCCGGGTCCTCGACCGTGTCCACGACGATCTTCCGCAGCGCCACGTCGATCTTGCCGTTCTCGGGCGTGAACTTGACCACCACGTCGGCGGTCGCACCGAACTTGCGGCGCACCGCGCTCGCGAGTCCGAGCTCGAGGGTCTCGATGAGGAGCGCGCGATCGACGCTCTTCTCCCGCGTGATCTGGCTCAACGCATCCAGAATCTCGTGGCTCATCGTGTCCCCCTTTTCGCTCCGCCGGGGCGTGTCTCCCGGCGCCATGGATCCATGACCATCAAACGTGCCGACCGCACCTCGGCCCATTCGAACCATTCCTCTCGACCGTCCTCCGATCGAAGGCCCACTCGCTCGCCTTGTGGCGTGAGCAGGACTCCCTCCCAGTTCCGGCGCCCTTCGCGCGGCTCGTGCAGGCTCACCGAAGCCGGATGTCCGGCGAAGCGCGTGACGGCTTCGAGGGTCCGCAGGGGACGCTCGATCCCCGGCGAGCTGACCTCGAGCCGGTAATGCCCGGGGATGGTCTGGTTCATGTCCAGACCATCCGCGAGACGCCGGCTGAAACGCGCGCAATCCCCGACCGTTATTCCGCCTGGTTTGTCGAGCAGCACCCGGATCAAGCGATGCCCGCCGTGCACTACGAACTCGACATCCACGAGCTCGTATCCGGACTCCTCCGCAAGGGGGCCGGCGAGCCGCCGAACCTCTTCTCTTACTTCCAATTCTGCTCCGGGCCAGGACAAAAAACGGAGTGGTCGTACAACCCCACTCCACGGGCACGGAACGTACCTTAGGATTGGGCCCCGCGGCAAGTGGCGGGCCATTCGGCCGGGTGAGCGGCCGGGGCGAATTTTGTGCACCGCAAAATGTGTCGCGCACGGTCCCTGCAGTGATCGAGGGGCATGGAGCGACGCTTCGTGCCCCCGCACTGTCCCAACCCATCGTGCCCGCAACACCTTCCGCGGCCCGGCTGGCACTACAAGCGGATCGGCTTCTTCACCCGCCGCTGTGCACCACAGCGCATACAACGGTACCTCTGTTTACACTGCCGGCGCAGCTTCAGCACCCAGACCTTCAGTGTTTCCTACTGGCTGAAAAAGCCCCAGTTCCTTTCCAGCCTCTTCTACCGGGTGCTGGCCTGCTCGGGCTACCGCCAGATCGCCCGCGAGCTGGCGGTCAGTCCCAGCACTATCCAGGGCCAGGTGGCCCGACTGGGGCGCCACTGCCTGCTGTTCCAGCACCGGATGCGGCCGATCCCTCAGGAGCCGGTGGTGCTGGATGGCTTCGAGAGCTTCGAATACAGCCAGTACTTCCCCTGCCACTTCCACGTGTTGGTGGGAGCCGAGTCGCATTTCTTCTATGGGTTTACCGACTCACCCTTGCGTCGCAAAGGCAGCATGACCGGGTTTCAGCGACGGCGAAGGACTGAGCTCGAGGAGCAGCTGGGGCGGCCGGATCCGGGCTCGATCCGTCACGAAGTGGCGGAGCTGCTGAGGCTATGCGGCCTCGATCGCGGGAGCGTCACGCTCCACTCGGATGATCATCCGGCCTATCCGCGGGCCTTCCGGGCGCTGCCAGACGTCACGATCCTCCACCACGTCACCTCATCCCTCGAGCGGCGGACGACCAGCAACCCGCTGTTTCCGGTGAACCTGCTGGACCTGCTGATCCGCCACGGCAGCGCCAATCACAAGCGCGAGACCATTGCGTTCTCGAAGCGAAGGCAGAGCGCGGTGGAGCGACTGTTCATCCTCCAGGTGTGGAGGAACTTCGTAAAGCAGTTCTCGGAGCGACGAGGGGGCGGGACGCCGGCGCAGCGGATCGGGTTATGTCAGCGGGCGCTGAGGGTGAAGGAGATCCTGAGGTCGCGGCTGTTCCCGAGCCAGTTCCGGCTGCCGGCGCGGCTCACCACCTACTACCGCAGGGAGACCAAGACCCCGGCGCTGGGGGTCAACAGAATCCATCGACTGAATTACGCGTACTGATCGCCACCGGGCTGCCTGGTCGGAGTTTGGACCAAACCGGACACAATCATCGGCGCACAACCAACGGGCTCCGGTAGACCAGCCAGGCCGCGACCCGGGTGACCTCGGTCAGGCTGGCGGCGCTCACGTGATTCAGGTCGTCGGACGTGGTGTGCCAGGCGTCGTATTCGAAGTCGATGATGTCCACCGCCGGGATGCCGGCCTCGAGCAGCGGCCGGTGGTCGTCGTAGACCTCGAACATCGGCTCAGCGTGGAAGCTGCGGGCCCCGGTCGCACGTGCACCCTCGACCACCAGCGCCGCCAGGTTGCTCGCGCGCTGGGACGAGAACACCTCGGGGTGGATCCCGAGGTCGCAGTCGCCCACCATGTCGAAGATGAAGGCCGCCAGGATCTCCTCGCGCCGGACGCGCGCCGCGTAGCCGCGTGCACCCAGGCAATAGGACTCGCTGTCCCCCGCGCCCTGGTCCTCGCCGTCGAAGAACACCAGATCGACTGCGATCGCGGGTGGGGTCTTGCGCATCATTTCGGCGACCTCGAGCAGCACCGCGACCCCCGATCCGCCGTCGTTGGCACCCGGCACCGGCTCGCCGCGACGCGCGGGATCCGGATCGCGATCGGCGAATTCGCGCGAGTCCCAGTGGGCCGCGAGCACGAGGCGCTTTCCGCCCGCGGGGCCGAAATGTCCGATGAGGTTCAAGATCGGCAGCGGCCGGCCGAGCGTCGAGTCGACGAACGTCTGGCGCTCGAGGCGGCCACCCAGACGCGTGATCTCGGCCGCGATCCATTCACCGATTGCCGCGTGACCCGGAGTTCCGGGGATGCGCGGGCCGGCGTCGAGCTGATGCTTCACCCGCGCCATGAGGCGCGCGCCGTCGGGCTCGATCGGACGCGAGCAGCCGGGGGCGGCGAGGAGCAGCACGGTGAGGGTGGTGAGCAGCGCAACGAGAGTTCGCCGGCCCGGGTGTGCGGTGACGGAAAGCGGCGGCCGCAATCGAGTCATGCCTAGAAGGTGAACGAGCCCCGGGCTTCGACTCGCACGTTCCGCCGGACCGTCTTCTGCAGCAGGTCGCGATTCTGGCCGAAGCCGAGCGTGACGTTGCCGGTCACGTTGTTGCTGAACCCGTAGGACCCGGTGGCGTTGGCGGAGAGCCGGTCCTCCTTGACCGGGTAACGCACGGAGTTGCGTGGATCGCCGGGCACCACCGTCTCGCGGCTCCGCACCGTGTAGGCGATCGAGAGGCCGACGTTGATCGAGGTCTTGACGGTGCTCTGCTTGCCGAGAATGTTGACCTTCTGCCCCTGCGAGTAGGCGCGGTTGAGGCTGAAGTCCAGGTCGGTGTTGCGCTCGGTGGTCACCTGGTGGCCGAGCTGGAACTGCTCGTTCTGCGTGACGCGCCGGTTCACGGTGAGGTCCATCCGCGCCCCGTTCTTGAAGTCGCCGTTGAGCCCCATGAACGGCCGCCAGTCGCTGTTGGTGGAGACCGAGGTCGGGGTGCTGCTGTTGTTGTAGTCGCTCGACTGGGACCGGGAATACGCGGTGCGCAGGCGGGGGGCGGTGAAGATCTTGTTGAGCCGCATGACGTTGATCCACCGGCCGTAGTCGAGGGTGACGTCCGGGAAGCGCTGGGAATCGTTGCGCCGCGGTACGCCGTTCATGTTGGTCACGCGCCGCGTGTATTCGGCGTTCAGATTGGCGCTCGCGCCGTAGCCGAGGAGCACCCGGGTGCGGCCGCCGGTGCGCCAGTCGCGGTTGATCATCGTCTGGTTCGCGAAGTCGAGCGTGACGCGGGTGCGATCGCCGCCGGTGCCGGGATTGTCCTCGAAGCCGAACAGGTAGAGCCAGTCGGTCGTGCCGTTGACCCGCGAGTACGAGCTCGAGGTGTTGTAGGAGAAATCCGTCGAGATGTTCCCGAGCCGCGACATCCACCAGCGGGCCCGCGGGATCCGGAACGGCTTCTTCAGGGTGTCGGCCGGACTGCGCGGGGCGACGGGCCCGCGCTGATCCAGGGTCTCGAAGGGCAGGTCCCAGCGCAGCGAGTAGCTCTGGCCATTCGACATCGAGCGCACCGAGTAGGCCAGCTCGCCGTGGTTGTCCTGGTTGTAGTTGGTGCCGAAGGTGAAGGTCGGCCTCAGGAATGCCCCCTTGTTGAGCCCGGTGTTGTAGGTCGTGGCCTGCTTCCACACCGCGGTACGCCCGAGGTTCATCCCGCCCAGCTCCTCTCCCGCGAATCCCGGCGGCATGACCAGGTTGCGGAGCGCGTCCACACGGTAGCCGAACGAGTCGATCGGGCGCAGGTCGGTCCCGACCAGCATCGTCTCGGTCCGCCCCTTCACCAGGTTGCGCGGCACCAGCGTCCCGACCGAGTCGCGGAGCCGGTCGTACGAGCGGTTCTCGCGGGTCGTGACGGCGTAGTTGGCGAAGATGCGCTCGGGGAGCGGGAAGAACTTCGAGCGTCCGATCAGCGGGATCGCGAGCAGGCGTCGCGGTCCGATGCTGTAGTTGACGTTGGCCGACTGGCCGGTCGTGGTGTCCACCGAGCTCGGCGTCCGGCTGTAGCTCGTCGAGCGGCTGATGCCGGCGTCGATGCCGCCGATGGTGTAGCGCAGGAACGGATTGGCGCGCTCGCTCCACTGCCGGCGGTAGCTCAGCGCCCAGTTGGTGGCGGTGCCGCGGCTCTCGCTCGCGCTGGCGTCGGCGCCGGAGCGGATCACGTCGTCACCGATCGTGAACCGCGGGCGCACGAGCGAGCCCGAGTGCCCGATCGTGAGCGGCAGCACGATGCCGGTCGCCTCGAAGAAGCGATGGAGATCGATGGTGCCGCCCATCGCGTAGTTGTAGGTGCTGCTGCCGTTGCCGCGCACGTCGCCGACGCTCAGGAAGTCCGCGTCGCGGGCGTTGTAGCTGAAGTTGTAGCTCGCCAGGTTCGCGATCCTGCCGCCCGCCTGGAGCCGGTAGGCCTCGCCGCGATCGCGTGCGACGTCGGTCGAGCGCAGCTCGTTGAACCACAGCTGGCCCCGCGACATCTCGCGGCCGGTGTCGTTGATGAGCCCGAACGAGATCCGTCGCAGCCGCGTGAACGACGGCCGTCCCACCACCTTGTAGGTCACCCCCGGGGTCCGCCCCGGCGCGACCAGCGTGTCGAGTCCGCCGGTGGCCGGAGCGTCGATCTTTAGATTTGACAGGTCCGTCAGCGGGATGTCGACCAGGTCCCAGCGGACGAGGGGTCTCCCGGTGGCGGGGTTGATCTCGCCGCGCTTCGTCGAGGTCAGACGGGCCCGGTATTCGTAGAAGCTGCGGCCCGCCTCGTCGGACGAGAACCGTACGAAGTAGTAGAGCGTGCTGTCGGTGTCCTGATAGTCGGGAAGATCGAAGCCGGTCGTGTACCACGACAGCTTCCCGTAGCGGCTGTAGTCCTCCTCGACCGAAAACGCCTTGAAGGCCTCGATCGTGTCGTTGGGGAAGAACCGCGTGAACTCGAGCGCCAGCGACTGCTCGCGTTGCGGCACGCCGCGATTGCCGCTCTTGACCTCGCCCACCTCGAACGGCGCCTGGTAGATCTCGTCGTTCTCGATGTTGCTCACCGCATTGAGGGTCAGTGTGGTCCCGAGCGCCTGGATGGTGTTCGGCAGCTCGAGGGTCCGCCACCGGCTGCCCACGATCTCCATGCTGCCGAGCATGAGCAGCGGCACGCGTTTCTCGGAGCCCGTCGCGTCGCCGTCGACGATGCCTTCGAACCACACCCGGACGTGCTGGACGCGGGCGAGGTCGGGGATGCCGAACACCTGCCGCCGATCGTCGGCGAGCGGGATCCGGTAGCGCCGCCAGCCGTTCTCGGGTCTCACGAGCGCCGGGTAGTCGCGCTGGAGATCGGACTCGAGATAGGTGGTGTCGCCGAGGTCGATGGTGTACTCGAAGAAGCTCTCGCTGACGTCGAAGATGTTGTCGGTGTCGATATCCTCGGTGTCGATGTAGGGAAAGACCACCTTGTTGCCCTCGACGCCGTTCGCGCCCTTGAACCGGCGCGGATCGAGGCCGTCATAGGTTTCGTCGATCTGAGCGAAGTCGTCGCCGTGGGGGTCGGCGACCGACGCGGTGGTCAGGTCGAGGGTATCTGCCATCCCCTCTCCGGTTGCGCCCTCGACGCGGTCGTAGCCGGTGTCCTCGTCCTTCTCGTCGTTCGCCTCCAGCTGGTTGTCATCATTCAGGTCCTCGGTATCGAGGATCAAGTTGGGGGGCCGGTCGGGCGAGCGCTGCATGTCCTCGCTGACCGCGCCCAGGTCGATGTGCATTTTGACGTGCCGGCCGCGGACGCGGTCCTGATGGAAGCCGTCGTGGAAGTCGTTGAAGTCGTTCACCCAGAGCTCGATGAACTGGGAGCGCGACAGGTCGATGCCGTTGCGGTCGAGCGGGTAAGTGAGCCCGACCCACAGCGAGTCACCCGGCTGAGCGGCTTTCGGGCGCCGCGGCACCGAGATCGCCATCACGGTGCGGTTGTTCTGGGCCGCGTTGGGATCGGTCAGCACGAGCTGGGGCCGGAGGTCGCCTTCCTTGACCTCGGCATAGGGCGAATACCACTTCACCTCGGCGTTGCGGTTCCCGCCCACGTTGTTCATCGAGACGATCGACGCCCCGACCCGGCGGCTCGGCACGCTCGACCATCGCCAGCGCTCGAAGGCCATGGAGAGCGAGACGGCGTCGCGCACACCCTCCATGTCGTCGATGAAGATCTCGTTCCGCGTGTTCGGGTTGGGGAACGACATGCCCATCTCGGCCTGCATGCTGAGATCGGAGGGCGTTGTCGTGCGGATGCCGGGCAGCTTGTCGACGAGCCGGGTCAGGAACATGGGACGCGTCTTCCACTCGCCGTTGACGTCGCCGATCAGGCTGGTCGACGGCTCCTCTCCAAGTCGCGGGCGGCGGTCCTGGGCGCCCCGGCTCTCGTAGAGGAACGCCCCGCCCATGCTGCGGTCTCTGCCCTCGAGCCGGAACGCGCTGCCGAGCAGCGTGCGCCCCGCCTGCTGGAAGAGCGGTGCGTAGGAATAGTCGATGTTGAGGTTGTCCGAGGGGCCGAGCTGGCGCTTGAGCACCACCCGGCCGAGGTCGTAGTCGATGGTGTAGTCGCGGTCGCGCACCAGCGCCTGGCCGTTGATGGTGACCACGTCCGAGCCTTCGACGATGCTGCCGCGTCCGAGCTGGATCTCGCCCGCGGCGCGCTGGGCGGTGAAGTCGAAGGCGATCCGGTACCGCGACAGGCCGCGATCGGGATTGTAGTTGTCGTAGATCACCGGGACCGGCTCGTTGGCCTCGCCCAGGCTGCCGTCCAGGCGCTCGCGCCGCAGCGTGAGGGCCTGGATCGCCTGGTCGAAACGCCCGTTGCCCGGCGCAAACGGGCGGATCTCTGGGAAGAAGAGAATGCCTTCCTCGTAGTCCACGAAGGGCCGGGTTCCGGTCTGCGTGATGCTGCCGTCGATCTTGCCGTCGTGTCCGGGAAGCGGGCTGCCGGTGCTCTCGTCGACGTTGTCGAGCCCCACGATCTCGAGGTAGGGAATCGAGATGTCGCGCGGCGGGCTCTGCGTGGTGTCCGGAGCGGTGATGAAGGTGACGGGGGGAACTTCATCGCGACGCTCGATCGTGAGCTGGAACGTGGCGGGATCGATCTTCTGCCCCGGAAGCTGGTAGAAGTTCGTGAGCTCGAGGTGCCGGCTCAGGGTGACGCCGATCGAGTCGCGGTAGAAACCCGCCAGGGTGCGGATCTGCTTCCCGAACGGCGCCCGCAGCAGCTTCATCGCCGTCACCCCGGTGGTGTCGGGCGCCTCGCCGCCACCGACCGCCTCGCCCGGTCCCGTCGGATTACCCTGGGCGTCGACCGCGAAGCGCGTGTAGGTCACCGCCAGCACCTGCTCGTAGGCGACCTGCTGGCGGAGCCGGATGATCTTGTAGAACGGGCCATAGACGTTGCTCAGGATCTCGTAGTTCTCGCCCTGGTTGAGGAGCCGGAAACTGCCGTCCACGTAGGCGGCGGAGCGCTCCGGCCCGAGCACCGGATCCAGCGCTCCGGTGGGGTCGAGCCGCGCCCGGCCCGGAATCGTGAGGTCGTTGACGAAGCCGCCGTCCGCCCGGTAGAGGTGGATGGATTCATCGGGGATCGACCACGAGCCCTCGAGGTTGGGATCGTAGAGCAGGAAGTAAGTGCCCTTGATGTAGTCCACGTCGTAGAGTTTTTCGCGCCGCCGCGACGCGCCACCCTGGTACGAGGCGCGCTCGCTTCTTCCCTCCTGCTTGCTCGCGAGCACGGTCAAGTCGAGCGGCCCGAGGCGTGAAGTGGCCTTCATGCCGAAGAGCCCCTCGTTGCGCCCGCTGTAGGAGACGTACTGGGTGCCGGGGAGCGTGAGGTTGGTGTTCCCGAGATCCAGCGACTGGATCAGGTCGTCTTCACCGCGCTCGGCGTCGGCGCGGTAGTTGATCGCGATCTTGTTGGCGAGCGGGATCTGGTTGGCCGAGTTCTGGAGCAGGTTGATCTTCACCCGGTCCGAGAGCTGGCCCTCGAGACGGATGTCGAGGTTCTGCTGCATGTCGAGGGTCGGAAAGAGCGACTTCTTCTGCCCGTAGGTCCCGACCTCCGAGTTGGTCCAGTTGCTGGTGCCGGAGATCACGATGTTCTCGGAGCCCGAGACGTTGAGGGCCGGCCCTCCCGGCCCGAGCAGGCTCTGCACCTGGCGCGGCAACGGCGAGGGCAGCTGGAACGAGAGCCCGGTGCGCTCGGCGGCGGTGGTTGGCGTGAAGGCGCCCAGCGAGTTGACCTGGGTCCGCGAGCGGTCCGCCCACTGCCGGCGAAAGGATTCGGCCACCGCGGTTCGCGCGAATTGATCCATCCCGCCCCGGGCCGGCGTCTCGAGCGGCACCTCCCCCAGGGTTGGAACCGAGGAGACCATCCCCGAGTCGGGGTATACGTGAACCTGGAGCTGGCGGGTGTCGGTCGGCACCTTGAGGAGCCCCGAGGACCCAATGCCGCTTCCCGGGGTCGGCCAGGTCATCCCACGGAACACGAACTGGTTCTCGATCCCGAGCCGGGAGGCGGAGTACCAGGTCGTTTTCAGGGTGTCTGGCGGGGCCTTGGAACGAAAGGGCTTGAAGCCGCCGAAGCTGGGAAAGCCGATAAGGAGGGCAATCGCCGGCAGGCAGAGTGACGTCATCGGGCTCCGCGGTCCCGGGGGGAGTCCGGGTCAGGGTCGGACGACGGACCGTAACAACCTGGCACGGTCCGGTCAAAGCTCAATCGGCTCAACGGTTTCGCTTCTCCCGCCGGCCGTGGGTTAGGCTGGGGTCCGCGTGCGTATTCTCCATACCTACATCCTTAGGCTGCATCTGGTTCCGTTCGTTCTCGGCTTCGGCGTGGTTACGTTCATCCTTGAGATGGACGTCCTCTTCGACTACCTGGACCTCATCGTCAATCGGGGGGTCGCCGTCGGGATCGTGGCGCAGCTTTTCGTGCTTTCTCTGGGCTACATCATTGCCCTGTCGGTGCCCTGCGCGGTCCTGGTGGCCGCCCTCATGACCTTCGGGCGGCTCTCCCAGGACAACGAGATCACCGCGCTCCGCGCGAGCGGGGTCAACCTCGGGACCATCCTGGTCGGCCCGATCACGGGGTCGATCCTGATCGCGGTCATCCTCACCCTCTTCAACAACCACGTCCTGCCCGAGGCCAACCACTCCTTCGCCAATCTCCTCATCGATATCGGCCGGATGCGGCCGACGGCCCGGCTCCAGGAGGGGGTGTTCATCACCGACTTTCCGGGCTACAGCCTGCTCGTCCAGTCGGTGAACGGCCGCACCAACCGGATGCAGGGGATCACGATCTACCAGGCGAACGCGGGCGGACCCCCGACCACGATCATCGCCCGCTCGGGTTATCTCTCCTACACTCCGGACGGCCACACGGCGGTGCTCGAGCTCCAGGACGGCGAGATCCACGAGGTTCCGCAGGACGAGCCCGGGGCGCGGACCTACCGGCGGCTCGTGTTCAAGACCCACGTGATTCACATTGCGGATGCCGGCGGCGTGCTCGAGCGCACCGTGCGCGACGTGCGGAGCGACCGCGAGATGAGCGCCAGGAGCCTGATGCAGGAGCGCGACAAGGTGGCCGGCGAGCTGCGCGAGGTGTTGCTGTCAAAGCGCATCGAGTTCGAGCGCGAAGGCGTGCCCCCTGTGGCGTTCGCCGCTGCGTTCACGGAGAACCCCGCGGGCCTCCACGCGCTCGCCTTCCAGGCGGTTGGCGGCGACACGAAGCTCGACAAGCTCGAAGAGCAGTTCCCGACGCTCGCCGACCGCTTCGAGCTGGTGCGGCAGGAGATGGAGACCGGCCGGCGCCGGATCGCCGGGCTCTCGGTCGAGGTCCACAAGAAGTTCTCGCTGCCCGCGGCGTGCGTCGTCTTCGTCCTCATCGGAGCACCGATCGGGATGCGCGTGCGGCGCTCGGGACCGGCGGTGGCGTTCGTCTCGGTGGCATTCTTCCTGTTCTACTACCTGTGCCTGATCGGGGGCGAGGAGCTGGCCAATCGCCTGCTGCTTCCGCCGTGGCTCTCGATGTGGCTCCCCAACATCGTCCTCGGAGTCCAGGGAATCCAGTCGACGCTCTCCGCCTGCGAGCTCCTGCCGCGCCGGCGCCTGCGGCAGGTGGTCCGCGCCGCCGCGTGAAGATCCTCGATCGTCACGTCCTGCGCGAGTTCGTCGGCTACCTCACGCTCGGGCTCACCGGGTTCATCGTCCTGTTCATCGTGGTGGACGTGTTCGAGAAGATCGACGTCTTCCTCGACCACCGCGCCCCGCCGTTTCTGATCGCGCAGTTCTACCTGTATCGCGCGCCGGAGGCGGTCGTGCAGGTGCTGCCGGTGGCGCTGCTGCTCGCCACGTTCCTGGCGTTCGGCCAGCTCAACAAGTTCGGCGAGCTGACCGCGATGCGCTCCTGCGGCCTCTCGTTCCTCCGCATCGTATCCCCCGCGCTGGCGGCGGCGGTGCTGTGCTCGCTCGCCTCGCTCCTGTTCGGCGAATTCGTGGTGCCGTTCGCCAACCAGCGCCGCGACGAGATCTTCCGGGAGCGGATCCAGGGCATCCACCGCGCCGCGGTGAACGAGCGCACCGATCTCACCTACCTCGGCGCCGGCGGGCAGATCTACTACATGCGGCTCTACCTGGTCAGCGAGAACCGCATGCACGAGGTGGTGCTCCAGGAGTTCTCGAAGGGCGAGCTGATGCGGCGGATCGACGCCGCCGAGGCCCACTGGGACGGCGAGCAGTGGGTGTTCGTCTCGGGCATCGAGCGTCGCTTCGATGACGGCGGGGAGACCGCCATCCCGTTCGACGAGCTGCCGGTGCCGGAGCTCCGCGAGCATCCCGACGATTTCTCGAAGGAGAGCCGCAATCCCGACGAGATGAATTTCATGGAGCTGGGCACCTACATCAACCGGATGCGGGCGAGCGGCGCGCGCGTCGCCAACTACCTGGTCGACCTCCACCTCAAGCTCGCCTTCCCGCTCATCAATTTCATCGTGGTGATGATCGGCGCCCCGCTCGCGACCCGGCTGCGGCTGCAGAGCGCCGCCCTCGGCTTCGGCCTCTCGGTCGCGGTGTCGTTCGTCTACTACGCCTTCATGCGCACCGGCCAGGCACTCGGCCACAACGGGGCGCTGCCGCCCTATCTTGCGGCGTGGCTCGGCGACATGGTGTTCGGGTTGATCGGCGTCGTCATGATGGGAATCGCGCAGAGGAAATAGGGGCCGCTCCTACTGGATCACCACGGCCCTCGTGGTGAGCGACTGGCCACCTCTCGAGAGCCGGATCAGATAGACGCCGGGCGACAGATTCAGCCCCCTGGCCATTGGCACGGTGTGGTTCCCAGCTCCCAGCGACCCGACGTCCTGCTCGTTTATCCGACGTCCGGCAACGTCGATCAGCTCGAGCCGGGCCGGAGCGCCATCCGGCAATGAGAACCTCACCGCGAAGTCGCGCGGCGTCGGGTTGGGGCGCGGCTCGTTCAACGCGAAGCCGACCGTCCGTGGCGGCTCGACGCCGATCAAACTGGATAGATCGAAGGCGGCAAAACCAGGGCTGGGCTGCCCCGCCATCAGTGTGAAGGAACCGGCGGCGTGAACGCTGTTTCCATCAGCGCTGAGGACCGAAACGTTGCCGTCCGCACCGGGATTCCACGATCGCACCGCTCCCGAAGTGAGGTACAGGGAGGCGATTCGGTTGCGGGGCTGTCCACCGATGGTTGTGAACAATCCACCGGCATAGAGGGTCGTGCCGTGAATGGCCAGGGCATTGACGTCCGAGTCGGCGTCGGGGTTCCACGGAAGGATCGAGCCTGTAGTCGCATCGAAAGCCGCCAGACGGTTGCGGAATCCCCCACCAACAATCGTGAACTGCCCGCCCACGTACACGGTCGAGCCGCTGGCTTCGATGTCCACGGCGAGCCCGTTCGGATTCGGGTTCCACGAGGTCGCGAGGCCCGTGACCGGGTGAACGGCGGCCAGACTGTATCGCGCGGCCCCTCCGATGGTGGTGAACGGACCGGCCATGTAGACGGCAGAGCCGACCACCTCGATGTCCAGCTTTGCCGAGCCCGGAGTCGGATTGGGATTCCATCCGGTATTGGCGCCGCTGGAAATATCGTAAGCCTGCGGCGTCCCGAACGCGCTGCCCACATAGACCGTGGTACTGCTCACGGCCAGTTCGTTGGGAAAACCGCTTACCGACGGGTTCCAGCCGGTCGCGAGGCCGGTCATGGCATCGAGGGCGGCGAGGTGGAAGCGGTTCGCTCCCCCAATGTTTGTGAACCCGCCAGCCACGTACACTGTTGAGCCCTGCACCTGGACGGCGCGGCCGACCCCGTTGCCACTCGGATTCCAGCTCGTGAGTGCGCCGGTCACAGCGTCGAGCGAGGCGAATCCGCGTCGCGGCTGACAGGCCTCGATGCTGCGGAAGCTGCCGCCCACATAGACGTTCGATCCGCTGGCCGAAACGACCTCGACCCCGCCGGCCTGCCCGGGGTCGAAGGGATTCCAGGCCGCCAGAAGACCGGTGGTCGAATCGAACGCGGCAAGATGCCTGCGTGGCTGACCGCTAACCGCGGTGAAGCCACCCCCCATGTACAGGACGCCCTCCACCTCGTCGAGGCTAATGACGCCTTGGACGCCCGGATTCCAGGCCGTTGGGACCGCTGCAGCGAGATCGAACTCGGCCAGACCGTTTCGGGCAATGGGGTCGAATGTGATCGGGTGGAGGGTGTAGTCGAACGTGCCTCCCACGACGACGCTCGTTGCTCTCAGCCGGATGGTTCGGATGGTTGCAACATCCGGGTTGGCGATATTGATCCCAAGGATCGGTCTCCAGCTGCTGACGGCCCCGGTGCCGGCATCGATCGCACCGAGGCTGTACCGACCAAGACCGTTGAGGGACCACAAGTCACCGCCGACATAGACGGTCGACGCCGTGATTCCCATGGTCCAGATCCCATAACCGGTAAAAGGCACGGTCCAGAGCGCTGGACTCACTCCGGGACTTGAGGCGTCGAACGCGGCCACCAGGTTGCCGACAGCGTTCCAACCTTCGCCGACGCCCGCCGCGTAGACCGTCGAGCCGTTCGTTTCCACCTGCGTGAACATCAGCGGGTACGACGTCGGCGGAGACACGGTCGGGGCCCATGCGGTTGCCAGTCCGGTGGCGGTGCTGATCGCGGCCAGCTTCTGATGGACGGCGCCACCGATGAAGCTGAACTCGCCCGCGGCGTAGACGACCGTTCCGTCCGTCGCCAGATCCCAGATGATTCCGTTGGCGCCGGGATTCCAGTCCGACACGGCGAGATCGGATTCGATGTGGGCGAGGTTCTGTCTCGGCAGCCCGCCGACCGAGCCGAATTGCCCGCCGATGTACCAGCCACCAGCACCATCTGGAACGACCGCGCGAATCTGTCCGGCGACCTCGGGAAATGGCTCGACGACGACTCCCGTCGACTTCGTAATCGGAACCCCTGAACCGGAGAAGGGTGCAACGCAGGAGAATTCTCCGGCGACGTAGACCCTGCCCCCGGCCTTATCGATGTCGCGGACAACTCCATCGACCGCGATGAGGTCCGGGTCGAAGACCTGGGCGGCGGGGACTCCCGGGAATCCGAGGGCGACCCCCATCGCGATTCCGATGCCGATGCGGCGCGACCACCGAGTGGAGACACGACTTGAAGCCATGCGAGTCATGCGGCACCTCCGCAGGATTGAGCCGAAATCGTACATGGCCCCCTGCGGCCTGCCAATGACCAATTGCCCCCTAAATCTCTTGCGCGAGGTGAATCGAATCGAGCGCCGCGGCGCGCTCGACGTCGCGCGCGAACTCCCCGCCCAGCCGCAGCAGCTCCCGGCCGTGGTCCGTGCTCGCGAGGATCGCCCCCACCTCCGCTCCGTCGGCGGGCGCCAGGGCGAGCGCGACCCGCGCCCCCGCGCCATCGACGACGAACCCGCGCTCGATCAGCCGCCGGGCGAGGAGCCCGGCGCAGGCGGTGTCCTCGAGACTGAAGCGCCGGTCGCGTCCGGCGCACACCACCACGACACGCGACGCCCGCGCGGCGCGTTCGACCACGGCGGCCGCGTTCACGAACGCCGCCGGCATCACGTGGCGCGCCCCGCGTGCGGCGACGAGCGCGCGCGAGCCGTTGCTCGAGACGAACACCAGGTGCTTTCCACGCACGCGCTCCGCGGCGTACTCGGCCGGTGAGTTGCCGAGGTCGAAGCCCGGCACCGTGATGCCCCCCTGCTCGCCGCCGATCAGCGACCCCGGCCGCCGCGCGTGCTCGGCCCGCGCCTCCTCCACCGTCGCGCAGGCCGACACGGCCGCGAGCCCGTTCGCGAAGGCGTGCGTGAGGGTGGTGGTGGCGCGCAGGGCGTCGATCACGAGCGCGGTGGCGCCGGAAAGATCCTCGATCGCGGCGGGAGTGAGCGCTACCGAGACGCTGCGAGACATGGCCTGGACTAGCGCGCGGTCGCGGCGGGCTCGGGTTTCAGCAGCTCCTCGACGAAGCGGGTGTCGAGGTCGCCCTTCTGGAAGCGCGGATGCTGGAGCGCGAGCTTGTGGAAGGGAATGGTGGTCTTGATGCCCTCGATGATCATCTCGTCGAGCGCGATCTGCATCCGCCGGAGCGACTCGGCGCGGTCCTTCCCGTAGCTGATGAGCTTGGCGATCATCGAATCGTAGTAGGGCGGCACGGTGTAGCCGGCGTAGACGTGGCTGTCCACGCGGATGCCGGGCCCGCCCGGCTTGTACCAGTAGGTCACGGTACCCGGGCTCGGCCGGAAACCGTGCTCGTGGTCCTCGGCGTTGATGCGGCACTCGAGCGCATGCCCGTTCCAGGTCACTTCCTCCTGGCGCAGCGAGAGCTTCTCGCCGGCGGCGACGCGGATCTGCTCCTTCACGAGGTCGAGGCCCGTGACTTCCTCGGTCACCGGGTGTTCCACCTGGATGCGGGTGTTCATCTCCATGAAGTAGAGCGAGCCGTCCTGGTCGGCGAGGAACTCCATGGTGCCGGCGTTGAGATAGCCGATCGCCTGGGCACCCTTCACCGCGGTCGCCCCGATCTCCTGGCGGCGCGCGTCGTCCAGGAACGGGCTCGGCGATTCCTCGATCAGCTTCTGGTGGTTGCGCTGGATCGAGCACTCGCGCTCGCCGAGATGGATCAGGTTGCCGTGCGAGTCGCCGAACAGCTGAATCTCGATGTGGCGCGGCCGCTGGATGTACTTCTCGAGGTAGACGTCCGGGTTGTTGAAGGCCGCACCGGCCTCGGCCTGGGCGATGCCGAAGCCCGCGCGCAGCTGCTTCTCGTCGCCGGCCACGCGCATGCCGCGCCCTCCACCACCCGCCACCGCCTTGATGATCACCGGATAGCCGATCTCGGCAGCGAGCTCGAGGGCGGCCGTCACGTCGGCGAGCACGCCGGTGCTGCCGGGCAGCATCGGCAGGCCGGCCTCGCGCATGGTGCGGCGCGCGACCGCCTTGTCGCCCATCGCGCGGATCATGTCGGGGGTCGGGCCGATGAAGGTGAAGCCGCTCGCCGCGCACACTTCGGCGAAGTGCGCGTTCTCGGAGAGGAAGCCATAGCCGGGATGAACGGCGTCGGCACCGGTCACCTCGGCGGCCGAGATCAGGCGCGGCACGTAGTTGTACGACTGCGCCGGCATCGGTGGACCGATGCATACCGATTCGTCCGCCAGGCGGACATGGAGACTGTCGCGGTCGGCCTGGCTGAACACCGCCACGGTGGCGATGTCCAACTCCTTGCAGGCCCGGATCACCCGGAGTGCGATCTCACCTCGATTGGCGACCAGGACCTTCTTGAACATGCTCCTCGCTAGGCCGCGGCTTTCCAGTTGGGCTCTTCACCGCTCACCCCGCCGCTTTTGTTTTGTGAGTCGACCGGCCCCCAAGTCCGATCGGAGGTGCCGAGGATGCCCTTGAGCTTGAGGCTCAGCTCGTTCGGATTGTTGCAGTTCTTGAGCGCCTCTTCCTCGGTGATGAGCCCCTCCCGAAGCAGTGCGAGCACGGACTGGTCGAAGGTCTGCATCTGGTACTGGGTCGCGCCTTCGGCCACCGCCGAGTGGATCATGGGCACCTTGTCCGCGCTCAACACGTATTCCTTGATGGTCGGCGTGTTCACCAGCACCTCGACCGCCGGAACCCGGCCCTGGCCGTCGGCGCGCGGCACCAGCCGCTGCGAGACCACGGCGCGCAGGTTCGAGGAGATCGAGAGCCGCACCTCGTCGTGCTGGTGCGGCGGGTAGAACGACACGATGCGCTGAATGGTCTGGACGACGTCCGTCGTGTGGAGCGTCGAGAGCACGAGGTGGCCGGTGTCGGCCGCCATCAGCACCGTGCGCATGGTCTCGAGATCGCGGATCTCGCCGACCAGGATGATGTCCGGGTCCTGGCGCAGCACGTACTTGAGACCGTCGTGGAAGGACCGGGTGTCGAGCCCCAGCTCGCGCTGGTGGATGAACGACAGGTGGTCGCGGTGGAGGAACTCGATCGGATCCTCGATCGTGATCACGTTGCGGGTCGTGGTCCGGTTGATGGCGTCGATCATGGACGCCAGCGTCGTCGATTTGCCGGAGCCGGTGCGGCCGGTGACGAGCAGCAGGCCGCGCGGCGAGAACGCGAGGTCGCGCACGACCGTCGGCAGCGTCAGGTCCTCGATGCTCGGCACCTCGACCGGGACGTGGCGCAGCGCGAGCGCCGGCGTGTTCCGCTGCATGAAGACGTTGGCGCGGAAGCGGGCCAGGCCCGAGACGCCGAACGCGAAGTCGATCTCGTGATGGGTCGAGAAGTAGAGCCGCTGCTCCTCGTTGAGCAGCTGATTGCACACTTCGCGCAGCTCCTGCGCGGAGGGCGCCGGGTCGTCGAGCGTGTAGAGAACGCCGTCAACGCGGACGATGGGAGGCGTGCCGGCCTTCAGGTGAAGGTCGCTGGCGCGCGACGTGATCATCTTTTCCAGAACTTTGCGAATGTTCATGGCGGGTTCCCGTCGTTCACGTCGATTGGAGGCCGCTCACACGGGGTCGACCAGGAACAGCGTCTGGCCGTATTCCACCGGTTGAGCATTCTCCACGAGCGCCTTCACGATCTTGCCCCGCACTTCCGACTCGATCTCGTTCATGAGCTTCATCGCTTCCACGATGCAGACGGTGGTACCGACTTCGATCGGGCTCCCCACCTCCACGTACGGATCGGCATCCGGTGCGGGTGCGCGATAGAACGTCCCCACCATCGGGGACGTGATCGCGACGTACCGGTCGGACTCGCTCTTCGCGTCGGTCGCTTTCGGGGAGGCTGCCGGGCCCGCCGCGGAGGTCGCCGCGGGCGGTCCTGCCGCCGCCGGCATCACCGCTGGACTGTTGCCCCAGGCGGAGATGCGCACCGAACGACCGCCGGAGCTCAGCTCGATCTCGCCGATCCCGGTCTTCTGGACCAGGCGGATCAGGCGTTGGATCTCGCGGAGTTCAATCGCTCCGAGCAGGCCGACACCGGCTTTATCGGCGGGTGGTTTGGCGCTCTTCAGTTCTTTGGCGGGCTTGGCCCCGCGCCGCTCACGCTTGCGGGCCACGGCGCAGGTGACCCGCCAGGGCGCGAAGCCCCAGCGCGTAACTCTCCGGACCAAACCCCGTGACCGAGCCGACGACCACGTCGGAGATCAGCGACTGGCGCCGAAACGGCTCGCGGGAGGCCGGATGAGACAGGTGGACCTCGACCACGGGCAGGCGGGTGGCGAGGATCGCGTCGCGCAGCGCGACGCTCGTATGGGTGAAGCCGGCCGGGTTCAGGAGCACGCCATCCACGCGGCCGACGGCTGCGTACAGGGTATCGAGCAGGATGCCCTCATGATTGGTCTGCGCGAACTCGAGATCACAGGCGAGCTCCGATCCGAGACCTTCCAGGCCCCGGTTCACCTCGTCCAGCGACATCGTCCCGTAGAGGGACGGCTCGCGCGTCCCCAGAGCACCGAGATTCGGCCCGTTCAGGACCAGGATGCGTCGTTTCACGCCCGGGCTCCGGCTTCGTGCAGGACCGCCCGGACCAGCCGGGCGGGAATCAGGCGCGGCACGCTAGCACGGCCGATCCGGGGGGTCAACACCCAGCGAACCCTAGAGTTGCGCCGCTTCTTGTCGCTCGCCATGGCCGCTTCGAGCCGCCGGATCGAGTAGCCCGTAATCCGCTTCGGAAGGCTCAACCGGTCGAGCAGCGTCTCGATCCGAAGCCCATCCCGGGCCGGAAGCCCCCCGGTACGAACCGCGAGCCGGGTCGCCACCCGCATCCCGATCGCCACCGCCTCGCCGTGGCGCGCCCGGTACCCCGAGGCCGCCTCGACCGCGTGCCCCAGCGTGTGCCCGAAATTGAGCGCGGTCCTCGGGCCCGCCTCGGTCTCGTCCAACTGGACGATGCGCGCCTTGGCCCGGGCCGCCCGCTCGATGACAACGGCCAGTGGCCCCGCCTCACGCCTCAGGATCCGCTCCGCATCACGCTCGAGCATCCGGAAGAGCGCCGCATCCGCGATCACCCCCGCCTTCACCACCTCGGCCAGCCCGGCGCGAAAGTCCCGATCGGACAAAGTCGCGAGCAGCGACGGATCCCCGAAGACGCCCAGCGGCTGATGGAACGCTCCGGCGAGGTTCTTCCCGGCGGCGAGATTGATGCCCGTCTTGCCCCCGATCGAGCTGTCCACCTGCGCCACCACCGTCGTCGGCACCACCACCCACGCCACACCACGCAACCAGCTCGCCGCCGCGAACCCGGCAAGATCACCAACCGCACCACCCCCCAACGCCACGATCACATCCCCACGCTCGATCCCGAGTCGCGCGAGCCTCTCCCACACCCGCACCAGCTCAACGGCACGCTTCGCGCGCTCCCCCGGCGGACACACGACACGCACCGGATCGAACCTGCGAAGCGCACGCGCCGCGGCCGCACCATAGAGCGCGTCCACTCGGGAGTCGGTCACGATCACCGCACGCCGGAAGGATCCCAGGGAAGAAAGCCACTTCCCGAGCCGCGGCAATCCCCGCGGCACGATGCTCAAACGACAGCTCGCAGGGGGGCGGGCGAATCGGAGCACGATTTGGGTCACGCGGCGGCAGTATGCACACGAGCGCGCGCCGGAGCGAGTGTGAGTTATCCACATCAACCTGCCCCGGGGCAGGTTCTGATTGCCCCAACGCGACGGTGTTCGCTACACGCATTTTTTACCCGCGCCAGCGCGGGTAGATGCGGATTGCGCGGGGGCTACCTGCGGTCGGAGGAGCTCTTCAGCTTCTGGAGCTCGTTGCTCAGCTCCAGGATCTGGCGCTCGAGGTCGGCAATGCGCCGCTGGCCCGACGTGGACTCCGGCGCCGCCACGGCCCCGCCCATCGCCCACACCGGTGCCGCATTCGGGGAGTCCGTCAGAGTCACGCGCCCGGTGTGCGGCGTCTGGCCGCGCACGTACACGATCTCGACCGCCGTGCCCGGCGCCGCGGTCGCGACCCAGCGCGCGATCTGGTCCGCGTACTCCACGCGCTCGCCGTCGAAGCCCACGATCAGGTCGCCGCGCTTCAAGCCCAGCTTCTGGGCCGGCGCGCCCGGCACCACCGACTCGACCAGTGCGCCGATCGGCACCGGCGAGCCCGGCTCGGTCTCGCTCTCGACGCTCGCGCTGCGGGTGCTCACGCCGAGGTAGCCGTGCGGCACGCGACCCTCGGTGCGCAGCTTCTCGCACACCGGGCGCGCGATCTCGACCGGCAGCACGAAGCTCATGCCGCCCGGCCGCCGCAGCGACTCGGAGAAGCGGCCCGCCGGGTCCGGCACGCCGAGGTCGCCCTGCACGATGCCGATCAGCTCGCCGCGCGAGTTGAGCGCCGCGGCGCCGCTGTTGCCCGGGTACACCGAGTTCGAGAGCTGGATGAGTCCGAAGCGCGGCTCGCGGTAACGCACCGACACGGTGCCGAACGAAGTGGTCGGCTGGTCGCGGTACGAAGTCCCGAGCGCCACCACCCAGTCGCCCTCCTGCGGCGGGCGCCCGTTGGCGAAGCGCAGCGGCTGGAAGCGCGCGCCCGGGGTGCGGATCAGGGCGACGTTGTAGACGAGGTCGAAGCCGATGACCTGGCCTTCGCGCTCGACGCCGTCCGCGCTGCGGACGAATACCTTCTCGGAGCGCTGGACGACGCTCGCGGTGGTGAGGATGACGTCGGCATCGATCGCCACGCCGGAGCCGATCGAGCTCCGCAGCCGGCGGGTGGCGGGGCGCTTGGCGGTCGCCGCCTGGCCGGTCCAGCGCTGGGCCACCACGGTGACCACCGAAGGGCGCGCGGCGCGCACGATGGTCTCGACGTCCATCACCGAGACCGAGTTCTGCGCGGCGACCGGCCGGCTCCCGGCCGCAAATGCGGCGAGCACTCCCGTGGCGAGGAGTGCTCTTCCGAGCCGGTTCAATCCGGTCCGCACGCCGAAAGCCTCCCTAGAAGGAGATGACCGCCCGCTCGGCCTGGACGCCGGCCGGGAGCGTCTGCATCACGCTGGCGCGGCCGCGGCGCAGCGTCACGGGGTCGAGCACGAACTCGACGTCCTGGTTCGGGTCGAACAGGCTGTCGGCCGCGGTCGCCACCGGGCCGGACGCCGGCGCCTTCGTTGCGCTGGCCGGAGCGGGCGCGGTCGCGACCGGGGTCGTGGTCGCCGGCGGTGTCGCCGGGAGGCTCGCGACCGGACGATCCACCCAGGGGCCCGGACCGACTCCGGTCCAGTGCGTGACGAGTGCCGCCACCACGATCAGCAGCGCAGCCGCGGCGGTCGCCGGCACCCACGCCGGACGCTCCGTGACGTGATCGGGCGCGGTCGACGAGCGGCGGGCGCGGGCGAGCGTCGCCTCGACCATGTCGGCCGAGGTCTCGACGCGCGGCAGCGCGGCGACCAGCTCGAGCGCGCGGGCGTATTCGTCGTATTCCCGGCGGCAGGACGGGCACGAGGCGAAGTGGCCTTCGATCCCTTCCTTCTCCGCCTGGGTGATCTCGTCATCCCACAGGACGGTGAACAGCAGTCGTGCTTCGTGGCACCTCATGGCATCCCTTCCTGCCGAATGTAAGGCTGCAACTTCTTCTTGAGGATCCCGCGCGCGCGGTTGATCCGCGATCGCACGGTGCCTCCGGGGACTCCCAGCACCACCGCTATCTCTTCGTACGCCAGGCCTTCGATGTCGCGCAGGACGAGCGCCAGGCGGTACTTGTCGGGCACCGACTCGATCGCCTTCGCCACTGCTTCCTGCACCTGCTCGCGCTCGAGGGACCGGTCGCGACCTTCGGTCTTGTCCGCGAAGATCAGCGTGCTGTCCTTCAACACCTCCTGCAGCGCGTCCAGGCTGAACCAGTTCCGCCGCCTGACCCGGCGCCGGATCTCGTTCTTCGCGAGATTGACGGCGATCGTGAAGACCCAGGTCGACAGCCGGGCCCCGCGCCGGTAGTTCCGCCGGTGCGTGAACACCCGGACGAACACTTCCTGCGCAAGATCGTCCGCCGACTCCCGATCGTTCAGGACCCGGCAGATGAGATTCGTCACCCGTCCCTGATACCGGCGCACCAGCTCCGCGAACGCCCGTTCCTCGTCCTCGGCGACGCGGGCCATCAGGTCCTCGTCGGAGAGACTCAGAATCGGCGGTGGCGCCGGATCGCGATCAACGGGCACCGGATCCCCCACGGTGCCTTACTACCCGGCTGCCAGGGCACAGTTCCATGACAGTTCCTACCCGACGGCTTCCCCGGTGGTTCACCGGACCCCCTACCGCAGACCTTCGAGCTTGGTGCGCACCCGGCTGGTGTCGTCCCCCTGCAGGCTCAGCTTGTACTGCTCCTTGGCCAATTCCTTGAGCCGCATGTCCTTGTAGACGTCGCCCAGGTGCTCGTGGACGACCGGATCGCCTCCGGTCAGGGTCACGGCCCGCTCCAGCTCCTTGCGCGCCTCCTCGAGGCGCCCGAGCCGGTAATACACCCAACCCATGGAATCGACGTAGGCCCCGTTGTTGGGGTCCTTGTCGAGCGCCCGCCGGATCAGCCCCAGCGCCTCCTCGAGGCTCCGATTGTGGTCGGCGAGCAGGTAGCCGAGGAAGTTCAGGACCCGGGGGTCGGTGGGGGCGAGCGCCAGCGCATCGCGCGCCGCGGCCTCGGCGCCCACATCGTTCCCCTGCTCCTCCCGTGTCCGCGCGAGGTCGAGGTGGACGTCGGCCCGCCCGGGGAAGCGCTTCGCCACGTCGGCCCACACCACCTCGGCTTCCTTCCACTGCTTGCGCGCCGTGTGGATGCGTCCGAGCACGAGCAGCGGCTGGATCGAATCCGGGTACGCCGCGGCGATCTTGTTCACGCGCGAGGTCGCGCCGTCCCAGTCGCCGACCATCGCCCGCGCCTGCGCGGGTGCGAGGTCCTTCCACGGCAGGTGCGAGGTCTTGGCCCAGCGGTCGGCGAGCGAGACGGCCTGATCCTTCTTGCCGTTTCGCTCCAGCACGTCGACCGCGCGGAACAGCGCCGCAGTGTTCTCGACCGACATCATCGCGAGCTTCTCGCAGGTCTTCGAGCCCTCCGATCCCTTACCGGCCTTGAACGCGAGGTCGGCCTGCACCTCGAGCGCGAACTCGTCGCGCGGGCTCGCGGACGCGACCTTGGTCGCCTCCTTGTGCGCCTCGCCGAAGCGCTTCTCCTCAGCCAGGAGCTGCACCAGGCGCTTGCGCGTGGCGAGATCCCCCTCGTGGACTTCGAGATGCTGGCGGTAGAACTCGATCGCCTCGGCGTTCCGGTTCTGGCCCTCGCGGATCCAGCCCTGGACGAAGAAGGAGCCCGGCCGCATCGGGTTCAAGTCGACCGCCTGCTTGATCGCCTTGTCGGCGGCGTCGAAGTTTCCGTTCGCGCACTCGGCGACCGCGAGCTGGAACCAGGCCTCGGCGTCGGTATCGTCGATGTCGACGATCTGGCGCCACGCCCGCACGCTCCAGTCCACGCGCTGCCGGCTCTCGGCAGCACGCGCCATCGTGCGCAGGATCTCGGGATCGGTGGAGTCAGCCAGGAACGCCGCCTGGAGCACCGTGAACGCCTCGTCCGGGCGGTCGAGGTTGAAGAGCGCCGAGCCCTTGAGCCACAGGCTGCGCCCATCCTGCGGCATCGTCTCGAGCGCGCGCTCGGCGTACTCGAGCGAGCGGCGGGCGTCGCCCATGCGCGCGGTCAGCTCGCTGACGCGGCGTGCCACCGTGCCCGCGCGCGGATCGAGCAGCAGCACGCGGTAGTACTCGCGGAGCGCCTGGGAGTATTCACCGCTCTCTTCGAGCGAACGGCCCTGCATGTAGCGTCGCAGGGCCTCTTCCCCGACGTAGCTCGAATCCTTCGGCGTCGGCGCGGCGACCGACACGGCAGATCCGAAACCCAGGAGGCAGAGCGCGATGAGGAGATGCCGCATCGGGGCGGAAGCTAGCACGGAGGCGCCGCCGCGGACCATGAATCGGTCGCGGCGGCGCTCGATGCTCAGCGTCCCTTTCTCGATCGCCGGCCGAAGGCGTCGGGCCGGCGCGCCGGTGCGGAGGGCGGCGCGGGAGACGATTCCGGGTACGGCGGTTCGTATTCGTCCTCCGCTTCCGTCTGCACGGGTGCATTCACGGCCGGCGCGGGTGCCGGGCGTTCCTCCTCTTCGTGAGCTTCCTCGGGGCTCTCCTCGCGACGCGGCTCGCGCTTCGGAGGCTCCATGAAGTAGCGGCGTCCGGGACCGATCACGCTGCGGCCGCGCGTGCTGGAATCGTTTCCGGTGCCGTGCTCGACGCGATCGATTTCCGGGTCCACCCCGAACGGATCGACGTGCAGATCCTCGCGCGGTCCCTCGGGACGCCCGACCTCGTCGTAGTCGTCGTCGTCGCGGGCCGGGCGGGGCTCGATCTCGATCACCTCTGCCACCGGCTCGGGCTCGCGCACCGGACGCGCCCGGCGGATCGGCGCCTCGCGACGGATCGGCGCCTCGCGGCGCACCGGCTCTTCGCGGTGCACCACCGGCTCTTCGCGGCGCACCGGCTCCTCGCGCCGCACCACCGGCTCTTCGCGCCGCACCGGCTCTTCGCGGCGCACCGGCTCCTCCCGTCGCGCCACGCTCTCGCGCCGGCCGTAGTGCTCCGACTCCTCGCTCCGGCGCGGCCGTTCTTCGCGGCGCGGCGCCTCGGTGCGGGCTTCGCTCCGGGGCGTTTCGCGGCGGATCTCGTCGCGACGCGGCTCGTCACGACGGCTGCGGCGCGGCTCCACGGGCTCGTCATCGCGATCCTCGCGCTCGCGTTCCCGGCGCGCACGGTTCTCGGTGCGCATGCTCTCGACCTGCTCGAGCGCATCGCGGGCTGCCGCCTGCTCGGCCTCCTTCTTGTTCCGCCCGTCGCCGGTCCCGAGCGGCCGCCGGCCGACCAGCACCTCGACGTGGAACTGCTTCGAATGGTCGGGACCGATCTGGCTGCGGATGCGGTAGACCGGGTGCGTGCGGAAGGCGCTCTGCACGTACTCCTGGAGGTGGCTCTTGTAGTTGGTGTGCCGCTTGTCGGCGAGGATCTCGTCGGAGTCGTGGAGCAGCCACTTCTTGATGAAGTCGCGCGCGGCGTCGAAGCCCTGGTCGAGGTAGATCGCCCCGAGCACCGACTCGAACGCGTCGGCCAGGATCGACAGCCGCTGGCGGCCGCCGGACTCCATCTCGGAGTGGCTCATGAGCACGAAGCGCCCGAGCCCGATCGACAGGGCGCGCCGCGACAGGATCGCCTTCGAGACGAGCAGCGACTTGGTCTTGGTGAGGTGACCCTCCGGCTCCTCCGGGAACTGGAGGAAGAGGTGCTCGCTGGTCACGAGGCCCAGCACCGAGTCGCCCAGGAATTCGAGACGCTCGTTGGAATGGTGAGCGCTCTTCCCCGTCACGCTCAGGAACGAGCGATGGGTGAGTGCCAGGCGGAGCAGCTCCTTCTTCCGGAAGATGACCTTGAAATGCTTCTCGAACTCGGCGACCGAGCGGGCTTCCTGGTCCGAGAACGCAGCGGCGCGCTCGGCGGGAGTCGGTGCCGCGGCCGGCCGGGTCGCGGTGCTCGCGCCCAGCAGGCCGAGCAGCCAGGTCCAGAAGCCGGGCCTGGGCGGCGGCGGCGGACGATTGCCGCGCCGGCGGCGTCCGCCCCGGCGCGAGCGGCGCTTTACGGCGCCGCGCTCATTACCAGTGTCACGTTGTGCCCTCCGAACCCGAACGAGTTCGAGAGAGCGGTTTTCACCCGTTGCTGCCGGGCTTGATTCGGAACGAAGTCGAGGTCGCATGAAGGATCCGTATTTACCAGGTTGATGGTGGGTGGAACGACCCCGCGGGCCAGTGTCAGCGCCGTGATCACTGCCTCGAGTCCGCCGGCCGCACCCAGCAGGTGTCCGGTCATGGACTTGGTGGAGCTCATCATGAGGCGCCGGGCGTGCTCGCCCAGGACCGACTTCACCGCCACGACCTCGATGGGGTCGCCGGCGGGAGTCGATGTCCCGTGAGCATTGATGTAACCGACATCCTCGGGGCGCACGCAGGCGTCCTCGATCGCGCGCTTCATCGCGCGGGCCGACCCCTCACCGTCTTCGGTGGGGGACGTGATGTGGTAGGCATCGCCCGATGCGCCATATCCGCTGAGCTCACAGAGGAGTGGGGCACCGCGACGCCGGGCATGGTCCTCGCTTTCGAGGACGACAATCCCGGCGCCTTCGCCGAGCACGAAGCCGTCGCGGTCCTGGTCGAACGGACGGCTTGCACCCTGCGGGTCGTCGTTACGTGTGGACAGTGCGCGCATGTTGCCAAAGCCAGCGAGCGCCATCGGCGTGATGGTCGACTCGGTGCCGCCGGCAACGATCGCATCCGCATCACCCGCGCGGATGAGGCGCAGGGCCTCCCCGATCGCGTGTGCGCCGGACGCGCATGCTGAAACCGTGCAGAAGTTGGGACCGCGGAGTCCATTCTGGATCGAAACCTGACCCGCAGCCATGTCCGAGATCATCATGGGAATGAAGAACGGGCTGACGCGTCCAGGACCCTTCTCGCGCAGGATGATGTGCTGGGCTTCGAACGTTTCCATGCCGCCGATGCCCGAGCCGATCACGACGCCGATACGGTTCCGGTCCGCCTTCTCGAGGTCGATACCCGAGTTGCGGATCGCCTCGTGGCTCGCGGCCACGGCGAATTGGACGAACCGATCCATGCGTTTGGCTTCCTTGCGCTCCAGGATTCCTTCAACGGAGAAGTTCTTCACCTCGCACGCGAACCGCGTGTCGAAGCCGCTGGCGTCGAAGCGGGTGATGTTCGCCGCTCCGGACTCGCCCTTGATCAGACGGCTCCAGAACTCCTCGAGGGAGTTCCCGATCGGTGAGACGACTCCGGCGCCGGTCACAAAGACCCTCCGGCGGCCGTCAGTCATGATCCAACCTCTGCTTCCTTCCCTTGTTTCCCCGCACGTCCGCGCGGGCCTCGGGGCCCGGCGTCCGGCGTGACGGTCGTGGCGACGGCTTACGCAGTCGCGTGGGACTTCAGGTAGTTCATGGCGTCACCGACCGTCTTCAGCTTATCGGCGTCCTCGTCGGGAATGTCGATCCCGAACTCCTCCTCGAGGGCCATCACCAGCTCCACGATATCGAGCGAGTCGGCGCCCAAATCCTCGATGAACTTGGCCTCGGGCGTGAGTTGCTTGACCTCGACTTCGAGCTCCTGAGCGATGATTTCCTTGACGCGATCCTCGCTGAATGCCGCCACAGCTTCACCTCCTCATCCGGGGGAGACGATCTACCTGGGCCCGGCCAAACCGGCCCGGTCCTGCACTTACTCTATTTACATCACCATGCCGCCGTCCACCGTCCAGATCTGGCCGGTGACGTAGGCCGCCCGCGGTGACACCAGGAACGCGACCACTTCGGCCACCTCCTCGGGACGTCCCAGCCGGCCGAGCGGGATGCGGTCGAGCAGGGCTTTCTTCTGAGCCTCGTTGAGCGCGGCCGTCATGTCGGTCTCGATGAAGCCCGGACACACGGCGTTGACCGTGACGTTCCGGCCCGCCAGCTCCTTGGCCAGCGACTTGGTGAGCCCGATCAGGCCGGCCTTGGAGGCCGCGTAGTTGGCCTGGCCGGCGTTGCCGGTCAGCCCCACCACCGACGACACGTTCACGATCCGCCCCGAACGCGCCTTCATCATGCTGCGCGCGACCGCCCGGCAGCAGCGGAAGGCGCCTTTCAAGTTGGTGTCGAGCACTTGGTCCCAGTCGGCGTCGTCCATCCTCATGAACAATCCGTCGCGCGTGAGCCCGGCGTTGTTGATCAGCGCATCCACGCGCCCGAGTGCTTCGAGCGCCGCACCGAACGCCTGGTCGACCGACGCCGTGTCGGAGACATCCGCCGCGAAGGCGCGCACGTCGCCGCCTTCCGCCTTCATGGCGTCGGCGGCCTGCTGGGCGCGCTCGAGATTGCGTCCGAAGATCGCGACCTTCGCCCCGCGCGCCGCGAGCGTGCGCGCGATCGCGAGACCGATCCCGCTGCCGCCGCCCGTGACGAACGCGGCCTGGCCCTCGAGCTCGGTGCTCCGCTCCGGCGCCGCCGTGCCCTTGGTTTCGGTCATGCTCACGCCCGCTCCCCCGCGGCCGCCGCCAGTGCGGTCTGCGTGGCCTGCAGGCTCTCGGGATCCTCGACGCCGAACGCCCGCGCCTCGCGGTCGATCGAGCGCAGGAGCCCGCGCAGCACCTTGCCGGTGCCGACTTCGACGAAGGCCTCGGCGCCTTCCTGCATGAGCCGGCGCATCGATTCCTCCCAGCGCACCGAGCTCAGCAGTTGGCGCTTCAGGTTCTCGCGGATCTCGGCGCCCGAGGTGGTCGGCCGCGCATCCACGTTCGCCACCACCGGACAGCGGGCATCGCGGAACTCGGTGCGATCGAGCGCTTCGGCCAGCCCCTGGTTCGCGGCCCCCATCAGCGGCGAATGGAAGGCCCCACTCACCTCGAGCCGGATCGCGCGCTTGGCGCCCTTCTGCTTCGCGATCTCGCACGCCTTCTCGACCGCGGCGACCTCGCCCGAGATCACGACCTGCCCGGGCGCGTTCAGGTTCGCGGCCTTCACGACGCCGGCCGGCGCCGCTTCGGCGCACACCGCCTCCACCACCGCCGCGTCGAGTCCGAGAATGGCGGCCATCGTGCCCGGCCACTCGGTCCCCGCGCGGTGCATGAGATCACCGCGCTTCTGCACCAGCGCGAGCGCGTCCTCGAACGTCAGCGCGGCGGCGGCGACGCACGCCGTGTACTCGCCGAGCGAATGTCCCGCGGTCCACGACGGCCGGAACCCAGCCGAATCGAGCTGGCGGAACGCGGCGACGCCGTGCACCAGCAGCGCGGGCTGCGCGTGGCGGGTCTGCTTCAGCTCGTCCTCGGGTCCTTCCCACGCGACCTTCGAGAGCGCGTAGCCGAGCACGCGGTCGGCGGTCTCGAACGTCTCGCGCGCTTCGCGATGGGCCGTGGCCAGCGAGCGGCCCATGCCGACGGCCTGGGCCCCCTGGCCGGGAAACAGGAACGCCAGCTTCACGCCCGCATCTCGGCTGTGGCCGGCGCGGCCTTCAGCGCCGCCACCGGAACCGGCGCGGTCCAGCGCTGGACCGCCGCTCCCCAGGTGACACCGCCGCCGAAGGCGACGTAGCCGATGCAGTCGCCCGGCTTGACGCGTCCGCTCCGCACGACCTCGTCGAGGCTGATCGGGATCGAGGCCGACGAGGTGTTGCCGTAGCGGTCGATGTTGAGGACCACCTTTTCGTCCGGCACGCCGAGCCGCTCGGTGACGGCGTCGATGATGCGCTTGTTGGCCTGGTGCGGGATCACGAGGTCGATGTCGGTGATCGTGAGCCCGGAGCGGTCGAGCGCCACGCGCATGCTGTCGTACATCCCGCGCACGGCGACCTTGAACAGCTCCTTGCCCTTCATGCGGATGAAGTGTCCGCCCTGGTCCACCGTTTCGTGCGAAGCCGGCAGCGCGCCGCCTCCAGCCGGGATCTCGAGCAGCTCGCCCTGGTTGCCGTCGCTGTGGATGTCGATCCCGAGGATGCCGGTGCCGGGCTCGCAGGGCCGGAAAATCGCCGCCCCGGCGCCATCGCCGAACAGCACGCAGGTGTTGCGGTCCTTGAGGTCCATGATGCGCGAGAGCTGCTCCACGCCGATCACGAGCACGGTCTCGGCCACACCCGAGCCGATCAGCCCGCGCGCGATGCTCATGCCGTAGACGAAGCCAGTGCAGGCTGCAAACATGTCGTAGGCCGCGGCGCGCTTGGCGCCGAGCTTGGCCTGCACGGTGCAGGCGCAGGACGGCAGGTAGCGATCCGGCGTGGTGGTCGCGACGATGATCTGGTCGACCTCTTCGGCCGAGATACCGGCCATGGTGAGCGCCTGCTCGGCCGCCTCGCGCGCCAGGTCGGAGCTGTTGACGCCCGGGTCCGAGAAGCGGCGCTCCGAGATCCCGGTGCGCTCGCGAATCCACTCGTCCGAGGTGTCGACGATCTTCTCGAGGTCGAAATTGGTCACGACCCGCGGCGGCAGGCATCTGCCGGTGCCGGTGATGGTCACGCCGCGAATCTCAGGCCGCGCTGACATGGTCGGCTCCGATCTCCTCGCGAATGTGGTTGTTCACGCGCTGTTCGACGAAGCGCGCCATGGTGCGGATCGCGCTCCGCACCGCGCGCGCGCGGCTGCTGCCGTGGCCGACGAAGCACACGCCGTCGACGCCGAGGAGCGGCGCCGCGCCGTATTCCTCCCAGTCCAGCTCGCGCCGCAGGCGTCGCAACGCCGGCAGCATGAACGCCGCACCCACCTTGGCGAACAGGTCGCGCTGCAGCTCCTGGCGCACGCGCCGCACCAGCATGCCGGCGACGCTCTCGGCGGTCTTGAGCGCCACGTTGCCGGTGAAACCGTCGGTCACCACCACGTCGACTTCGCCGTTGAACACGTCACGCCCTTCCACGTTGCCGATGAAATTGAGGTGCTTGGCGCGCTTCAGGAGCTGGATCGTCTCGAGCACGAGCGCGTTGCCCTTGTTCTCCTCTTCGCCGATCGACAGCAAGCCGACGCGCGGATTCTCGCGGTTCAGGAGGTAACGCGCGTATACCGAGCCCATGTGGGCGAACTGGACGAGCCACGCCGCCTTGCACTCGGCGTTGGCGCCCACGTCGAGCACCACGGTGCCGCCGCTCGGGTTCGGCATGAAGGCGGCGAGTGCCGGCCGCGACACGCCTTCGAGGCGGCCGAGCGTGAGCAGCGCGGTGGCGACCGCGGCGCCGGTGTTGCCGGCCGAGAAGATCGCGTCGAGATGCCCTTCCTTGTGGAGCGTGGTGAGGATGCCGAGCGACGACTGGCTCTTGCGGCGCACCGCGGCCACCGCCTTCTCGTCCATCTCGATGCGCTCGCTCGCATGCACCACCGTGACGGGCAGGTTGTGGGCGTGCGCACGCTTGAGACAGCGCCGGATCTCGGCTTCATCGCCGACCAGCGTCAGCTCGAACAAGCCGGGCATTTCGCGGAATGCGAGGGCCGTTCCTTCGGCCACGACCGAGGGGCCGTGATCGCCCCCCATCGCGTCGATCCCGATGCGTGGGACTGAGGACATCCGGGACGCGACTACTCTTCGCGCGGCGTCACGACCTCTTCGCCGTCGTAGAAGCCGCAGTTCGCGCACACGCGATGCGGCATCTTCGGGCTGCTGCAGTGATTGCAGCGCGAAACCCCCGGGCTCTTGAGCTTCCAGTGCGTACGACGCTTGCGACCGCGCGTCGCTGAATGTCTCCGCTTGGGTACCGCCATGCTGGGACTCCTCGAATGTAGGCCCTGGGTCTCAGGGACTTCCGGCTACCACCGCCGTGCCGCAGGCGCAGGGCCCCAGGTTGAGGTCCGCGCCGCACCGCGGACACAGGCCGCGGCAATCTTCCCGACAATGGGGCGCCATCGGGACTTCGAGCAGCAGCGCGTCGCGCAAATCGGCCGTCAGATCGAGCCGACGACCATCGTGAAACCGCATGTACGCGTCCCGCTCCAGCTCGTCTTCGTCCCGGGAATCGGCTCCCCGCCTCTCCGCGAACAGCTCGAACGGTACCGCCACCGCCAGCGGGAAGTGCTTCAGGCACCGCACGCAATCCAGCTGCGCCGTGCCGCTCAGCTCACCCGCGAGTCGTATGCGGTCGCCGTTCTTCTCGGCGGAGAAGCGCCCTTCGATCCGGTCCGGCCATAGCACAGGATCGAGGTCGAGGGCGCTGGCTTCAGCCTCGAATCCCCATGGGCTTACGCCCTGGGGCAGGCTGGCAAGGTCGATCTTCAATCCCGACATATAAATAATCCCGCGCGAGCGGGACCAGAACCGGAGGAAGCTAGCACAGGCCCGAAAGACCCGTCCAGCCAGCCGCGGCGGCCCCCATGACACTCGAAACCCGTATCGGACACTCGAGTCGGATGCTACGCTTTTCGCGCTACCATCCGCGAATCCCTGCCCTGCGATCCCGCCCGGAGGACGCCCATGCGACTTCGCACCATCCTCGCGACCCTCTTCGCGGCCCTGGTCATCCTGCTGCTCTCCTCGGCCGCGCGCGCCGCCGCCCGTCCGGACGCGAATCGCCCGGCCAGCCTGGACATCCAGCGCCGATTCGACGTCAACCGGATCAACATGTTCGTCACCAATTTCGGCTCCTTCGGCTGGGACCTCACCGGGGGCGGCCCGGGTCTCTATTACCCGAAGGGAACGACATCGACCACGCTCTTCGCCGGCGGACTGTGGCTCGGCGTCCCCGGCACACCGGGCCGCGTCGCCGTCGCCGAGTATTCGCAGGAGTATGGTCCCGGACGGATTCTCTCCCCCGGGGTGTGGGAGCCGGACGCCCCCGACCTAGTCGTCTACAAGATCGCGCGCTGGACCGGCAACCCCGAGGACTCGGCCCACATCGAGCGCACACCCGAGGAGCTCGCGGCCGATCCGACGCTCGATCCGCTGGTGCACCATTCCTGGAGCGAGTACCTCGCGGGCGCCGCCCCGCGCGGCGCGCCGACCCGCATCTACCGCCTGCCGCTCACCGACACGCCGGCACCGGACGATTCGGTCGCCGTGATCGGCCCGGACGTGGCCGGCGACCAGATGCTGTGGTGCGTGTACAACGACGCCGATCCGATTCGGCACAGCAACGGCGCCGGGAACACGGCGCCGATCGGGGTCGAGGTGCAGCAGACCGTGTTCGGCTTCAATCGGTCGGGCCCGCTGAGCGACGTGGTCTACGTGCGCTACCGCATCATCGACCACGGCGCCGGGACGCTCGACAGCCTGATCGCCGGGCTGTGGACGGATGCCGACGTGGGCGGCTTCTCGGACGACCTGGTCGCCACCGACATCGCCCACAACATGGGGTTCACCTACAACGCCACCAACAGCGATGCGATCTACGGCACCTCGCCGCCCGCGATCGGGATACGTGTTCTCGGCGATCCGATCGGCGCCTCCATCGGCTACCGGAACGGCACCGATCCGCAGAGTTCCGCCGAGACGCTGAACCATCTGCGCGGGTTCGCGGCCGACGGTTCGGTGATCGTGAATCCGGTCACCTCCGATCCGACGCACTACATGTTCTCGGGTGATCCCGTGACGGGATCCGGGTGGAACGACGCGCTGGCTTCCGACCGCCGGCAGCTCGTCTCGCGCGCCGCCACCACGCTGATCGAGGGCGACACGCTGGAGTTCGAGGCCGCGATCGTGGTGGGGCGCGGCAACGATCGCCTGGGCTCGATCCTGCAGTTGCGGTGCAACGCGAGCTTCGCTGCCGTCGCTCACGGCTCGGGCTTCACCGACCTCGTTCCCGAGCCGGGCGCCGGCTGTCCCGAGGAGGCCTGCCCGCGTCCGTCCCTCTTCTGGGCGGATCAATGCACGGGCAGTGGCATCAGCCCGGTCGATCTCGAGACCATCGCCCAGATCGCGGACGAAATGTCCGAGCACTTCGACTGGCCCGCGGATCTGTCCGGCATGTGCGCCGTGCTGCAGAGCAACGAGACCGATCTGCGCGCCGAGGCGGAACGCCAGTACGCGGCACTGCTCGCGAATGTGATTGCCGGCCAGTTCGAGATTCCGGATGCGAAGGGCACGCCGATCCTCCTGAGCCCGCTCAAGGCGGTGAACTGCGAAGGACTGGAGGCCGAGACCGTCCAGGATCTCATTCGCAAGGGCTATCGCATGCCGTTCCTGACGGCGGTGGACTACGTGAACGCCCCGCCGAGCGCGCGCGCGCTCGACGGGGTCAATTTCGGACTGCCTTTCTTTGACGGCGGGGCGAGCGTCGCGCTCGATTTCCTGGGTAGCAGCCTCGACCCGGTAGCTCAGGCCGATTCGTTCGCCACCGTCGAGATTCGATTCGATGGATCACAAAAGGCTTATCGCTACCTCCGTCATGAAAGGACGTCGGACGGAGCCGCTCCGCCGCTCGGTCGGCGCTACACCTACGCCGGGTTCCACGACGTGCCGTTCCAGGTGTGGGACGTCGTGCGCAACGTGCAGCTCGAGGCCGTCTTCGTCGAGAGGGTGCTCACCGCGGACGACGGCACCATCCTGCCGCTGGGCTCGCAGCCTGCCACGTTCGATTCCACGTGGGCTCCGGATGACAGCGATGTCGGCGGTCGCGAGTACCTCATCCTCCTCCGGCCCGCCTACTCCGGCGTGCCCGACCCCGCATTCGAGGTGGATGGTGCACCGATTGATTACACCCTGCCGGCCCTCTACTCGCTCGCCGCGAAGAAGCGCGTTTACTTCGGCGCGAGCATCGATCCGGCCGACCTGATTCGCTTCACGTGGGGTGGCAAAGACGCCGCGAGCATCGATCAGATGCTGATCGACCTCGAAGGCCAGCCGCTGAGCGACCCGGATGTCCAGATGGCCTACGCGAGCATTTCGCTGTGTCTCGAAGGTCTGAATAGCCGATGCGACGTCCCGACTCCGGCGCTGCCCTCGATCGTGCTGTCCTCGGCCCGGCCCGACGGCGTGGATCTCGCGTGGTATGCGCCGGGCCTCGCGTCCGCGGCGATTCATCGGAGCCACGGCGGCGACTGGAGCGAAGTCGCGCAGGTCGTGACCCGCAACGACCGCATCGAGTGGACGGACCACGACATCGCCCCCGGCGAGCGCTACGGCTATCGGCTCGTCTCCGGAGGCGTCACCTACGGAGAGACGTGGATCGACGTGCCGTCCACGAACCGCCTCGAGCTGGCGGGAACATGGCCCAACCCGGCGGGCGCCGACGCGCGCGTGGTGTTGAGCCTCAAGCGCCGCTCACCCGCACGCCTCGAGGTGATCGACATCGCCGGCCGCCGCGTCGCGCAACGCGACGTCGGCCAACTCGGCCCCGGCAGGCACATCGTGCGGATCGAAGAGATCGACCGCCTGCCGGCCGGCGTCTACCTGCTGCGCATCACCCAGGACGGCGAGACCGCGTTCGGACGCATGGTGCGCATCCGGTAGGGCGCGCCAGCGCGACGAAGTTATCCACATCAACCTGCCCCGGGGCAGGTTCTGATTGCGTTCAGCGAACACCGACGCGGTGGATCAATCGGGGGCGTGATAGCCTCCTTCGCGCTATGTATGGCCGCCGGATTCCCTGCACCGAATGACCGATACGCTCGCGATTCTTCGCCGGGCGCTCGCCCCCAGGTATCAGATCGGCGGCGAGCTCGGTCGCGGCGGAATGTCGCAGGTGTTTTTCGCCGACGACGTCCAGCACGGGCGGCGCGTCGCCATCAAGGTGCTCGATCCCGAGGTGGCGGCCGCCATCGGCTCGGCGCGGTTCCTGCGCGAAATCCAGGTGGCCGCGAGCCTCCAGCACCCGAACATCGTCCCGCTCCTCGATTCCGGCAAGGCTGATGAGTTGCTCTACTTCACCATGCCGCTCATCGAGGGCGAATCGCTGCGGAAGCGCCTCGTCCGCGAGCGGCAGTTGCCCGTGGAGGATGCGGTCCGGATTGCGCAGGAGGTGTCCCGGGCCCTCGCCTACGCCCATCGCAACGGGGTCATCCACCGGGACATCAAGCCCGAGAACATCCTGATCTCCGATGGGCATGCGGTGGTGAGCGACTTCGGGATCGCCCACCTCACGCACCCCGACGCGCAGCGCCTGACCTCGACCGGCACCCAGATCGGGTCGCCGCTCTACATGAGCCCGGAACAGTTGATGGGCGATGCCCACGTCGACGAACGATCCGACGTGTACTCGCTCGGCTGCGTGCTCTACGAAATGCTGTGCGGTCAGCCGCCCTTCACCGGGCCCTCCGAGGGCATCGCCTACCAGCATCTCTCGGTGGCCCCGCGACCGGTCCGCGAGCTCCGGCCTTCCGTCCCCGCGGAGCTGGACGCCGCGATCACCAGATCCCTCGCGAAGAATCGTGCCGACCGCTTCGCGAGTGCCGCCGACTTCGCCTCCGTGCTCGGCCGCGAACCGACGCCGATTCCCAGTTCAGTCGGCCGTGAACGCAGGCCGATGCCGCGACGAAGCCTGCTCGTGGCCCTCGCCGTGGTGGCGGCGGTGGTCGTCGGCGCAGTCGCATGGCAGAGCGGTTGGAAGCCCTGGCCTGATTCCGGACCGGCGGGACCGAAAAGCTGGATTCTGGTTGCCGAGTTCGAGGCGCCCCCCGGTGACTCGGTGGTGGCGAAGACCACGCGAGAGCTGCTGATCACTTCACTCGAGCAGAGTCGCGCCTTCGGCGCGGTGTCTGACGGTCAGATCCGCACCGGCCTGGCGGCGGCCGGCATGCCCGCCTCCACTCGCCTGAGCGGGCGCGTGGCACACGAGATCGCCTTCCGGGGCGCGGTTCGCGCCGTGCTGGAAGGCTCGATCGGCCGGCTCGGGCGCGGGTACGCCATCACGCTGCGGGTTCAGGACGCGGAGAAGGACAGCACGATCTTCACCCTGGCCGAGACCGCACGCAGCGAAGACGACCTGTTTCGCGCCATCGACGCCCTCGGCGGGAAACTGCGGCGCCGGCTCGGAGAACGGGCTGATGCGATTCGACCGACCCGCTCGCTGGCCATCGTCCGCACCCCGTCGTTCGAGGCCTACCAACTCTATGTTCGCGCGGTTCGGTTGGGCCGGACGGACCGGCAGGATGTCGCCATTCCGGTGCTCAAGCGTGCGTTGGAGATCGACCCCGAATTCGCCTCCGCGTGGGCGGCGCTCGGCATGCTGCACCAGAACCTGTTCCAGATGGACTCGGCTCGGAGCGCATGGAAGCAGGCGCTCGCATTGCCGGATCGCGCCACGGATCTTCAAAAACTCGTGTGGCGGTCACTCCTCGAGTATGCCGAGGTCCGGCCGCGCGAGGCGCTGGCCTTCGCCGATGAGGCGCTGGCGCTGGACCCGGGCTCGCCCTCGGCCACGAGCCAGCGTGCCCTATGCCTCGACCTCCTCGAACGGTACGACGAGGCTTTCGCGGACAATCAACGCATGCTGACCGCTTCTCCCTTCGGCCCCAGCGAAACGGATCTGTGGAATCAGGTCGGCTCTCTCACTGTCCTGAACCGGACGACGGAAGCTCGTGAGCTTCTTCCCCGAATGAGCAGAGAAAATGCTGCGGTCCACGAGCTCCAGATTCTGGCGGCGGAAGAACAGTGGGCGCGGAACGAGAGCCTCGCGCGGGCACTCATCGCCGACCGCAAGAGCAGTCCGTTCGTCCTGGACAGTGCCATCGAGCATGCACCGGCAGCCGCCGGGGCGCGGGGCGCGGCGCGCCTGGCGCTCGTCGAGCTGACGGCCGTCGTCGACAATCCGCGATCGAATCTCTGGGACTACGGCGCACCGCTTTGGCTGATGATGGCGAGCGGCAACCGCTCCCCGGAGCCCGCCCGGCTGGGAAGCGATACGACGAAGACCGGGGCCCTGCTTCGGGGGCTCTGGGCGGCGGCTCGAGGGGACATTGGTGTCGCGCGGAACCAGCTCCGCGCCTCGGAGTCTCTCGATTCGCCCTGGCGGTGGGGAGTGAGCCCGCAGCAGGAGGCGGCCTTCGCGGCCCTGCTGAAGGGCTGGATCGCGCTCCTCGAGAACCACCCCGAGGAGTCCGTCAGAGGCCTGTCGGAAGTAGCCCGTACCGGTCTGCTCTACGAATGGAGCAGCCCTGCGATGCGCTCAGCGGCGCGCCACATCGTGGCGCAGGGCTACGAGAGGATGGGCATGCCCGACTCGAGCGCCGCGTTTCTCGAACGGATCCTCGCTGACATCCGCGGCACGCGTGGTGCCTGCGCCTGGCCCTTCGCGCGCTCGAAGCTGGTCCTCGCCTATGTAAAGACCGGACGCCTCGCCGAGGCGAGAAAGCAGTTCGAGATCCTGAAGCGCGACGTGGACAAGCCCGACCCGGAGGTTGCGCGAATCATCCGTGACGCCGAGGCCGCGCTGGTCAGCGCCGAGGCCATGGCGCCCAAGCCCCTCTAGATTCCCTCAGCGCGCCAGCGCGGCCACTCCGTCAGCGCGCCAGCGCTGCCACGCCAAAGAACAGCTTCACCTCGCGCTCGGCGCTTGCCGGGCTGTCGGAGGCGTGCACCGAGTTCGCCTGCTTGCTCTCGCCGTAGAGCTTGCGGATCGTGCCGTCGGCGGCCTGCGCCGGGTCGGTGGCGCCCACCACTTCGCGCAGCTTGGTGATCGCGGACTCGCGCTCGAGGCAGCACAGCATCACCGGACCCGAGGTCATGTACTGAACCAGGTCGTTGAAGAACGGCTTGCCGTGGTGCTCGGCGTAGAACGTCTGGCATTCCTCACGCTGAAGCGGTGTGAGTCGGGCCTCGGCGATGCGGAAACCCTCGCCCTCGACGTGCGCGAGGATCTTGCCGATGAGCCTCCGCCGGACCGCGTCCGGCTTCACGATGAACAGCGTGCGCTCGATGGCCAACGGTTCCTCCCTCTAGCGGGACCGGCGCCCGGCCAGTCCCGACGTCTTCGTGATGCGGCGCGAAGCGCCGCGCTTCTTCGAGTTCGATTTCGCCTTGATCGGCTCCGCGTGCTTCCCGTTGCGGCTCGCCGTCATCTTGGTCCTCGAAACCTTGGCCTTCGCGACCCCGCGCGCCGGCTTGGCCGCACCGGTGCGCACGCGGCGCCGTCCGAGCACCGTCGCAACCAGTCCCGGGATCTCGGAGGGGATGCGCGCCACCGGCACGCCCGCCGCCTCGAACGCCGCCATCTTCTCGGCCGCCGTTCCGGTGCCGCCCGAAATGATCGCGCCCGCATGCCCCATGCGCTTGCCCGGCGGCGCGGTCTGCCCGGCGACGAACGCCACCACGGGCTTCCGGATGCGGCGCTTGATCACCTGCGCCGCCTCCTGCTCGTCGGTGCCGCCGATCTCGCCGATCAGCACGATCGCCTCGGTGTGCGGGTCGGCGTCGAACAGCTCGAGCGCGTCGATGAAGTTGGTGCCCACGATCGGATCGCCGCCGATCCCGAGGCAGGTCGACTGCCCGAGCCCGGCGCCGGTGAGCTGGTGCACCACTTCATAGGTCAGCGTGCCGCTCCGCGACACGAGCCCGATCGGCCCGGGCTTGCAGATGTGGCCCGGCAGGATGCCGACCTTGCTCTGCCCCGGGCTGATCAAGCCCGGGCAGTTGGGACCGACCAGCCGCGGCTTGCCGTTCCCGCCGTCGCGCAGCTTGGCGACGTGATGCCAGGCGCCCATCGTGTCGCGCACCGGGATGCCCTCGGTGATGCACACGATCAGCCCGACGCCGGCATCGGCCGCTTCGTACACCGCGTCGGCCGCGAACGGTGCCGGCACGTAGATGACGGTCGCGTTGGCGCGCGTCGCCTTCATCGCCTCGGCCACGCTGCCGAACACCGGCACGTTGTGCATCTTGGTGCCGCCCTTCCCGGGCGTGACACCCGCCACCACCTTGGTGCCGTACTCGATCATCTGCTTGGTATGGAATGCGCCGTCGCGCCCGGTGATGCCCTGCACCATCAGCCGCGTGTTTTTGTCGATCAGGATGCTCACACTGTCACCTCTTGAGCTTTCGCGATCACCGTACGGACGCCTTCGTCCATGCTGGTGGTGGCCGAGAGGCCGTGCTCCGAGAGAATCTTCCGCGCCAGCTCCTCGTTGGTGCCGGTGAGCCGGATCACGAGCGGGACCTCGAGCGGGGATTCCTCGAGTGATTGCACGATGCCGCGCGCCACGTCGTCACAGCGCGTGATACCGCCGAAGATGTTGAAGAGGATCGCGCGCACGTGCGAGTCCCCGGTGATGATCTTCAAGGCCGCCGTCACCTTCTCCGGGTTCGACGAGCCACCGATGTCGAGGAAGTTGGCGGGCTCACCGCCGTAGTGCTTGATCAGGTCGATGGTCGCCATCGCGAGCCCGGCGCCGTTGACCACGCAGCCGACGTCGCCGTCGAGCTTCACGTAGGAGAGGCCCTTCTCGCGCGCCAGCCGCTCGCCCGGTGTCTCGTCCGCCGGGTCGCGCCACGTCGCCCAGTCGCGGTGCCGGTATTCGGCGTTGTCGTCGAGCACCACCTTGGCGTCCAGCACCAGCACCTGGCCCTCGGGGGTGATCGCGAGCGGGTTGATCTCGGCCAGCGTGCAGTCGGCTTCCGAGTACAGGCGCCAGAGCTTGAGGAGAATGTCCGCCGCCTGCTGCACCTGCTTCGCGTCGGAAAGCAGCGGCTGGAACAGCGCGCGCGCCTGGTAGGGACGGATGCCATCGAGCGGCACCGCCTGGCGCACGATCTTCTCGGGGGTGTTCTTCGCCACTTCCTCGATGTCCACGCCGCCCTCGGTCGAGAGCATGATCAACGGCAGCTTGCGGCTGCGGTCGAGCACGATCGAGAGATACATCTCGCGCGCGATGTCGGCGGCTTTCGCGACCAGCACCTTCCGCACCGGCAGGCCCTTGATGGTGAGCGCGAGGATCGCCTGCGCCTTCTCGTACGCCTCATCCGGCGAATTCGCGAGCTTCACGCCGCCCGCCTTGCCGCGTCCGCCGGCCTGCACCTGCGCCTTGATCACCACCGTGCCGCCCAGCGAAGCCGCAATGTCGCGGGCCTCCTCCGGCGTGGTCGCGACCTGCCCCGGCAGCACCGGGAGGCCGAAGCGCGCGAACAACTCCTTGCCCTGGTATTCGTGCAGATTCATGAACGCTCCCTGTTCGGTCGGACTGTCCCGGCGATGCCGGGCCCCGGCCTAAGGCCTAGCTATTGTCGATCTGGGCCCGCTGCAAGCGGCCGCTGAAGTCCACGTAGATGCTCTTCCACTCGGTGAACGCGTCCAGCATGGTGTGTCCGGCCTCGCGGTGGCCGTTCCCGGTGCCGCGCGTCCCGCCGAACGGCAGGTGGGTCTCGGCGCCGGTCGTCCCGTGGTTCACGTACACGATCCCGGTCTCGAGATCGCGCATGGCCTGGAACGCCCGGTTGACGTCGCTGGTGAAGAGCGACGACGAGAGCCCGTACGGCACCGAGTTGTTGATCTCGATCGCTTCTTCGAGCGACGCGACGCTGATGAAGCTCAAGACCGGCCCGAAAATCTCCTCGCGCGCGATCCGCATCGTCGGCGTCACCTGGCTGAACACGGTCGGCTTGTAGAACGTGCCTTTGGAAAGCGCTCCATCCGTCGCGCGCTCTCCGCCCGTCATCTTCTTCGCCCCCTCGCCCGCGCCCACGCCAACGTAGGTGTGCACGCGGTCGAGCTGCTTCTCGCTCACCACCGGACCCATCTGGGTCTCGGGGTTGAGCCCGTCACCCAGACGCAGCGCCTGGGCGCGTGCCACCACGCGATGGAGCAGCTCGTCGTGGATCGCGCGGTGAACGATCGCGCGGCTCGCCGCCGTGCAGCGCTGCCCGGTGGTGCCGAAGGCGCTCCAGGCCAGCGACTCCGCGGCGAGATCGAGGTTGGCGTCGTCCATCACGATCACCGCGTTCTTGCCGCCCATCTCGAGCGAGACGCGGGCGCCGCGGCGCGCGCACTCCTCGGCGATGGCCGTGCCCACCGCGTTCGAGCCGGTGAAGGAGATCAGGTCCACGTCCGGATGCTTGACGAGCGCGGACCCGCACTTCACACCATCGCCGGTGACGAGGTTGAGCACGCCCGGCGGCAGGCCCGCTTCCTCGAGCAGCCTTGCCAAGTTGATCCCGGTCTCGGGCGCCAGCTCGGACGGCTTGAACACCACCGTGTTCCCCGCGATCAACGCCGGGAAGATCTTCCAGGTCGGCACCGCGAACGGGAAGTTCCACGCCGTGATCACGCCCACCACGCCGACCGGCGCGCGCACCGACATCGCCCACTTGTTCGGCATCTCGCTCGGGGTGGTGACGCCATAGAGGCGCCGCCCCTCGCCCGCCGCGAGGAACGCCATGTCGACGCCTTCCTGCACGTCGCCGCGCGTCTCGAGCAGGATCTTACCCATCTCGCGGGTCGCGGTGCGGGCGAGGTCCTCCTTGTGACCGGCGATCAGGCTGCCGAGTCTGAAGAGCAGCTCGGCGCGCTTGGGCGCCGGCGTGCGCTGCCACGCGCGCTTGGCGGCCTTGGCCGCGGCGACCGCATCGGCGACGTCCTTCTCGTCCGAGTCCGGAAACTGGCCGATCGTCTCGCCCGTCGCCGGATTCCGGTTCGGGAACGTCTTCCCCGACCGGGCCGGCACCCAGCGGCCGCCGATCAGGTTCTGGAACGTCTGAGACATGGCTCGAACTCCCGGTTCCGCGCGGGTCCTGGTTGCGGCCGGGGCAGGAATGCCCCGGAGATACGGTTGGAGAGTCGGGGAGGGTACGGCCCGAGGTGCGAGGAATCAAGCCGGACTACCGGCGCGGAGCACATTGTTTACTGCTGCCGCACGAACGCTGTCCACATTCTTCTTTGACAGGTCACTCGGCCGAAAACTCTTGCGGGCCTTGGCCTGCGGCCCTACGGTCCCCGCCTTCCACTGGGGCAACAGGTCGGCCGACATCCTAAGCCCAGCTCATACCGCGCCTCCCTCGAGCCTCGGGATCGCCACCCCCGCGATCCCATCAGGTCGTCACGCTTGGCTCCACGAGGATCTCCCTATGAGCAGAGCGACGCGCGTTTCTGTTGTCCTTTCCCTACTCACCACCGTCGCGATCGCGATGCTCGCCGTACCGGGCTTCGCGGGCAAGAGGGTCGGCGACGCGGGCATTCCGAAGAACTATGTCGTGTCGGTGCCCGGCGAATGGGGCGCTGCCGAGGACGCGGCCGTCGCGGCCGCCGGCGGAACGGTGCTCTTCAAGCACGCCGGTGCCGGTATCGCGACCGTGATGTCCGCTTCGGGCGACTTCGCCTCCAGCCTGCCCGGCGGGATGCAGGCCGAGGAAGACATTTTCGTCGAGTGGCAGAAGCCGGTCGACGTGACCGAGCAGGTCGACGCGAGCGAGGAAGCCGCCACCTCCGGTGACGAAACCTTCGTCAACCTGCAGTGGAACATCAAGGCGATCAATGCCCAGGCGGCGTGGAACGCGACCAACCTGACCGGCGCCGGCGCGCGGGTCGCGATCGTCGACGGCGGGCTCTACAACACCCACATCGACCTCGTCGGCAACGTCGACGTCGCGCGTTCGGCGTCGTTCGTTCCCGGCTTCAACTACAACCAGGACACCGGCACCTTCTGGCACGCCACCCACGTGGCGGGCATCGTCGCCGCCGCCGACAATGCCATCGGCACCATCGGTGTCGCGCCGGGCGCCACCCTGATCGGCGTCAAGGTGCTGCACAACGGCAGCGGTTCGTTCGGCCAGGTGATCGCGGGCATCCTCTACGCCGCGACGTCGATTGCCGACGGCGGAGGCGGAGCCAACATCATCAACATGAGCCTCGGCGCCCGGTTCCCGCGCGGCGATGGCAACACCGGCGCCGGACGGCTGGTCGCGGCGCTGAACAAGGCCGTGGGCTACGCCACCGGTCACGGCGTGCTGTGCGTGGTCTCGGCCGGCAACGACGGTGTCGATGCCGATCACAACAGCAGCGAGATCATCACCCCGGCGCAGGCCGGAAGCGCGTTCTGCGTCTCCGCCACCGGCCCGGTCGGATACGCAGTCGGCTACCCGAACGGCGCCACGAACTTCAGCCGTCCCGCCTCCTACACCAACTTCGGCAACTCGCTCGTGAACGTGGCGGCTCCGGGCGGCGACTTCGCGCTGCCGGGCAACGCCCTGTGCACGGTTCCGCGCGTGCCGGCGGGAACCGTCACCACGAACTGCTGGGTGATGGACATGGTGATGAGCACGGTCCGCGGCTCGGGCCCCAGCATTTCGACCTACAGCTGGACGGCGGGAACCAGCATGGCGGCGCCGGTCGTCTCCGGCATCGCCGCGCTGCTCGTGCAGCAGAACCCCGGCATCTCGGTGGGCGATCTCAAGAACACGATCGGCAACAGCGCGCAGGTCGTGACCACCGAGGGCGATCCGTTCTACGGCAAGGGCTTCGTCGACGCGCTGGCGGCGGTGACCGCGGGTGCTGCCCCGGCCCGTCAGCAGGTCGCTCAGAGCGGTATCGACATGGCCCGCTCGCTCGGTGGCGTCGCCACGCTGCCGAACCCTGCGCGCACCCAGGCGCGGATGCACTTCAACCTCCCCGCCGCCGGCCAGGCTTCACTGGCGGTGTTCGATGCCAACGGCCGTCGGATTCGCGTGCTGGCCAACGGCTTCCTCTCCGCCGGCGACCACTCGGTGGCGTGGGACATGAAGGACGAGCTGAACCGGAACGTGGCTCCGGGCCTCTACTTCACCACGCTCAACTTCGGCGGTCAGTCGACCCGTGGCCGCGTCGTGGTGATTCCGTAAACTGACGTCAGCTCGCTGACGGCAGCATCAGTTTCTCAGGAGTGGGGCGCATACGGCGCCCCACTCCTTTTTGTGGGGCGCCGAGCCCTTTTCCGGGGTCGTAACGATTCGGCAGAACGAACAAGGTTCGGCAGGACTGGTGAAACTGACGCCAGCGTCAGTTTGACCAGTCCAATCGAACATTGTTACGGCCGTTGACCATGTGCACGAATCTGGCATCTTCATGGATATGAGAACGACATTGAACATCGACGATGAGCTCCTGAAGGAAGCGGCCCGACTCACCGGCGTCACGGAGAAGACCTCCCTCGTCCGGATGGGGCTCGAGGCCCTCATCGCCCGGGAGAGCGCAGGCCGTCTGGCCCGGCTCGGGGGCACCGAGAAGAAGCTCTCCCGCATTCGTAGAAGGCGCTCCAGCCGAGCGACATGATCCTCGTCGACACTCCGTCTGGGTCGACCACATGCGATCGGGAAGTTGGACCCTCGTTTCACTGTTGGAACCCGGTTCGAGCTCTGACGCACCCTTGTTCGGATCGGGGCCCCTCGCGCGTTACTAGCTGCGAAGCCATCGACCAGGCGGGTAGACTTGTTGCGTCCCAGCCCGCCAACCGAGCGAACCTCCAAGGAGGACAGGCCGTGCGCCCCCGTGTTTCCATAGCTCTTCTCGCCGTTCTCCTGGCTTCCCTGATCCGGCCGGCAGAGGCCGCCTGGCCGTTCCAGCCGGCGATCAACCTCCCGATCTGCCGCGCAGCGGACAACCAGTACACCAGCGTTCTCGTCGCCGACGGCGCCGGAGGGGTCATCGTCGCCTGGCAGGACTTGCGGAGCGGAACGAGCTTCGACATCTACGCTCAGCACGTCCTCGCGTCGGGGGTGGTCGACCCGGCGTGGCCGGTGGACGGTCGGGTGATCTGCTCGGCAGCAAACGACCAGTCCAGCCCCGCAATCGTTTCCGACGGAGCCGGGGGCGCCATCATCGCCTGGCAGGATTACCGGAGTGGAACGACGAACGACATCTATGCCCAGCGCGTTCTCGCCTCGGGGGTCGTGGACCCGGCGTGGCCGGCCAACGGACGAGCGCTCTGTACCGCCGCGAGCGATCAGGGTTCCGTGGCGATCTCATCGGACGGCGCGGGCGGGGCGATCGTCTGCTGGGACGATTACCGCCCCGGCTCGACCACCGACATCTACGCCCGTCGCGTGACCGTGGCGGGGGTGGCGCTGTGGACGCCCGATGGAGTGGCCATCTGTGCGGCTGCGAACTACCAGAGCGGGTCGCGCATCACCTCGGATGGCGCCGGGGGTGCGGTCATCACGTGGTCGGATTTCCGTAACGGTATCGACGATGACGTCTATGCGCAGCGCGTCCTCGCCGGCGGGACCGTGTCCTGGACCGCGAACGGGGTCCCCATTGCCACGGCGAACTCGAGCCAGAACAACCCGGCCATTGCGACCGACGGCGCCGGCGGCGCATGGATCGCCTACGCGGACCGGCGCGGCACGGGCGGATATGCCGACGTGTACGCGAACCACGTGCTGGCATCGGGTCAGCTGGATGCGGCGCTCAACGTATTCGGCCGCGCCGTCTGTATCGCCTCGTACGAGCAGAACCGCATACAGATCGCTCCGGATGCCGCGGGCGGCGCCTACGTCGTATGGGAGGACGACCGCACGCTGGCCAAGGAAATCTACGCGCACCACCTGACGGGTTCGAACGTGGACCCGCTCTGGCCGGTGGATGGAATCGCGATCTGCGTGGATCCAGGGGACCAGCGGTTTCCCTGCATTGCTCCCGACGGGACCGGCGGTGCGTTCATCGCGTGGTTCGATCTTCGCAGCATCAACTCCTCGATCTACGCACAGCACGTGCTCCCCACGGGAACCGACTACGTCTGGCCCTACAACGGGCGTGCAGTCTCCACGGCGGGTGGATTTGTGGACGTGCCCGCGATCGCCGCGGACGGAGTCGGGGGCGCGGTCGTGGCGTTCCCGAGCCAGCGCACGGCGAACTACGACATCTACGCGCAGCGCATCGAGTATTTCGGCCGCCTCGGCAACCCCGAGCCGGTGATCGCGAGCGTTGCCGACGTTCCGAACGACCAGGGCGGGCACCTCAAGCTGTCGTGGAATGCCAGCTACTTGGACCTCACGCCCTTCGCCGAGATCCGTCAGTACGAAGTGTGGCGCTCGATCCCGCCCGCGGCGGCGCAGGCCGCGCTCCGAGCCGGAGCCCGGCTGCTGCGCGCCGGCGAGGCCGTGGGAGAGGTCGCGGGTCACGCGATTCGAACGACCGTGACCGCCGCTGCCACGATCTACTGGGAGTACGTCGGCGTTCAGCCCGCACGCCGCTTTGCGGGATACAGCTACAACGTGCCGACCACCGGCGACTCGGTCGGCGGCTCGAATCCGCCGACGCAGCTCATGGTCCTCGCGATCGACAACGACAACCTCTCGTTCTGGGGCTCGGCGCCGGCCGCGGGTTACTCGGTCGACAACATTCCGCCGTCCGCTCCCGCTCCCTTCACGGGTGCCTATGCTGCGGGCGCGACGCACCTCCACTGGGGACCCAACGGCGAGGCCGACCTCGCCGGCTACCGGCTCTATCGGGGCAGCTCGGCCGGTTTCGTTCCTACGCCCGGCAACCGGATCGCCTCACCACCCGACACCGGCTACTCAGACGCCGGCGCGGCGGGGAGCTACTACAAGCTCTCGGCCGTCGACTCGCACGGCAACGAGAGCGCCTACGTGCTGCTCGGGCCTTCGAACACCACGGACGTCGGTGACGCGTCGCCGGCTGCACTCACGTTCGAAGCACCGCAGCCGAATCCCGCCACCGTCGCCTCGACGCTCCGCTTCACGCTGCCGCACGAATCACGCGTGAAGCTCGAGATCTTCGACGCGAGCGGCCGGCGCGTGCGCACGTTCGCCGCCGGAAACCGGCCCGCGGGCGCCCATGCCCTGACCTGGGATCTGCGGGACGACCAGGGACGTCCGCTGGGAGCCGGCCTCTACCTCGCCCTGCTCGACGTCGACGGCCAGCGCCTCACCCGGCGGGTGGTGACGCTTCAGTGATGTCGGCTGTTCTCAGGAGTGGGGCGTCGAGTTCCGACGCCCCACTCCTGCTTGGAGCCAGCGACTCACTGGCTGAAGTAGAAACTCCTCCACCGGAATCCCGTCGCCACCCACCAGGATCCTGCGCGCCGACTTGTGGGCGGCGCTGAATTCCGCAAGCCCCGAGAGCGACTCACGGCGACGCCCACCCTTGACCTCGATCGCCACGATGGACCGGCCGGACCGCACCACGAAGTCCACTTCCTGGTTCCTGTCTCGCCAGTAGTAGAGCTCGCACTCCCCCACTGCGGCGGCATTAGCGAGATGCGCGCCCACGGCAGATTCCACGAGTCGTCCCCAGTACTCGCGGTCCGCCCGCATCTCGTCCGAAGAGAGACCCGACTGTGCACTCATCAGAGCCGTGTTGAGCACCTGCAGCTTGGGGCTCGACCCGCGCTGGCGCGTGGCGCTGCCGGAGTACTTGGAAAGCCCGACGATCAGCCCCGCACCGCCCAGCAGCTCCAGGTAGTGCGCGAGGGTCGTGGTGTTCCCCGCGTCGTGGAGCTGGCCGAGCATCTTGGTGTACGAGAGCACTTGGCCCGAGTAGTTGCAGCCCAGCTCGAACAGGTGCCGCAGGAGGGCCGGCTTGTCCACGCGGGTGAGCAGGAGCACGTCGCGGGAGATCGTGGTCTCGACCAGCGCGTCGAGTATGTATCTCCGCCAGCGATCCGGTTCGCCAACCAGCGGCGCCGCGCCCGGGTAGCCGCCGAAGCAGAGGTACTGATCCAGAGTGAAGCCGAAGGCGTCCCGCATCTCCGTGTAGGACCAGTGCGGCAGGCGGATCACTTCGAACCGGCCCGCCAGGCTCTCCGTCAATCCCTTCTGGACGAGGAGCGGCGCCGAGCCGAGCAGGACCACCTTGAGCGGACGGCGAGCCCGCGTGTCCTCGTCCCACAGCCGCTTGACCGACTCGGACCAGCCCACGGCCTTCTGGACCTCGTCGAGGACCAGGATTGCGCCCTTCTCCCCCGCCGAGAGCCGCGCTGCCTCCCACTGCGCCGCGATCCACTCCGGCCCGCGCAGCGAAGGCTCGTCGGCGCTGGCGAATCGGATCGGCAGGCCGGCCTGCTCCGTGACCTGCTGCACCAGGGTGGTCTTCCCGACCTGCCGCGGGCCGGCGACGATCTGAATGAAACGCCGGGACTCGGCCAGTCGCTGGGTGAGCACCGGCGCCTGGGGGCGCCTGAAGTCCTTCGTCGATTTACTCATTACGTTGAGTAATTTTACTCAATACGTTGAGTAAAGCAACCCCTCTTCTTATGTACAGCCCCGCGTGCTGGCTTTCCTAGCCACCGCCGCTAATAAAGCGAATGCCCCTTCGCTTTACTAACGGGCGCTGCCTCAGCGCTGAGCCTCGTCGAGAGTGCTTTGCGCGTTGCCTCGGCTCGAACGCTGTTTCGCAGCACTGGTGAAACTGACGCCGGAGTCAGTTTGACCAGTCCAGCCGAACATTGTTCGCCCGGTCGATCACTCGCGATGGCGGCCTTACTGAGTTCGGGCGCGTAACTCACTCACTACGGCATCGAGGGGGCGCGTCCTCCCGGCTTTGGCGTCTGCTTCTCCTGCCAGCATGCGCTCCAGGTCGAAGCCGAGATTCTTGCCAGGCACACGGTCCACGATGCTCATGGGCACGAGCTGTCCTCGCTTCGCCTTCATCATCGGCTCGGTCTGGTAGACGATGTCTACGCAGATCTCGCGAGCATTCGTCGACAGGTACGTCTGCACGACGTAGTCGAGGACCTTGGCCTCAGCCAGCGTAAAGCCGTATTCGATACCCCGGCTGGTGGGCATCAGGCGATGCTCGATGTAGTCGCCGACGCCGACTTCGCTTTCCGTGGCGAGGCCGGCCTGCTCCATTTCCCTGGTCGCCGCGCAGAAGGCGCGTGCGTCGAAAGGGCCGTGGCTGTCGAACCGGTAGCGGAACGCCGAGATCGGCCGGCCCAGATACTTCCTCGCCTCGAGATCCGCCAGATAGGCGTAATTGGCGAGCTTGGTGCGGCCGACGCCGGGATCGGCGCACAGCAGGTAGTGGAGGACCTGCGCATTTCGACTGATCGACTTCATTCGCGCTCCCTGGTTGGCTCCAATGCCAACAACACTGCCAGCCTATCACTCCAAATCTTCGCAAGTGTCATGCCGCGGACTCCGTAGCCAGCTCCCGCAGCCGCCCCAGCAACCGCACCATCGCCCAGGTATCGCGCTCGCAGTAAGCCAGCAGGTCCGCCCGCAGCCGGTCACGCTCCTCGACCGGGATCTTGTGCGCCACAAACAGCAGCCGCGCGATCTCCACGCTCGCGACCATCCCATCCACGATCACGAGATCGTTGTACGTGAGATCCGGCACCAGCGGATTCAGCACGTACTTGATGCTGAAGCTCCCCCGAAACCCCGGGTGGTAGACGTGACAACCACCAGAGGCGGCCGGAGTAGCCCTGATCTTCGAGCACACGCTACCCCGCGCGCCGCGTGACGCCGCGCGTTGCAAGCAGGGGCTGCAGCTTGCGGCGAAGGCGTAAGGCGCGGACCCGCAGGGCGCCGGGGGACACATTCGAACCAACGGCGAGCTCGGCGTAGGTGTGACCCTCCGCCACTGATCGGAGGAGGGTCCAGTCGGTACGCGTCAGGGCCGCTTCGGCGATTTGTAGGTCCCGCCGCGCGTCGAGGCAGTCTTCCGGCGGGGGGGCGCAGTGGTCATTCACGAGCTGAATGCGGCGCAGCCGCGCGCGATAGCGCTCCTTGCGGCTCGCGCTTCGAGCGACCCGGCGGAAGTCGAGATCGCTCCAGGCGTCGCCACAGGGCGTCAGCAGATGATTCAGCGAGGCCTCAAGCCCCCAGGCTCGATCCACACGCTCGCTGCGCGCCAACTCCTCTTGCAGCCGCGCGTAGTCGTCCCACGGCGGAACAGGTTCCGTCATCGTGCGCTCCCTCTGTTCTGTGCAGGCCGCTGTTGGTCTGCGGGTTCGCGACTCGAAGTACAACCCATTACTGCACCTCGACGCCGGGACGCTGTGCCCGGTGGCGAGATGTGCCCTCGATCTCCAAGGAGACGAGGGCGCTCTGTAGTTACGACGGAACGCAGGATACCCCGACGCCCGACGAACGAACAAGGCCGTGTCGGCGCCGAAACCGCCGACCGGATAGGCTACGTCGTGAGCTGCACGCGGTAGGTCTCGGACCACTCCTTGCGGAGGGTGTCCAGCAACCGACGGGCGTCGTCGCTCGTCACTGACAGCCGGCTCTGCGTCCTAGCGAGCGACAGCAGGAGCAGGTCCAGCGCCAGCAACGGGCCCGACTCGGATGCGCTCGGCATGCCGCTGAGCTCTTCACCGTCGACAGGCGCCGACGACTTCATCTTCCTCACGGGATCGTACAGCTCGGCGAAGAACGGGTGAGCGGTGTTGATCGTGAGGATGATCCGCCCGAAACGGTGTTTCACCTCGTAGAAGGGCCAGTACTCGTCGTGCTTGAAATCGAGGATGTACTTCGAGTTCCTCACGCGGTCGAGGGCCTGGTTGTCGGTCTCGCCATCGCGCTTGAGTGTGAGCGCGAGCCCCTGCAGGTTCTGCTCGAGCTGCGCCTCCTCCTCTGGCGTCGGCTCGGCGAGAGGATTCTGCTGGAACGGGTCCGTTTCTCGGGCCCGCACCTCGCTCGCGCTAGGCTTGGCGGGCTCGCGCGCGGACGCTTGCTGGGCCTGGAATCGCTTGAGCTCCTCGTTGATTGTGGAGATTTCGTCGCCGATCGCCTCTTTGATGGCAGTCTCGACGTAGCCCTTGAGGCGGACGCCTTGCTTGTTGGCAGCGACCCCGAACGCTTCGTCCAGCACGCCCGGAAAGTCGATCTGGATGCGATACCAGTTCGAGATGCTGTGGCGCGTGGTCAGCCAAGTCATGTCCCCGGCGAAGACCTCTCGATCGTTCCTCAAGATCGAGATGATGTCGCCATCGAAGACCTTCAAGTCATTGCGCAGGGTCTTGCGGGGAAGCGACGACCACTCCTCGATGGGTAAGCGGTACAACTTGATCGTGACCGGTGCCGCGGCGGTACCGTTCTCGGCGATCTTGATCTGGACCGACTTCGAGATGATCAGCCGGCTCTGCTTGACCGGCAGACCCTCCACGCGGGTGTGACGCGCGTTGGGCATGGAGTACGTCGGGTCGATCGCCTCAACGAGGCGATTGTTAACATAGAGGCTCAAACCCGCCCCGATGGCTCGCCGGTAGACCCTCGCCATCTCCTTAATGGCGTGATCGACGAGCGTCTTGGCCTTCGCGAAGGTCAGGCGGTCGCACTGCGGCATGTAGACGATCGTGCCGGTGGACCCAAGACGCTCCATAAGGTCGTCGCCCGATGCGAAGAGAACCTGCTCCGTGTGATTGCTGGGATAGACCATCGGCTTCTTGAATACTTCCGCCAGTTCGTCCGGGAGCTCGGTCAGCAACGTGGGGTCCGGGAGTGCCACCAAGTTGCTCCGGTCCCTTCCGATCGCATCGACGTCCAGAGTCATGTTGTAGAAGGCGCCGGCTTCCTGCCAGGAGTACAGCTCCATGGTCGGGCTGATGCTCAGGGCCGCGGTTTTCATACCCATCCCGAAGCGCCCGATCCCGTGGCGGTTGCCGAAGGTCGTCGAGCCGCCGAACGATGTCGCGACCTTAAGCACGGTCGGGGACATTCCGGGGCCGTTGTCGTAGACGGCTGCATCGATCTGGTAGTCGCCCTTCTTTCCAGCCTGCCGGAAGTACACGCGGACCTCGTGCGCGCCGGCCTGAATGGCGTTATCGACATGCTCGCACAGGGCAGAGGTGGTGTGGTTGTAGCCCACGTCCCTGAGCGATTGAATCAGTGTCTGTCCGAAGAAGAGCGGTACCGTTGCGTCTTCCTTGAGGATCCGGTTCAAGACGGCTTTGCCGCCTCGGGGCGTGTCGGGGCCCCACTCTACGGCGGGCGCGTCGCTCTGGTCCTGAAGGCTCTGCTCGTTGCTCATCGATCTGCTCCCTTGTCTGTGACGCCGCCTATTCGGCGTCGGGCGAAGGCGTTGAGCCTCTCACTTCTAAGGGAGACGAGCGAGACGGTGCGTTACGCCAAGCGGCGGGACCAGGGTAACTTGGCCCTCGTGCGCCAAGCCGGGGCCATGCGAAGGCACCTTCCGCCACGGCCCCGCGGCAGGTCATGCTGAAGCCGCCCCCCTTACTCCCCGGCCGCCAGCTCCCGCAGCCGCCCCAGCAACCGCACCATCGCCCAGGTGTCGCGCTCGCAGTAGGCCAGCAGGTCCGCCCGCAACCGGTCACGCTCCTCGACCGGGATCTTGTGCGCCACGAACAGCAGCCGCGCGATCTCCACGCTCGCCACCATCCCGTCCACGATCACGAGATCGTTGTACGTGAGATCCGGCACCAGCGGATTCAGCATATACTTGATGCTGAAGCTCCCCCGGAACCCCGGGTGGTAGACGTGGTCGCGCACCACCGGCAGCAGATCCACCAGCTTCTCGACCAGCTCCCCCAGCGCCCCCGCCAGATCCGGCAGCAGCAACGCCAGCTCCTTGATGCGAGTGCGCTCGAACGACGAGTACATCACGATCCGCCGCGCAGATTTCGTAGCCTCGAGCATGGCCTCGGCTAGTTCGCGACGCGGATCCCCCGGCCCCTCCGCCAGCCACCCCACATGCCGGTACGACCCGTCCCCCCGCTCCTCGTGATAACTGAACTGCGCCGTAGCCTGCCCCCAAGGCGCCAACCCCTCCCACACCGGCACCGCCCGCGAAACGGTTTCAAAATCGAGGAATCCGAGCGGCCCCTCGAACGCCAAGAGCGCCCGCCCCAACCCCGGCTCGACAATGACCCGGTTCTCCCGCAACGCCCGCAACTGCCGCAACGCCGCCGGCGGCAACTTCTGCCCCTCAGGAATCCCCCAGATCGAATGAATCCCCCGCCCCATGTACTCAACCGTCTTCTTCGGCCCATTGTTGTACAACGTCGAAATGTGATCCGGATCCCCCGGCCAGCACCGCTTCAAGAACGGACAAGCCCGCGGCTCATAGCAGTGAATCCCAACCGCATGCTCCGGCAACTCCCCCTCGAGCACCCGCGTGAATTCCTCCACGCGCCCCGGAACCGAGGGCATGAACTCATGCACCTGCTCCGTGATGTCGGCACGGACAAACAGGTCCCCCTGACCCGGATGCCGGTACTCCTTGTTCAAGTGCATGATCTCGACGTTGCTGGGCCGGAGGCCAGCCTGCGTGAGCACCCAAGCCTGAATCGCCGCATCGGCGACGTGCTCCTCCTTCACGGAGGTCGAGGACTTGGCCTCGATCAGCGTCGTAGCGCCGTCCGCCTTGTGCAGGACGTCAATCGCCGCGAACACGCCGTTCGCCTGGAACGCCGCCTCGAAGATAGTGGGTGCGTTGGCGTCAAGCGCTACGCGGGTGGCCTCGCACCAGGCGGCACGATCGCGAGGCTGCGGCGGAACGAGCACACCACCCGGGAATCGCTCCCGCGCCAGCTCACCGACCACGCGCCCCTGATCGAAGCGATCGAGCAGGACCTTGTCCGGCTGAAGCTCCTCGGCAAGCGGATCGTGCACCGTCCACCAGAGCAGCTTCGGACACTGGCAGCCGGTAACGAAGCGGGACTTGGAGAGGTAGCCCGGCTCCTGTCGCGGCACGACTATCTAACGAGGTCGTTGAGAGGAAGCAACCTCAAGAGTGCCCAGGTCGGCGACGTGACGTGAGTGATGCCAAAGTCCCTAAGGCTGCTTGGTCCCTTCGTGTAGATCCGCTGCTTTTCGCGTACAGCCTCAACCGCCTTGGCTAGAACAGCCTTTCGGACGTCTGCCGTGTTGCCATTCTCCCTGAGCACCGTGACCGCGCCTCGGGACTCCTTCACGAACTCAAATCGCTTGTACCCGGGGACTTGGGCGAATCTGCTCGCCTTGAAGGTTGAGATGATCTCGTCGACGACCAAATCCGTCGAGCGCTCGGGAGTCGGGTTTTTCGACATGGCGGCCTGCCTTTCTTGATGAGCTCCCTTCGGCTCGAGTCCGGGAGCATCGACTTGAAGGGGCTGTTATGCACCGGTGGCAAGGTACGCGTTCCACCAGCCCTCGGAAACCGTGACATGGCGGCTGCCAGCCACTACATTTCGGCCCCGTGGACAACCGCTTTTTCGAGCAGCCGGTCCTGAACTCCCCATACGCGCCCCCGTCGCGCCATTGGGAGCTGGATGAACACGGGCAGCCCACGCAGCGCATCGTCGAGTCGCGCCGGACTGCCCAGTTCATCACACCCATCCCGAAGCCGCGGAAGCACAAGGCCCGCTCCGGGCAGCAGGGCCTGGTGTTCGACGAAGGGGCGGGGCTCTCGTCGGCAAAGCAGGCGTATGACCCGACGCCGGTAATCAACGAGCTGCGCCACCGTGTCGAACAGTGGCGGAGCATCTCGAACCCCAGCGCCTGGGGGGTAACTCCCGAGACGGTGCGCCTGCTCCAGCACTGGCGCCACTACGACTTCACTGGCGTGCGGCCGTTCTTCTGCCAACTCGAGGCGATCGAGACCGCGATCTGGCTCACCGAAGTGGCCCCCAACGACCCCCACGGGAAGTCGTTCATCGAACACTTGGCTAACGCGAACGCCGAGGCGAATCCGGATCTGATGCGCCTCGCCCTCAAGCTCGCGACCGGCGCCGGGAAAACAACTGTCATGGCCATGCTGATCGCATGGCAGACCGTCAACGCCGTGCGCCGCCCGCAGAGCAAGCGCTTCACGCGCGGGTTCCTCGTGGTCACGCCGGGGATCACCATCAAGGACCGACTCCGCGTGCTCCTGCCCAGCGACCCCAAGAGCTACTACGCCGATCGCGACCTCGTGCCTGGGGACATGCTGGACGACATCCAGCGGGCGAAGGTCATCATCACCAACTACCACGCATTCAACCGTCGGGAAGTGGTGGAACTCTCCAAGGGCGGACGCGCGCTCCTACAGGGGCGGACCGGCGACGACCTCGACACGCTCGAAACCGAGGGGCAGATGATCCAGCGGGTCATGCCCGAGTTGATGGGGTTCAAGGGCATCCTCGCGCTCAACGACGAGGGGCACCATTGCTATCGCGAGCGCCCCTCCGACGAAGACACGGCGCTCAAGGGTGACGATCGCAAGGAGGCCGAGCGCAACAACGAGGCTGCCCGACTCTGGATCTCGGGCCTCGAGGCGGTCAACCGCAAGCTCGGGCTCGCGCGGGTGATCGACCTCTCGGCGACGCCATTCTTCCTGCGCGGCTCAGGCTATGCCGAGGGCACTCTGTTCCCATGGACGATGAGCGACTTCTCGCTGATGGATGCGATCGAATGCGGCATCGTCAAGCTGCCGCGCGTCCCAGTGGCGGAAAACATCCCGGGCTCGGACATGCCCATGTACCGGAACCTGTGGGAGAACATCCGCAACGATATGCCCAAGAAAGGGCGCGGCAAGGCGGGCGCGCTCGATCCGCTCGCGCTGCCCGCCCGGCTGCAGACGGCCCTTGAGGCCTTGTACGGCCACTACGAGAAGACGTTCCGACTGTGGGAGGAGGCCAGAGTCCCGGCGCCCCCTTGCTTCATCATCGTCTGCAACAACACGTCGGCCTCGAAGCTGGTCTACGACTACGTCTCGGGCTTTCGCCCGGAGAACGAAGACGGGTCCGAGGGGTTCGTGAACGGCCGTCTCGCGCTGTTCCGCAACTTCGACGACCACGGCAACTCGCTACCTCGACCGAACACTCTGCTGATCGACAGCACGCAACTCGAGAGCGACGAGGCGATCGACGACGACTTCCGGCGGATGGCAGCGGCCGAGATCGAGCAGTTCCGCAAGGACATCATGGAGCGCACCGGCGACCGCCACGCGGCGGACAACATCACCGACAAGGAATTGCTCCGCGAAGCCATGAACACTGTCGGCCGGCCGGGCGCGTTGGGCGGCTCGGTCCGCTGCGTGGTCTCGGTCTCCATGCTCACCGAGGGCTGGGATGCCAACACCGTGACCCACGTACTCGGCATTCGCGCATTCGGCACCCAGCTCCTTTGCGAGCAGGTGATCGGTCGGGCGCTCCGCCGGCAGTCCTACGACCTGAACGAGGAAGGACTCTTCAATGTCGAGTACGCCGACGTGCTCGGCATTCCCTTCGACTTCACCGCGAAGCCGGTCGTTGCCCCGCCGCAGCCGCCGCGCGAGACGGTCCACGTGAGGGCTATGCGCGAGCGTGATGGCCTTGAGATTCGCTTCCCGCGCGTCGCCGGCTATCGGGTCGAGCTTCCTGAGGAGCGACTGACGGCGGTGTTCAACGACGACTCGACCCTAGTGCTGACCCCGGACCTGGTGGGCCCAACGGTCACGCGAAATCAGGGGATCATCGGAGAAGGCGTGGACCTTGACGTGAAGCACCTGGGCGATATGCGGCCTTCGACCCTGCTCTACCACCTCACGCATCGGCTGCTCTATACGAAATGGCGTGACGCGGGTGAAGCGCCGAAGCTCCATCTGTTCGGCCAGCTAAAGCGCATCACCCGGCAGTGGCTCGAAAACCATCTCGTGTGCAATGGCGGTACCTACCCCGGACAGCTCGTCTACCAGGAACTAGCCGACATGGCGTGCAACCGCATTACAGCCGGGATCACCGCGGCCTTCGCGGGCGAACGACCTATTGAGGCTGTGATGGACTCCTACAATCCCATCGGCTCGTCGATGCACGTGAGCTTCAACACATCCCGGCCCCATCGGTGGCAGACCGATGCGAGGCGTTGCCACGTGAACTGGGTGGTGCTCGACAGCGATTGGGAGGCCGAGTTCTGCCGCGTCGCGGAGTCGCATCCGCGCGTCAAGGCCTACGTGAAGAACCACAACCTCGGCCTCGAGGTGCCGTACCGCTTCGGTTCCGAGGTGCGTCGCTACCTGCCCGACTTCGTAGTCCTACTGGATGACGGGCGGGGTGACCAGGACCTGCTACGCATGGTGGTGGAGATCAAGGGCTACCGGCGCGAGGACGCCAAGGAGAAGAAATCCACGATGGACACCTACTGGGTTCCGGCCGTCAACCACCTCGGCACGCTCGGCCGCTGGGCCTTCGCCGAACTGACCGAGGTCTACCAGATCGAATCTGACTTCGAGGCCAAGGTCGCAGACGCATTTGGCGAGATGATCACCCGCGCCGTCGCCACCCCGGTTGTCGCAGGGAGCCGATGATGGCCAACCGCGCGAAGTCCACGAAACCTGCAACGGGCAAGGCACTGGCCGTCGCAGGCACCAAGGCTTCCAAGTCTCGCAAGGGGGCGGGCGGCAAGTCGGTGGAGACGATCCGCCACGAGGAAGCCACTCGGAAGAACATCCCCACGGCCGAATACCAGTCCGTACTGCAAAAGGAAGCGCAGTCCCCGATCCGGGTGGCCTACGAGCGACGCAATCGCGACCTCGACCCGCAGCTCGTCTGGCGGGGCAAGGATGAACAGGATTGGAGCGACCTGGTCGTCCACGCCCCGCCGCTCTACATCCAGGAGAAGGTCCACCCCAAGGCACTGATCGACGACCTGCTGCGCCAGACCCGCGAGATCCAGCACGCCGCCGGCGAGATCGCCGCCGACCTGTTCGCCGACTTCAATGGCATCCCGAGCGGCGTGGACAAAACTGAGTTCTACCAGCACGACCAGAACTGGTCGAATCGCATGATCCTCGGCGACTCACTCCAGGTGATGGCGAGCCTCGCCGAGCGCGAGGGTCTGCGCGGCAAGGTACAGTGCATCTACATCGATCCACCATACGGCATCAAATTCAACAGCAATTTCCAGTGGAGCACGACGAGCCGCGACGTGAAGGACGGCAACGCCTCGCACATCACGCGCGAACCAGAGCAAGTGAAAGCGTTCCGAGACACGTGGCGGCATGGCATCCACTCCTACCTGACATACCTAAGAGACCGGTTGGTGGTTGCGCGGGATTTGTTGACAGATTCGGGGTCGATCTTTGTGCAGATAGGTGATGAGAACGTCCATCGGGTTCGAGCCTTGATGGACGAGGTGTTTGGCCCCGAGAACTCTGCTGCCCTTGTTACGTTCCAGAAGACAAGTGGCCAGAGCAGCCCGATGGCGAGAACAAGGGTTCTCACCTCTGTCTCGGATTACCTGCTCTGGTATTGCCGAGACAAGACTAGAGTGAAGTTCCGTGAGGGTTTCATGAAGAAAGGCGGCGGGGCAGAGGACTCCGGGAACTACCGCCATGTTGAGCAATCAGACGGGGTCCGTAGAACAATGTCCTTGGACGAAATGAGTTCGCCTGAGCTTGCAGCTACTCGCGGTCGGATTTTCCGGTACGACAACCTGACGTCAGCGCAGACCTACACTGGGGGCAGTGATCCATTTCAGTTTCATGGCAGAACGTATGCGCCCCCCGGTACACGCGGTTGGTCAACCAAGCCCGAGGGCATGCTGCGATTGGCCCAGTCCAGCCGGCTACAAGGAGCAGGCAAGACTCTTACCTACGTTCGATATCTAGACGATTTCCCTGTGATTCGCCTCAACAACATTTGGGCCGACACGGGAATAAGTGGATTTGGTGACACGAAGACCTATGTCGTTCAAACGCTTGTTGCAGTGGTAGCACGGTGCATTCTGATGACCACCGACCCGGGCGATCTTGTGCTGGATCCAACCTGTGGCTCGGGCACCACCATTACAGTTGCCGAGCAATGGGGTCGCCGGTGGATCACGATTGACACGTCGCGTGTCGCACTGGCCCTAGCCCGGGCCCGAATCATGGGCGCCCGCTACCCCTACTATTTACTGGCCGACTCACGCGAAGGACAACTTAAGGAAGCGGCGGCTGCCGGTACCGCTCCGTCGTCGCAATCAGTTCAGGGCAGCATCCGCCAGGGCTTCGTCTACGAGCGCGTGCCGCACGTCACACTGAAGTCCATCGCCAACAACACCGAGATCGACATCATCTGGGAGAAGTGGCAAACGACGCTGGAGCCGTTGCGGGAGAAGCTGAACGTAGCCCTGAAACTCCAATGGCAGGAATGGGAGATCCCTCGTGAGGCCAAGCCCTCGTGGCCCGAGGCCACAAAGACTCTTCACTCCGGATGGTGGCAGGCGAGAACCGCGCGACAGAGGGAGATTGAAGCCTCAATCGCTGCCAAAGCCGAGTTCGAGTACCTGTTCGACAAGCCCTACACCGACAACCGTAAGGTGCGTGTCGCCGGGCCGTTCACTGTCGAGAGCCTCTCGCCCCATCGGGTGCTGGGCGTGGACGAGAACGACGAGCTGATCGATCAGGTGCGCGAGGGGGGCACAGACCTGGCGCCGAGGCAATCTTTCCCGCAGATGATCCTCGAAAACCTGAAGACGGCCGGGGTCCAGCAGGCCCACAAGGAGGACCGCATCACCTTCACTGCCCTCACACCTTGGCCAGGCGAACTGGTCTGCGGCGAGGGACGATACATCGAGGCCGGGAACGGCGGTGGCGAGAAGCGCGCGGCGATCTTCATCGGCCCCGAGTTCGGCACGGTGTCACGGCCCGACTTGGTCGCCGCCGCGCGCGAAGCAGGTGACGCGGGGTTCGACGTGCTCATCGCCTGCGCGTTCAACTACGAGGCCCACGCTGCCGAGTTCGGCAAGCTCGGACGCATCCCCGTCCTCAAGGCCCGCATGAACGCCGATCTCCAGATGGCCGAGGACTTGAAGAACACCGGCAAGGGCAACCTCTTCGTGATATTCGGCGAGCCTGACATCGCCCTCCTGCCGGCTGAGGGCGGCCGCCTGCGCCTGAAGGTGAACGGCGTCGACGTGTTCGACCCCACCACTGGCGAGGTCCGGAGCGACGGCGCCGACGGCATAGCCTGCTGGTTCATTGACACCGACTACAACGAGGAGAGCTTCTTTGTCCGTCACGCCTACTTCCTCGGTGCCAACGATCCATACGGCTCTCTCAAGACCACGCTTAAGGCCGAGGTCAACGAGGAGGCGTGGGCAACGCTCCACAGCGACACTTCGCGAGCGTTCGAGAAGCCCAAGTCAGGCCGCATCGCGGTCAAGGTGATCAATCACCTGGGCGACGAGGTCATGAAGGTCTTCCGGGTGGACTGATCCGATGACCACCCCGGGTTGGGTTTGGATGTACCCAATTTGGGATTGATGGGGCCGCCATGAATTTCCGGATCGCCGACACCTTCACCGACAGCCTTGTCCGCCTCACGGGCGACGAGCAGAAGGCGGTCAAGACTACGGCCTTCGACCTGCAACTCGACTCGTCCGGCCCGGGCATGAGCTTCCACAAGCTCGACAAGTCGAAGGACAAGCGATTCTGGTCCGTGCGGGTCAGCAGCGACATTCGCCTGATCGTGCATCGCACGGCTGACAGCCTGTTGCTCTGCTACGTGGATCACCACGACAAGGCCTACGCGTGGGCCGAGCGCCGCAAGCTGGAGACGCACCCAGCGACCGGCGCAGCTCAGCTCGTCGAGATCCGCGAGCGGGTTCAGGAGATCGTCGTCCCGACTTACGTTGAAGCTGCCCGCGCGCCAGCACCCAAGCCGGCGCTTCTTGCGCATGTTTCAGACGAGGAACTCCTTGGGTTCGGGGTGCCGCCCGAGTGGCTGGCGGACGCTCGAGCGGCGACCGACGACACATTGCTCACGCTCGCCGACCACCTGCCTGCCGAGGCTGCGGAGGCCGTACTCGAACTGGCAACGGGAGGAACGCCGCGCCCACCCCGACCGGCTGCGCCGGCCGCCGATCCTTTCGAGCATCCGGACGCGCTCCGCCGCTTCCGCGTCATGGCCGATGTCGAAGAACTCACCCGGGCGCTCGAATACCCCTGGGAGCGGTGGATCGTCTTCCTCCATCCGGCCCAGCGCGAGTTGGTGGAGCGCTCCTACGCGGGGCCTGCCCGGGTTTCGGGTTCTGCGGGAACCGGCAAGACGATCGTCGCGATCCACCGCGCCGCGTTCCTGGCGCGCTTGAACCCCGATGCACGGGTTCTTCTGACGACTTTCTCGGACCCGCTCGCGAATGCGCTCCGTACCAAGCTCACGCGGCTCATCGGGACCGAGCCGCGGGTGCGCGAACGCATTGATGTCGAGGCGCTCGATTTCGTTGCCCGAAGGCTGCACGACCGGCTACTGGGCCGCAGCGAGATGGTCAGCGATGAGGCGATGCGCGACATCATTCGCGACTGCGCCCGCGGAGCCGGCGATACGAAGGCCTCCCTGTCGTTTCTCATGTCGGAATGGGGAAGTATCGTGGACCCATGGCAGGTCGGCTCGTGGGAGGACTATCGCGACATTGCCCGGCTAGGCCGGAGGACACGGCTTCCGGAGAAACGGCGGCAGGAGTTGTGGTTGATCTTCGACAAAGCGCGCCAGGACCTGCGGCAGCGCGCACTTCTCACGCAGGCCGACCTCTACGCAGGGCTCGCCGCCCACGTCTCCGCGAGCGGCCGACCGCCCTACGACTACATCGTGGTGGACGAGGCGCAGGACCTGAGCGTTCCGCAGCTCAGGCTTCTCTCCGCCCTTGGCGCTGGCAGGCCCGACGCCCTGTTCTTCACCGGCGATCTCGGCCAGCGAATCTTTCAAGCGCCGTTCTCATGGCGATCCCTGGGAGTCGACATTCGGGGTCGTTCGGAGACCCTTCGTATCAACTACCGCACATCCCACCAGATCCGATCGCGCGCGGATCGGCTGCTCGGTAGTAGCGCGGCCGACGTGGATGGCATCGTCGAGCAGCGAGATGAAACAGTCTCGGTGTTCAATGGACCCGTTCCGGCGGTTCGCGTGCTGGCGAGCTTAGAGGCGGAGAACGCCGAAGTCCGCCGTTGGCTGGCGGATCGCCTGGCGGACGGAGTCGCGGCAGGTGAGATAGGCGTGTTCGTGCGGTCGGATGCCGAGCTACCCCGCGCGCTCGAGGCGGTTGAGGCGGCCGGGCTGAAGGCGGTGGTGCTCGACGATGCCGTGAAGACCCGGCCGGATGTCGTCTCGATCGCCACAATGCACCTGGCGAAGGGGCTCGAGTTCCGGGCGGTCGCGGTTATGGCCTGCGATGACGAGGTCGTTCCCCTGCAGGTGCGCATCGAGTCCGTTGCGGACGAAGGCGACCTTGAGGACACCTACGAAACTGAGCGCCACCTGCTCTACGTTGCCTGCACGCGTGCCCGGGACCACCTGCTTGTCACCGGAGTGGAACCGGGCTCGGAGTTCCTGGGGGACATGACACATGGCTGAGAAAGACGAGGTGAATCGCGACGACCAGTGGAGGAAACTCCAGCACGCCGTAACCCAATGGACGGCACAGGATCAGATTCTCTGGACTGTAATAGCCATCTTCGGAGGAGCAATGAATCCTGTGCTCCTCGTAGCACTCTTTTCGAGCGGTGGGTTCCCGTTTCCGTGGGTCGGCGTGATTTTGTCCGCGGTTGGCGCCCTGCTCTCGTTTGCGTGGGATCGGATTCAGGCAAGAGTGATCAGCGACAATTAGAACTCCCGCCCGACGACAATTAAAACTCCCGTTGGGAGCGCACAGGTGTGGTCGTCTAAGTTCCTCATGAGGGGGGACTTACATGGTCACCGACGGGCAGGTGAGG
>Ga0137435_1000017_pt1 | contig 96995 bp, 104 predicted proteins | sample EasRivERMGT100_2_FD_104904 | JGI IMG/M metagenome (GOLD analysis project Ga0137435, IMG submission 104904) | Soil microbial communities from meander-bound floodplain in the East River, Colorado, USA - East River MetaG ERMGT100_2 | ecosystem: Environmental > Terrestrial > Soil > Floodplain ... | reverse complement strand
CGCGCTATCGAGCACCGCGATGATGGCCGTGTCGAGCGAGCTCCAGAACACTGGCGCCGGCACCGAGTCGCCGACGCCGTTGAGCGCGCGGGCGCGCGGAAAAAACGAATCGGTGACTTCGACGCGCCCCGAGTCGGGCAGGATCACTTCGATCGCGACGACCTGACCTGAATCGGGCGTGAGTTTGCAGGCGAAGAGCGTGACGAGTGCAAGCAGGGTCCGGCTCAGCGTCAGGAGCCCCCCCTACCGGTGCGCTCCTCGGGGGAGGGTGCCGGCGCCGGCATCGCCGCCCCCCCGCCGGCCCGCAAATCGTGGAGCGCCTGGCTCGCGTGCTCGATCCACTTCTGCGCGTCAGGGCCTCGCGGCGGATGCGCGAGGAATGTCTTCAGGTGCTGGGCCGCGCCGTCCGGATCGCCACGCTGCAGCAGCAGAAACGCGAGCCCGTAATGGGCGCCCGCGAGCGAGTTGTCGAGCTCGAGCGCGCGCCGGTAGTGGCGGATCGCTTCGTCGAAGCGGCGCGTCTTGGTGAACGCGATGGCCATGTTCTGGAGGATGCGCGCGTCGTTGGGGTGATCGCGCAGCGCCAGTCGATAGGACGTGAGCGCCGCGTCATAATCCCCCTGCCGCTCGAGGGCTAACGCCTCGTTCAGATAGTCGAGACGTTGTGGTTTGAGATCGTCGCCCCCGGACGAGCCTCCGCCGAACAGGCGGCGCCAGAAACCCATGCGGCGAAAATAGCTTGCGGCTGCAGACGTTGGCAATGTAGAATCCCAGACCATGGCCTTCCGTCCGCGCCCTCCCAATCCCCCACGTCGCACCCCGCGTTCCCCGGGCGCCCGGCCCGCGAGCAAAGCCCAGCGCGGGGTCCTGCAGGTGGACTGGGCGCTGTTTGGCGAGCTGTGCCGGGTGCTCGCGCTCAAGGTGTTCCGCGAGTACGACCCCGAAGTGGTCATCGGGATCGCGAAAGCGGGGGTGATCCCCGGGGCCGTGGTCGCCAGCATCCTGCAGCGCGACTTCGCGTCGATCGCCATCACGCGCGACACGCCCGGAGCCGCGCCCGCCGTGATTGCCGGTCCGCCGCGCCTGGTGACGGGCAAGCGGGTCCTGCTCGTGGATGAAACCTGCGAGTCGGGCGACACGATGAAGCTCGCCCTCGCCGCGGTGCGCGAGCTGAAGCCGGCCCAGGTGAAGACCGCGGTTTCGTTCAAGACCGGATCCTACAAGACCGATTTCTACGCGCTCGAAAACGAAAACTTCATCATTCTGCCCTGGGATCTCGAAGTGATCGTCAACGGCGAGATCGTCGTGCGTCCCGATTACCGCGACAAACTGAAAGACCTGCGTTGAAAGATCGTCTCGCTGCCGCCGTCAAAAAATCCCGCGCCGATTACACCGAAGTCCGCGTCGAACGTACCTGGAGCTCCGCCGTCGCCTTCCGCGGCCGGCGGTTGGAAACCGCCACGGTCAGCGAAGACCAGGGCGGGTTCGTGCGCGTGCTCAACCAGGGCTTCGGCTGGGGCATCGCGTCGTTCACGTCGCTCGACGCGCTGCCCGCGATGGTGACGCGCGCCAACGAGCTCTCGCGGGCGGTGCGGCTGGAGGAGCCGATCCGGCTCGCGGAGACCGCGCCGCAGACCGCCGACGCCGTGCTCGAGCTCGACGGCGACGTGCGTGGCGTGGCGCTGGGCGACAAGAAGAAGCTGCTCGATCGCTACAACACCGCGATGCTCGCCGTCGCGGACCTGATCGTGGACACGCAGGCGAGCTACCGCGACGAAGTGTCGGAAGTCTGGTACGTCAATTCCGAAGGGACGTCGCTGTACCAGCTCCGCCCCGAAGTGGTCGTGTCGGGGACCGCGATCGGCCGGCGCAACGGCACCATCGAGAAGGGCCTCGAGTCGATCGGGCTGCGGAAGGGATGGAACAGCGTTCAGGGGTTCGAGCCGCAGTTTCGTGTCGTGGCGCAGCGTGCCGTCGATCTGCTCGCGGCCCCCCGCGTGCGCGGCGGCGCCTATCCCGTCATTCTCGACAACGAGCTGGCCGGCGTCTTCATCCACGAAGCGTTCGGTCACCTGTCGGAGGCGGACTTCGTCTACGAGAACCCGCAGGCGCGCGAGATGATGACGCTGGGCCGGCGCTTTGGAAAACCGGTGCTGAACGTGGGTGATAACGGCGCCGAGCGCGGGTTGCGCGGCACGCTGCCGTACGACGACGAAGGCACGCCTACCCAGGACACGCCGCTGATCCGTGAAGGGATCCTCGTGGGTCGTCTGCACTCGCGCGAGACGGCCGCCAAGCTGGGTGAGCGCCCCACCGGCAACGCGCGCGCGATCTCCTTCCGCCACCCGCCGATCGTACGGATGACAAACACCTATATCGCGCCCGGGAAGAACGGCGTCGGGTTCAAGGACCTGATCGGCGATATCAAGCTGGGCGTGTACGCCTGCGGCGCGTTCGGCGGGCAGACGATGCTCGAGAACTTCTCGTTCACCGCCGGCTGGGGCTACATGATTCGCGACGGCCAGGTGGCTGAGCTCGTGAAGGACGTGGTGCTGGCGGGCAATCTGTTCCAGACGCTCGATCGCATCGATCATATCGCCGGCGACTTCACCTGGAATCAGATGGGCGGGGGGTGCGGCAAGGGTGGCCAGTTCCCGCTGCCCGTGACGGAAGGCGCCCCCCATGTGCGCATCGAAGAGGCGCTGATCGGCGGCGATGTATGATCGACCGCCTCCTCGAGCGCGCGCGCGGCACGGTCGACAACGCCGACGCCCTGTGGCGACGGGAAGAGCAAACCACCGTCGCGTTCGAATCCGGGCGCCTCAAGGCGGCGGGCATTTCGGAGGAGGCGGGGCTCAACCTGCGGGTCCTGGCCAACGGCCGCATGGGCGTGGCCGGAACCACCGCCGCCGAGCCCGACCCCGATGCCCTGCTGGCCCGCGCGCGGGCGTCCGCGGAGCTCGGCGAGATGGTCGAGCTGGCGTTTCCAACCCCCAACTCCCAACTCCTACCTCCCATCCCCACGTATTTCGAACACACCGCCAACGCCTCACTCGACGATCTGATCCGCATGGGCCGGCTGCTCGTCGAGCGGCTCGCGCGGCCCGATTGCCAGATCAACGTCGCGGTCGAGCGCGAGGTGGCTGACACGGCCGTCGGCAACACCGCCGGCGCGCGCGGCGAGTATCGCGCCACCGGCATCGCGGTGATCGCCGACGTCACGCGCATTGCGGGCGACGACGTGCTGATGGTCTACGATCAGTACGTCGGCGCCGACTTGCCCAGCGACGCCGACCTGGAAACGCTCGTGCGCTCGGTCGAGACGCGGCTCACCGCAGCCCTCAGGGTCGTCACGCCGCCGGAAGGCGCGTTGCCGGTCGTGTTCACGCCCGCCGGGTTAGCCGCGGTGGTCCTGCCGCTCGAGCAGGCCCTCTCCGGGAAAACGGTGCTGCAAGGCAGCTCCCCGCTCGCCGGCAAGGTGGGGGAGACGCTGTTCGACGAACGGCTGTCGATCATCGACGACCCGCTCACGCCGGGACGTCCGCTGTCGCGCCCCGTCGACGACGAATGCGTGCCTTCGCGGTGTACGGGTCTCGTGGAGCACGGGAAGGTCGGGCGCTTTGTCTACGATCTGGAGACGGCGGCCCGGGCCAAGACGCAGAGCACGGGGAACGGGCGCCGCGGCGTGTTCGGGAAACCGCACATCGGGTACACCAACATTCTGTTCCGGGGTGCCAACGGTTCGGCTGAACGCGATCACACGCTCGGCGGCGGGCTGCTCGGGGATCTCGATGATGGGTTGATCGTGGACGATCTCATCGGCGTGGGACAGGGCAACGTGATCAGCGGCGCGTTCAGCCACCCGGTCGGTCTCGCCTATCGCGTGCAGCGCGGCGAGATCACGGGTCGCGTGAAAGACGCGGCCGTGGCGGGGAACGCGTACGATCTTCTGAAGAGAATTGGAGGATTTGGCTCCGACGGCCGCTGGCTCGGCGCACGCTGGTCGCCGTCACTGCTCCTGGAGGGTGTCAGCATCGCGCGCCGCTAGGCGAGCGCGTCTTCGTAGCTCCGTCCCTGGGTCATCTCGTTGTAGACCCGGTCCAACACCCCCGGAGTCGCCGACAGGAAGCGGCAACGCTCGTCGCCTTTGCTGCGGCATTCGACTTCCATGACGGCGACGGTTTCTTCCGACAGCCGGCCCAACAAATCAGCGAGCATTCCCGCCGAGAAGAAGCACATCGGGGTTTGCGACGTGCCGGGCTCGGCTTCCGCCCAGTCGCGCGAGTCGAGCGCGAGCGCGCCGGTGCCAACCGGGGTGACCGTTACGGCTCCCCAGCCGCCGGTTGTAAAGAACTCGGAGAGCGCAGGTTCGAGCAGGTCCGCGTCGAGATCGGTCGGGCTGTTGGCCGCCGTGAATGCCTTGTAGAGCCCCTCCCCAGCCGCATAGCCTGCTTCCTGGAGAATCGTAATCGCCTGGTCGGGAGCGTGAGTCGCGAGGCTCGCGTGCAGCTGGCGCACAATGCCCGGGAGGGGGATGGTCATATGGGCAAGCAACTTAGGGTTTGCGGTTTGCGCGGCGCAAGAGTTCAGCTTCGTCGATCTGTTCGACGCCGAGCGCCCTTGCCTTTTCGAGCTTGGACCCCGGATCGGCGCCCACGACCAGGGCGGTCGTTTTCTTCGACAAGCTGTCGGACACGTGGCCTCCCGCGGCTTCGATCACATCGCGCGCCTGCTGGCGCGAGAGGGTGGGGAGCGTGCCCGTGACGACGAAGGTCTGGTCGGCGAGCGGGCGTGGTCCCGTCGCCGTCGCGGTTTCCTTCAACGTCAGGCCGAGCGTTTCCAGACGCTCGATCAACTTGCGATTGCGGGGCTCGGCGAAGAAGCCGGCGACAGCCTCGGCGACGATCGGCCCGATCCCGCGCACTTCGGCGATCTCCGCGGCCGCCGCCGACGCGAGGGTGCGCATCGTCCCGAAGTGGCGCGCGAGCAGTTTGGCGCCCTGCGCGCCCACGTGGCGCAGCCCCAGCGCGAACAGCAGTGCCGAGAGGGGCTGCTGCTTCGAGGTCGCGATGGCGTCGACCAGCTGCTGCGCCGACTTCTCGGCGAAGCCCTCGAGGCCCAGCAGCTGCAGCGGGGTCAGCTCGTACAAATCCGCGACGTCCTCGATCAGCTTCGCGTCGAGCACAGCCCGCACGCGCTCGTAGCCCAGCCCGCGGATGTCCATCGCGCTGCGGCTGGCGAAGTGCACGATGCTCTCCAGGATCCGCGCGGGGCAGGAGATGTTCGGGCAGTACGTCATCACCTCGTCGTGCGGATGCTCGACCCGCGAACCGCACGACGGGCACTTCTCCGGCATCTGGAACCTGGCCTTGCCCCGGGGCTGGTCCTTCACGGGCCCAAGGATCTGCGGGATCACCTCACCGGCGCGGGTCACCTCGACCCAGTCACCGATCCGAATGTCCTTCGTCGCGATCAGCTCACCGTTGTGGAGCGTGGCATTGGAGACGGTCACGCCGCCGATCTCCACCGGCTCCAGCACCGCGTACGGATTCAACGCGCCCGTGCGGCCCACGTTGATCCGGATGTCGAGCAGCTTGGTGACCTGGACTTCGGGCGCGAACTTGCGCGCAATCGCCCAGCGCGGTTCGCGCGTCCCGATCGTTCCCAGTTCGGCATAGAGGAACCGCTGGTCGACTTTCACGGCCACGCCGTCGGCACCGTAGTCGAGGGTCGGAATCAGCTGCTCGAGCTTGGCAATCGCCGCCTGCGCCGCCTTCAGATCCGGGACGCGGGTGTGGTGCGGCTCGACCGGGAGTCCCCAATCGACGAGTGTATCGAGGAGCTCGTGCTGGGAGTCGATGCCGAGTTTCTGGCCCGGCGCCTCGACCTGAAAAGCGAATACGCGCAGGCCGCGGGCGCGCGTCTTCTTGGGATCGAGCTGGCGCAGCGCGCCGGCAGCGGCGTTGCGCGGATTGGCGTACGGCGGCTCGCCTGCCTTCTCGCGCTGCCGATTGGTCTCCTCGAAGCGGCTCTTTGGCAAATACACCTCGCCGCGGATTTCCATTTTCTTGGGCCAACCCTTGCCCTTCAGGCGCAGCGGCAAATCGAGGATCGTGCGCAGATTCGCGGTGATGTCCTCGCCCTCGACGCCGTTGCCGCGGGTCACGCCAGTCACGAAGACGCCGTCCTCGTACGTGAGGCTCACGGCGGCGCCGTCGATCTTCACCTCGAGCGTGTAACCGCTCTCTTTCACCTCCGGGACGAGCCGGGCATTGCGCGCTTCCCACTCCCCGAGCGCGGCGTCGTTGAAGGCATTCGCGAGCGACAGCATCGGGACGACGTGGCGGTATTTGCGGAACCCGCTGGCGGGCTCGCCGCCGACACGCAGGGTAGGGGAATCGGGCGTGCACAGCTCGGGGTGCTGCTGTTCGATCGCCTGCAGCTCGCGAAATAGCGCATCGTACTCGGCATCCGACATGTCCGGCTTGTCGAGGATGTAGTATGCGTGTCCCGCGCGCTCCAGAATCCGCCGCAGCTCGGCGGCGCGTGCCGCCGGTTTCTTCACCGGCCCTTGGCTTCTTCCTGGATGACCGCCATCGCCACGCCCACGAGCCGATCGAGCTCGTCAGCACTGGCTTTGGGCAGGAGACCCTCGCCCCAGGCTCCTTCGCGCTGCTGGCCGAAGACTTCGAGCAGGCGCCGCATGAACGCGAGCAGCGCTACGCGCTCCAGCTCCATGCCCTTGAGTTGGTCGCTCGTCTCGTGCGTGCGCTGCGCGAGGCGCTCGTAGCGGTGGGCGTTGCGCAGGGCCTGTGCGGTCAGCACGGCCACCACCTGCACGAAGCGCACGTCCGCGTCGGAGAAGGTGGGGCCATCACGGAAGGTGCGGAGGAAAATCGCGCCGATCGCGACCCTCCTCCACGTGATCGGCACGACGGTGATGGACTTCACCCGGCGATTGATCAGCTCACCCTTGGCGTGGCGCAGGGACGGATCGTTGGCGGCGTCGGGGATGAACACGGTCTCGCCGCTCTGCATCGCGCGCTTCAGCTCCGGATAGCGATCGAGGTCGACCACGTAGTTGCGAATGGTCGGATCCTCGTAGGACGCCACCAGCCGCACCTGCCGGCCGCCCTTTTCACCGAGGAAAATTGAGCAGCGATCGAGCCCGAAGGACTCCCCAAGCTTGCGCGCGATCGATTGGAGAATGTCAATGAAATGCAAGGAACTCGATGCTTCCCGGAGGATTTCGATGACGGCGAGGAGGTGCTTGCGCTCATGCTCGAGCTCGGCGATCCGCGCGGCGAGCCGTTCCGCTTCCGCGTGTGTGAGAGCCCCGTGGATCGTCATGGGTGCATAGTTTCGCTTGTGGACGCGAGCGGCGTCAAGCACGTGTAGATTCTTCTACATGCGAACGATCACCATGACGGTCATCACCGCACTCATCTCCACGCTGCATGCGCTCAGCGCGCAATCAGCATCCTCATCTGCGGGATCTGTGGCCACGGGATCGGCGGCCCCGATCGGCGCCTATCAGGTCGTGCCCCAACTCCCGGGCATGGGACGCGGGGTCGACACGGCCGCCGTCGCCGCGCGCCGGCGCGCGCTGCTCAAACGCATCGGACGCGGCGCCGTCCTGATTCCCGCGGGGCACGAGCGCGATATCGAGAACGAGTACGTGCAGGACAACGATTTTCGCCAGGACAACACGTTCTTCTACCTGACGGAGCTGGAGACCCAGGACGCGTGGCTGCTCATGACGGCGCGCGGCCCCGATTCCCTCGAGACGATCCTGTTCCTGCCGCCGCGCACGCCGTCGCGCGAGCGCTGGACCGGCCTGCGCCTCGGGCCGGACAGCGTCGCCGTGCGGCTCGCCGGCATCACGACCGTGCTGCCGCTCGACTCGCTCGACAACCGGGTCTTGCGCGCGCGCTTCGGCGGGCCGCGGCCGCTCTACACGGTGCTCAATCCGAAGACAAAAGAGGAACGCCGCATTACCGACCTGGTGTTCTCGGGCGCGGACGTACGGAACGTGCTGCCCATCGTGGACTCGATGCGGTACGTCAAGGATGCCGATGAAATCGCCCGGCTGCGCCGGGCGGTGGACATCAGCGTGGCGGGACACATCGCCGCGATGCGCGCGGCGCGCCCCGGGATGCACGAATACGAGCTCGAGGCGGCGCTGGAAGCGGGGTTTCGGAGCAACGGCGCCGATCGCCTGGGCTATCCATCCATCGTCGGCAGCGGCCCCAACTCGACCACCCTGCACTATGACGTGAACCGGCGGCGCACGGAGACCGGCGACCTCGTCGTCATCGACGCCGCCGCCGAGTGGGGGCAGTACACCGCCGATGTGACCCGTACGTTCCCGGTGAACGGGCGATTCACGCCGCGGCAGAAGGCGATCTACGATCTGGTGCTCGGCGCCCAGCAGGCCGCATTCGATTCGGTGCGCCCGGGGGTTACCCTGTTCCAACTCGATGCGATCGCGCGGCGCTACATGCGGGAGCACTCGGGGACGCTGTGCGGCGACAAGACCTGCGACGACCGGGAGTTCTTCAACCACGGCCTCGGCCATCCCATCGGCCTGGACGTGCATGATGTCGGATTCAACCGGCCGCTCGAGATCGGCGCGGTGTTCACGATCGAGCCCGGGATCTACCTGCAGGCGGAGAACCTCGGCGTGCGGATCGAGGACGACGTGCTCGTCACCGCGAAGGGCGGCGAGTGGCTGTCGGCAGGAGCGCCCCGCACAACGGACGCGATCGAGCGCGTAATGCGGGGAGGAAGGTAGGGACCGGGGGGCGCCTGCTGCGCCCTAGGTCTCGTCCTTCTCGTTCTTGATGTCGTCGAGCAACGCGGCCGCGTCCTGCTTGTACTCCTTGTCCTGGACGTCCACGTTGGGCAGCGTCGGAATCACCAGGAGCTGCTCGCGCGCCTTCGAGTAGCGGCCCAGGTCGACGTACACTTCCGCCAGCTCTAGACGATGGTAGACGTGTTGCGGATTGAGCTCCACGGCCCGCTCCAGATGCCGCACGGCGTCATCCCAGTTTGCCTTCGACATGAAGCCGCCGCCGAACAGGGTCTTCGCGAAGAAGCGCTGGATCCCCGACAGCCGCTTGACCTCCGCATTCCAGGCGCCGAGGACGTGGTGGGCGTTGTCGTGGTCGGGATTGAGCTCGACGGCGCGGCTCGCTTCGTCGTAGATGAGTTTCGCGTAGCGCACACGTTCCTTACTACCCTTGGTGCGCGACAGGCGCCCGAGAACCATCGAGAGCACGTAGTGCCCCTCCGCGTCCATGGAGTCGGCGCGAATCGCCCGCTCGGCGTAACCGCGGCCCACCGCATATAGGCTATCTCGGCGGTTCTTGAGAGAATCGGACTTGCCCTGTATTTGTTTGGCGACGTTGGCGATCGCCTGCGCCGCCTTCCAGTTGGCCGCGTAGCTCGTCGAGTCCTCGGCGAGCGCGGCCTGGTAGTGACGCAGCGCCGCGTCGGGGTGCATCAGGCCGGCGCTGTCGCCCAGCGCGATGTGATCGGCGGGGCTTTGGACCACCAGGCGGAGAGCGATAACTATGGAGATCATGCGAGTATGATCGTCGTGCCCCTGATCGAACGCAAGCGCGATGGCGGAGCCTTGAGTCCCGAAGAATGGTCGGCGCTCGTCGCCGAGTATACCGCCGGCCGGATTCCTGACTACCAGATCGCCGCGTTGCTCATGGCCGTCTTCATGCGGGGGCTCGAGCGCCAGGAGCTCGCCGCCCTGACCGACGCGATGCTCGCCTCGGGGGACCGCCTGTCGTTCGACGGCTTCAGCACGCCTCGCATCGACAAGCATTCGACCGGCGGCGTCGGCGACAAAGTATCACTCGTGCTCGGGCCGCTCGTCGCCGCCTGCGGCGTGGCCGTGCCCATGATGTCGGGGCGGGGCCTGGGCCACACCGGCGGCACGCTCGACAAGCTCGAGGCCATTCCAGGATTTCGCACCAATCTGTCGCTCGCCGAAGCCAAGGCGCAGGTGCAGAAGCTCGGCTGCGTGCTGATCGGACAGACGGGAGAAATCGCCCCCGCCGATCGCAAGCTGTACGCACTCCGCGACGTGACCGGCACCGTCGAGTCGATTCCGCTCATCGCGGCGAGCATCATGTCCAAGAAGCTCGCGGAAGGTCTGAACGGCCTCGTGCTCGACGTGAAGAACGGCAGCGGCGCGTTTCTCCCCGAGGTCGAGCGCGGCCTCGAGCTGGCCAAAACGATGATCGCACTGGGCGAGGACCGGGGGTGCCCCACGATCGCGCTGATCACGGCGATGGACCGGCCGCTCGGCCGGGCGTGCGGCAACGTGCTCGAGACCGAGGAAGCGATCCTGGCACTGCGCGGCGAAGGGCCGCCCGATCTGCTCGAGGTGACCTATTCGCTTGGGGTCGAGATGTTGCTCCAGGGCGGCATCGAGAAGAACAGCAAGAAGGCGCGCAAGAAACTGGAAACCGCCATTGCGTCGGGTCTCGCGGCGGAGAAGTTCGAGCAGATCATCGAGGCCCAGGGTGGCAATCCCAAGAGCGTCGAGGACCCGTCGGTCCTGCCGCAAGCACAGGCCGTGGAGGTCTACGCCGCGGCCCGCACCGGCGTGGTGCAGCGCGTCGAGCCGCGCACGATCGGCCGGGCGATCATCGCGCTCGGCGGTGGCCGCCGCACGGTCGAGGATACGATCGATCCAACCGTGGGCTTCGTGATCACGGCCAAACCGGGAGACAAGGTCCTGGAAGGGGAGCCGATTGCGTCAGTGTTCGCCAAGGATGCGGACGGCATCCGGACCGGCTTTGAGGCGCTGGCTCAGGCGATTGTGATCGGCGACAAGCTGACGCAGAAACCGTTGAAACTGGTGTCGCACCGGGTGACGCGGGCCGGCGTGGAGGTCCTGGGCTAGGCGAGCGGCTTCTGCCCCGTCCCGGGACCCCAGTCGCGCACGGTCTCCTCATTCGACGCCTCCCGCACGTCGCGCTCGGCCCGCTCGAGCTCCAGCTCATCCACGTCAGGCCGTTCTTTCCGAACCACGCCGGGGACGGATCTGCTCGGCCAGAAGAACCACGCCAGCGCGATGAGCAGGCCGGCGGTGACGAGGATGGTTCCCATCAGACGTCGAGATTCTTGACGAACTTGGCGTTTTCTTCGATGAACTTGCGGCGCGGCTCCACTTCGTCGCCCATGAGCGTCTCGAACAGCTGCGAGGCTTCCAGCGCGTCTTCCATGGTCACCTTGAGCAGCGTGCGCTTGGCGGGATCCATGGTCGTGTCACGCAGCTGATCGGGGTTCATTTCCCCGAGCCCCTTGTAGCGGCTCACGTTCACCGAGGATTTCGACTCCGCGCCGTTGGTGAGCCGTTTGATGTAGGTATCGCGCTCTTTTTCGTCGTACGCGTAGAACTCCTCTTTCCCCTTGGAGACGCGGAAGAGCGGCGGCTGGGCGATGTAGATGTAGCCGGCATCGATGAGCTGCTTCATTTCCTTGTAGAAGAACGTGAGCAGCAGCGTCCGAATGTGGGCGCCGTCCACGTCGGCGTCCGTCATGATGATGATCTTGTGGTAGCGCGCCTCTTCGACTTTGAAATCCTCGCCCACGCCCGTGCCGATCGCCGTGATCATCGTCCGGATTTCTTCGTTCGACAGGATCTTGTCGATGCGCGCCTTCTGGACGTTGAGGATCTTGCCGCGCAGCGGCAGGATCGCCTGATAGCTGCGGTCCCGGCCCATTTTCGCGGAGCCGCCCGCCGAGTCGCCTTCGACCAGGTAGATCTCGCACAGCTTGGGATCGGTGAGCGAGCAGTCGGCGAGCTTGCCGGGCAGCAGCCCGGCGTCGAGTCCGCTCTTCTTGCGCACCAGCTCGCGCGCCTTGCGAGCCGCCTCGCGCGCGCGCGCGGCGCTCACCGCTTTCGCGATGATCGCGCGCGCCACGCTGGGATTCTTGTCGAAGAATGCGCCCAGCGCTTCGTTCACGACGCTTTTCACGATGCCTTCGACTTCGGAGTTGCCCAGCTTCGTCTTGGTCTGTCCCTCGAACTGCGGCGCCTTCACCTTGACGCTGAGCACGCAGTTGAGTCCTTCGCGCACGTCGTCACCCGACAACGTGAAGTCTTCCTTCTTGAGCGCGCCGTCCTGCTTCGCCCACTCATTGATGGTACGAGTGAGCGCCGCCTTGAACCCGGTGAGGTGCGTGCCCCCTTCATGCGTGTTGATGTTGTTCACGAAGGTGAACGTGTTCTCGCTGTACTGATCGTCGTACTGCACCGCTCCCTCGACCTCGACGTCCTCGCGGCTCGCCTCGAAGTTGATGGGCTTGGGATGCAGCGTCTTGCGGTTGCCGATGATCCACTTCACGAATTCGGCCAGGCCGCCCTTATAGAAGAACGTCTCTTCCTTCGTGCTGCCTTTGCGCTCGTCCTTGAGGACGATCGTCAGTCCCTTGTTCAGGAACGCCAGCTCGCGCAGCCGGTTGGCGATCGTGGCGTAGTCGAAGCGCGTCTCGGTGAAGATCTCGGTGTCGGGTTTGAACCATACGGTCGTCCCGGTGCCTTTGGCCTTCCCGACGACTTCCAGTTTCTTCTTGGTTTCGCCGCGCTCGAACCCCATGTGATGGCGCTTGCCGTCGCGATCGACCCAGACGTCCATCTTTTCCGACAGCGCGTTCACCACGGACACCCCGACGCCGTGCAACCCGCCCGACACCTTGTAGCTGCTCTTGTCGAACTTGCCGCCGGCGTGCAGGACCGTGAGCGCGACTTCCACGCCGGGCTTCTTCTCGGTCTTGTGGATGTCGACCGGAATGCCGCGGCCGTTGTCGACGACCGTGATCGCGTTGTCGGCGTGGATCGTGACGGCGATGTTGGTGCAGTAGCCGGCGAGCGCCTCGTCCACGGAGTTGTCCACGACTTCATAGACGAGGTGGTGCAGGCCGCGCGACGACACCGACCCGATGTACATCGCGGGCCGGCGCCGCACAGCCTCCAGGCCTTTCAGGACCTGGATCGAGTCGGCCTGGTAACCGCCGTTGCCTTTTTCTTTGGTCGGAGCGGCGGGTTTCTTCTTGGGCATCACATTCCTAGCGTGAAAGAAGCCAACGAATCGTGGTGATGCGACCCGGACCGCGTCCCGCGTTCACCCGTGCCATGATGTCGGGTGTCATCAACTGCAGCTCATTCATCCACGAGCTGGTCGCGACACGCACGAACAACACGCCATCAGGGGTGATGCTCTCTGGGGTGGCGACCGCGGCGATCTGCGGCCCAACCAGCCGCGGCCAATCGGGGATCATCTGCGCCTGCCCCACGCGCCGCGCCAAGCCAGCCCGTTTCAGGTAGCCCTCGAGTGCCTCGGAGACGGCTACGGGACGGCTTTTGGGGGGTCTGGAAGAACGGTCGGTCACAGGCCCTAAAAATACACGGAAGTTATTGTCAGGTCAACAGTTAAGGCGGTCGCGGAAGTTACGGTATGACCACCACGTACGTGTCGCGCTGCACCACAAAACCGGAGATATCGCGGGCCCGAAACGTGAGGGGGATGTGCGCCGAGGGTGCGAACCCCTGCACCACGAAGCGATAGCGGGAATCGAACACCTGCGCGAATCCCCCGTCATCGCCCTTCTCGACCGTCTCGAGCGTGACCCACACGGAATCGATGCCATCGGAGTCCACGACGCGGACGTTGCCGGCCACCGTGTCCTGGCGGCTCGACACGACCAGGGGGTCGTCTATTGTGAATGTGAGTTGCGGAGGCCCCGGACGGTCGCGTTCGCCGAGACACGCCGTCGCGAGCAGGACGCTCAGCGTCCCTGAAATTTTGCGGAGCGCTTTTCGAGGAATGCGGTCAACCCTTCCTTCGTGTCCTGCGTCGCGGCCAACAGGCCAAAGTGGTTCGCCTCGAGCAGCAGACCCTCGTCGAGACTCATCTCCAGGCCCCGATCGACTGCTTCCATCGACAGGCGAACGGCGAGCGGGCCCATGGCGAGAATACCCCGCATCATCTTCTCGGATTCCGACAGCAGATCCGCGGTGGGCACGACCTTGTTCACGAGGCCGATCCGATACGCTTCCTGGGCGTCGATCATTTCACCGGTGAGAATCAGCTGCAGCGCCACGCCCTTGCCGACGAGCCGCGGCAGCCGCTGCGTGCCGCCGTAGCCCGGTGCGATCCCCAGCTTCACCTCGGGCTGGCCGAACTTCGCGTTCTCGCCGGCGATGCGGATGTGGCATGCCATCGCGAGCTCGCACCCCCCGCCCAGCGCGAAGCCGTTGATCGCCGCGATGACGGGCTTGCCGCAGGTCTCCAGACGCCGCAACACGCCCTGGCCCCGCTGCGACCGCGCCTTGCCGTCGAACGGCCCTTGCCGTGACAAGTCACCGATGTCGGCACCGGCGACGAACGCTTTCGGCCCCGCGCCGGTAAGAATGGCGCCCTTGATCTCGGCTTCGGTCGTGATGCGGTCAACCGCTGAGCTGAGCTCGAGCATGACCTGATCGTTCAGCGCGTTGAGCTTGTCGGGACGGTTTACGGTGACGAATGCGATCCCGTCCCTGACTTCGAATTGGAGTGTCTGGTAGATCATGGCGACATATCCTAAAGCGAGGACATGCAAAAGCTAGGTGCACAGACGCAGCAGCGGGCGTCGGTCTTCAGTCAGCGGGACAATCCTCGCGGGGTGGTCCCGTTGACCGATGACAACGCGCCCGCGGTGCGTCTGTTGCCTAGTATTTGCATGTCCGCGCTTTAGTTTCTGCTTCGTGCCTTTCCAAGCCATCTCATGGTCCCCCTCTGGCGCGGTGCGCATTCTCGACCAGCGCGCGCTTCCCGACGCCGAAATCACGCGCGACCTCGAGAGCGCGGAGGCTGTGGCCGAGGCGATCCGTACGCTGCAGGTGCGGGGGGCGCCGCTCATTGGGATTGCCGCCGCCATGGGGTTGGTCGCCGCCACGCGCGCGCAACGGACCGCGCGCGGAGAGTTCCTGGCGCGCCTGAAGCAGCTCGCGGTGTTGCTGGGGGACGCGCGCCCCACCGCGGTGAATCTGCGCTGGGCGCTGAACCGGATGGTCCGCGTTGCGGAGGCGACCCCCGGCGACGCGTCGGCGCTGTGGGACCGGCTGCGCGCCGAGGCCACGGCGATCTGGGACGAGGACCGTGACATGTGCCGGCGGATCGGAGCGCATGGCCTGAGCGTTCTCAAGGACGGCGCCAACGTGCTGACGCACTGCAATACCGGCGCGCTCGCGACCGGCGGCATCGGAACGGCGCTGGCTCCCATCTACCTCGCGCACGAGCAGGGGCGGCGCGTGCACGTATACGTGGACGAAACGCGGCCGCTGTTGCAGGGATCACGCCTGACGGCCTGGGAGCTGATGCAGGCCGGCGTTGCCTGCACCCTGATCACGGATGGCGCGGCGGCTACGCTGATGCAGCAGGCGAAGGTCGATGCCGTGCTGGTCGGCGCGGACCGGATTTGCGCGAACGGCGACTTCGCCAACAAGATCGGTACGTACGGACTCGCCGTACTCGCCGAGCACCACGGCGTGCCGTTTTACTGCGCCGCGCCCTGGTCCACGGTCGACGCGACGCTCGCGCGCGGCGACCTGATCCCGATCGAGCAGCGCGCGCCGGGTGAGGTCACCGCGATGGCGGGCCGTGCCATTGCGCCCGTTGGTGTCCGGGCGCTGAATCCCGCGTTCGATGTCACGCCGGCACGGTATGTGAGCGGATTCATCACCGATCGCGGGATCGTGCAGCCACCGTTCTCATGAAGCCTCTCATCGCCGTCATCGGCGGCGGCACATGCACCAAAGACGAATTGACGCTCGCATACGAAACCGGCCAGCTTGTTGCGGCACGCGGCGCGATCCTCGTCTGCGGCGGCCTTGGTGGTGTGATGGAAGGCGCCGCACGAGGCGCGAAATCAAACGGCGGCGTGACGGTCGGCATCTTACCAGGCACCGAGCCGAGCGCGGCGAACGGCTATATCGACGTTCCGCTCGCGACGGGGCTCGGCGAGATGCGCAACTTCCTGATCGTGCGTGTGGCGCAGGCGCTGATTGCGATCGGGGGGGGCATCGGTACACTGACCGAGATTGCGGTGGCGCAACGCACAGGGAAACCGGTGATCGGTCTTCACGATTCGTTCGGGAACGCGATCGATATGCCCCGCGCGACGAGTCCCGTCGAGGCCGTCAACTGGGCTCTGGAGCGCGCGCAGCGCGGAGTGCTATAATTAGTCCATGAAGGCCGGAACGAAGTTCGCGCTGGGAGCGGTGCTCATCGTCGGCGCCGTCGGCTACTTGATGGCCTCCGGCATCAAGCAGACCGGCCAGTACTTCCTCACGCCGAGCGAATTGGCGCAGCGCGTGTCCGCCGACCCGTCGTTCTACGATCTCGGCATGAAGATCGGCGCGCGCGTGGTGCCCGGCAGCGTGGAGAAGGAAACCGCTACCCAAACGCTGCGCTTCCACATCACCGACGGCACGGTGAGCTATCCGGTCGTGTTCCGCGGACTGGCTCCCGACACATTCACCGACTCCGTCGAAGTCGTCGTCGAAGGACGACTCCAGAGGGACGGCATCATTCACGCGACCGATGTGCTGGCCAAGTGCGGGTCGCGGTACGAAGCAGTTCCCAGAGCCTAAATGACGCTGCTCGGCCATCTCTCCCTCTGGCTTGCATTCCTCGTGGGCCTGTGGGGAGCGATTACCGGATTCGTGGGCGGTAGCCAGCGCCGCGCCGATCTCCAGCAGAGCGCCCGCAACGCCACATTCGCGCTCTGTGTCGCGCTCGTGCTCGCGGTGATCGCGCTCGAAGTCGCGATCTTCCGCCACGATTTCAGTGTCGCGTACGTCGCCGGCCGCACCAGCCGCAATCTGCCGACGTTCTATCTGTGGTCGGCGCTGTATTCGGGGCAGGAAGGGAGCCTGCTGTTCTGGGCCACGGTCCTCAGCGTGTTCGGCGCGCTGACGCAGATCCTCACGGGACGGCGCCATCGCGTGTATCTCCCCTACGTCGCCGCGGTCACCAGTCTCGTCGTCTCGTTCTTCGTGAGCGTCATGCTGTTCTCGGCCAACCCGTTCCAGCGGCTGCCGTTCACGCCGCTCGACGGCGCGGGCATGAATCCGCAGCTGCAGAATCCCGGGATGGTCTTCCACCCGCCGATGCTGTACCTCGGGTACATCTCGATCACCATCCCATTCGCATTCGCGATCGGCGCGCTGCTCTCCAAGAAGCTCGACGCCGAATGGCTGGTCGCGGTTCGCAAATGGACGATCGTGTCGTGGCTGTTTCTGAGTGTCGGACTGCTGATCGGCATGTGGTGGGCCTATGTCGAGCTGGGCTGGGGCGGCTACTGGGCGTGGGATCCGGTCGAGAACGCGGCGCTGCTGCCGTGGCTCGTGCTGACTGCGTTCCTGCATTCGGTGATGGTGCAGGAAAAGCGCGGCATGCTGAAGAAGTGGAACCTCGCGCTCATCCTTGGCGCCTTCGTGCTGTCGATTTTCGGGACGTTCATCACGCGCTCGGGCGTGATCGCAAGCGTGCATTCGTTCACGCAATCGAATGTGGGCTACTTCTTCCTCGGGTTCCTGGTGTTGATCACGGTCGCCAGCGCCGTGCTGTACGTGACGCGGCTGCCGCTGCTCGAAGCGGACGCGAGGCTCGAGTCGATGGTGAGTCGCGAAGCGAGCTTCCTCTTCAATAATCTGTTGTTCATCGGGCTCGCCTTCTCGGTGCTGTGGGGGACCCTGTTCCCCATTCTTTCGGAAGCGATTCGCGGCACGAAGATCACGGTGGGTCCGCCGTTCTTCAACCAGGTGAACATTCCGCTCGGCCTCGCGCTGCTGTTGCTGACGGGCATTGGGCCGCTGATCGCCTGGCGGCGGGCATCCGTCCCGAACTTGCGGCGCCAGTTCGCCGTGCCGGTGACCGCGGGCGTGTTCGTGCTGTTGATCCTGCTCGTCGCCGGGATGCGGGACGTCGGGGCGCTGCTCGCGTTCGGCATCGGCGGGTTTGTGCTGGCAACGGTCGCGCAGGAATTCGCCCGCGGCGCGCGGGCGCGCCATCGCCAGTACAACGAGCCGCTGCCGCTCGCGCTCGTGAACCTGCTGTCCCGCAATCGGCGCCGCTACGGCGGGTACATCGTCCACGTCGCGATGGTCCTCTTGTTCGGCGCGTTCGCCGGGATGGCGTTCAAGAAGGAGACGCAGGCCACGCTCCGGCCCGGCGAGACCGCGACGCTGTCCGGTCCGGACGGCCACGTGTACGCGTTTACGCATCTCGGGGTCTCGCAATACAACGCGTTGAATCGCCAGGTGACCGCGGCCCTGGTGGACGTCCGGCGCGACGGCACCCTGATCGGGCGCATGCGCACCGAGAAGCGACAGCACGTGGATGCACTCGGCCGCCCGACGTTCGAGCCATCGACCGAAGTCGGAATCATCAGCGGTCTGCGGGTCGACCTCTATGTCGTGCTCGCCGGTCTCGTGGACGGGACGGAGCAGGCCGTGTTCCGCTTCACGATCAACCCGCTGGTCTGGTGGGTATGGTTCGGCGGCTTCGTGCTCGTGCTCGGTGGACTGATCGTGCTCTGGCCCGGTGGGGCACCGCTGGCCGTGAAGGGCTCGGCCGGCGCGCGCGTCCAGGGTGGATACGCGGTTAAGCTCGAGCCGGCGGCGGAGCCATGAGCGAGCCCGTCACGCGCCGAGGGTTCTTCGGCATCACGGTGGCTGCGGTTGGCGCGGTCATTCAGGACACCGCGACTGCCGGACGGGTCTACGATCCGACCCGCGCCGGCCGGTCGCGCGAGCCGACCACGGCCGCCGATAACGACGCGGCGATCCAGGCGATCGAGAAGCGGCTCAAGTGCAGCTGCGGGTGTGGGCTCGACATCTATACCTGCCGCACCACGGATTTCACCTGCACCTACAGCCCCGCGTTGCACAAGGAAGTGGTGGGACTCGCCGAGCAGGGGAAGAACGATCAGCAGATCATCGATGCGTTCGTCGCGCAGTACGGCGAAGCGGTGCTGATGGCGCCGCCGCGCCGTGGATTCAACCTCGCCGGCTATTTTGTGCCGTCGCTCGCGATCATCGTCGCGGCCGTGTTCCTGGTCCGGGTGCTGCGCCGCTGGACCAGGGAAGCGCAAGTCGCGCCGGTGAGCGCGGACGCGAGTGCGCCGATCGCAGCGCCGCCTGACGCGTCAGCCGCCGAGCTGCAGCGGTTGCGCGACGCGCTCGATCGCCTGCCCGGCTAAAGCCCATTCTTCAAGTCCTCGAGCTGATCGTGGGAATCCTGCTGGCGGCGGGAGCGATCTACTTCGTGCTGCTCCCAATCCTGCGCCCGCCCCTGGAGGCCGCGGCAGACCCCAACGTCGACGAAGGCGACGATCCTGACGATGATATGAGTCCGCAGGCCGTAGCGTTACGCGCGCTCAAGGAGATCGAGTTCGATCGCGCGACGGGGAAGCTGTCCGACACTGATTACGAGCAGCTCAAAGCCAAGTACACGCAGGAAGCACTGGTGGCGATGCGAGGGGAGGGGGGACGGGGGACGAGGGACGGGGCCACGCAGCGCGCGCCAACCCGTCCCCCGTCCCCCGTCCCCCGTCCCTCTTGTCTGGAGCACGGTCCCCGCCCAGAGTCCGATGCGGTGTTCTGCTCCGAATGCGGTCGGCGGCTCGGAACCGCTCCCGGCTACTGCGTCCGCTGCGGCACGGTGCTCGATCGTGACGCGCTTTACTGCAATTCCTGCGGAGCCCGCGTCGCCGCCTGACTTGCATTTTCGGCTACCGTTTCCTATCAGTCTGCATCCCCGAACATTGGAGCCGTCCGTGAATCGCTGGCCCTCGCGCGTGATGCTCGTGTTGCTGCTTCTGGTCTTGGTGGTTTCCACCGCGGACGCACAGCGGCGGTCACGTCGGCGTGGCGGCGCGGCCGTCAACTCCGGGCCGACGTACGGCGCCCACCTGGGCTACAACTTCGACTTGGATGACATGCTGCTGGGTGCGCAGCTCTCGTGGCCGATCTCGCCGGACCTCGCCTTCTATCCCACCTTCGACTACTACTTCGTGAGCGGCGGCTCGCTGTGGGCGCTGAACTTCGACTTGAAGTGGCGGCCGCCCACGCGCAATCGCGTGTGGTATGTGGTGGGCGGATTGAACTGGTCGCACGCGAGCGCGAGCGGAAACAGCAGCAGCGATACCAATCTCAATCTCGCGACGGGTTTCGAAGGCTCGCGCGGCAAGACCCGGCCCTACGTCGAGGGCCGGTTCATACTCGGTGACGAGACTTCGTTTCAGCTCGTGGGGGGCGTGAGCTGGCGGTAGGCTAGAACTCGAAGCTCTCCATTTTTCGCAGTGCCATTCGCAAGGGGATGAACGTGGCCGCCGCGCACACGGCGGCGGCCACGACGAACAGGCCGATCATCGCCGGTGTGACCCCCAACGGCTGCCCCTCCCACGCCGACCGCACGTAGGTATAGACCGCTTGCGCCAGGATCATCAGCACGCCGGCGAGCAGCGCGATCGTCGCCATCATGAAGACGAGACCGCCGAACGAGGTGGGGATTTGTGCGGCGTTCTCCGTCTCGAACTGTGGATAGAGCGTCCCGAACGTCAGCGCCAGCGCCGAGATCGCGAGCGTCAATCCCGCCATGGTGGCAAGGCTCAGGATCATCATGAAGGCCGTGACCTCGAGCAGGGCGTTGGTCAGGCCGGTCAGGATCAGGCCCAGCACGAGCAGCGGGAGCGTGCCCACCCAGTACTTGGACCACAGCAGCGCGCGCAGGTCGAGCGGTGACGAACGGAGCAGCCACATCTGCCGTCCCTCGAGCGAGACCGCCGGGAAGATGAATCGCGCCGCGATCGATGCCAGCACGAATCCCGCCAGTCCCAGATTCAAGAACGACACCAGGTTCACGTAGAAGAAGCCGACCGGTTCGCCGCGATGCAGCGGCAACGCCTGAATGTTGAACAGATACACGACCACCAGGACGGCGAGCAGGATCAGCTGGCTCCATTGCGTGGTGTCGCGGAAGAACAGCTTGATGTCCTTCAGCACAAACTCGCGCTTGGCGACCGGCAGCCACCCGAGCAGCGATCCAACGGTCCAGCGCCACAGCCCGCCGCGAATGAACCGCTCGGCCCCCTCCTGCGCCTTGGTGAACCCCTGCGGATAGAGCGCGCGATGCAGCAGCGCGCCCAAGGTGACGAATGCGGCGGCGGTCGACCACAGCATGACGAGCGGGAAGGGATCGAGCTCGTTCCGCAGGTATCCCATGATTGCCTGCGATGCCCACTCGCTCGGCAGGAACGGCGATGTCGGCCCGCGCAGCAGGATGACGAAGTCGAGCAGGTTGCGGAATCCTTCGGGCCGCGCGAGCTGCTCGGGGCGAATGACGCGGAACAGCAGAATCACGCCGCCGGCGGCACCGAGCGCGATGATGGACAACAGATCCCGGGTGCGCCGCGCGGGGAAAATGTTCACCAGCACCAGCGTGACCGCACACCCCACCACCGCGGGCAGAATCAGCATCGGCACGATCGCGAGCAGCGCGTACACCGCGAACAGCACACCGCCTTGGTAGACCACACCGTACGCCGTGAGGATCGGCACCGCCATCAGCGCCACCATCCACGAGGAGTGCAGCAGCGTCTCGCCGAGTTTGGCGAGATAGAGTCGCAGCCAGTCGACCGGCGCGGAAACGAGCAGGTCGAGGTCCTTCGCCAGGAAGAAGCTCGACAGCGCCGTGATGACGTTCGAGAGCACCAGGATGGAGATGAAGGAGAGGAGGATGAGTCCCAGGATCTTCCCGGGAATCAGCGGACCCAGCTCTTCGACGCCCCGCAGCGTCCGGAGAATCCGGTACAGGACGCCGAACACCCCCGCCCAAAACGCGCCGCCGACCAGCGCCAGGATGATGAGCTTGCCGCTGCCCCCGCGCTCGCGCTCTTCGCGCAGCCGCTGCAACGCGGTGCGCCACTTGGGCTGGAGGACGTGCGCGAGCGACGGCTGCCTCATCGACCCAGCACCTCGGCCAGCTCCCGCACGTGCGCGCCGCCGGTGAGCCTCAGGAACAGCTCCTCGAGACTCGCGTCCCCGGCTTTGTGCTGACGGCGCACGTCGTTGACCGTCCCCGCCGCGATGATCTTGCCGTGCTGGATGATGGCGATCTGATCGCACATCGCCTCGGCGATCTCGAGCGTGTGCGTGCTCATCAGGACGGTGCCGCCTTTTTCGACGAACTGGCGGAAGATGTCCTTCAGGAGTCGCGCGGCTTTCGGATCGAGGCCCACCATGGGCTCGTCGACGACGATGCACTCCGGCCGGTGAATCAGCGCGCTCGAGATGATCAGTTTCTGACGCATCCCGTGGCTGTACGCCTCCACCAGCTCGTCCTTCCAGCTCGTCAGCTCGAACACCTCGAGCAGCTCGGCGATGCGCCGTTCGACGCTGTCGCCCTCCTGGCCGTAGAGTCCTGCCACGAACCGCAAAAACTCGGCACCGGTGAGCTTGTCGTAGACGAACGGCCGGTCGGGAATGAACCCGAGCCGCATTTTTGCCGAGAGCGGATTCACGTGGACGTCATCGCCGCCCAGCAGCACGCGTCCCTGGGTCGGCCGCAGAATGCCGGCGATCATCCGCAGCGTCGTCGTCTTGCCGGCGCCGTTGGGGCCGAGGCAACCGTAGAGCACGCCGCGCGGCACGTGCAGGGAGATGTCGTCCACGGCGACGAAGCTGCCGTAGAGTTTGGTCAGATTCTCCAGGCGGATCATAGCACCTCGAGCTTCAGCCGGCCGATGAGCGGAACGAGCTCGGCCTGGCGCGCCAGCCCGCCTGTCGCGATGCGCAGCCGCGCCGCGTCCGCGGGGAATTGATCGAACGTCGGGTCGACGGCGAGCCACCCGGCCAGGTAGATCTCGGCCCACGCGTGGTAGTAGAACCGGTCGTTCAGGTAGATCAGCCCGGACACCGTTCGGGCCGGCAAACCGGCGGCGCGGGCGAGCGCCACGAACAGCGTCGTGGCTTCGTTGCAATCGCCGCGGCGCACCGCCAGCACTTTCACCGCGCTCGGGACGCTCACGGCGCTCGCGGGGGAGCGGTGCAACGAGCGCGCTACCCAGTGCGTGAGCAATTCCGCGACGCGCGCCGGGCTGCGCTCACGGCCGATGATTTGACGCGTCTGCGCGGCGATGCGCGGGTCACGGCTCTGAATCAGCGGCTCGGGCGCGAGCCAGCGCGCCAGCGCGGTATCGCGCGAGGGGAGCCGGTAGGGTGCCGCGTGCGCCGCGAGTGCGCCCGGCTGCAGGATTTCGACGCTGTCGCGGCCATGCAGGCGGAGCACCATGCGCGTGCGTGCCGCCGGGGTCGCGGTCACGCCGGCCGCGAGCGCCGTGAGCGGCACGATGTCGCCGCGGCCCGGCGCCGCGCTGCTCCGCGCCACGCGGGCGGTATCGCGCTTCTTGAAGTTCTCGTAGACGATCTCGAAGGCGGCGCGCTCCATCGCAAAGCCGTCGCCACGCTGTGCAGGCTCGGTGGACGCGAACACGAGACGCCCCTGGGCATCGATCCAGCTACTCGTCGGGACGCCGCTCGCATCCTGCTCGATGCGGAAGGCCCGTACCGTGTCGAAGTGCTCAGGTACCCACGTCATCGTGGTCGAATCGAGGTCGGCGCTGTCGGAGACGACCAGGGTGGACTCGGCCGCGACGCGCACCGTGAGGTCGCGGCTGGTCACGAGGATCGGATCGAAGAGGCGCGCGGTGTACGAGCGTCCCGATTGCAGCTCGCCTCCAAACGCGAGCCGCAGCGGCAGGAGCGCGGGGAGCGTGATGGGCCCCTGGAGCGGGATCCGCGTCATCTGCGAGTCGCCTTCCGAGAGGATCGAGATGGCGAGCACCGAATCGCCCACGACGCGCCCGTGCGTCGTGAATTCCCCGATGTCCCCATCGAACGTGGCCTCGATGCTCTGCAGCCGCAGCGCGCGCGAGAGGATGGCGACGCTGCGCGCGCTCGTGCGATGCAGCTTCCCGAGCGCGGGCACCTCGAGCACGAACACGGTCTCGACACGCAACGCGCTCGGCAGCGTGTCGATGGTGGTGGAGGAATACCCGGTTTGCTGGCCGCCCACCTCGAGTCGATAGAACAATCCGCCTGGTGCGACCGCGAGCGCGGCGGCGGCGAGGCGCGCGCCGGTCGGGCGAAATACTTCCCGTTTCACGAGCCAGCCCAGCGACAGCACCCAGGCCGCGATGATCGCGATCACCCAGTGGCGGCGGCTCACGCGATCGCCCGCTGCAAGGCCGCTTCAAACACCTGCTGATCCTCCGGGCGCTCGACGACGAACGAGACATCGGCCGGGAATTGGGCGGTGCCGCGGTGCGCATGAAGCACCGTCGCCATGATCTCGGCCGCATCCTCGAGCGGGAGATTGCCGGCCCCCGTGCCCAGCGGCGGGGCGCTGAGGTGCGCAAACTGCCACTCCTGCGCCTGGTGCAGGGTCGAGAGCCAGGCGCGCGCGACGTTGCCGCGCGTCACAGGCTCCGTGTCGCTGCGGATCACGGCGTGGATCACGAACTCCGCCGGCAAATCGCCGCCCGCGGCCGTGACGACGGCGGCGCCCACCGCGAGCTCGCGATTCAGGCGAATGCGGTTGTGGAATTCTTCGCCGCCGACGATTTCCAGACGGCGCAACGCGGCAGCCGTGGGATCGAGGCGAGTGGTGGCGGGACGGACGAGGACGTCAGCGGCGAACGATGCGAGATCGTCCACGACTACTCGAATCACCTCCCGGTCATTTCCCGGGAGCGGCGGTACATGGCGGTCGCCTCATCGGGGCGATTCAGGCGATCGAGCACCTTGCCGATGCCATAGAGCGCCTTGGGATTGGCGGGCTGCAGCTCGACGGCCCGCTCATACGCCGCCAGCGCGCCGCTCAAGTCATCCATGTGATTCAGCGCTTCGCCGAGGTAGTACCAGGCCGCGGCGCGGCCCGGCTCGAGTTCGGCGGCCCGTTTCAGCTGGTCGATGCCCTGAGGCCACATCCCCCGCCGCGTGAGCACGATGCCGAGATTGAACAACGCCTCGCCGTTCGACGGCTCGGCGCGGAGCACCCGTTGCAGATCGCGCTGCGCCGCGGCGTAGCGAACAGTCGCCGCCAGCACGGCGGCGCGGTTCAGGAGCAGCGCGGGATTATCCGGCTCGCTCTCGAGTGCGCGGTCCAGCTCGGCCAGCGCGCCGTCGCGATCGCCCCGCGCGTCCAGAATCAGCGCGAGGTTGTTGCGCGCCTTCACGTGGTTCGGATCGCGCGCGAGCAGATCGCGATACGACGCCGCGGCGCGCTCCCGGTCGCCGCGCTCGCTCGCCTCGCGGGCGGCGAGGTACAGCGGATCCTCAGACGCCGGCGCCGCAGGCTCCGGCGGGGCGGTCACGGCGGGCGGCAGAGTCTCCGGTGCTTTCGGTCCTTCGTCCTCGTCCAGCTTGGACGTAGGTCCGGGATTCGCGGCCGCTGGCGCGACGCGGATTGGCGGCGGCAGCTCAGCGCGTGCCACGTCGTCAGGCGTGGCGATCGCGCCGGTCTGAGTGAGAGACTCGGCCTCTTCGATCAGGTCCGCCGCGACGCGCGCCCGCTCCTGGGACGTCTGCCAGCGCCGCTCGCGCTTGGGACCCTGCTCCCTCGGGTCGTTCATCATGGGGCAGCTAACGTAGGAAACCGGCCTTGGTTAAGCAAGAGAAAACGACGGGAGAGTTGACCGAAGCCCCGGAACCCGAGTAGCCTCCGGTTCTATGCCTGGCGACGCGCTCGTCGTTCGTGGGGCCCGCGAACACAATCTCAAGAACATCGATGTCGAGCTGCCCCGGAATGCCCTGGTCGTGATCACCGGGCTGTCCGGATCGGGGAAGTCGTCGCTTGCCTTCGACACCATCTACGCCGAAGGCCAGCGCCGCTACGTCGAGTCGCTGTCGGCGTACGCCCGCCAGTTCCTCGGGCTCATGGACAAGCCCGACGTGGATGCGATCGAAGGGCTCTCGCCCGCGATTTCGATCGAGCAGAAGACGGCCGGCGCCAACCCGCGCTCGACCGTCGGCACGATCACGGAGATCTACGACTACCTCCGTCTGCTCTGGGCCCGCACCGGGACGCCGCATTGCCCCAATGATGGGACACCGGTGGAACGGCAGTCCGCGTCGCAGATCACCGATCTCGTGCTCGCGTGGCCGGACGGCACCAAGATCGAGGTGCTCGCGCCGCTGGTGCGCGGGCGCAAAGGCGAGTTCCGCGACGTGTTCGACGCGATGCAGAAGCAGGGATTCGTGCGGGTGCGCGTGAACGGCGAGACGTACGACCTGTCCAACGTGCCCAAGCTCAACCGGCGCCAGAATCACGATATCGCGGTCGTGGTCGATCGACTCGTGGTCCGCGCCGCCGATCGCCGCCGGCTCGCCGATTCGATCGAGACGGCGCTCAAGGCGGCCGACGGCGTGGTCGAGGTCGTGCGCCAGCCGGGGGGGGGCTCGCCGCGGTCACGGCTGTTCTCGGAGCGCTACGCGTGCCCCAAGTGCGGGCTGTCCATGCCGGAGCTCGAGCCGCGGCAGTTCTCCTTCAACTCACCCTATGGCGCCTGTCCCGACTGCTCCGGGCTCGGCACCCGGCGCGAGGTGAATGCCGACCTCGTGCTCGGCGACCACAGTCTGTCGATTCTCGAAGGCGTCGTGCTGCCCTGGGGCGAGCCGAGCGGGTATTTGAAGAAAGTCGTGCTCCCGGCGCTCGCGAAGACGTACAAGTTCGATCTCGACGCGCCGTGGAAGAATCTCTCGCCGGCCGTGCAGAAGCTCCTCCTCAAGGGCGCGCCGGGAAAAACGATCACCTATCAGTACGACAGCGAGCGCTGGCACGGCTCCTACGAATCGGGCTGGAAGGGCGTCCTCGATCATGTCGAGAAGCGCTACCGGGAGACGGCGTCGGACGCCGTACGTGAGCAGCTCGAGCAGTACATGGTCGAGCAGCCCTGTCCCACGTGCGGCGGGCGGCGGCTCAAGCCGGAAAGCCTCTCGGTCCTGGTAACGGGGAAGAGCATCGGCGAGGTCGTGGCCCTGCCGGTGCGCGTGGCGCTCGAGTTTTTCTCGAATGTGCGCGGGCTCAATCCGGAGGTGGCCGGGCCGATTCTCAAAGAGGTCACCGACCGGTTGCGGTTTCTCGTCGACGTCGGCCTCGATTATCTCACGCTCGATCGCTCGGCCGCGACGTTGTCGGGAGGCGAGGCGCAGCGCATCCGGCTGGCGACGCAGATCGGCAGTCGTCTCGTCGGCGTGCTGTACATCCTCGACGAGCCGTCGATCGGCCTGCACCAGCGCGATAACGCGCGCTTGCTCGCGACGCTCAAGGAGCTGCGTGACCTCGGCAATACGGTGCTCGTGGTAGAGCACGACGAGGAAACGATTCGCAGCGCCGATTACGTCGTGGACCTGGGACCGCGCGCGGGCCGGCACGGCGGCGAAGTCGTGGCCGCGGGCGCGCTCGAGCAGGTGCTCCAGCACCGCGATTCGCTCACCGCGCGCTACCTGCGCGGCGAACTGCGGATCCCGGTGCCGCCGCAGCGGCGCATGGTGAGTGCGGACCGCGTCCTGCGCGTGCGGGGCGCTCGACACCACAATCTGAAGGACCTGACGGTCGAGATCCCGCTCGGGACGTTTGTCGCGGTGACGGGCGTGTCGGGCTCCGGAAAATCGACGCTGGTCACCGATATCCTGTATCAGGCGCTGGCCCGCTATTTCTATCGGGCGAAAGTCGTGCCCGGGGCGCACGAGCGGATCGAAGGGCTCGATCACATCGACAAGGTCATCGACATCGACCAGAGCCCGATCGGCCGGACGCCGCGGTCCAACCCCGCGACGTACACTGGTTTGTTCACCCCGATCCGCGAGCTGTTCACCTATCTGCCGGAGTCCAAACTGCGCGGGTACGGGCCGGGCCGGTTCTCGTTCAACGTGAAGGGCGGGCGCTGCGAAGCGTGTCAGGGCGACGGGCTCGTGAAAGTCGAAATGCACTTTCTGCCCGACGTCTACGTTCCGTGCGACGTCTGTAAGGGCCGGCGCTACAACCGCGAGACCCTGGAGGTCCGATATAAAGGAAAGTCGATCGCCGACGTGCTCGACCTGACGGTCGCCGACGCGCTCGACTTCTTCGAGCATCAGCCGCGTATCAAGACGAAACTCGAGTTACTCAACGACGTAGGACTGGGATACATCCATCTCGGACAGTCGGCGACGACCCTCTCGGGCGGCGAAGCCCAGCGCGTGAAGCTTGCCACGGAGCTCGCCAAACGGGACACGGGCCGAACACTGTATATCCTCGACGAGCCGACGACGGGGCTGCATTTCGAGGACGTGCGATTGCTCCTGGAGGTGCTGCACCGGCTGGTGGACAAGGGCAATACGGTCGTCGTCATCGAGCACAACCTCGACGTCGTGAAAACGGCGGACTGGGTGATCGACCTCGGCCCCGAAGGTGGAGAGTTGGGTGGCCGCGTCGTCGCGGAGGGGCCGCCGGAGCGCGTGGCCCAGTCCAAAGCATCGCACACGGGGCAGTATCTCCGGAAGGTGTTGCAGGCCGGGGACTAGGGACTAGGTTGAACAGAGCCAAGAAGAAGAGGGGCGCGATGTTTAACGGTCCGGAACTTCCCATGAGCATTCTGTGCGCGTTGCCCAAGGGCAGAAGTGACCGGTGAACGACGACATCATCGGTCTTGTCGCGGTCGTCCTGCTCTTCGGCGGCGGCACGCTGTTCCTCCTGGCGATATCGCCGATCGGCAAGGCGTTGGCGGCGCGTATCACCGGCAAAAAGATCACGGTCGAGGACGACGAAACGGTCGCCGTCTTGAAAGACCTCCGGAGCGAGCTCGACGAGATGCGTCATCTGCCCGAGCAGCTGAGCGAGCTGGGCGAGCGCGTCGACTTTCTGGAGCGCATGGTCGCCAAGCAGCGCGAAGCCGAACGGCTCCCCCCCCCGCCGGTGAGGTGAGCGGATGGATGGCGCAGAAGTCATCGCGGTCCTGGGCGTGATAGCCGGCGTGCTGATCGTCACCTTGCCGCTCGTGCGGGCGTTGGCAGATCGCATCCGCCCGCACGCGCTCGATGCCGGCCTCAAGGAGGAGCTGCTCGCGCTGCGCGAGGATATCCTCGCGGAGATGCAGCAGACGCGGCGCGAGATCGCGGACCTGGGTGAGCGCGTCGACTTCCAGGAGCGCTTGCTCGCCAAGCGAATCGAGCGATGAGCGGGCCCGAAGCCCTCGCGGCCGTCGTGTTCTTCGGCGGTGTGTTCACGGTGCTGCGGCCGGTGGCTGCCGCGGTCGCCAAGCGGATCTCCGGCGAGCATCGTCAAGCCGGGATCGATCCCGCGGAGCGGGACGAGATCCTGACCGAGCTCCAGCAGGTACGGCAGGAGCTCACGGAGCTTGCGGAGCGAGTGGATTTCACCGAGCGGCTACTGGCCCGGCAGCAGCAGGATGCGCTGCCCAAGCCGGGACGCTGAGGAGGCGGCGTGGAAGGCGTCCTGGCGCTCATGATCCCTATCGTTGCGGTTGGCGGGTTTTTCGCCTGGGCGATCTCGATGTCGCCTGTTGGCAAGGCATTCGCCGACCGGCTCCGGCACGGTCCAGTGCCGCGGCCGGGCACGGGCGGAAGCACCGAGGAGATGACGGAGTTGGTCGATAGCGTGGATGCGCTGCGCCGGGAGGTGGCGGAACTGGCGGAGCGAGTAGATTTTACCGAGCGGCTACTCGGTCAGCAGCAAGGGAGTGCGCAGTTGGGCCGGCCCCGGACGTGATGTTGCCTGGTGAAACGGGCGAACAGCCCACGGCGTAGGAGAGCACGTGCTGCTTTTGCAATCGCCGACCGACCTGCCGCCGCCCATTCCGTTCGACCCGAATCAGCTGACTCCGCTGATCGGGATGATCGGCGGAATGGTGATCGCCGGCATCGTCCTGTGGGCGTTCTTCAAGTCGGACATCGCCTCGGCGTTGGCGGAGCGGATTCGCGGCCGCAAGAAGTCGAGTGAGGCGATCGAGGGAGTCGACGCGGGACATGTCGCGGAGCTGGAGCAGCGCGTCATCGACATGCAGGGGCAGATAACCGAGATGGCCGAGCGGCTGGATTTCGCGGAGCGGCTGCTCGCGCAAAAGCGCGAGCGCTCATTGCCAGGAGCATAGATGGGGATCATCGATCGTCTGTCCACGCTGATCCGGTCGAACATCAACGACCTGATCGCGCGCGCCGAGAACCCGGGAAAGGTTCTCGAACAACTCATCATCGACATGCGGAGCCAGCTGGCGAAAGCGAAGCAGCAGGTGGCCTCCGCGATCGCCGATGAGAAGCGTCTCTCGGCCCAGGCCGAGCAGGAGAAAAAGCTCTCCGAGGACTGGGAGAAGCGGGCCGTGCTGGCGGTGCAGGAAGGCCGCGACGATCTCGCCAAGCAGGCGCTGCTGCGCTACAACGAGCACGTGCAGAACGCGGTGCAGCTCCAGGAGACGTGGGTCAAGCACCGCGAAGAGACCGACAAGCTCAAGAATTCACTGCGCGCGCTCAACGACAAGATCGAAGAGGCCAAGCGCAAGAAGAACATCCTGATCGCGCGGCAGAAGCGCGCCGAGGCCCACAAGCGCATTCAGGAGACGATGGGGCAGATCTCCGACAAGAGCGCGTTCGAGACGTTCGAGCGCATGGCCGAGCAGATCGAGCACGAGGAGCGCAAGCTCATCGCGGCGGCCGAGGTCAGCGAAGAGCTCTCGGGCGATTCGCTCATCAAGCAGTTCCAGGGCCTCGAGGTGAAGGCCGACGCCGACCAGCAGCTGGTCGCGCTGAAGCAGAAGATGGGGCTGCTGCCCGGCGGCAAGCAGGAACAGACGCGCGCGCTCGGCAAAGGCGCTCAGGAAGCCGAGCTGCTCGAGGATGACGACGCGGAGCAGAAGAGCTGACCAGTCCCCAGCCGAATGCGTCCGGCCGGTTGTCGAGCGCCACGTTTGTGGCGCTCTTTGTTGCGGCCCTGTTCGTCTGGTTCATCGTTCGGGTCGTCGAAGTCCTGCTGCTCGTCTTCCTCGCGATTCTGCTCGGCGTCTATCTCTCGGCCATCACCGATTGGCTGGAGCGGCGCTTCGGATTGCGGCGCTGGCTCGGCCTCACGATCGCGGTAGTCGTCACGCTCGCCGGCGTGGTCGGCATCGGGGTGCTCCTGGTTCCCCCGGTCGTCGATCAGACCCAGGCGCTGGTCGGTGGCTTACCGCAGACCCTCACCAACATTCAGGACGTGCTGGCGCGCTGGGCCCGGCAGTATCCCGCGCTCGCGCGCACGGAGCTGGCCAATCCTTCTTCCGGTCTCGTCGCGGGTTTGATCGCTGATGCGATGGGCTTCGTCCGGGGGTCCTTCATTGGGTATGTGCGCGGCGGCGGCAAGGTCTTCATCGAAGCCGCCAGCGTGCTGGTCATGGCGCTGTATCTCGCGCGCCAGCCCCGGCTCTATGCCGATGGGTTGATCTCGTTGATTGCGCCGCGCTATCGCTCCATCGCCGCGCGTATCTCCCAGGATGCGGGCATGACCTTGCGCGCGTGGGTGGTCGGCCAGCTGCTCGCGATGGCGGTGCTGGCACTGCTCACCGCCGTCGGGCTCTGGATTCTGGGCGTCCCCTACTGGCTCGCGTTCGGTATTTTCACCGGCCTCGTAGCCATCGTTCCGTTCTTCGGCACGCTGGTGTCGACGCTGCTGCCGGCCCTCTTCGTCATCGCGTCGGGTGACTGGGTCCAAGTGCTGCTCGTGGTCATCCTGGGGGTCGTCGTGCACGTGTTCGAAGCGAATGTGGTGGTGCCACGCATCATGCAGCATAAGGTCGATCTCCCGCCCGTGCTCACGATCTCGAGCGTGCTCATCATGGGAACACTGCTGGGTCCGATCGGACTGATCGTCGCCGTGCCGTTCCTGTGCGTGGTGATGGTGCTGGTCCGGCACATTCTGCATCGCGAGGTTTACGGGGAAGTGACGACCGAGCGGGCCGTGCTGCGCCCCACCGGTGAAGCCTGGACCGGTCCGGAACGCCGAAGGGTCCCCACGCCCGTTTCATGACGGTGCCTCAACATCGCTTTCTGATCATCGCCGACGGCGAATTCGGTCCGCTCAGCTCCAAGACCGCCAACTCCTGCATTCGCTATTTCCCCGAGCGCATCGTCGCGGTGCTCGACCGCACGCAGGCCGGGAAAACCGTTCAGGATGTGCTCGGATTCGGCGGAAAAATTCCGGTCGTGGGCGATTTCGAGCGGGGCATCGCGCAGGGCAAGGGAGGGGGCGCGACGGCCGTGATGATTGGGATCGCGCCCCCCGGCGGAAAACTGCCCGATGAATGGAAGGGCTGGCTGCGTTCGGCGATCGAAAGAAAGCTCGAGATTTGGAGCGGGCTGCACACGTTTATCAGTGACGATCCGGAGCTAGGCCCGCTCGCCAAGGCCCGCGGCGTGCGCATTCTCGATGCGCGCCGGCCGCCGCCGAATCTGCCGATTGCCGATGGCCGCGCGGCTGAGGTCGATGCCCTGGTGGTGCTGGCGGTCGGGTCCGACTGCAACGTGGGCAAGATGACGGCGCAGCTGCAGCTGCGCGACGAGCTCGTGAAGCGCGGGCACCGGACCAGCTTCGTCGCGACGGGCCAGACGGGGATTTTCATCGAGGGCTGGGGGATCGCGGTCGATGCGGTCGTCGCCGATTTCATTGCGGGTGCCGCCGAGCAGCTCGTGCTCCAGGGCGCGAAGGACAACGACATCGTGCTCGTGGAGGGGCAGGGCAGTCTCATTCATCCGGGATACTCGGGCGTCACGCTCGGCCTGCTGCACGGCTCCTGCCCCGATGCGCTGATTCTCTGTCACCAGGTGACGCGCGATTTCATCGGCGACTATCACGGGCGCGAGCCGTGGGTGAAGATTCCGTCGTATGTGGAGATGATCGACATCTACGAGAGTGCCGCGCAACCGGTGCATCCGACAAAAGTGATCGGGATTTGTCTCAATACCTACGACATGGATGAAGCGGCGGCGCGCGAAGCGTGTGTGCGCGCGGCGGAGGAAACCGGATTGCCGGCGACCGATCCGGTGCGGTTCGATTCGGACGCCCTCGTGGAGGCAATCATCGGAGCGCGCGCGACGATTTGATTGGTTCGGCGGCAAATCGGTACCGCGCGCCGCCCCACGTCGCCCTATCCTGTCGCAATGCGATTCCTTCATTGCGTCCTCGCCGAATTCGCGTTCGTCACGCCGCGGTTCACGCGCACACGCCTCGGCCTCTTACTCCTCGCGCTCGGTGCGACCCTCCTCTGGCTCGGCTCACGCGGTGTCGATCCAGTCACCGTGACCCTGCTTGCCGGGTCGCTGGGCGCCATCGTGGCCGCCGGCGGCGTGGCAGGAAACGAGAGTGAGCGGGGCGCGCTGAGCACCGCGCTCGGCCATCCGACGACCCCGCTCGCGATCGCCACCGGTCGCTGGATTGCCCTCGTCAGCCCGGGGATACTGCTCGCCATGGTCTCCGCCGCGGCGTTGGGATGGCAGCCAGGTGTCGCGATCGCCGGCAGCCTCGCGGCGGCGACGGTCGGGAGCTGTGCGCTCGCCGTGGTGATCCCGCTGGGCAATCCCGCCGCGATGGGGCTCTTCCTCTTTATGGCGCTGGCCGGGGCCGTGGCGCCCGAGCGGATCGTCGCGCTCGCCGAACCCGGCTTCGTGCGTCTGGCGGCCGCAAGCGTGCTCGAGCTCGGCCCCGCGCTGTGGCACTATCGAAGCATCCGGGGTGGGGACTGGGGCGCCCTCATTCACGCGCTCGCCTGGACAGGCCTCGGAATCCTGCTTGCGAGCGCGTTCATCGGCCGGCAGCGCACTCAACCGATGACCCACCACCGATGACTGATTTCGCCCTCACCCTCTCCGACGTCGCCGTGCGTGGACTCCGCGGTGTGTCGTTGGCGCTATTGCCGGGCGAAATCGCCGGCGTGGTCGGACCGGCGGGCGCGGGGAAAACGACGTTGCTGCAAGTGGCCGCGGGATGCCTCCGGCCGGCCCGGGGAGAAGCATGGGTCTGGGGCCGGCGCATCACCGACGCCGTGGCGCGTCGATTCATTGGGTATGCGCCGGACCATCCTGTCTTTCCGCTCGCGGCGCGCGTGCGGGAAGCGCTGGTCTATTATGCCCGATTGCATGCTGCCGCCGACCCCCCCCCCGAGCGCGCGCCGCTCAGGCTCGTGCGGGAGGCGCTGGAACTGACCGGCCTGGGCGCCGCTGCCGAGCTGCCCGTGCGCGAGCTGGGACACGCGGATGTCCAGCGCCTCGCGTTGGCACAAGCGATCCTGGGCCGCCGGCGCGTGCTCGTGCTCGATGAGTTCTTGACGAACCTCGACGCAATCGCGCGCCGCGACCTGCGCGGCCGCATGGCACGACTCGCCGCCGAGGGGGTCGCCATCCTGATCACGGCGCGCGACCCCGCGGCGCTCGAACGGCTGGCCGCGCGCGCGCTGGTGTTGCGCGAGGGTCGGGTCGTCCGCGCCGGGCCGCTCCCGGCCCTGCTCGGCGAGCGCGTGCTCGAAGTCATCCTCGACGGCCCACCGCCCGAGCCGCCGCCCGGGTTTCGGATCACGGATGCCGGGATCGAGGCGCCGCTGGCGGGCCGGACCGTGGAATCGGCGCTGGCGCTGTGCCGGGCCCATCGCCTGGCGGTCCGGGCCTCGCGGGTGCGTGTGAAATCGTTGGAAGAGATCGTGCTGGAAACCCACGACACCCGTTAGTACGTTTCGCCGTCAATGACGGCGCTTCCTCAGGTTTCGCTGTTCAATACGCTGACCCGCCGGATCGAGCCGCTCCAGCCGCTCGCGCCGCCGCGCGTCACGCTCTACACCTGCGGTCCGACGGTGTGGAACTTCGCGCACATCGGCAACTTCCGGACATTTCTGTTCGAGGATCTGCTGCGGCGCTGGCTCGAGCACGCCGGGTACGACGTCTTTCACATCATGAACCTGACCGACGTCGACGATCGCACGATCAAGGCCGCGCGCCAGGCGGGGAAAACACTGGTCGAGCACACGGCGCCGTTCACCAAGGCGTTCTTCGAAGACCGCGATTACCTGCGCATCAAGCCGGCGCATGTGTACACACCGGCGACCGCGTACATGCCCCAGATGATCGACCTGGTGTCGCGGCTGCTGGAGCGCGGCGTCGCATATAAAGGAGAGGACGGCTCGGTCTACTTCGCGATTCAAAAGTTTCCCACGTACGGCCGCCTGTCACAGCTCGACAAGCGCGAGATCAAGGTGGGGGCGCGCGTGGCCAGCGACGAATACGCCAAAGGTGATCCCAGCGACTTCGCGCTGTGGAAAAAAGCGGATGCCGAGGACGAGGCAGTTGGCGCGGCGTGGGACGCGCCGTTCGGGCGGGGACGTCCGGGGTGGCATCTCGAGTGCTCCGCGATGTCGCTCGCGGAAATCGCCAAGTGCTGCGGCGTGCAGACGCTCGACATTCACGCGGGCGGCATCGATCTGATTTTCCCGCATCACGAAAATGAAATCGCGCAATCCGAAGGCGCGACGGGAAAGCAGTTCTGCCGCCACTGGGTGCACGGCGAATTCCTGAACGTGCGCGGCACCAAGATGTCGAAGCGCCATGGAAATTTTCTCACCGCGCGCGACTTACGAGAGCAGGGAATCGACGCGGCGGCCGTGCGACTCCTGTTTTTCCAAACGCACTACCGGCAGGCGGTCGACTTCACCGATGAAGCGCTCGACGCGGCGAAAGAGGGTGTGCGGAGGCTCGGAGAGTTTCACCAACGACTGCAAGGAGCTGGGAACCGGGATTCAGGAGCCGGGGAGTTGTCGAAGATTGCCGACAGCTTCGAGCAGGATGCGGCCGCGGCGTTGAACGACGATCTCAACGCGCCGCGCGCGGTTGCCGCGTTGTTCGAATTCGTCCGCGCCGCGAATCGAGAGCTCGACAAACCGGCTCCGGGCGGCGGGGCGGGCGCGGCGCTTGCCGCGTTCGAGCGGGTCGCCGGGGTGCTCGACGTGCTGCCGACGTCCAAGCGCGTCGATCCGGGGTTGGCGCGTTGGGTGGAGGAGCGGATCGCGGCTCGGGCCCAGGCCCGTAAGTCCAAGGATTTCAAGGCCGCCGACGCGATCCGGGCCGAGCTCGCGGGGCGCGGCGTCGAAATCGAGGACACCCCGCTCGGCACCAAATGGAAAACCCGCTGACGAGGCCTAAGTCGTTCGAAGTCCGTCCCTTGCCATAGTCACGCAGCTCGTTTTAATTACGAGTCTGTCAGTTTTGAGACTCGGCCAGCTGACGTAGCTCAACTGGTAGAGCAGCTGATTTGTAATCAGCAGGTTAAGGGTTCGAGTCCCTTCGTCAGCTCAAACCCGAACTCTGGGAACAACAAACCCCGCGCGCCAGCAAACGCGGGGTCTGTTGTCAGCGGACGTGTCAAGGGTGGGCGGGCGGAAGGCGAATTGGGCGCGGTGGGGTGCCCGAGTGGCCAAAGGGAGCAGACTGTAAATCTGCCGCGCTTAGCGCTACGAAGGTTCGAATCCTTCCCCCACCACTGTGGCGCCGCGGGCGTAGCTCAGTTGGTAGAGCATCAGCCTTCCAAGCTGAGGGTCACGGGTTCGAGCCCCGTCGCCCGCTCTGCAGAACGCTCGCGTAGCTCAGTCGGTAGAGCGCGTCCTTGGTAAGGACGAGGTCACCGGTTCAATCCCGGTCGCGAGCTCTGGGAACGACGAATTGTTATTGAAGCGAACACTCATCAAGGAATCAGCGAGCAATGGCCAAGGCAAAATTCGAACGCACTAAGCCGCACGTGAACGTGGGTACGATCGGACACGTGGACCACGGCAAGACGACGTTGACCGCGGCGCTGACGAAGGTTTCGGCCGACAAGGGCCTCGGGACCTACGTGAGCTACGACCAGGTCGCGAAGGCCTCCGAGTCGCAGGGCCGGCGCGACGCGACCAAGATTCTCACGATCGCGACGAGCCACGTCGAGTATTCGACCACCGAGCGCCATTACGCGCACGTCGACTGCCCGGGCCACGCCGACTACGTGAAGAACATGATCACCGGCGCGGCGCAGATGGACGGCGCCATCCTCGTGGTGTCGGCCGTCGACGGTCCGATGCCGCAGACGCGCGAGCACATCCTGCTGGCACGGCAGGTGAACGTCCCGGCGATCGTCGTCTTCCTCAATAAGTGCGATCTGGTGGATGATGCGGAGCTGCTCGACCTCGTCGAGCTCGAAGTCCGTGAGCTGCTCAGCAAGTACCAGTTCCCCGGCGACGACATCCCCGTGATTCGTGGGTCGGCGCTGAAGGCGATCGAAGGCGACAAGCAGTGGGTCGCCAAAATCGAGGAGCTGCTCACGGCGCTCGACAAGTCGATTCCCGTGCCGAAGCGCGAAGTGGACAAGCCGTTCCAGATGCCGGTCGAGGACGTCTTCTCGATCACGGGCCGCGGCACCGTCGCGACCGGGCGCATCGACAAGGGTAAGGTGAAGGTCGGCGACGAAGTCGAGATGGTCGGGTTTGGGACCGACAAGAAGACCATCGTCACCGGCGTCGAGATGTTCCGCAAGCTGCTGGACGACGGTCAAGCGGGCGACAACGTCGGCCTGCTGTTGCGCGGCGTTGAAAAGGATCAGATCGAGCGCGGCATGGTGCTGGCGAAGCCGGGCTCGATCAAGCCGCACACCGCCTTCGAGTCGGAGGTCTACGTCCTGACGAAGGAAGAGGGTGGCCGGCACACGCCGTTCTTCAAGGGCTACCGGCCGCAGTTCTACTTCCGCACGACGGACGTGACGGGCAACGTCGAGCTTCCCGCGGGCGTCGAAATGGTGATGCCGGGTGACAACACCAAAATGACGATCGAGCTGATCACGCCGATCGCGATGGAGGAGCAGCTGCGGTTTGCGATCCGCGAGGGCGGCAGGACGGTGGGCGCGGGAGTCGTGACGAAAATTGTGAAATAGCGATCAGCCGTCTGCCGTCAGCCATCTGCTGACGGCTGATGGCAGACAGCTGAGGGCTCATAGATGCCACGCGAGAACATCATCATGGAATGCACGGTGTGCAAAAGCCGGAACTACTTCACGACGAAGAACCGGCGCAAGCACCCGGAACGGGCGGAGTGGAAGAAGTTCTGCCCGCGGTGCACCAAGCAGCAGGCGCACAAGGAATCGAAGTAATGGCGACTGGAGTAATGACCGGTGGTGGGCCGGAGATCCGGCCCACCGGCCGGATCGCCCGATTCATTCAGTTTCTGCGTGACGTGCGCAATGAGCTGCGCAAAGTCACGTGGCCGACGCTCGACGAGCTGAAGAAAGCCACCACCGTGATCATCATCTTCGTCGCGGTGCTGGGCGTCATGATCGGACTCATGGATTCGTTCTTCCAGTGGGTCTTCGTGAAGCTGGTGGCGAGGCTGTTCTGATGCCGGACCTGCGCTGGTACGCGATTCAGACCACCGCCGGGCACGAGAACAAGGTGCGGAATCTGATCGCGCGCCGCATTGCCGAAGACGCGCGGCCCGAGGCGGACAAGCCGATCCGCCAGGCCCTGGTCCCCACGCAGGAAGTGGTGGAGATCAAGAACGGCAAGAAGGTGAACGTCGAACGCAAGATCTACCCGGGCTACGTGCTCGTGGAGATGGACCTGAACCAGGAGACCATCCACACGATCAACGGCATCCAGGGTGTGATCAAGTTCGTCGGCACCGGCCGGCTCCCGATGCCGCTGCGCCCGGACGAAGTGAACCGGCTGCTCGGCGTCGAAGAAGCGGTCAAGGAAGAAGAGCCCACCGAGGCGATTCCGTTCCTCGTGGGCCAGGTGGTGGAGATCACGGAAGGGCCGTTCTCGGATTTCAGCGGGACGGTGCAGGAAGTGCTGCCGGACAAGGGCAAGGTGCGCGTGTCGGTGGCGCTGTTTGGTCGGCCCACTTCGGTGGAGCTCGATTATTTGCAGCTGAAGGCGCACTAGCCTTCCCCCGACCACAGGGCATGTGGGAGTCCGCCGTACGCGGACACTAATAGAGGAATACGATGGCCAAAGCAATCACCGCAATCGTCAAGCTGCAGGTCCCGGCTGGACAGGCAACGCCTGCCCCGCCCGTGGGCACCGCGCTCGGCCCGCACGGCGTCAACATCATGGAATTCGTGAAGCAGTTCAACGCGAAGACCGGGAGCCAGGCGGGCATGGTGACGCCGGTGGTGGTGACGATCTACAAGGATCGCACCTTCACGTTCATCACCAAAACGCCGCCCGCCGCCGTGCTCCTGAAGAAGGAAGCCGGGATCGAGAAGGGGTCGGCGACCTCCAACCGCGAAAAGGTGGGGAAGGTCACGCGCGCCCAGCTCAAGAAGATCGCCGAGATCAAGATGCAGGACCTGAACGCGACCGACCTGGAAGGCGCGATCAACATGATCGCCGGGACGGCGCGCTCGATGGGTCTCACGGTGGAGGGCTGATGCGCACGCACGGGAAGAAGTACCGCGCGGCCGTGGCCACCATCGAACCGAAGAAGCTCCATGCGCCGCCGGCGGCCGTGGAGCAGGTCAAGACCTCGGCCTACGCGACGTTCGACGAATCGGTCGACGTGGCAGTGCGCCTGGGCGTCGATCCGAAGCATGCGGATCAAATCGTGCGCGGCACGGTGTCGCTGCCGCACGGAACCGGGAAGAAGATCCGCGTGTTGGTGCTCGCGCAGGGTGAGAAGGTCAAGGAAGCCGAAGCGGCAGGCGCCGACTTCGTCGGCCTCGACTACATCGCGAAGATCAAGGAAGGGTGGCTCGACACCGACGTCATCGTGGCGACGCCGGACGTGATGGGGCAGCTCGGCGCCCTGGGCAAAGTGCTCGGTCCCCGCGGCTTGATGCCCAACCCCAAGGCCGGGACGGTGACGATGGACGTCACCAAAGCGGTCAAAGAGCTGAAGGCGGGCAAAATCGAGTTCCGCGTGGACAAGAGCGGCATCGTGCACGCGGCCCTCGGGAAGAAATCGTTCACGGCGCAGCAGCTGGCCGACAACCTTCAGGCGTTCATGGACGCGATCGTGAAGGCGAAGCCGTCGGCCGCCAAAGGTCACTACATCCGTTCGGTGACCGTCTCGAGCACGATGGGGCCGGGCGTGCGGGTCGATCCGGCGGGGTACCATCAATGAACCGGACCAAAGCGCAGAAAGAGGCGATGGTCACGACGCTGGCGGCGCAGGTCGCCAAGTCGCCGACGATCTACGTCACCGATTTCACGGGCCTCAACGTGGCCCACATCACGGATCTGCGCCGGCGGCTGCGCGCCGTCGGTGTCGAGTACGTGGTGGTGAAGAACACGCTGGCGCGCCGCGCGCTGAGCGAGCAGCAGCTGAAGCAGGGCGGCCTCGAATCCTTTCTCGCCGGGCCGACGGCGCTGGTGCTGGCGGGCACGGATCCGGTGAGCGCCGCGAAGGTGCTGTCGGACTTCGCCAGGGAATTCGAGAAGCCGGCGATCAAGGTCGGATTGGTCGACGGCAAGCCGGTCACGCAGGCGCAGGTGAAGTCGCTCGCCGCGCTGCCGTCGAAGCAGCAGCTGCTGGCGCAGCTGGGTGGCGCCCTGCAGGCGCCCATGGCCGGGTTCCTCGGCGTCCTGAACGGATTGTTCTATTCGCTGGTCGGCGCCCTCGAGGCTCTTAAAGAAAAACGCTCTTCACAAAGCTAGGGAGAACACAATGGCAACGCAGACACTGAGCAAGGACGACATCCTCGAGGCCATCGGCAACATGTCGGTGTTCGAGCTGGCGGAGCTGATCGAGGCGTTCAAGTCGAAGTTCGGCGTCACGATCGCGGCGCCGCCGGCGGCACCGGCAGGCGCCGCGCCGGGCGGCGCGGCGGCAGCGCCGGCGGTCGAGGAGAAGACGGAATTCACGGTCGTGCTGAAGGCGGGTGGCGAGAAGAAGATTCAGGTCATCAAGGAAATTCGCGCGATCACGAGCCTCGGTCTGAAAGAGGCGAAGGATCTGGTCGAAGGCGCGCCCGGAACGGTAAAGGAAGGCGTGAGCAAGCAGGAAGCCGAAGAAATCAAAAAGAAGCTCGAAGCGCAGGGCGCCATCGTCGAACTGAAGTAGTCTCGCGGAACCCCGGACCACAACCGGTCCGTGGTCAACCCGAGTCTCGCTTCGGTTCTACGACATGCGCGGATTTACTACAACCTGCTTTTTCGAAGCCCCAACGCTTACCCCCGTACCGACGTACGGAACGGGGGAAGCTGGGCCTTTTGCGTTGTCTGAGGATGGGACATGACCACTAAGACGTCACCAGTGCTGTCGTTCGCCAAGCTGGAGACGGGGATGCCGATGCCCCATCTCCTCGACATTCAGACCAAAGCCTTCCAGTCGCTGCTGCAGCCCGACGGCAAGGGCGGCGTGCGGTCCGACGTCGGGCTGGAGCGGGTCTTCAAGGACCTGTTCCCGATCCAGGACGTCAACGGCAACTACTCGCTCGAGTTCGTGAAGTACGCGCTCGGGGAGCCGAAGTACACCGTCGAAGAGTGCATCGAGCGCGACATGACGTATTCGGTGCCGCTCAAGGCGACGCTCCAGCTCGTCGTGATGGAAGAGGTCGGCGAGGTCACCAAGACCAAGCGGCCCAAGAATATCATCGAGAAGGAAGTCTATCTCGGGGAGCTGCCGATTCTCACGCCGCTCGGCACGTTCGTGATCAACGGCGCCGAGCGGGTGATCGTGTCGCAGCTGCATCGCTCGCCCGGCGTCGTGTTCGAGGAGAGCATCCACCCCAACGGCCAGCGCCTGTTCTCGGCGCGGATCATCCCGTTCCGGGGCTCGTGGGTCGAGTTCACGGTCGACATTCACGACGTGATCTACGTCCACATCGACAAGAAGAAGAAATTCCCGGCGACGGCGCTGCTGCGCGCGTTCGGGTACGGGACCAACGCCGACATTCTCAAGCTGTTCTATGCGGTGAAGGAGATCGACATCACCGGCAAGCTCGAGGGCCGCGCGCAGAAGCGCGAGGTGCTCGGCACGCTGCTGGCGGCCGACGTTCCCGATCCCGAGAACAAGAAGGGCGAGCCGCTCGCGCGCGTGGGTGACGAGCTGACGCTGGAGCGCTTCAATGCGTTCCGCCGCGCCGGGATCACGTCGGTCAGGGTGTTTGCGGGATATACGTCGCTGGACCTGCGCGAAGATGCCCAGCCGACCACCACGCAGCAGGCGCCGAGCAAGTACGTGCTCGCGTTCGACGTGGCGGATCCGGATGGAGAGGTCGTGGGAGAGGCGGGTCGCGAGCTGTCGGACACCCTGAAGAAGAAGCTGCTGAAGGCGGGCGTGACCAAGGTGGACGTGCTGCTGCCGCCGGGCCGCAGCGAGTCGCCGCTGATCAAGAACACGCTGGCGAAGGATCCGACGCACGCCGAGGCCGAGGCGCTGGCGCAGATCTACACGCTGCTCCGTCCCGGCGAGGCGCCGAACATCGAGACGGCGCGCGAAGCGTTGAAGCGGCTGTTCTTCCACCCCAAGCGCTATGACCTGGGGCGCGTGGGCCGCTACAAGATCAACCAGCGCCTCAAGGTGAACGAGGCGAAGGACAACACCGTCCTGACCGAGAACGACTTCATCGCGATCATCCGCTACCTGATCGAGCTGTCCGAAGGCCGCGGCTACACCGACGACATCGATCACCTCGGCAACCGCCGGGTGCGCTCGGTGGGCGAGCTGATCGCCAACCAGTTCTCGGTGGGTCTGTCGCGCATGGCGCGGCTCATCAAGGAGCGCATGAGCATCAACAACGATCCCGAGCGCATCACGCTCGACGATCTGGTGAACGCGCGCACCGTGAGCGCCGTGATTCAGGCGTTCTTCGGCAGCTCGCAGCTGTCGCAGTTCATGGATCAGACCAACCCGCTCGCCGAGCTCACGCATAAGCGCCGCCTGTCGGCGCTCGGACCGGGCGGGCTCACGCGCGAGCGCGCGGGCTTCGAGGTCCGCGACGTGCACTACAGCCAGTACGGCCGTATGTGCCCGATCGAGACGCCGGAAGGCCCGAACATCGGCCTGATCACGAGCCTGTCGTGCTACGCGCGCGTCAACGAGCTGGGCTTCATCGAGACGCCGTACCGGGTCGTGAAGGACGGCAAGGTCACCGATGAAACGCGGTGGCTGTCGGCGTCGGAGGAAGAGGACTACGCGGTGGCGCAGGCCAACGCGCGCCTCAACCCGGACGGCCGCTTCGCCGACGAGCTGGTGCTGTGCCGCAAGCGGGACGACTACCCGCTGCTGCCCCAGACGAAGATCGACTTCATGGACGTGGCGCCCGAGCAGCTCGTGTCGATTGCCGCGGCCCTGATTCCGTTCCTCGAGCACGACGACGCGAACCGCGCCTTGATGGGCTCGAACATGCAGCGGCAATCGGTGCCGCTCCTGTTCCCGCAGGCGCCGCTCGTGGGCACCGGGCTCGAGGAGAAAGTGGCGCGCGACTCGGGCGCGGTCGTGATCGCCCGCCGGGGCGGCGTGGTCGCGCGCGTCACGGCCGATGAGATCATCATCGACGCCGGCGACGAGGACTCGGAGCCGGGCAACGGAGACCATCCGTTGGCACGGCTCAAGCAGCACGACCGCTTCCGCCTGAAGAAGTTCTGGCGGACCAACCAGGACACCGCCACCAACCAGCGGCCGCTGGTGCACATGGGCCAGAAGGTGAAGGCGGGGCAGATCATCGCCGACGGCGCGGGCACGGAGCGTGGCGATCTCGCGCTCGGCGCCAACGTCACCGTGGCGTTCATGCCCTGGTACGGGCACAACTTCGAAGACGCGATCGTGCTCTCCGAGCGCCTCGTGAAGGACGACGTCTACTCGTCGATCCACATCCAGGAGCTCGAGCTGCATGTCCGCGATACCAAGCGCGGCCGCGAGGAGATCACGCGCGAGATCCCGAACGTCGCCGAGGAGTCGCTGGTGGACCTCGACGAGCGGGGCATCGTGCGGATCGGCGCCCACGTGAAGGCGGGCGACATCCTCGTCGGCAAGATCACGCCCAAGGGCGAGACCGAGCTGTCCCCCGAAGAGAAGCTGCTCACGGCGATCTTCGGCGAGAAGGCGAAGGACGTGAAGGACTCGTCGCTGAAGGTGCCGCCCGGCATGGAGGGCGTCGTCATCGACGTGAAGATCTTCTCGCGCATCGAAGACCAGGTCGTGGAGAAGGACCGCGGCGAGCGCATCGGCGAAGTGCGCCGGCTCGAGACGGAAGAGAAGGGACGCATTTCGGACGCCGTGTTCCGGGAGATGATCGAGCTGCTGACCAACCAGGAAGTCGGCCTCATGCTGAAGGCGGGCACGGTCGAGGAGTTCCTGCCCGCCGGGACGAAGCTGTCCCGCCAGCAGGTCGGCGAGATCAATTTCTCCGACGTCGACCTGAAGACGCTGCGCGTCGCGAACAAGTCGGTGAACGAGAAGATCCGCGCGGTGCTCGACGCGGCCGGCGCGGAGCGCGCCAAGATCGAGGAGAAGTCGGAGGATCAGATCGACAAGATCCTGCAGCCCGACGAGCTCCCGCCCGGCGTGATCCAGCTCGTGAAGGTGTACGTCGCCGAGAAGCGCAAGATCTCGGTGGGCGACAAGATGGCCGGCCGGCACGGCAACAAGGGCATCATCGCCCGGATCGTGCCGGAGGAGGATATGCCCTTCCTGCCGAACGGCACGCCGGTCGACATCGTGCTGAACCCGCTCGGCGTCCCGAGCCGCATGAACGTCGGCCAGATCCTGGAGACGCACCTTGGCTGGGCGGCGTATCTGCTGGGATTCGACGCCAAGACGCCCGTCTTCCAGGGCGCCAACGAAACGGAAATCGGCGTGCTGCTGCGCCTCGCCGGCCTGTCCTGGGCGGCGGACGCGCTGCGGTTCGACGTCAAGCCGCCGCAGCTCGATACGGCGCGTGTCACGCAAATCGTGTCCGATCTGCGGAAGCTGCCGGGCAGCAACGGCGATCGGCCCGACATCGGGACGGCCGGCGTGGAGCTGCTGGCCGGACGCGGCGTGTCGGCCGAAACGCGCGAGCTGCACCACCAGCTGGTGGACTTCCTGAAGTTTGCGGCCAAGGAGCTGGCGGAGCGTGAGCTGGCGCAGCGCCGCATCGAGCAGGAAGTGCACAACGCCAAGCTGGAAGCCGCGGACGCGAACAAGCTGTCTGCGGCGGAGAAGGCGGCGCTCAAGAACGGTCTCAAGGAGATCGAGAAAGTCCTGGCCAAGGACAAGCCGGCCGAGGTGCTCGACGCGACGGGACGTCCCGCGCTCGCGGCGCTGTTCGGCGCGAAGTCCGAGGCCGATATAGATGCCGCCGCGGTAGAGCTGCTCCAGGCGGCCGGGCTGTCCCCCGTCGGCAAGTGCCGGCTGCGCGATGGTCGCTCGGGCGAGCTGTTCGCGTCCGAAGTGACGGTCGGCTCGATCTACATGATGAAGCTGTCGCACCTCGTGGACGACAAGATCCACGCCCGCTCCATCGGTCCGTACTCGCTGGTGACCCAGCAGCCGCTCGCCGGCAAGGCGCAGTTCGGCGGCCAGCGGTTCGGTGAAATGGAAGTGTGGGCGCTGGAAGCGTACGGCGCCGCGCACACGCTGCAGGAGATTCTGACCGTGAAGTCGGACGACGTGAACGGCCGGAGCCGCGTGTACGAGGCGATCGTGAAGGGGCAGAACCTGCCGAAGCCCGGGATTCCCGAGTCCTTCAACGTGCTGGTGAAGGAGCTCCAGGCCCTGGGATTGAAGGTGACACTCGGCACGACTGAAGACGTGGAGGAATAGTGATCGATTTCCGTAGCGGCGGGGGCCACGAGCCCAAGAGCTCCAGCTTCGACTATATCCAGATCCGGATCGCCTCGCCCGAGGAGATCCGCGGCCCCAAAGACTCCAAGGAGCGCGAGCGCCTGGAGCTGCAGGGCCAGCGCACCTGGTGGTCGTGGGGCGAGGTCACCAAGCCCGAGACCATCAACTACCGGTCGTTCAAGCCGGAACGGGATGGCCTGTTCTGCGAGCGCATCTTCGGCCCGGTGAAGGACTGGGAGTGCCACTGCGGCAAGTACAAGCGGATTCGCTATCGCGGCGTGATCTGCGACCGCTGCGGCGTGGAAGTCACGCTGTCGAAGGTGCGGCGCGAGCGCATGGGGCACATCGAGCTCGCGGTGCCGGTGGCGCACATCTGGTTCTTCAAGACGCTGCCGTCGCCGATGGGCAACCTGCTCGACATGACGCTGCGCGACCTGGAGCGTGTGATCTACTACACGAACTACGTCGTGATCGACACGGGCGAGCAGGAAGTGCAGGAGCGGGAGCTGCTGGATGAAGACCGCTTCCTCGAGCTGCGCGCCAAGGCCAAGCAGGAGGGCGACGCCGCGTTCCGCGCCGACATCGGCGCGCCGGCGATTCGCTCGCTGCTCGAGCGGATCAACGTGGACAAGCTCGCCGACGAGCTGCGCGACACCGTCGCGAACGAGACCAGCCAGCATCGCAAGAAACAGATGCTCAAGCGGCTCAAGATCGTGGATGCGATGCGCAACTCCGGCAACGCGGGCGAGCAGCGCAACGATCCGCGCTGGATGATTCTCGACGTCGTGCCGGTGATTCCGCCCGACCTGCGGCCGCTCGTGCCGCTCGACGGCGGGCGCTTCGCCACGTCCGACCTGAACGATCTGTACCGGCGGGTGATCAACCGCAACAACCGGCTGCAGAAGCTGATCCTGCACCGGGCGCCGGAGGTCATCCTGCGCAACGAGAAGCGCATGCTGCAGGAGGCGGTGGACGCGCTGTTCGACAACGGCCGCCGCTCCAAGGCGATCCGCGGGCGCGGCAAGCGGCCGCTCAAGTCGCTGTCCGACATGCTCAAGGGCAAGCAGGGCCGGTTCCGCCAGAACCTGCTCGGCAAGCGCGTGGACTACTCGGGCCGCTCGGTCATCGTGGTCGGGCCTGAGTTGCGGCTGCACCAGTGCGGCCTGCCCAAGGCGATGGCCGTCGAATTGTTCAAGCCCTTCATCATTCACAAGCTGGTGGAGAAGGGCATCGCCGAGACGGTGAAGCGGGCGAAGAAGATCGTGGAGAAGGAGTCGCCGGAAGTGTACGAGATCCTCGAGGAGATCATCGAGGACCATCCGGTGCTGCTGAACCGCGCGCCCACGCTGCACCGGCTGGGCATTCAGGCGTTCGAGCCGGTGCTGGTCGAGGGGAAGGCGATCCGCATTCACCCCCTGGTCTGCGCCGCGTTCAACGCCGACTTCGACGGCGACCAGATGGCCGTGCACGTGCCGCTCTCGTTCGAGGCGCAGCTCGAGTGCCGGCTGCTGATGATTTCGTCGAACAACATTCTCAAGCCGTCCGACGGCCGGCCGGTGGCGGAGCCCAGCCAGGACATGGTGCTGGGATGCCACTTCCTGACCAAGGAGCCCGCGGACTTCGAGGCGAGTCTCAAGTCGGCGCCACGGATGGGGTCGATGGCGGAGCTCGAAATGAGCATCGCCCTCAAGCGGCTCGACTACCACGGCCCGGTGCAGTGGTGGCACGAGAGCACCACGCGCTGGATCGGGACGACCGCCGGGCGGGTGATCTTCAACAGCATCATCCCGGCCGGGTTGATCCGCGACCTCGGCTTCCAGAACAAGGTGATGCGGAAGAAGGATCTCTCCGAGCTGGTGTTCGAGAGCTATCGCCGCGCGGGGCTCCCTCCCACGGTGCAGTTCCTCGATCAGCTCAAGGAGTTCGGCTTCCGCTACGCGACCATAGGCGGCGTCTCGATCGGCGTGGCCGACCTCGAGATCCCGACCGAGAAGTCGCCGCTGCTGCACGACGCGGAAGCGCGCGTCGAGCGGTTCCAGCGCGCGTACGCCACCGGCCAGATCACCTTCGGCGAGCGCTACAACAAGGTGATCGACGCCTGGACGCACGCCAACAACGACATCGCCGAGGCGATGGTCGCGACGATGAAGAGGTCCAAGGGCGGCTTCAACCCGGTGTTCATGATGTTCGACTCCGGCAGCCGCGGCTCGCGCGATCAGATCCGGCAGCTCGCCGGCATGCGCGGGCTGATGGCGAAGCCCCAGAAGAAGCTGACCGGCGGCATCGGCGAAATCATCGAAAGCCCGATCAAGTCAAACTTCCGCGAGGGGCTCAGCGTGCTCGAGTACTTCATCTCGACGCACGGCGCGCGGAAGGGTCTCGCCGACACGGCGCTCAAGACGGCCGACGCGGGATACCTGACGCGCCGGCTGGTCGATGTCGCGCAGGACGTGACCATTACCGAAGAGGACTGCGGCACGATCCTCGGCCTCGAGATGTCGGCGCTGAAGGAGGGCGAAGACATCATCGAGCCGCTGCGCGAGCGCATCGTTGGCTGCGTGGCACTCGAGGAAGTGATGGATCCGCACGAGCTCGATGAGGACGGCCGGCCCAAGGTGCTGGTCGAGGCGGGTCAACTCGTGATCGAAGAGACGTCGCAGGCCATCGAGGATGCCGGCATCGAGTCGGTGAAGATCCGCTCCGTGCTGACGTGCGAAGCGAAGCGCGGGGTGTGCCGGATGTGCTACGGCCGCAACCTCGCGACCATGGACATGGTGGACCTCGGCGAAGCGGTCGGCATTCTGGCCGCGCAGTCGATCGGCGAGCCGGGTACGCAGCTGACCCTGCGGACCTTCCACATCGGCGGCACGGCGGCGCGTATCGCCGAGCAGACGGTGCGGAAGACCAAGGTCGAAGGCGTGATCGAGCACGGCGACCGGCTGACGTACGTCGAGACGCCGGAAGGCCAGCGCGTCGTCACGAGCTACGAGGGCGAGCTGATCCTCAAGGCCGCGGCGCACATCACGGGCGGAGGCGGGCATGTCACGGCGGCGCAGAAGCTGTCGGTGCACTCGCGCTTCCAGGTGCCGCTCGGCGCCACGCTGATGGTCGATGACGACCAGCAGGTGGCGAAGGACGGCGTACTGTTCACCTGGGATCCGTACACCAACCCGATCATGACGGACGTGGCGGGCCTGGTGCGGTTCGTGGACATCGTCGAGGACGAGACGGTGCGCGAGGAGCTGGATGAAATCACCGGCCGGCGCCAGCGCGTGATCATCGAAGACCGCGAGAAGAAGCTGCACCCGCACATCGAAGTCGTGCAGAAGAAGGGCGACAAGGAGAAGCGGCTCCGCGACTTCGTGATTCCCGAGGGCGCGCAGCTCACGGTCGAAGACGGCCAGGACGTGTACGCGGGCCAGGTGCTCGCCAAGGTGTCGCGCGAGGCGTACAAGACGCGCGACATCACGGGCGGTTTGCCGCGGGTCGCCGAGCTGTTCGAGGCGCGCCGGCCGAAGGACCCGGCCACGATTTCCGAAGTCGACGGCGTGGTGCGATTCGGCGAGATCAAGCGCGGCAAGCGCGAGATCTGGGTCCATCCGGAAGAGGGTGAGGCGCAGCTGTACGAAGTGCCCGCGGGCAAACACTTGCGCGTGCACGAGGGCGACCGCGTCCGTGCCGGTGACCGCCTGACCGAGGGGCCGGTGAATCCGCACGACATTCTGCGGATCAAGGGCCCGCGCGCCGTGCAGGAGTATCTGTTGAACGAGGTGCAGGAGGTGTACCGGCTGCAGGGCGTGAAGATCAACGACAAGCACATCGGCGTGATCGTGCGTCAGATGCTGCAGAAGGTGAAAGTCGTTGAGCCGGGCGACACCGAGTTCCTGGAAGGCGAGAACGTGGACAAGCTCATCTTCAGCGAGATCAACGAGCGCGCGGTGAAGAAGGGCGGCAAACCGTCCACCCGCGAGCCGCTGCTGCTCGGCATCACGAAGGCGAGCCTGACGACGCAGTCGTTCATCTCCGCGGCCTCCTTCCAGGAGACGACGCGGGTGTTGACCGATGCGGCGATCCGCGGGGCCAAGGACGACCTGCTTGGTCTCAAGGAGAACATCATCATCGGGCACCTGATCCCGGCGGGGACCGGCATTTACCGCTACCACGACATCGAGATCGAGCCGCCGGAGGGCTTCCAGCCGCCGCCGCCGCCGCTCGAGGCGGCGTTGCCGGGGACTGCGCCGGCACCGAGCCCGTTCCCGGAGGAAGTGGAAGCGGAGTCGGGTCCTTGACCTAACTCGCATTAGCGGCTTGATTTCGCGGGCTGGATCGGGACTTTTTTCAGCATGTGAGAGGGGTATTTGCCGACTATCAATCAGCTCGTCCGGCACGGTCGCCGCGACGTCGAGAAGAAGGAAAAGGCGCCGCATCTGCGCGGCAACCCGCAAAAGCGTGGGGTGTGCACGCGCGTCTACACGACTACGCCGAAGAAGCCGAACTCGGCGCTGCGCAAAGTGGCTCGTGTGCGGTTGACGAACGGCTTCGAAGTGACGGCGTATATCCCGGGTGAAGGGCATAACCTGCAGGAGCACTCGATCGTCATGATTCGCGGTGGCCGCGTGAAAGATCTCCCGGGCGTGCGCTACCACATCATCCGCGGCACACTCGACGCCGCGGGCGTGAACGAGCGCAAGCAGTCGCGCTCCAAGTATGGCGCGAAGCGTCCCAAGGAGGCCGGGAAGTGAGTCGTCGCAAATCGGCGATCAAGCGCCCGGTGCCGGCCGACCCGCGCTACGACAGCCAGACAGTCTCGAAGTTTTTGAACAACCTGATGGTGTGCGGCAAGAAGTCGTTGTCCGAGCGGATTTTCTATCAGGCGATGGACATGATCGAGCAGCGCACGGGGCAGCCGGGCGTGAACGTGTTCAAGCAGGCGCTGTCGAACGTGAAGCCGGCGCTGGAAGTGAAGTCGCGGCGCGTCGGCGGCGCCACGTATCAGGTGCCGGTCGAAGTGCGGCCCGAGCGCCGCACCGCGCTGGGGATGCGCTGGATCATTCAGTACAGCCGCGCGCGCAAAGAGAAGACGATGGCCGAGCGCCTCGCCGCCGAGCTGATTCTGGCGTCGAAGGGCGAGGGCGAGACGATAAAGAAGAAGGAAGACACGCACCGGATGGCGGAAGCGAACCGCGCTTTCGCGCATTACCGGTGGTAAACGCCTAAACAGACAACTTCGGGACCCTGCTTTAAGGGATCCTGCATCGAGGAGGCCGAAAGCCTCCCGATGACAGCGGAGCGAGACCGGCCCACTCGTGGGCGTCCTGGTCGCCCCGCGTTTTTGCTGATTAAAGGAAAGCAATGCCACGCACGACACCGCTCGATCGAATTCGCAACATCGGCATCATGGCCCACATCGATGCCGGGAAAACGACTACGACCGAGCGTATCCTCTATTACACGGGCCGCACCTACAAGCTGGGTGAGGTGCACGATGGTACGGCCACGATGGACTGGATGGAGCAGGAGCAGGAGCGCGGCATCACGATCACGTCGGCCGCGACGACCGCATTCTGGACCCGCCTGAACCAGCAGTACCGCATCAACATCATCGACACCCCGGGGCACGTGGACTTCACCGTCGAAGTGGAGCGAAGCTTGCGCGTGCTCGACGGTGCTGTGACCGTGTTGGATGCCGTGGGCGGTGTGGAGCCGCAGACCGAAACCGTGTGGCGCCAGGCCGACCGCTACGGCGTGCCGCGGATCATCTTCGTCAACAAGATGGACCGCGTCGGCGCCGATTTCGACATGTGCCTCAAGATGGTCCGCGAGCGGCTCGGCACGAAGGCCGTTCCAATTCAGCTGCCGCTCGGCACGGGCGAGCTGTTCACCGGGCTCATCGACCTGGTGCGCGAAATCGAAATCGTGTACGACGACGACACCCTCGGCAAGAAGTACGTCGAGGGCCCCGTGCCCGACCCTCTGAAGGAGAGGGTCGCGCAGCTGCGACACGAGATGATCGAGGCGTGCGTCGAGTCCGACGACGCCATCCTGCACAAGTATCTCGAAGACCACACGCTGACCCAGGAAGAGATCCGCACCGTCATCCGCAAAGCCACCGTCGCCGGCCAGGTCGTGCCGGTGATCTGCGGCGCCGCGTTCAAGAACAAGGGCGTGCAGGCCCTGCTCGACGCGGTGGTCGACTACCTGCCGTCGCCGGTGGACATTCCGCCGATCAAGGGGCATCTGCCGCACCACGACGCGACCCACGCCGAGCGGCCCGCGACCGACGACGCGCCGTTCGCCGCGCTCGCGTTCAAGATCATGACGGACCCGTACGTCGGGAAACTCACGTTCTTCCGCGTGTACTCGGGCGTGCTCTCCGCGGGCTCGTACGTCTACAACAGCACCAAGGACCGCAGAGAGCGGATCGGCCGGCTGCTGCAGATGCACGCCAACAAGCGTGAGGAGATCGAAGAAGTTCGCGCGGGCGACATCGCGGCGGCGATCGGACTCAAGGACACGCGCACCGGCGACACGCTGTGCGACGAAGCCCATCCGATCATTCTCGAGGCGATGCGGTTCCCCAACCCCGTCATCTCGGTGGCGATCGAGCCGAAGACGAAGGCCGACCAGGACAAGTTGGGCGTCGCGCTGGCCAAGCTGTCCGAGGAAGATCCGACGTTCCGCGTGCACACCGATGCCGAGACGGCCCAGACCATTATCAGCGGCATGGGCGAGCTGCACCTCGAGATCATCGTCGAGCGCATGCGGCGCGAATTCAAAGTCGACGCCAACGTGGGCCGGCCGCAGGTGGCGTACCGCGAGACGGTGCGCAAACGCGTCGAGTACATCGAGGGCAAGTTCATCCGTCAGTCGGGCGGCCGCGGGCAGTACGGCCACGTGGTGATCCATCTGGAGCCGGGGGAAGCCGGCACGGGCTTTGTGTTCGAAGACAACATCGTCGGCGGCACGATCCCCAAGGAATACATCGGCCCCGTCGAGCAGGGTGTGAAAGAGGCGCTGGAGAACGGCGTGCTCGCCGGCTATCCCATGGTGGATGTGAAGGTGGAGCTGGTGGACGGCTCGTTCCACGACGTCGATTCGAGTGAAATGGCGTTCAAGATCGCCGGCTCGATGGCGGTGAAAGAAGCCGCGCGCCAGGCACATCCGATTTTGCTGGAGCCGATCATGGACGTCGAAGTCGTCACGCCGTCCGATTACATGGGCGACGTGATCGGCGACCTGTCGGCGCGGCGCGGCAAGATCGGCGGGATGACGCAGCGCGCCGACGCGCACATCGTCGCGGCGAGCGTGCCGCTGTCGGAGATGTTCGGCTACTCCACGACGCTGCGTTCGATGAGTCAGGGGCGCGCGATTTACTCGATGGAGTTCAGCCACTATCAGGAAGTGCCGAAGGCGAAGGCTGAAGAGATAGTGTCGAAGGTAAAAGGGTAGTACAACGAGGAGATCATGGCCAAAGCGAAATTTGAGAGAACGAAGCCGCACGTCAACGTGGGTACCATCGGGCACGTGGACCACGGCAAGACGACGCTGACCGCGGCGCTGACGAAGGTCTCGGCCGACAAAGGGCTGGGGACGTACGTGAGCTACGATCAGGTGGCGAAGGCGAGTGAGTCGCAGGGCCGGCGCGACGCGACCAAGATTCTCACGATCGCGACGAGCCACGTCGAGTACTCGACGCCCGAGCGTCACTACGCGCACGTCGACTGCCCGGGCCACGCCGACTACGTGAAGAACATGATCACCGGCGCCGCGCAGATGGACGGGGCGATTCTTGTGGTGAGCGCGGTGGACGGCCCGATGCCGCAGACGCGCGAGCACATCCTGCTCGCCCGCCAGGTGAACGTGCCCTACATCGTGGTCTTTCTCAACAAGTGCGATCTGGTGGACGATCCCGAGCTGCTCGACCTCGTCGAGCTCGAGGTCCGCGAGCTGCTCAGCAAGTATCAGTACCCGGGTGATGACGTGCCCGTGATTCGCGGCGCCGCCTTGAAGGCGATCGAAGGCGACAAGCAGTGGACGGCGAAGATCGAGGAGCTGTTGACGGCGCTCGACAAGAGCATTCCCGTCCCCAAGCGCGAGGTGGACAAGCCGTTCCTGATGCCGGTCGAAGACGTGTTCTCGATCACGGGGCGGGGGACGGTGGCGACGGGCCGGATCGATCGCGGCAAGATCAAAGTCGGTGATGAAGTCGAGATGGTCGGCTTTGGAACCGACAAGAAGACGATCGTCACCGGCGTCGAGATGTTCCGCAAGCTGCTGGACGACGGCCAGGCGGGCGACAACGTCGGCCTCTTGCTGCGCGGCATTGAAAAGGATCAGATCGAACGCGGCATGGTGCTGGCGAAGCCGGGCTCGATCAAGCCGCACACGAACTTTGAAGCGGAAGTCTACGTCCTGACCAAGGAAGAGGGCGGCCGCCACACGCCGTTCTTCAAGGGCTATCGGCCGCAGTTCTACTTCCGCACGACGGATGTGACGGGGTCGGTCGAGCTGCCCGCCGGTGTGGAGATGGTGATGCCGGGCGACAACACCAAGATGACGATCGAGCTGATCACGCCGATCGCGATGGAAGAGCAGCTGCGGTTTGCGATTCGCGAGGGTGGAAGAACGGTAGGTGCCGGAGTGGTCACGAAGATTTTGAAATAGTCATAACCGAGGACTCACATGGCGAGCAAGATCCGCATCCGGCTCAAGGCCTTCGACCACGCGCTGATCGATCAGGCGGCGGCCGACATCGTCCGTACCGCCGAGAAGACCGGCGCGCAGGTCTCGGGTCCGATCCCGTTGCCGACCAAGCGGCAGCTGTGGACGGTGCTGCGCAGCCCGCACATCGACAAGAAGAGCCGTGAGCAGTTCGAGCTCAAGACGCACAAACGGCTGATCGACATCCTCGATTCCCGCTCGCAGACGGTCGACGCGCTGACGAAGCTCGACTTGCCCGCCGGCGTGGATGTGGAGATCAAGGTTGAGTAACCGATACCCGATGACCGACAACCCGGTCGTCGGTCGTCAGTCATCGGTTATTTGAACGAGGAATTATGAACGGACTGATTGGCAGAAAACTCGGAATGACGCGCGTGTTCAACGCCGAAGGCGCTCACGTGCCCGTCACCGTGATCGAGGCGGGGCCGTGCCCCGTCATCTCGGTTGCCGACGGCCGCGCGGAGCTGGGCTTCGGTGCCAAGAAGCCCAAGCGGACGCCCAAGGCGCTCGCGGGCCACGTGAACAAGGGCGGCGTCGAAACGGCCCCCCGCATCATCCGGCGCTTCGCCGTTACGGGCGACGCACCGGCTGCCGGCAGCTCGGTGACCGTGGCGATCTTCGCCGCGGGCGATCGGGTCAAGGTGAGCGGCGTCTCCAAAGGCCGCGGCTTCCAGGGCGTGGTGCACCGCCATCACTTCGCCGGCGGTCCCGAGACGCACGGCAACACCAGACACCGCAAACCCGGGTCGATCGCGCCGGGGACGGATCCCTCGCGCATCATCAAGGGCAAGCGGATGCCCGGGCACATGGGCGCCCGCAACTTCACCGAGATCGGCTTGCGCGTCGTGAGGATCGACGCCGAGCGCAATCTCCTGTTCGTGCGCGGCTCGGTGCCGGGGCCGATGAACGGGCTCGTCACCGTCCGCAAGCAGGGAGGCCCGAGCCGCCATGATTGAGGCTCCGCATTACTCCGCGGCTGGCGCCAGCAAGAAGGCGGTCAGCCTGCCCGAGGCGCTGTTCGACGGGACGGTGAATCAGGACGTGCTGCACCGGGCCGTGATTACGTTCCTGTCGAATCAGCGGCAGGGCACGAGCGATACCAAGACGCGCAGTGAGGTCTCGGGCGGCAACCAGAAACCGTGGCGGCAGAAGGGCACCGGCCGCGCGCGCCAGGGGTCGACCCGGGCCCCGCACTGGCGGCACGGCGGCATCGCGCACGGTCCGCACCCGCGCAGTTATCGGCTCGGCATCCCGAAGAAGATGCGGCAGCTGGCCAAGAAGTCGGCGCTCAACGCGCGCGTCCGTGAGGGCGCGCTCGTGGTGATCGACGCGCTGGAGTACGAGCAGCCCAAGACGAAAGATCTGGTGGCGCTGCTCAAGAAGCTCGATGCCAGCGGCAAGAAGGTGCTGCTGCTCACGGCCGCCGATGCGCACAACGTCTACCTGTCGGGCCGCAACATCCCCGACGTGCGCGTAATGCGCTTCGCGGATGCGTCGGCGTACGAGATCATGTGGTCGGAGACGGTGGTCGTGGAGATCGGCGCGCTCGAGTCCGCCGGGGACGTTCCGGCCACGCAGGCGACGCAGGAGGCCGGTGATGCCTGAGCTGCATGACACGATCGTGCGTCCGGTGGTCACGGAGAAGTCCTCCGCGGCCTACGGCGCGCGCAAAGAGTACGCGTTCCGCGTGCACAATGATGCCACGAAGCCGCAGATCAAGGCGGCGATCGAGGCGCTGTTCAAGGTGTCGGTCACCGGCGTCCGCACGATGGTGATGCGGGCCAAGCGCCGCACGTACGGCCGCTACCAGGGCCGGCGGCCATCATGGAAGAAAGCGATCGTCACCCTCAAAGAGGGCGACGCCATCGAGGTGTTCGAGGGCTAAATGGGCATTCGACAGTTTCGGCCGATGACGCCGGCAACGCGGTTCCGCTCGGTCTCCGACTTCTCCGAGGTCACCAAGACCGAGCCCGAGAAGTCGCTGCTCGAGCCGCTCAGGCGGACGGGCGGACGCAACAACAAGGGCCACATCACGAGCCGGTACATGAGCGGCGGGCACAAGCGGCAGTACCGGCGCATCGACTTCAAGCGCGACAAGTTCGCGATTCCGGCGCGCGTCGCGGCGATCGAGTACGACCCGAACCGGACCGCGCGCATCGCGCTGCTGCATTTCAGCGACGGCGAGAAGCGTTACATGCTCGCGCCCAAAGGCCTGAACGTGGGCGACACCGTCGTCTCGGGGCCGGGATCCGACATCCGCATCGGCAACGCGATGCCGCTGTTCGAGATTCCGCTGGGTACCGCGGTGCACAACATCGAGCTCAAAATCGGGAAGGGCGGCCAGCTGTGTCGCGGCGCGGGCACCAGCGCCCAGGTGGTGGCGAAGGAGGGCCACCACGTCACGCTGCGCCTCCGCTCCACCGAGATGCGCATGATCCGCGGCGAGTGCTTCGCGACGATCGGCGAAGTCGGGAACGCCGAGCATGAGCTACTGTCGATCGGCAAGGCGGGCAAGTCGCGCTGGCTGGGTCGCAGCCCCCGCGTCCGCGGCGTGGCGATGAACCCGGTCGATCACCCGCTCGGCGGCGGTGAAGGCAAATCGTCCGGCGGCCGGCCGCCCACGAACCCGTGGGGCAAGGTCGAAGGCAAGAAGACGCGCCACAAGAAGAAGAAATCCACGAAACTCATCGTGCGCGGGCGTAAGCGCGGAAGGGCGACGCAGTAATGGGACGCAGCGTCAAGAAAGGTCCGTACGTCGAGGAATCCCTGATGGTCAAGATTCGGGGCCTCAACGAGCGCAACGAGAAGAAGGTGTTCAAGACGTGGTCGCGGCGCAGCACCATCACGCCGGACTTCGTGGGGCACACGCTCGCGGTGCACAACGGGAACAAGTTCATCCCCGTGTACATCACCGAGAACATGGTCGGCCACAAGCTCGGCGAGTTCGCCGCCACGCGGTTGTTCCGCGGTCACGGCGCCAAGGGCTCGGCGGCCGAGCGTGAGGCCGAGGCGGCCGAGGCTCCTCCCGCGGGTGGCGACGCCGCCGCGGCGAAGGGCAAGAAGGAGTAGCGCATGGAATCTCGAGCGATCCAGTACGCGGTACGCCAGTCGGCGCGCAAGATGCGCCTGGTGATCGACCTGATCCGCGGCCGCGCCGTGCCCGAGGCGGACGCGATCCTGCGCTTCTCGAAAAAGCGGGCGGCGCACCAGATCCATAAGGTGCTCAAGTCAGCGGTGGCAAACGCGCAGCAGGCCGCGCAGCGGCAGAACACGCCGTTCGACGCCGACACGCTGCGGGTCACCTACGCGGTCGTGAACGAGGGCCAGACGCTGAAGCGGTTTACCGCCGCGGCGATGGGCCGGGGCACGCCGATCCTGAAGCGGACGAGCCACGTCGAGATTCGCGTCGCGGGGGTCGAAGCTCCAGCGCCCGCGGCACCGGCGCCGGCCGCCGCGGCAGCGTCAGCCAAGGCGGAGAAGCGGACCAGGACGAAGGCCAAGGCCAAGAAGGCACCGGGCAAGAAGAAGAAGACGACCAAGAAAGCGGGCAAGTAAGTGGGCCAGAAAACACATCCCTATGGGTTCCGGCTGGGCATCGTCAAGCCGTGGCGCTCCCGCTACTTCGCCAAGCGCGACTTCCCGGCGCTGCTCAAGGAAGACGAGCTGATCCGGAAGTATCTCAAGACGCGGCTCAGCCACGCGGCGATCGCCGACGTGCACATCGAGCGCAAGCCGGGCAAGGTGACCGTCACGGTCCACACCGGTCGGCCGGGCGTGGTCATCGGCAAGCGCGGCGCGGAGGTGGACAAGCTGCGCGATGAGCTGGCCCAGCTCACCGGCAAGGAAGTCGGCATCAACGTCGAGGAGATCAAGCGTCCCGAGCTGGACGCGCAGCTCGTCGGCGACAGCGTGGCGCACCAGCTCACGCAGCGGATCTCGTTCCGCCGCGCGATGAAGCGCGCCGTGCAAAGCGCGATGCGCATGGGCGCGCAAGGCATCAAGATCAAGACCGCGGGCCGCCTGGGCGGCGCCGAAATCGCGCGCACCGAGGGCTATCACGAAGGCCGCGTGCCGCTGCACACGCTGCGCGCGGACATCGATTACGCGACCTCCACGGCCAAGACGACGTTCGGCACCATCGGCGTGAAGGTCTGGATCTTCAAGGGCGAGCGGACCGAGGACCTCCACGGCCGCACCTATTCGACGGGCGTCTAACCATGCTGGCACCCAAGCGCGTCAAGTTTCGCAAGCGGTTCAAGGGCCGCATGTCGGGGATGGCCACGCGCGGCAATACGGTCGCGTTTGGCCACTACGGACTCATGTCGCTCGACCCCGGCTGGATCTCCAACCGGCAGATCGAGGCCGCGCGCGTCGCGCTCACGCGCGAAATGAAGCGCGGGGGCAAGGTGTGGATCCGGCTGTTCCCCGACAAGCCGATCACCAAAAAGCCCGCCGAGACCCGGATGGGGAAGGGCAAGGGGAATCCTGAAGGCTGGGTCGCGGTGGTGAAGCCGGGCCGGATCATGTTCGAGCTCGAGGGCATCGAGGAGGCATCGGCCCGCGCCGCGTTGGCGCTGGCGTCGGCCAAGCTGCCGGTCCGGTCGAAATTCGTGAAGCGGGAGGAGCGGTAGCATGGCGACGAAGCGCGAAAACCGGCCCGACACGCTGCGCGAGCTCAAGACCGACGAGCTGACGCAAAAGCTCGCGGTGCTGACGGAGGAGCAGTTCCGCCTCGAGTTCCGCCGCGCGACGGAGTCGCTGACGAATCCGCTGCAGCTACGCACGATCCGGCGCGACATCGCGCGGATCCGGACCATTCTGAAGGAAAGGACGTCGGCATGACGTCGCCAGAACAGGCTTCCCAACCGCGCGGCCGCCGCAAGGTCCGGACGGGCGTGGTGGTGAGCGACAAGATGCAGAAGACCGTAACGGTGTCCATGCAGCGCCGCTTCGCGCACGGCTTTTACGGCAAGCAGATCAACCGTACGAAGACGGTGGCCGCGCACGACGAGCACGGCGCGAAGACGGGCGACACAGTGCGGATCGTGGAGACGCGGCCGCTGTCCAAGCGCAAGCGCTGGCGCGTGGTCGAGATCATCGAGCGCGCGAAGTAAGCGGAGAGAGCCATGGTACAGCAAGAATCGCAGGTCAAGATCGCGGACAACTCCGGCGCGCGCCGCGCGCTCGTGATCCGCGTGCTCGGCGGGTCCAAGCGCCGCTATGCGGGGTTGGGCGATGTCGTGGTCGTCACGATCAAAGACGCTATTCCCACCGGCCAGGTCAAAAAGGGCGAGGTGGTGAAGGCGGTGATCGTGCGGACGGCCAAGGAGACCAAGCGCAAGGACGGCTCGTACATCCGCTTCGACGAGAACGCGGCGGTGTTGATCAACGACGAAGGCGAGCCGCGCGCCACCCGCATCTTCGGCCCGGTGGGGCGCGAGCTGCGCGAGAAGAAGTTCATGAAAATCGTGTCGCTGGCGCCGGAGGTCATCTAAAATGAAGCCGCTCGTCTACAAGAAGTCGCGCCGGGTGCGCGGCCGCGTGCCCGAGCGCCACAAGATGCACGTCGCCAAGGGCGACACGGTGCGCGTGATCAGCGGTGAACACAAGGGCAAGGAAGGCAAAGTCCTGCACGTGTACCCGAAGAAGTTCCGGCTGGTTGTCGAGGGCGTGAACGTCGTGAAGAAGCACAAGCGCGCGACGACGCCGCAGGGCGAGAGCGGGATCATCGAGTTTCCGGCGCCGATCGCGGCGTCGAACGTGATGTTGCTGGACCCGAAATCGGGAGAGCCGACGCGCGTGCGCCGGCGTTTGGACAAGGACGGAACGGTGGAGCGGATCGCAGTGAAGTCCGGCCAGCCGATTCCGCGCGTGAGGTAAGCATGGCAGACGAACAAGAGAAACAAGACAAGCAGCCGAAGCAGCAGCAGCCCAAGGGCGACAAGCAGGCCAAGAAGCAGAAGGGCGGCGCTCCCAAGGAGGAGCAGCAGTCCAAGGCCGAAGCCCAGCCTGAGGAGCCGGTCGAGCCGGCGCCGCGCGCGCGGCTCTGGGACTTCTACGAGCAGCAGGTGCGAGCCAAGCTGCAGCAGCAGTTCGGCTTCAAGAACACCCACCAGATTCCGAAGCTCAAGAAGATCGTGCTCAACGTCGGCATGGGCGACGCGCCCAAGAACCCCAAGGGGCTCGAGGCGGCGGTGGCCGAGCTGGCGTCGATCACGGGCCAGCATCCGGTGGTCACGCGCGCCAAGAAGGCGATCGCGAACTTCAATCTGCGCGAGGGCCAGGCGATCGGCTGCGCGGTGACGCTGCGCGGCGGCCGCATGTTCGAGTTCCTGGACCGGTTCATCACGATCGCGCTGCCGCGCATGCGCGACTTCCGCGGCCTGCCCACGAAGAGCTTCGACGGGCGCGGGAATTACACGCTGGGCATCAAGGAGCAGATGATCTTCCCCGAGGTCGACTACGACAAAGTCGAGCGCATTCACGGGATGGATATCACGTTCGTGACGAGCGCCGGGCGCGACGACACTGCGCTGGCGCTGTTGCGGGAGCTGGGCATGCCGTTCCGGGTCGAAACCCCGGCAGCGGCCTAGGAGACTTCATGGCGAAGAAGGCGTGGTTGGAGCGAGTGAAGCGCGGCCCGAAATTCAAGGTGCGGACCTACTACCGCTGCCAGCGCTGCGGCCGCAGCCGCGGCACGCTGCGCAAGTTCAAGTTGTGCCGCATCTGTTTCCGTGAGCTGGCGCTGCGCGGGGAGATTCCCGGCGTGCGTAAAGCCAGCTGGTAAGAGGGGAGACGCATGAGCGTTACTGATCCCGTCGCCGATATGCTCACCCGGGTGCGCAACGCGTGTCTCGCGGGCCACCGCCGGGTCGACATGCCGGTGTCAAAGCTGAAAGTCGCGATCGCCGCGATTCTCCGTGACAACCACTACATCCAGGACTACAAGGTCCTGGACGATGGCCAGCACGGATTGCTGCGGCTCTACCTGAAGTACCACAACGACGCGCCCGTCATCCGTGAGCTGCAGCGCGTGTCGTCGCCCGGCCTGCGGCGCTACGTGAAGGCGCGCGAGATTCCGCGTGTCAAGAACGGTCTGGGCATGGCGATTCTCAGCACGCCGCAGGGCCTCATGACCGACCGCGAAGCGCGCACCGCCCGGGTGGGCGGTGAATTGCTCGCGGTGGTCTGGTAGGAGACGACGATGTCACGCATCGGCAGGAAGCCCGTCCCGTTGCCCCAAGGGGTCACGGCACAGCTCGACGGGCACAAGATCACGGTAAAGGGCCCGAAGGGCGAGATCAGCCGCTCGCTGCACGAGGACATGGCGATCACGCTCGAGGACGGCACCGTCGTCGTGAAGCGTCCGTCCGACGAGGCGCAGCACAAGGCGCTGCACGGGCTCACGCGCACGCTCGTGGCCAACATGGTCCAGGGCGTCACGGAGGGGTTCGCCAAGTCGCTCGAGATCCAGGGCGTCGGCTACAAGGCAGAGCCCAAGCCGTTCGGTGTGCAGCTCGTGGTCGGATTCTCGCATCCCGTGCCCTACCACGCGCCCCAGGGGATCAAGATCACGGTGACGAACAACGTGAATGTGAAGATCGAGGGCATCGACAAGGAACTCGTGGGTCAGGTGGCCGCGGAGCTGCGCAACGTCCGGCCGCCCGAGCCCTACAAGGGCAAAGGCATCCGCTACGCCGGCGAGCAGGTGCGCCGCAAGGCGGGCAAGACGGCCCAGGCGGCGAAATAAGACATGCGATCGATTCGAAAGGTCAGAAGCGCCAACGACAGCCGGCTGCGCCGGCACCTGCGCGTGCGCAAGAAGGTGCAGGGGACGCCGGAGCGGCCACGCCTGGTCGTGTTCCGCTCGTCGAAGCACATCTACGCGCAGATCGTGGATGATCAGCGCGGCGTCACGCTCGCCGGCGCGGCCGACACCACCGAGGGCGTGCAAGCCGAAGGCAAGGGCAAAGTGGCCCGGAGCTTCGCGCTCGGCCGCTTCATCGCCGCGAAGGCCAAAGAGAAGGGCATCGCCAAGGTCGTGTTCGACCGCGGCGGTTATCAGTATCACGGGCGCGTGAAGGCCGTCGCCGACGGCGCGCGCAAGGGAGGCTTGGAGTTCTAATGGCTGATCCAAAAGACGAAACGGTGCCTTCGGCAGAGGGCACGCCCGCATCCACCAACGTGCCCGCGGCCGGCGTTCCGCCGGCAGCGGAAGAGTCACAAGCCGCTGCCGTGGCGCCCGCTCCCGCTCCGTCGCGCGGACCTCGCGGTCCTCGTGGCGGTCGCGGCGGTAGGGGTGGCGGCGGTGGTGGGGGGGGGCGCGGCCGCGGCGGTGAGCGGCGTGACGGTGACCGGGGCGGCCCGGGCGGTCGTGAGGGCGACGGGATGGTCGAGAACGTCGTCGCGATCAACCGCGTGGCGAAGGTCGTGAAGGGCGGCCGGCGCTTCAGCTTCAACGCGCTCGTCGCCGTGGGCGACGGCAAGGGCCAGGTCGGCATCGCGACCGGCAAGGCGAACGAGGTCAGCGAAGCGGTCCGCAAGGCCGTCGAGGCCGCGCGCCGCAACATGTCGGAGGTGCCGCTCACGGGCGGCACGATCCCGCATGAGATCATCGGCGAGCACGGCGCGGGCCGGGTGTTGCTGAAGCCCGCCGCGTCGGGAACGGGCGTGATCGCGGGTGGACCGGTGCGCGCGGTGCTGGAGTGCGCGGGGATCCGCGACATCCTCACCAAGAGCCTGGGTTCGACGAACCCGCACAACATGGTGCGGGCGACGATGGACGGTCTGAAGCGACTGACCACCGCGCGCCGTGTCGCCAAGGAACGGGGCGTTGAGCTTGACGCCATTCACTACCGGGCGCGCCAGGAAAGCGTGGTCGGCCATGGGTAGGCTGCCCCCGACGCGGAAATACCGCAAACGCAAAACGGGGCGGGACCCGGTCCTGCCGCCGCCGGGCAAAGGCAGCCTGAAGATCAAGCAGGTGCGCTCGGGCAGCGGCCATTCCGCGCGCATGAAGCGGACGCTCGAGGCGCTGGGCCTGAAGCACCATCAGGATACGGTCGTGCACGCGGATCATCCCGCGCTGCGCGGCATGCTCCAACAGGTACGCCACCTCGTGCAGGTGACAACGGAAAAAGAAGGAAAGAAGTAATGCCAAAGGCGAAGGCAAAAACGACACGGAAGCCAAGGGCGAGAGCCAAGTCCCGGGCCCCTAACCCCGAGGCCCAATTTCAGCGGCTCGCGCTACACGATCTGAAGCCGCCGGTGGGCTCGCATCGCGCGCGCATCCGGAAAGGCAGGGGGCCGGGATCGGGAATCGGGAAAACGGCCGGCCGCGGCGGCAAGGGCCAGACCGCGCGCCAGGGCGGCAAGGTGCGTCCGGGATTCGAGGGCGGGCAGATGCCGCTCATCCGGCGCATTCCCAAGCGCGGCTTCACCAATCCGTTCAAGCAGCCGGCGCAGGTCGTGAACGTGCGGCATCTCGTGCTGCTCGCCGAGGGGATCGAAGTGACGCCGGAGACGCTGTTCGGCGCGGGGCTGGTGCGCCGCCCCGATCATCCGATCAAGCTGCTCGGGACCGGTGAGGTGTCGGGCCGGAAGTTCGTCGTGAAGGGTGTCGCGGTGTCGGCGAGCGCCCGGACGAAGATCGAGCAGGCGGGCGGAACGATCGCGTGAGTAACCCGATTCCCAATCTGTTCAAGGTCCCGGAGCTCAAGGAAAAGCTCCTGTTCACGCTGTTGTGCCTCGTGATCTACCGGATCGGGGCCCACATCGCGACGCCGGGCGTGAACGTCGACGCGCTCGCGGACTTTCTGCAGAATGCCGGCCAGGGGACGCTGTTCCAGCTGTACGATCTGTTCGCGGGCGGCGGCTTCTCGCGCGCGACGGTGTTCGCGCTCGGCATCATGCCCTACATCTCCGCCAGCATCGTGTTCCAGCTGGCCGGGCCGGTGTTCCCGGTGATCGAGAAGATGCAGCGGGACGAAGAGGGCAAGAAAAAGCTGACGCAGTGGACCCGCTATCTCACCGTGCTGCTGTGCATCTTCCAGGCGTACGGCTTCGCGATCTTCACCGAGCAGCTGCCCGGCGCCGTGGCGGCCCCCGGCTGGGCGTTCCGGTTCACCACGATCCTGACGCTCACGACGGGCGGCGTGTTCGTCATGTGGCTCGGCGAGCAGATCACCGAGCGCGGGATCGGAAACGGGATGAGCCTGCTCATCTTCTTCTCGATCGTCGAGCGCATCCTGCCGGAGACGCTGCGCACATTCGAGGCGCTCAAGACGGGGACGCTGAGCTTCCCGGTGCTGCTCGTGGTGCTCGCGATGATGGTGCTGGTCGTGGCCGGCACGGTGGCGGTCACGGTGGCCGCGCGGCGCATTCCCGTGCAGATCCCGCGCAAAGTCATGGGGCGAGGTCGCATCCGCGAAGGGCAGAAGACGTTCATTCCGCTGCGCATCAACTCCGCCGGCGTGATGCCGATCATCTTCGCCCAGTCGCTGATTATCGTCCCCGGTACCGTGGCGACGTTCATCGGTACGCCGTGGCTGAAAGGCGTCGCCGAGGTCTTCAACACCACGTCGGTGTGGTACATCCTGGCGAGCGCGCTGCTGATCGTGTTCTTCGCCTACTTCTACACGTCGATCATTTTCAACCCGGTGGACCTGGCGGAGAACCTGAAGAAGCAGGGCGCGTTCATTCCCGGCGTGAAGCCGGGCGCCGCGACCGCCGACTACATCGACGAGGTGCTGACCCGCATCACGCTGCCGGGCGCGCTGTTCCTCACGTTCGTGGCGCTGCTGCCGATCGTCGTGTCCAACACCCTCAACATGCCCTTCGGGTTCGGCGGGACCGCGCTGCTGATCGTCGTCGGCGTGGCGCTCGATACCGTGCAGCAGGTCCAGCAGCACCTGTTGCTGCGCCAGTATGACGGCTTCATGAAGGGCGGGGGCGGAGGCGCCGGAACGTCGCGGGTTCGCTTCCGCCGCTAGCAGTGTTCATCCTCATCCTGGGGGCGCCGGGCTCGGGGAAGGGGACGCAAGGCCAGATCCTCGCCGAGCGCCTGGGCCTGCCGAAGATCACCACCGGCGACCTCATCCGGGCGGCCATGAGGGACGGCACGCCGCTGGGCCTCGAGGCACAGAAGTACTACCACGAAGGCAAGCTGGTCCCCGACAGCGTCATCCTCGGCATGATCAAGGACGAGCTGGATCGCCCCGAGGCGAAGGAGGGCGCGATCCTTGACGGCTTCCCGCGCACCGCGGCGCAGGCCGAGCTCGTCGACAAGACCCTGGGACAGCGTGGCCAGCGGCTGAATCACATCCTGCTGATGGACGTCACCGAAGAAGAGCTCGTGCGGCGCATGCGGGCGCGGGCGCAGGTCGAAGGGCGCACCGACGACTCGCCCGAGGCGGTCACGACGCGCCTGCAGATCTATCAGCGCGACACCGCGCCCCTCATCGCGCACTATGCCCAGCGTGGGATCGTGCACCGAGTCCCCGGCACCGGGACGGTCGACGACATCGCCGGGGAGATCAAGCGGATCATCGGGCGATGATCACGATCAAGTCGCCGCGCGAGATCGAGACGATGGCGGCCGCCGGCCGCATCGTCGCCGAGACGCTGGCGCTCGTGGGGCGGCACGTCCAGCCCGACGTGACCACCGAAGAGCTGGATCGCCTCGCGGAAACCTTCATTCGCAGCCATCCCGGCGCGCAGCCCTCGTTCAAGGGGCTGTATGATTTTCCCGCCACGCTCTGTACCTCGATCAATCACGAAATCGTGCACGGCATCCCCTCGCATAAGCGCGTGCTGCACGACGGCGACATCGTGAGCGTGGACGTCGGCGTCTGGCTCGAGGGACTGCACGCCGATTCGGCTGCAACGTTTCCGGTGGGCGACATCAAGCCCGAGACGGCGCGCTTGCTCGCGGTGACGCAGGAGGCGCTGGCCGCCGGCGTGGCGCAGGCACGGGCCGGGAATCACGTAGGAGACATCGGGCACGCCGTTCAGAAAGTGGCGGAGGGAGCGGGGTATTCGGTGGTGCGCGAGCTCGTGGGGCACGGCATCGGGGCCGCGTTCCACGAGGAGCCGCAAGTGCCGAACTACGGCAAGCCCAGGCGGGGGGCGCGTCTCATGCCCGGCATGACGATCGCGATCGAGCCGATGATCAACGTCGGCGGCCCGTCCATCCGCACGCTCGATGACAAGTGGACGGTGGTCACGCAGGATGGCTCGCTGTCGGCCCACTTCGAGCACACGGTGGCGATCGGCGAGAATGGGGATGCGCCGAGAATACTGACGAAAGCCTAGCTCAGCCGACGCCTGATTGTCGTGCCCGCGCCCGATCCGACATTCCCGACAGGTTCGCGTTCACGTTTTCCGTCGCTCCATCGATCGCCGTTCGTGCCAGCATCCCCGCCACGCGGGCGTCGCTCACGGCGTTCTGGTTGCCGATCTGCTCGATGGTTTGAGCCAGCGCGAGCAGTCTGCGCCCGCGCTTGACGACTTCCGCGGGAGGCCGCGCCGCGGCCAGCAGAGCGTCATCGATGACCTGGGCGCGGCGCGGGTCGTCCTTCGGGATCTTGTAGGCGCGACTGACGCCCTCGTAAGCGGTTGCATCCTCATCCACCAACCGCCGCAGCTCGCCGCGCAGCTGCTCGGCTTCGGCGAGGATCTCGCGGGCCTGCGCGTCGACCGCCGCATAGGTTTTCCGTCCGACGGTGAGCCGCGCCACCATGGCTACGAGTGCCGCGGCGAGCGTCCCAGCCAGCGCGGCGGCGCTGCCGCCACCCGGCGTCGGGGCGCCGCCTGCCAGCTCATCGATCCAGCCATCCAGGGACGGCGCGGCAGACGGCACCGCGGCGTGGATTTTCGCTTCCAGGACGTGATCGAACGCATCGGATAGCCGCAGCGCCGTTTCCGCGGCGCCGATGAGGGCGCGCTCCGGGATCAGACCCACGATCTCGCTCTTCTGCACCGCTACCCCATGCTTCTCGGCGCGGGCCTTGATCGCATTGAACACCACCGCCGGCGACGTGATGTCGATGTCCAGCAGGTTCATCGAAACCTGCGCGAGACCGTCGACGATGAAACCACTTGCCTGCACGCCCGGCAGCCCGCCGCTCGAGGTGCGGATCTGCTTCGCGATCTCTTTGGCGATCGCGATCTCCTGGGTATCCAGATACACGTTGAACGCCACGAGGAACGGCCGCGCCCCGATCGCCGTCGCGCCCGCGGTCGGGTGCACGCGCTGGGGACCGAAGTCGGGATCGAGCATGCGGTCGCGCATCCCTTCGAATTCGCCTTTGCGCACGTCCGGCAACAACACGCGCTCGGGTCGGGTCGCGGCGCGGGCATAGAGAAAGACCGGGATCTCGAGCTCCTTCCCGACCCGCTCGCCCAGTCGGCGCGCGAGCGCCGCGCACGCTTCGATGGTGGTTCCCTCGACCGGAACGAACGGTACCACGTCGGTCGCACCCATGCGCGGGTGCTCGCCGCTGTGTTTGGTGAGATCGATGCGCTGTGTCGCGACGCGCATCGCGGCGAAGGCCGCGTCCGCGGCGGCCGCGGGCGGCGCAACGAACGTGAACACCGAGCGGTTGTGGGATGCGTCGGTCTGGACGTCGAGTAGATGGACCCCCGGTACGCTCACGATCGCCGCGCGCAGCTCGGCGATGAGCGCCGTGTCACGGCCCTCGGAAAAATTGGGAACGCATTCGACCAGAGCGGCCATCAGCGAGTCCTCAGGAGCTGGAGGAGCCAGCGGTGCAGGGCAGCGTTGCCGGCCACGATCGCGCCGTTCTGTTCGCCCGAAAGCACGTCGGCGGCGCCGTCGGGTCGCGTAATGACGCCACCGGCTTCACGGATCAGCAGGGTACCCGCGGCGATGTCCCAGGGAGCGAGATGGAGCTCCCAGAACGCGTCGAGCCGTCCCGCGGCGAGATCGGCCAGGTCGAGCGCGGCCGAGCCGGCGCGGCGGATCCCGCTCGTCGCGCCCAGCACCGCTGAAAACTGGGACAGGTATTGCTGAAGCAAGTGCAGTGCCTTGAAGGGGAATCCTGTCCCCACCAGCGCGAGCCGCGGGTCGGTCACCGCCGACACGCCGAGCCGCGTTCCGTCTTCATAAGCGCCGCCGCCGCGCGCCGCGGTGTAGGTGCGCTTGCGACACACGTCGTGAACCACGCCGGCGGCCAGCTTTCCCTCGACCTGGGCGGCGATGCTCACCGCGAACTGCGGGTAGCCGTGCAGGAAGTTCGTCGTCCCGTCGAGCGGGTCGACGATCCACACGAGCTCGCCCTTCAGCGCGCGTGTGGGTGACAGCTCTTCCCCGACGAGGACGGAGTCCGGCTCCTCGCGCGTGAGCATGTCGGCGATCAAGCCTTCGGCGGCGCGGTCCACCTCGGTCGCGAAATCATGCTGGCTTTTCTCGGTCCAGCTGTGCACGGCGGGGCGAGTGGCAGCGCGAATGTAGTCCCCCGCGCGCACGGCCGCCTGCTCGGCCAGCTTGACTAAGTCGTTGTATTCACGCACCTTGTGGGCCCGTGGCCTCCATGACTCGCGTGTTCAGCGGCATCCAGCCGTCCGGCGAACTCCACATCGGCAATTACCTCGGCGCCGTCCAAAACTGGGTCCGGTTGCAGACCCAGCACGACTGTCTATTCTGCGTCGTCGATCTGCACGCCATCACGCAGCCCTATGATCCCGCGAGCCTCCCGCAGCTCACCCTCGACATGTCGGTGAGTCTCTACGCGGCCGGACTCGATCCGGAACAGTGCATCGTTTTCGTGCAGTCGCACGTCGTTGAGCACACCGAGCTCAACTGGCTGCTCACGACGGTGACGCCCCTCGGTGAGCTGGAGCGTCAGACGCAATTCAAGGACAAGGCGCAACGCCAGGAGAGCGTTGCGATGGGCCTGCTCGCGTACCCCGTGTTGCAAGCGGCCGACGTGCTGCTCTATAAAGCTAGCCTAGTCCCGGTCGGTGAGGATCAGGTCCAGCACCTCGAGCTGATGCGGGAAATCGCGCGCCGCTGGAACGGCCGGTACGGCGAGGGCTACTTCCCCGAGCCGCAGCCGCTGCTCACCAACACCAAGCGCGTCCTGGGGCTCGACGGCAAGGCCAAGATGTCGAAGAGCCTGGGCAACACCATCGGCCTGTTCGAGTCACCCGAATCGATCTGGGAGAAGCTCAGGCCGGCGGCCACCGATCCCGCCCGCGTGACGCGCAAGGACCCGGGCACGCCCGAGATTTGCAACATCTTCACCCTGCATCAGGGCTTTTCGCCGCCCGAGACCGTGGCCGAGGTGGCGCACAAGTGCCGCACGGCCGGCTGGGGCTGTCTCGACTGCAAACGCGTGCTCGCGGATAACATGATCGCCACACTCAAGCCGATGCGCGAGCGCACCGAGGCGTTGAAGCGCGATCCCGCGGGCGTGATGAAGCGGCTGCGGGCCGGTGCCGACAAGGCCCGCGCGCTGGCGCGCCGCACCATCGCCGAGGTGCGCGAGCGCATGGGCCTTCTGAAGGCAGGTTCCGTATGAGCGACATGCTGACGCGGGTGGTCGACATCTTCAAGCTCGAGCTGATGCTGCAGCTCGGGCTGGCGACGCTGCTCGGCGGCGCGATCGGCCTGGAGCGCGAGCTGGGCGGCAAGCCGGCGGGACTGCGCACCAACATTCTCATCTGCATTGGGTCGGTGCTGTACACGCATCTGTCGATCGCGATGGTCGGCGGAGCCACCGATCCCACGCGCGTGGCGGGTCAGATCGTGACCGGCGTGGGTTTCATCGGGGCGGGGACGATCCTGCACGCGCGCGGGGCCGTCGTCGGCTTGACGAGCGCGGCGACGATCTGGGTCGTCGCGGCGATCGGCGTCGCCCTGGGAAGCGGGTTCTATCTCGAAGGCGTCGGCACCACGGTAATAGTGCTCGCCGTGCTCGCCGGACTCGGCCGGATGGAGAAGCTGGTCGAGCGCCAGTCGATGCGCAGGACGATTACGGTTCACGCCCGGCAGGGGCCGACGGTGCTCGAAGATCTTGAGTCGCTGGTCCGGCGCACGGGACTCGACGTGACCGGCGTCGCCAGCCGTCAGGAAAACGTGGATCTGGTCATCGACTTCGACATTCGGGGCTCCAAACGGCTCCACGACCAGCTCATGATCACGCTGCTGCACCACAATCACGTGCGCACGGTGTCGACGGGGGAGTGAGCGCGCGGCGTCTCGTCATCGATCTGGCGTCGCCGCGCGCCGTCTGGCGGATTCCGAAGTCGCGCGTGGCGGAGATCAGGAACGCGCTGGGCACGGGCTGGGACGTCGCCGAAATCGCGGCGCCCGCGGTGTCCGACGGTGACGGCGCGTACGGCAGCGGCTCACCCGAATCGATTGCGGCGGCGCGCGGCGCCGAGATCTATGTCGGATACGGCTTGCCGAAGGGCGTGGCCGAGGCGGGCCGCGACACGCTGCGCTGGGTGCACAGCGGGACCGCCGGCATCGGTGGCAGCGTGCCCCACGTCGCGGGCACCAACATCGTCCTGACCAATTCCGCCGGTGTGCATGCCGAGCCGATGGCCGATTGGGTGATCGCCGCCATTGGGTATTTCATTCGCGGGATCGACCGGATGGTCTCCGCGCAGCGGCAGGGCCGCTGGGCCAAGGAGGAGTTCACCGACGGGGCGATCCCCATGCGCGAGTTCCGGGATTTGCGGCTCGGGGTCTTCGGACTGGGGGGGATCGGCCATGCGGTAGCGCGGCGTGCGCTGGCGCTCGGCATGTCGGTGTCGGGCGTGCGACGGCGTCCCGAAAAGGGCGGCCCGCCGCGCGTGAGCTGGGTCGGCGGCCTGAGCGACTTGCCGAAGCTGGCGTCCGGCAGCGACGTCCTGGTGATTGCCGCGCCGCACACGCAGGTAACGGCCGCCGCGGTAGACCGGACTGTGCTCGAGCGCCTGCCGCTGCACGCGATCGTCGTCAACGTGTCGCGCGGCTCGTTGCTTGACGAACACGCGCTGCTCGCGCTGCTCGAGCAGCGCCGCCTTCAGGGCGCGGCGCTCGACGTATTCGGGACGGAGCCGCTGCCCGCCGGCCACCCGTTCTGGAGCCATCCCCGCGTGCTCGTCGCGCCCCATGTGAGCGCGGTGACCACGGGCTTCTGGGCGCGGGAGACGGCCCTCATTGTCGAGAACATCAAGCGCTATCTTGAAGGCGCGCCCCTCACGAACGTGGTCGACCTGGAAGCCGGGTACTGAATGGAAAAAATCATCAAGGCGGCGGTGGACCGCGGGGCGTCCGACCTGCACATCAAGGCGGGCGACGTGTTCCGGGCGCGCATCGACGGCAAGCTGGTCCCGCTCACCAAACAGCGGCTGACCCCCGATCAAACCAAAGCGATCGCGCAGCGCCTGATCAGCAACGAGGATGATCGCGCGCGCATCGACCGGCTCCGCGACTACGACTGCTCGTGGGGCATGCCGGGCATCGGCCGCTTCCGCGTGAACATCCTGCGGCAGCGCTCCTCCTTCATGATCGTCATGCGCGTGATCCCGTTCGACGTGCCGACGTTCGAGTCGCTGAAGCTGCCCGCGGTGCTGGGCGAGGTCGCCACGGCCGAGCGCGGCATGATTCTCGTCACCGGGGTGACGGGGTCGGGGAAGAGCTCCACGATGGCGGCGATCATCAATCACATCAATCAGACCCAGCACCGCCACATTCTCACGCTCGAAAACCCGATCGAGTTTCTGCATCGCGATATCAATTGCTCGGTGACGCAGCGCGAGATCGGCGTGGATACGGACGACTTCCGCACCGGGTTGCGTGCGGCGCTGCGCCAGGATCCCGACGTGGTGCTCATCGGCGAAATGCGTGATGCCGAGACGATGGACACGGCCATGAAGGCCGCGGAAACGGGCCATTTGCTGGTGTCGACGCTGCACACGCCGGATGCGGTCACGACCGTGAGCCGCATCATTTCGATGTTTCCGCCCGAGGAACAGGAGATCGCGCGGCTGCGGCTGGCGGAGGCGCTGCACGCGGTCGTGTCGCAGCGGCTGCTGGCCCGCGCCGACGGCCACGGCCGAGCGGCGGCGCTCGAGGTGCTGCTCGCGACCGGCACGGCGCGCGACATGATCCGCGACCGGGACCGCACCGCCTCGCTGCACGATTACATCAAGGAATCGCGTGAGCAGTACGGCATGCAGACGTTCGACCAGCACCTGATGGATCTGGTCGCGGACGATATCGTGACGTACGAGACGGCGCTCGCCGCGTCGTCCAACCGCTCCGACTTCCAGCTGCAGATGAAAACGTTGCGCCGCCGCTCGCGCGTCGCGCCGGCGCCGCCCGCCGAGGAGAAACCGGCGGGATTCAGCGACGACTTGTCCAGCATGCTGCCGCAGTGAAAGGCGTCTTCCCGCCGATTCCCACGCCGTTCGATCCGGCGACCGGCGACATCGCTCCGCTTCCGTTCCGGCGGAACATCGCGCGCTTGCTCGACGCCGGCGTCGACGGCATCGTCGTGTCCGGCTCGACGGGGGAAGCGCCGCTGCTCGATGCCGACGAGCAGCGCGAGCTGGTCGCGCTGGCGCGCGCGTCGATGGCGAACGGTGCCTCGCTGATCGCCGGCACCGGAGCGGAGTCGACGCGCCACACCATCGCGCTCACCGCGGCGGCCGCGGCCGAGGGCGCCGATGCCGTGCTGGTGCGCCCGCCGTCGTATTTCTCCGCGGCCGCGACGACGGACACGCTCGTCGCGCACTTTCGCGCTGTCGCCGACGCGAGCCCCGTGCCGGTGCTCGTCTACAACATTCCCAAGTACACCCACCTGTCGCTCGCCGCGGCGTTGCTGCAACAGCTCGAAGGACACGAGCGCATCATCGGCGTCAAGGATTCGTCCGGCGACCTGAAGAATCTCGCCGCCTATCGCGAAGCGCTGCCGCGCTGGACCGTGCTCGCCGGCTCGGCATCGCTGCTGTACGCCGGTCTCGAGCTCGGGTGCCAGGGCGGCGTGATCGGTGTCGCCTGCTTCGCGCCGAAGCTGTGCGTCGAGCTGGTGCGCGAGTTCGAGCAGGGCGATCGCGCCGCCGCCGGCCGGCTGCAAGAGCGCATTACGCCGCTCGACAAGGAAATCGTCGGCAAGCTGGGGCCCGCGGGCGTGAAAGCCGCGATGGATGCGGTGGGATTGCACGGCGGTCCTCCGCGGCCACCGCTCGCGCCGCTGTCGCCCGCCGATCGCGAACGCGTCGGCGCGCTCGTGCGTGACTGACTACGGCGTGCTGTTCCGCGAGCTGGCGGTGCCGCGGCTCGTCGGTACTCCCAATCATCAGAAAGTCCGCGCAACGTTGATCCGCGAGCTGGAAGCGCGCGGCTTCACGGTCGAGCGCCACGCGTTCAGCGGGCGGCCCGCTCGAGCTCTGTTCGGGGCCCCGGCGGTGATAGCAGGCACCAACCTCATCGCGCACCGGCCGTCCGGCCGGCCGACCGTCCGACCGTCCGTGTGGCTCGTCGCGCACTACGATTCCAAGGGTCAGCCGATCTCGATGCTGGTGCGACTGCTCGGCGTCGGTCTGCTCGTGCTCGGACTGCCAGCGCTGTTGGTCGATTGCATGGCGGCGATCGTCGCGCTGGGGGTGGGGCTGGCGATCGTTTCGCAAAACCGCGTTACCAATGACTCACCCGGCGCCCTGGATAACGCGAGTGCGCTGATCGCCGTGTTCATGGTCATCGACCAACTCCCGAGCGACGCGCCGGTCGGCATCGTGTTTCCGGATGCGGAGGAATACGGCCTCGTCGGCGCCCGCGCGTTGGCGGCACATCACGCGCATCTGTTCGCCGATACCGCGCTGATCAATCTGGACGGCCTGGACGATACCGGTCGACCCACCGTCTTCGCCCACCGTCCCGGGAGCATCGGAACAGCGGTTGCCGCGGCGCTCAAGGCGAGGCAATGGCGCTGGCTCCCGGTGATCGTGGATGGGATCGCGCTCGCGGGCGTGGCCCGGGAATGCTGCTCGGTCCTGAAGGGGAATGTGCAGACGATGCTGGTGGTGCACACGCCCGCGGACACGGTCGCGCGCGTCAGACTCGATGGCGCCGCGAGCGTCGCGGCGGGACTGGCGCGGGTACTGCGGGCGGGATAGCTTCCCTCAGAGGATACTCCAAGGGCCCCCGCCGGGGGGCCCTTTTTGCTGGACCGAAACGGCGAGGAACCAGTGTTCGGACCGAAGACGCAGTGTGTAGTCGTGGTCGGTGCCCAGTGGGGTGACGAGGGCAAAGGAAAAATCGTCGACGTGCTGGCCGAGCGCGCCGATCTCGTGGTGCGCTATCAGGGCGGCGCCAACGCCGGCCATACCGTCGATACGGGCGAGGGTAAGTCGTTCGTACTCCACCAGATCCCGTCCGGCATCCTCCAGGGCGCGGTGTGCGTGGTGGGGAACGGCGTCGTGCTGGATCCCGAGCAGTTGTTTGCCGAGCTCGATGCGCTGGCGGCGCGCGGCGTTCGCACCGAACAGAAGCTGCATGTCTCCGATCGCGCCCACCTGACGCTCCCCTACCACAAGCTCCTCGACCGCGCGCGCGAAAAGCAGGAGAAGATCGGCACGACGGGGCGGGGCATCGGTCCCACGTACGAAGACAAGTACGGCCGCCGCGGCATACGGGTCGGCGACTTGCGCAATCTCGAGCGTGCAACGGAGCTGGTACGCGCGCGGGTCGCTGCGGCCAATCAGATGCTGCGCATGCTGCAGGAGGAGCAGGGAGCGGGGCGGGGGAGCGGGGAGCAGGCAAACGCCGAGCAGCACGTACAACTCCTCGAGCGTCTGGCCCCACGGTTGCTCCCGCTCGCCGTCGACGCCGGCCGCGTGGTGTGGGACGCGCTCGCCCGCGGCGAGTCGGTACTGCTCGAGGGGGCGCAGGGGGCGCTCCTCGACGTCGATCACGGAACGTATCCGTACGTCACGTCGTCCAACACGACCGCCGGCGGTGCGGCGGTGGGTGTGGGCATCGGCCCGACGGCGATCGACGCGGTGCTGGGCGTGGTGAAGGCGTACACGACGCGCGTCGGGAATGGACCGTTGCCCACCGAAGCGGAGCCGGACGTCGCACAGCGGATTCGCGAGCTGGGAGGGGAGTTTGGAGCCACGACGGGGCGGCCGCGGCGCTGCGGATGGTTTGACGCGGTGGTCGTCCGCTACGCGGTTCGCGTCAATGGATTGACGGGTCTCGCGGTGACGAAGCTGGACGTACTCGATACGTTCGCCGAGATACCGGTGGGCGTTGGATACAAGCTCGACGGCGAGCTGATCGATAGTATGCCGGCTGACGTGGAGTCGATCGGGCGCGTTCAACCCGTCTACGAGAGTGCACCCGGCTGGCAAAAGCGCCTGACGGAGGTGCGGCGGCTCGCGGACTTGCCGCCTGCGGCTCGAGCATACGTCGATCGCTTGCAGGATCTCGCCGGTGCGCCCGTGAGATACGTCAGTGTCGGGACACGACGGGATCAGATTATCGAGGTCTAACGAAGCACGATTATCAAGTCTCGCTACGACTTGTTTGCCGCAATCCGCAACGCTCATTGCAGAAAACAGTACAGTACTTTCCCTAGGTCACATCAACAGCAATTGCTGTGACAGAGCTTACAACTCGGCACTTTTCTTGCTCACGACAAGATCAGATAACTCTGCAACAGGGCAAACCGCCGGCGACGGCGGGGCGCAAAGCCAAGGGGTCTCGGACTCGAGATAGCCCGGCTGCCAGAGAAAACCCTGCGCCGCCCGTTTGCGAGAAGGAGTTCGCTTCGCTCACATCGGGTTCTAGGGCGCACGGTGTGCGGCAGGCGATCACCCCCTGGGGCAACTCAGGGGGTTTCTCGTTGTAGTCCAGCCGCCGAGCCGCCGAGCCGCGCAGCCGCTGAGCGGTTATGAGGCGTTAGGTTGTCCCCGATGGCTCCCGTCATCCTTCTCGCACCCGCCGCGTTCAAGGGTACACTCGGTCCCCGCCAGGTGGCCGAAGCGCTGGCGGCCGGCGTGCGACGGGCCGCTCCGGGAGCCGCGGTGCTCGAGTGCCCCGTCGCGGACGGGGGCAACGGGCTCCTCGACGTCGTCCTGCCCGCCGGCGCGCTGCGCGAGCGCCTCCAGGTCACGGGTCCGATCGGCGACTCCGTCTCGGCCGAACTGGGCTGGATCGACGGTGAGACCGCGATCATCGAAAGCGCGTCGGCGTGTGGGCTCGCACTGGTCGAGCCCGAGGACCGCGATCCCATGCGCACCACGACGCGCGGTGTCGGCGAGCTGATCTGGACGGCTGCTGACCGCGGTGCCCAAACGATTGTCGTGGGACTTGGTGGGACCGCGACGGTGGATGGCGGGACCGGCGCCGCGCGTGGGCTCGGCTGGACGTTCGAGAATGCGGCGGGCGAGCTGCTGCCGGAGGGCGGTGGGTCCCTCGCCGATCTCGCCTCGTTCGGTCCCGGCTGGGGTCTGGGCGCACGAGTCGTCGCCCTGGCCGACGTCGAGACGCCGATGCTTGGGCCCGAGGGTGCCGCGCCGGTGTTTGGTCCGCAGAAAGGCGCCCGGCCCGAGGAGATTCCCCAATTGGCCGCCGGCCTGGCAAGGCTGGCCGAGTTGTGGGCGCAATCGGGCCGCCCCGAACTCGGCAGCACGCCGATGGGCGGCGCCGCTGGTGGCCTGGGTGCGGGGCTCGCCTTTTTCGCCAAGGCTGAGCTGGTTGGCGGAGCGCAGTGGGTACTGGAACGCTCCGGATTCGACGCCGCCCTGGCGAAGGCCGACCTCGTCATCACGGCCGAGGGGATCTTCGACAAGACCTCGCTGGTGGGAAAAGCGCCCGGTGAGGTGGTGCGGCGCGCCCAAGCCGCGAAGAAGAAGGTGGCGGTGGTGGCGGGCCGGGCTGAAAGACTGACCGGGGTTCACACCGTCACCGGCGACTCCGATGGGCGGATCCTGGACGTACGCGACATTTCCCAAATGGCCGAACAGGTCGCGCGCGAAGCGCTGCTCCTTTAACTTCCGGCTCCTTATGTCTCCCGCTACAACTACCGATAAGACCATGGAGAAGCTCGTCTCGCTGGCCAAGCGACGCGGCTTCGTCTTTCAATCGTCCGAGATCTACGGCGGCCTCGGCTCCGTGTGGGACTACGGGCCGCTCGGTGTCGAGCTCAAGAAGAACATCAAGGAGCGCTGGTGGCGCTCGATGGTGCACGAGCGCCACGACATCGAGGGGCTCGACGCGGCGATCCTGATGCACCCCAAAGTGTGGGAAGCCTCGGGCCACGTCTCCGGATTCACGGACCCGCTGGTCGACTGCAAGCAGTGCAAGAACCGCTTCCGCGCCGACGATCCCAAGATCAAGGGGACCCCGGGACAGCCCGACGCGCAGTGTCCCGTGTGCGGCAGCAAGGGCACGCTCACGGCGCCGCGGCAGTTCAACCTCATGTTCAAGACGTTCATGGGCCCGGTCGAGGAGCAGGCCGCGGTGATCTTCCTGCGGCCGGAGACGGCGCAGGGGATCTACGTCAACTACCTGAACGTCCTGCAGTCGTCGCGCCAGCGGATTCCGTTCGGAATTGCGCAGATCGGCAAAGCGTTCCGCAACGAGATTACGCCCGGCAACTTCATCTTCCGCACGCGTGAATTCGAGCAGATGGAAATGCAGTTCTTCGTGAAGCCGGGGAGCGAGAACGAGTGGTTCGAGCTCTGGCGCGCGGAGCGGATGAAGTGGGTCGAGGGCCTCGGGATCCGGCCGGAGAAGCTGCGCTGGCATCAGCACGGCAAGGACGAGCTGGCTCACTACGCCAAGGATGCCTACGACATCCAGTACGAGTTCCCGTTTGGCTGGAACGAGTTCGAGGGGATTCACAACCGGACCGACTTCGACCTGTCGAATCATCAGAAGCACGCGGGCAAGAAGCTCGAATATCTCGACCCCAAGACCAACGAGCGCTTCATCCCGTACGTGGTGGAAACCTCGGCCGGCGCGGACCGCACCACGCTCGTCGTCCTGTGCGATGCCTACAGAGAGGAAGAGGTCACGGGCGCCGAGGCAGCCGAGGGGGAGGGGGGGGGCGGCGAGCAACGCGTGGTCTTGAAGCTCAAACCCTCACTCGCCCCGCTCAAGGCTGCCGTTTTTCCGCTCGTGAACAAGGACGGCATGCCGGAGCTGGCACATCGCATTCACGACGACCTGCGCCGGCACTTCAACGTGTTCTTCGACGACGGCGGGTCCATCGGACGGCGCTATCGACGCCAGGATGAAGCGGGAACCCCGTTCGGCATCACGATCGACGGTCAGTCCACCCAGGATCAGACCGTCACCGTGCGCGATCGCGACACGCTCAAACAGGATCGCGTCGCGGCGAGTCAGCTGGTCCACTACCTGAACCAGAAGCTGGCGGGGTGACGCTCGAAGATTTCCGGGCTCTGGTTCGTCGCCTGCAGCAGGAGATCCCCGCGGAGTTCGAGCGCGGGGTCGCGGACATCGAAGTCAGTCCCAAGACCGTTCCCGATCCGGTGCGACCGGACGTCTACACGCTCGGTGAATGCGTCCCGCTCACGTGGACCGGCGACGGGGCCGACCTGCACTCGAAGATCGTGCTGTTTTACGGATCGTTCGCGGCGCTCGCGCGCCAGCAGCCGGGATTCAACTGGCGCACGGAAGCGTGGGACACCCTCACACACGAACTGCGTCACCATCTGGAGTTTCGGGCGCACGTGACCGCGCTCGAAGCCTACGACTGGGCCGCCGATCAGAACTTCGCGCGGCAGGAGGGCAGGCCGTTCGACCCCGTCTTCTATCGATCGGGCGAGCGCGTCGCGGCCGGCGTGTACAAGGTGGATGACGACGTGTTTCTGGAGGCTCGCGGAACCGATTTCGCGTGGCATGGCAAGCGCTACCGCATCACGGCCGCGGGTGTGCATCCTCCCGCGTTTCTCACGTTGCACGGCCTCGCGGATGAGCCGCATGGCGAGGCAGTCCTGGTCCTGACCAAACGCGCCTCATTCCGGGATCTCTGGCGGCGAACTCCAGTGACCCGGCAGACCGTCCCCGTCCAGCCGATCGATGGCTAAACGGGTGTTGGTCGAGTGCCGCGATCTATTCTTTCGCGGCAAGGTTCAGGCGATCGTGGGAGCCAGTGGCGCCGAGATCGCGCGCGAGGATCCTGTTGATCTCGCGGTGCTGGAATTAGGGAAGCCGGGTGTGGAGGAGCGCATCCGCGAACTCGTGCGGCGCGGCGTGCCGGTGCTCGCCTTCGGATCGCACCTCGACGTTGAAACGCTGCGAGCCGCCCGCAACGCGGGTGCGCGCGCCGTGCCGAATTCCGAGGTCGAATCGACACTGCGCGCGCTGCTGCACTAATCCTGGGCGGGGCTGTGTTCTTCATGTTCCGGCGCGCACCTTCTTCGTGAGCGGCTCGTATCCCGTGAAGCCAGATCCGCTTCCTTCATTCAAGGAGGAAGTCGCCCGCTTTCACGAGCTGCTGGAAGCGGTGGGAGAACTGCTCGCCGGCCCCGCGCTGGCCCGAGGCTCCTTAAGGGTCAATATCGACCCGTTGCGGACGCGAATACGGACCACTGAATCGCGACGGCATATCCATCAGGAAACGGCGGCGCGCCCGGGATCGTATGAACAGGCCAGTGGTCCCGGCGCACCGACGCCTTCAGCAGCGTCGCCGCGGTGAATCGATAACCGATTCCCACCTCGCCGTTCATTTGCGTCGTCTCTCGCCCGACCCAAAACGCTGAATTCACTGGCAGCACGAACACATAGCGAAAGTATTCGTACCGGCCGGCCACAAAGACCCGCGGACTCACGGTGCCGCGCAGCTCGGCATACCAGCTGAGTCCATGCATTGGATCGGCGACCGTCGGGACGTCGTATGCCGACCAGTTCGCTTCCGCGCGCGCCTCCACATATCCCTTGCTGAAACGGAGATCGGCGGCAACGAGGGTCTGCTTATAGTCCTGCCACGTGCTTCCGGCAGGCAGCTGCGCGCTGACCGTGTCCCCGAGGTAGGGTCCATGGGTCACGGTGGCTCCAATCCGGAACGCCGGGCCGAAGGTGACTCCCATTCCGGCGGTGGGGCGCAGGTGATGATCCGGCGTTGGTGTGTAGTCGGTGTTGACCGCGGGAAGCGACGCCAGCGCGATGTGAAAGTCGAACCGGCTAACGAGGCCGCGCACGACCGCTCCCCAGGGATACTGGGGTGGATAGGCGTCCGGCTCGCCGATCAGCGGGTTCGTATTCGAAAAGCGGCGCGTACCGAACGCTCCGATCGGCTGCAGAATCTTGCCGGCCGTGATCGAGAGCGCCTTCCAAGGACGAGCCTCGACCTGCAGCTGTTCCAGGTAGAACTCGGAACCCTCCTCCTCCGCGCTCCCGCCTTCCACCATCGCATGAGCCAGAAACTCCAGTTTGGGTGAGGCTCGCACGGCAAACCAGGACCGCAGCCTTCCCTGCGCCGCGAGCTCCCCGCCGTTGCGCGACAACAAGACCGAAGCGGAATCGGTTTTCCAGAGCTCGCCATCGATGAGAAACTCGACCGCGACCGCCTGCGCCCGCAGCGGGGCGCCGATCAGCGCGGACCAGACGAGTGCCACGAGCAGGGGCCGCGTCATGCGTTCCCGTGTCCGTCGCCGCCGGCCAGCGTGCCATCCAGCACCTGGCGGACGGTGCGCGCGAGTACGTCTGGTTGCATCGGCTTCTGGATGAATACCGAGCCGGGCGCGAGCACGCCGTGGCGCTCGATGGCCTCGTCGGAGTATCCCGAGATGAAGAGTACACGCAGCTCCGGTCGCAGACTTTGCAGACGTTGCGCGAGCTCCTTGCCCGACATGTGCGGCATGACCATATCGGTGAGGAGCAGATCGATGCGTCCCTGATGTTGCGCCGCGACATCGAGCGCCTCGCGTCCGTGACTCGCTTCGAGCACGCGGTACCCGCGGCTGGCGAGGCAGCGGCGCACCAGACTGCGCATCTGGCCTTCATCCTCGGCTACGAGGACCGTTTCGTGGCCCCGCGAGTCGTCGTCCGCCGTTGCCGCCGGGGCGTCGCGTTTCGACTCGACGACCGGCGGGAAGTAACAGCGGAACGTGCAGCCTTCACCCGGTTGACTGTATACCGTGATGCTGCCCCCCGACTGTCTCACGATGCCGTACACGGTCGACAGGCCGAGGCCCGTGCCTTTTCCCTGCGGCTTGGTCGTGAAGAACGGCTCGAAGATGCGGCGGCGCGTGGCATCATCCATCCCCATTCCGGTGTCGGTCACGGCAAGCATGACGGCCGGGCCCGCCGCGATGGCGTCCGGCCGGCGCTCATACCGTTCATCGAGCCGGACGTTACGCGTCAGAACCACGACCGTCCCCCCGGTGGGCATCGCGTCTCGCGCGTTCACGACGAGGTTCATCAGCACCTGTTCGAGCTGTCCCGGGTCGGCCTTGATCCGCGCGAGCCGCGGCTCGAGGTCAGTCTTGAGCACCACGTCCTCGCCGATGAGGCGATTCAACATCTTCTCCATGCCCGAGACGATGTGATTCAAATCGACGATCTGCGGTTGCAGCACCTGCTTGCGGCTGAACGCGAGCAGCTGCTTCACCAGCCCTGAGGCGCGCTTGGCCGCCTCGCTGATCTGGCCGAGGTCTTCGCGCAGCGCCGCGTCACCCGCGGCGTTGTGTACCGAGATTTGCGCGAATCCCATGATGACGGTCAGGAGATTGTTGAAATCGTGGGCGACTCCGCCGGCGAGCGTACCGAGCGCCTCGAGCTTCTGCGACTGACGCAGCTGTTCCTCACTCTCGCGCAACGCCTGTTCGGCGCGCTCGCGCTCCTGCACCTGCTCGCGCAGGTGCGTGTGCTGCTTGCTCAACGACTCGATCAGCCGGTTGTACGCATCCGTCAACGTGCCGATCTCGGCCGGGGGCGGGGCGCCGGGATCCTCGAAGCGGGGGTACAGCCCCTCGCTGTCGCGTCCGCTCGCGCCTGCGCGCAGGAAGGACACGAAGCGGGCGAGCGGTCGCAGCGTGGTGCGCGAGACGAGCACCGCTCCAGCAGCGACGAGCAGCACCGCGAGCAGCCCCGCCAGCACGAAGGAGCGTCCCAGTGCCGTCGTGAGCGGATGCAGCGACGCCGCCACGGAGCGCGCCAGCTCCAACGTCGCCGGTCTGCCGTCGTCGGTGTGGCCAAGCGGCACGCTCGCGGTGACGAAGTCGGGGTCACCGCGGCGGCTCGAGCCGCCCCTCGGCACGACGACGCTGTCGCCGATCGTCACCACGGCCTCGGTGACCGGTGAGGTTGCGAAGCGCGGCAGCACGCGATCGAGTCGCTCGCCAAGGATCAGCACACCGATGGGATAGCCGTCGAGCAGGATCGCGACGCACCCCACCTGAAACGGCGCGCCGCCGTCACGCGATCGGAGCACGCCGAACCCGGAATCGGCCGTGGCGCTATCGGCCGTGAGCGCATACCGCACCGCGGGGAGCGCCACCACGTCGCCTTTGCCTGGCACGCCGCCGGCGCGACCGCTGCGGCCCACGGCGGCGAGGACCCTGCCGCTGTCATCGGTGACGACGAGCAGGTCGCGGTCGAGATCGGCGAACAGACGCTCTACTTCGCGCTGAATCGTCGCCAGGAGATCGGGGCGCGCCGGTAAACCGGCGTTGGTCTCGACGCGCCCCGTCTGCAGCGCCGCGCGCAGGGTGGGGCTGGTCGAGACAACCGACGACGTGGCAAGCAGGAGATGAAGATCGCGATCCTGCAGCAGCTGCAGCCCGCGTTGACTCTCCTCGAGCTCGGCGACGAACGCATGGCGCACATCGGAGCCGGCGCTCGCGCGCAATGCGAGGAAGGTCACGGCGACGACCGCGGCGGTCACGAGCGCGCTGAGCAGGGCCAGCTTGACGCCCAGCGGGCTGGCGCCCAGCCGCGTGCGCAGCGTCACGGTCCGGTGGTCTCGGTCAGCGGTATGGAAAGCTCCAGTGTGGTCGTTTGCCCCGCGACGACGTGCACCGGCGTGGCGATCGGCCGGATGCGGTCGTGCCAGGCGACGAGCTCGTATGACCCCGGCGGTATTCCCTCAAGGGCGAACCGTCCTGATGAATCCGGCGTGACGAAGTAGCGATTGGGCAGCACCAGGATATAGCCGTTCATGTCCGCGTGGATGTGACAGAAGACCTGAACAACCCCCGCGCGGTCGAACCGCAGCGACTTCGATTCCCCCTTCGGGTAGCGGCCCAGGTCGAAGGTTCGGGCGCGCGAGAGGGAGAACACGTTGTGATAAATGGGATCGTTGTTGGGGAAGGAGATCGTCGCGCCCGTCGTCACGGCCAGGACATGCGGCGTGAATCGCTCGTCCTCTTGACGCATCGTGGACGTCGCGCCCTCACTTGGCGCTGGCTGCGTCGCCGTGCTCAGCGAGGGCGCAGCTTCGAGGTACAGCACGACATTGGCGAACGGATTACCGGGAGCGGGAGGCGGCGATGCGCCGAGATCCCTCGCCTCGTGGTATACGCGCACCCGCATGCGGGAAGTGTTCAGCCGTGAGGAGATCCGCGCCGTCCCCGCCACCCGGCCGCTCCCGATCGCAGGCGGGGACGGCGCTTGGAGCGAGGCTATCAGGGCGAGGAGGGCTGTGGCTGCCACGCACTAACCTAAGAAACGGGCCTCGCCCGTGCGAGGCCCCGGTCCGCTCATTCCCGTGAGGCGCTATCTTCCTGCCAATGCGCCTCATCTTTGCTCTCGGACTGCTGACGGCCACCGCGCTGCCGGTCCTCCCTCCCCACCCGCACTATCGCATTCTGGTGGCCAGCGAGTCGGGCGACGTGGTGACCCAGTTGTCGTGGAACGGCACGGCGCTGGCCGTGACGAAGGTGATTCCCGTTGGCCTGATGCCGGCCGATATCGACGGCCCGCACAACGTCGCGGCCGCGCCCGACGGTGCCGCGTGGTATGTGACGATCGCCCACGGCACCCCGTACGGCTCCCTCTGGAAGATGAGTCCCGATAACGACTCGCTGCTGGGCCGGGCGCCGGTGGAGATGTTTCCCACCACGATCGCCCTGACCCCGGACGGCGCGCTCGCGTTCGTGGCCAACTCCGATTTCCACGGCGATCACCCGCGGGTCAACGTCGTGACGATCGTGCAGACCGGGACCATGACGCCGATTACCAATCTCCCCGCGTGTGACATGCCGCACGGCGTGAAGGTGAATCACGCGGGCACGGCGGTGTACGTGTCGTGCATGAACTCCGACGAGATCCTCGAGATCGACCGCCAGAGCCTGCGAATCCGGCGCCGTCACAAGACCGGCGAGGGGACAGGGATGACTCATGGCACGGCCGGCGCCGCCCCGTCCGGTCCACCGATCCACGGAACGGCGCCCGCCGCCGCGCACGACTGCTCCCCGACTTTCGTCTCGGTGTCGCCTGATGACCGCCGGCTCTACGTCGCATGCAACCACGGCAACAGCGTGCAGGTCCTCGATGCCGCGTCCCTCGATCTGGTGAAAGAGATTCCGGTCGGCGCGGGGGCGTACAACGTCGAACCCTCAGCGGACGGCCGCTGGGTCATCGTCACCAACAAGAAGGCGCAGAGTGTGTCGATCATCGATGCGAGCACGTTGGCCGAAGTCGCCAAGGTGCCCACGTCCAAGTCGCTGCCCCACGGGGTGGCGTACGATCCCGACGGCCGGTGGGCGTTCATCTCCGTCGAGAGTGTCGGCGCCGATCCGGGCGCCGTGGACGTCATCGATCTCAGCACCTGGACCCGGGTCGCGAGCATCGCCGTGCCGCGCCAACCGACCGGCATCACCATTCTCCAGACGCCATGATCCACACGACGACCGTGTCGATCCCGCCCGCCGACGTCCTGGACCGCGCGGCGCAATTCTTCGCCGAGCGCGTGCCGCATGCGGCCGCCTTCGTCGAAAAGCGCGGTCCCAATTTCGTGGCGCTGCGCGGGCAGGGTGGCGAGGAAGTCGTGGTGAGCGCCTGGCCGGATGCAGCCGCCGGCGTCACACGCGTGCGCGCGTCCACGCTGTTCTTCGACCAGGTGCTGGACCGGTTCCTGACGACCCTGCCGCTCGCGTCTCCCGTGGAGGTCGCATGACGGCGGTCGTCACGGAGCGCTATCCCGTGCGGGTCATGGTGACGCCGGCGTGGGACACTGTCACGATCCAGGTTGACGACACGACCACCGTCGCCCAGCTGAAACGCGACGCGCTGCGCGCGGCGCTGAAAACGACGGACGCCGCGCCGAGCTGCATGGTAAAATTCCGGGGCGCGCCGGTGCTCGACGAGTCGGTCACGCTGCGGGCGTTGGGGGCCGGCCCCCATGCACCCTTCATCGTGCTGCCCGCGCGGCGCCAGCCGGTTCGGTGACGACGTCGGCGTTCACCCGGGGCGTCACCATCGTGGCGGTCGGGTTTCTGCTCGTGAATGCGGTGTTACTCGCGATGATCGACCACTGGCTCTGGGCCGGGATCTGCGTCGTCAGCGCCGGGCTCGTGGTGGTGGGCTGGTTCCGCTACCGTCGCGCGATGGCCGAGTTGACGGCCGCGCGCAAGGAAATGAAGCGCGAAGTGGAATCGCTTCGCGATCTGCTGCACACGCGCCGCCGCAACTAGTGTCCACTCCGGTCGTCTGGAATCCGGCCTGCCGGCACCATTATGGCGGCGCCGGCCACCCCGAGCGTCCTCAGCGTTTTGAAGCCGTCCTCGAAGCGCTGCGCCGGCCCGAGCTGAAGGCGCACGTCACGTGGGTCGAAGCCGCGGACGCCTCCCGTGACGCGATCGAGCGCGTGCATCCCCCGGAATACATCGACATGCTCGAAGCGCTGGCCGGGCGGGGCGGCGGCGCGCTCGACGCCGACACCGTTCTCGGCCCGCGGAGTTGGGAGAGCGTGCTCGCGTCGGCGGGGGTGGCGCTGACCGCGGTCGAGCGGGGAATGAAGGAAGGACGGGCGCTCGGCGTCACCCGTCCCCCCGGCCATCACGCCCTCGCCACGCGGGCCATGGGCTTCTGTTTCCTCAACAACGTGGTGCTCGCGGCGCGCCACGCGCAGGCGCTGGGCTGCGCGCGCGTCTTGATCGTTGACTGGGACGTGCACCATGGGAACGGCACCCAGGCGCTCGTCGAGCGGGACGCGTCGATCCGGTTCGTCTCGATGCATCAGTACCCGTGGTATCCGGGCACCGGCGCGGCCGACGAGCGCGGCGTCGGCAACGTGTTCAACGTCCCGCGGCCCGGCGGGCTGCCGCGCGCGACCTACGTGCGGGATTTCCTCGCCGCCGTGGACGCCGCGCTCGACGGTTGGACGCCGGACATCCTACTCGTGTCGGCCGGATTCGACTCGCTCGCGGGCGACCCGCTCGGCGAGTTCACGCTCGAGCCCGACGACATCACCCAGTGGACGGAGGTGCTGCGGCAACGGATGGGGACGCGGCCCGTCGTCGCTGTGTTGGAGGGCGGCTACCGGCTCGATCTGCTGGCCGCCGGTGTTGTGGCGCACGTGCGCGCACTATCTTGAGGAATGGCTGTCAACATCGTTCCCGCGGGCGCGCAGCAGCCGCAAGCCTCCAAGAGCTGGCCGCTCAGCATCTACCGGCGGCCCGACGGCTCGCTGGAGCAGGACGTCTCCCCCGCGCGGATCCGCGAGATCCTGCAGGCCGGCGAAGGGGAGCTGTGGGTCGACATCGACAGCACGAACATGCATCAACTCGCGCTGCTCGAAAAAGTCTTTGCGTTCCACCCGCTGTCGATCGAAGACACGCTGTCGCCGGGCAGCCGGGTCAAATTCGAAGAGTATGACCGCTATGTCTTCGTCGTGATGGCGGTGATTCGACTCGACGAAGGCACACCCGAGCCGTTCGATCTTGCAACTTCCAACTTGTACTTCTTCCTTGGAAAAAACTTTCTCGTCACCGTGCACGCGCTGCCCTCCAAGAGCTGCGGCACGGTGCGCGAGCGGCTGATGCGCAATCCCGAGCTGCTGGCGCGGGGCGCCGAGATGACGATGCACAACATCATCGACCAATCAGTCGACGCGTACTTCCCGCTGGTCGAAGAGCTGAATGCGCTGGTGGATGGCCTGGAAGAGCGGCTGTTCGAGCAGTTCGACGAGAAGCTGATTCACGAGATCTTCAAGGCGAAGCGCAGCGCGTTTTCGCTGCGCCGCCACGTGGGGCCGCTCCGGGAAGTGCTCAACATCATGACGAACCGGCCCTGCGGCTACATCCGGCCCGAGACCCAGCTCTACTACCGCGACGTGTACGACCACACGATCCGGATCACGGAATCGGTCGACACCACGCGTGACTTGCTGGCGGGCGTGCTGGAGACGTACCTGTCGCAGACGTCGAACCGCATGAACAAGGTGATGAAGCAGCTGTCGATCGTCGCCACGATCGCCCTGCCGTTGATCGTGATCGGCGGGATCTACGGGATGAACTTCAGCGCGATGCCGCTGACGCATAACCCCTACGGCTTCTACATCGCCCTGGCCACGATGGCGGCCGTGTCCGTGGTCATCCTCGGTTGGCTCCACAGGAATCGATGGCTCTGAAGCTGTTCGTCGAGCAGTGCTCCATTACCACCCGCCATCCATTTGTCATCGCACGCGGTTCGACGAACGGGTACAAGCGCGCGTGGGTCCGGCTGGTGGATGGGGACGGGCAGGAGGGCTGGGGCGAAGCGGATCCCTCGTCGTTCTACGGCGAGAGCCTCGACACCGTTCTCGCCGGCTTCGAGCGGCTGCGCGCGCACCTGCCGAGCGATCCGTTCGAGCTCGAGGCGGCCGAAGCGCACTGGGAGCAGGTGCTGCCGCGCAACGGGGCGGCGCGTGCCGCGCTCTCGGCGGCGCTCCACGATCTCGTGGGGAAGAAGCTCGGCCAGCCGCTGTGGCGGTTGTGGGGGCTCGATCCGCGGAAGGCGCCGCTGTCGTCCTTCACCATCGGCCTCGACACCAATGACAAAATGCGGCAAAAGGTGCGTGAGGCCGAACCGTACCCCATCCTGAAGGTCAAGCTCGGGACCGATCGCGACGAGGACATCCTCAAGACCATCCGGGAGGCGACTGAGAAACCGATCCGCGTGGACGCCAACGCCGGATGGACCGTGGCGCGCGCCAAAGCGATGATCCCGCGGCTCAAGGAATTCGGCGTCGAGTTTCTCGAGCAACCGCTCGTCCCCGAAGATCTCGAGGGCCTGAGCGACGTGCGCCGGGTCGCCGCGGCGCATCAGCTGCCGGTCGTGGTGGACGAGAGCTGCCTCGTCGCCGCCGACATCCCCCGGCTCGTGGGACGCGCGGACGGCATCAACATCAAGCTCGCCAAGTGCGGATCGCTGCGGGAAGCGCTGCGCATGATCGCGACGGCCCGCGCGCACGGGATGCTCGTCATGGTCGGCTGCATGATCGAGACATCGCTCGGCATCACCGCCGCGGCGCACTTCACCCCGCTCGTGGATGCCGCCGATCTCGACGGCGCCGCGCTCACCGTCGACGATCCGTTCACCGGCGCGACGATCGACCAGGGGCAGATCACGTTGCCCACCGAACCGGGACTCGGCGTCAAACGCAAATGACCGGACCGCGCCATGTCGCGGTCGTCCTGCCCGTCCCGGTAAACCGCCCCTACATCTACGCCGTGCCCGATGCGCTGGCCGACCGCGCCGTGCCTGGGGCGCGTGTGGTGGTGCCGGTGCGTAGCCGGCAAGTGGTGGGAATCGTGACGGAGGCCGTCACCCGTCAGCCATCAGCCGGCGTCGCTATCAAGCCGATCGTCTCGGCGCCGGATGACCAACCCGCGCTCTCGCCCGCGCTGCTTGAGCTGGGTCGGTGGATTTCCGATTACTACGGCGCGCCGCTGGGGTTGTCGTTGCGCGCCATTCTCCCCGGCCCGTTATGGAGCGTGGCGAAACCGGCAGGACCGCCCCCCGCCACCGAGCGCCTGTTTGTGCTCACCGGCAACGGCCTCGAATCGCTGCTCGAGCGCGAGCGCCGGTTCCGCCGCGCCCCCAAGCGCCGGGCCGTGTACGAGACGGTGGAAGCGCTGGGTGGCTCGGCGCCGGTCTCTCATCTCACGAGCCAGCTCAACCTCTCGCCGAGTGTGCTGCAGGGCCTGGTGGAGCAGGGGCTGGCGCGCTTCGAGCACGTCCCGGAAATGCGCGATCCCTTTGCGAATCTCTCGTCCCCGCCGCCGCCGCATCTCACGCCCGATCAGCAGGCCGTGGTTCGTGGCATCAGGGAGACCTCGGTCGACAGCCCCGTTCTCATCCAGGGGGTGACGGGATCAGGCAAGACACTCGTCTATCTCGACGTACTCCGTGGCGTCGTCGCGTCGGGCAACGGCGCGATCCTGTTGGTGCCGGAAATCGCCCTGACGCCTCAGACGGTCGCGCGCGTGCGCGGGGTCTTCGGCGATCAGGTCGCGGTGCTCCATTCCGGTTTGTCGGATGGCGAGCGTGCCGACGCCTGGCGTGCGCTGCGCCGCGGCGAGCGGCGCGTGGCCGTGGGGCCGCGGTCCGCGGTGTTCGCGCCCGTACACCGGCTCGGCGCCATCGTGGTCGACGAGGAGCACGAGCCGAGCTACAAGCAGGGCTCGGCCCCGCGCTATCACACCCGGGACGTGGCGGCGATGCGCGCGCAGATCGAGGGCGCGCGGCTGATCCTGGGCAGCGCGACCCCGTCGCTCGAGACGCTCGATCTCGCCGCCCAGGGCAAGGTGACCACGTTTGCGCTCCCCGATCGGGTGGGTCTGCGACCGCTGCCCGCGGTCGAGATCATCGATCTGCGCCACGCAGCGCGCCTCGCGCCCAGCGAAACGGAGGGTGGAGTGATCCCCTGGAGCGAGGCGCTCGATGCGGCCATCGCCGGTGCGCTGGAGCGCGGCGAGCAGGTGATTCTCCTGCTGAATCGCCGGGGGTTCGCGACGTTCGTGCAGTGTCCCGCCTGCGGCAACGTCCCCGGCTGTCCGCAGTGCGCGATCGCCCTTACCGTGCACCAGACGCCACGCACGCTCCGGTGCCACTACTGCGGTCATGAGCAGCCAGTCCCAGAGACGTGCGTACTGTGCGGCTCGGCGACTCAGCGGCTGCGCGGACTCGGCACCCAGCAATTGGAGCACTTTGTCGGCCTGCGGTATCCGCGCGCGCGCATCGCCCGCATGGACCTCGATACCACGTCGAGCAAGTGGGCTCACCATCACATTCTGGAGCGGATGGCGCGGGGCGACGTGAACATCCTGCTCGGCACCCAGATGATCGCGAAGGGGCTCGACTTCCCGAACGTGACGGTCGTGGGGGTGGTGGACGCCGACACCGGCCTGCATTTCCCCGATTTCCGGGCCGGCGAGCGGACGTTCCAGCTTGTGGCGCAGGTCGCCGGACGCGCGGGGCGTGGGCCCAAGGGGGGCCGCGTGTTCGTCCAGACGCGAGCGCCCGATCATCACGCGATCCGGGCCGCCGCGGCCCACTCCGTTGAGCAGTTTGCCGCCGCCGAGCTACCCCTGCGATCACCTCCACATCCGCCATATCCTCCACGAACGGGGTTAGTTCGGTTCGTCGTCGCCACGGACGACCACGCGCGCACGGCGGACCTGGCCGAGAAGGTGGCGAGCTGGCTGCGGCGCGCGTCCAGCGAGCGGCTGGGTGACGCGCTCACGGTGCTCGGACCGGCGCCGTGCCCGATCATGCGGCTCAAGGGGAAGTGGCGCTGGCACGTGCTCACGAAGTCGAGCGAGGCGCGCGTGCTCGGACGCGTGGTGCGCGCGTGGCGGGCGAAGGCCCATCGCGACGTCACCGTCGATCGCGATCCCGTTTCACTCTTGTGAAAGCCGTTTCATTTCGGGTATTTTCCCCGGCCTGTGAGTCGTCCTCGGTTCCAGTATCGTCTGCCCAACTTTGCCGCGCCCCCGTTGTCCGGCGCGCCCGAGGCGCGATTCACGCCCGCCCCCGGCGACGGTGTGCTCCCGGACGGTTTTTTCTCGACGACCAATCTGCCGACCTACGTCAAGCTGCCCGGTGCGTGGAAACGGCCGAGACTGCCGCGCATGGACTGCGTCATCGTGCGCGCCGGTGACGATCTGATCACCACCGAGCCGCGGCGCGTCAAACGCGGCGACAAGGTCGCGGTCGGAGCCGCGGAAGACGGCAGCGAGGGAATCTTCGTGCACGTCGAAGGCTTTCTCGGCGGCACCCGCAGTCCCAACGAGTTCCGTTTCATGGCCGCGGAAGTGTCGCGCGAGCGGCCCGTGGACTACAGTGTCCTCGCGCAGCTGCTCGGCGAGGAGCAGGCACGTGGCGGCAAGATTGTGTGGGTGATCGGGCCGGCGCTGGTGCACGCGCGCGCGCGCGCGGACATGATCTGGTTTATCGAGAACGGCTACGTCCAGACGCTGCTCGGCGGCAACGCCGTCGCGGTCCACGATCTCGAGGCCGCGATCTTCGGCACGACGCTGGGCATGTCCAGCTCCGGGGAGAGCGTCGAAGGCGGGCACGGACTGCACATGCGCGCCATCAACGCGATCCGGCGCGCGGGTTCGATTGAGCACGCGGTGAGCCAGGGGATCGTGAAGAGCGGCATCATGCACGCGCTCGTGGTCAATCGCATCCCCTACGTGCTCGCGGGCTCGATTCGCGACGACGGTCCCTTGCCGGACGTGATCCCCGATACCCTGGCGGCGCAGGACGCCATGCGGGCCCATACGTCGACCGCGACGTTCGCGATCTTCGTGGCCACGGCGCTGCACGCGATCGCGGTCGGCAACATGCTGCCGGCGTTCGTGGACACGGGCGTCACCGAGGAGATCCGGCCCCTGACCACGATCTGCGTCGATCAGACCGAATTCGTGGTCACCAAGCTCCGCGATCGCGGCACGCACCAGGCGTACGGCGTCGTCACCAACGCGCAGGACTTCATGCACGTCCTGCGCTTTTACGTTGAGCGATGGCTGACTCCGGCGCCGGCTTCCCGATAACGACGCCCGCGCCGGGCCAGGGCGCCGGCTGGGCGAAGCTCGCGGCGGCGGTGGAAGCGCAGGTGCCGCCGGCGGAGATCGCGACCATCCATGTGTTCCGGCCGATCAAGCGGGACGGCAAGGAGTGGGGCACGGCCGTCGTGACGCGCAGAAGCATCACGCCCGAGGGCCGGTTGCGAGTCTACACGGCGAAATACATGCTCATCGTGCGCGGTAAAGAGCGCGGCCAGGGCAAATTCGAGGTGGTGGAGGTCGCGCTCAGCCCCGCTGAAGTGCTGGCGCAGGTGATGCAGGCGACGGTGGACCGGGGCGGCGATACCGAGCCGCCGGTCGAGCTCAGTCCCGCGGTCTGGTACGAGGGGAGGTAGTCTCGAGTTGATCGACTCACGAATGTTCATCCCGACCAAGGCCTTTTTGACCAAAGGCGTCGGCCGGCACAAGGAAAAGCTCACCAGCTTCGAGATGGCGCTGCGTGACGCGCATCTCGCCAATTTCAATCTCGTGCGGGTGAGCTCCATTTTTCCACCTCATTGCGAGCTGGTCGATCGCGAAGAGGGGATGAGCATGCTGAAGCCGGGCCAGGTGGTGTTCGCGGTGATCGCGGAATCCGCCACCAACGAGCCGAGCCGGCTGGTGGCGGCGTCCATCGGCGTCGCGATGCCCGCCGATCCCTCGCACCATGGCTACATCTCGGAGCACCACAGCTACGGCCAGAACGAAAGCGTGTCGGGCGAATACGCCGAAGACCTGGCGGCCTCGATGCTCGCCACGGTGCTCGGCGTGCCGTTCGAGGCCGACAAGGCCTGGGACGAGCGGCGCGAGCAGTGGCTGCTGTCGGGTGAAATCGTCCGCACGATGAACGTGACGTCCACCGCCGAATGCGGCGCGGACGCGCGTTGGACGACGGTGGTCTCCGCGGTCGCGTTCTGCGGCTGACATGGGCGCTGCCGTTGCGTTCACGGCGGGGCTGCTGAGCTTCCTGTCGCCCTGTGTACTCCCGCTCATCCCGAGCTACGTCGGATTCATCACGGGCATGACCGTGGAAGAGGTCGAGCGGCGCCGCTGGACGGCGCTGCTGCACGGCCTTTGGTTCGTGGGCGGGTTCACGCTCGTCTTCGTCCTGCTGGGCGCCGCCGCATCCGCGGTCGGTGGTTTATTGCGCGAGTACCAGGTGTGGCTGGGCCGGATCGGCGGTGTGCTGCTGATCCTGTTCGGCCTGTACCTGCTGGGGGTGCTGCGGCCGGCGTTTCTGATGCGCGAGTGGCGCGTGCAGGTGTCACGCAAGCCACTCGGCTACTTCGGCTCCGGCGTCGTGGGGTTTACGTTCGGCGCGGCATGGACGCCGTGTATCGGACCGATCCTGGGCGGGATCCTCACGATCGCCGCCACCCAGGCCGGCCTCGCCAAAGGCATGCTGCTGCTGACGATCTACGCATTGGGGTTGGCGGTGCCGTTCCTCGTCACGGCCGTGGCGTTGGACCGGTTTTTGATTTGGTTCCAGCGATTCCGTCCCTACATTGTCTGGGTCGACCGGATCGCCGGCGGCATGCTGATCGTGCTCGGTATCCTGTTGATAACCGACAGGTTCACGGTACTCGCCGGGTATTTGCAGGGTCTCACGCCACAGTTCCTGCGGGAACGGTTGTAGCGAGGAGGCGCGAGGTTGCGTCCGTACTGTCTGCGAACGGCGCTCCGGGCGCTGGCGCTGGTGGCGCTCCCAGCATGTCAGCCCGAGCCGACAGGGCCTGTTTCCGTTCCGCTCGCCCAGGCCGCGTCGATACGCATTTTCACGGTGCAGACGAACAGCGATTGGTCGTCCCACATACCGCTGACGGTGGGCTATGCGGTTCGTCTCAAGGTTCGCCTCTATACTGCGAGCGATCGTGAGATTGCAACGCAGCCGCATCCGCTCGAGATGAGCTTCACCTTTGCTCCGGCATCCTTGGCCACCGCGACCATGGCCGACAGCGCGCTGCTCATGTTCGATATCGCACCAGTCGACACTGCGGGTACAAATGGTCGACTTACAATCACCCTGAAGGAGCCGGCGACCGCCACGACGAAATCGTTTGGGCCATTCGACGTGCTGGTGCATCCCTAAGTACTTGGCCTCGAATGTTTGGATGAGCGAGAACCCGAAACCGCCCGTCCGGGTACCCAATGGCACACCGTCGTCAAGAGAGGTTTCCATGAATCGGTTAGCGATTATCGCGACGATCGCGGTCTTCGGATTGAACGCCTGCCAGAAGCAGGACCAGAGCCAGACCAGCGACTCGACCGCCCGTGATTTGACGCTGGCGCCCACGGAGTCGACTACGGCGATGCAGGACGTGCCCGATCGCCAGACCAATCCGCCCGCGGCGCCGCCGCGCACACCACCCCCTGCGGCGCGGCCGCCGGCGGTCCGCCCGCCACCGGCGCCCCCCCGTCCGGCGACCCGCACACTCGCCGCCGGTGCGAGGTTCGACGTCGCCGCGACCGACACGATCTCGTCGCGCACGGCCAAGGCCGGTGAAACGTTCAGCGCCCGTGTCATCGACGACGTGAAGAACGCGGCCGGGCAGGTCGTGATTCCGGCCGGGGCCCACATCAACGGCACGATCACCGACGTCAAACCCGCGCCCAATCCGCGCACTCCGGGGACCTTGACGCTGAGCGTTACGAGCGTCACCGTTGGGGGCGCCACATACCCCATCGAGGCCCACGTCGATTCGCTCGAAACGATCCACAAAGGTCGGGGCGTCACGACGGGTGATGCGGCCAAGGTCGGCGCCGGCGCGGCCGCCGGTGCGATCCTGGGACGAGTGATCGGCGGCAACAGCAAAGGCACGATCATCGGCGGCGTCGTGGGCGCCGCAGCAGGCGCCGGCGTGGCATCGACTACGAAAGATTCGGACATCGTGCTGCCTGCCGGCGCGCACATCATCGTCCGGCTGACGAAGGAGCTCACTGTCTCAGGGAGCTGAGTAGCGCGTGATTCGGACCAAACTGTCGGTCATGATGTTCCTCCAGTTTTTCATCTGGGGGGCATGGTACACGACGATCGCCGTGTACATGTCGAATCATGGAATGGAGCGACTGACCCACTGGCCCTATACGGTGAATCCGATAGCGGCCATCGTCGCTCCATTTTTCTTGGGGTTGATTGCGGATCGGTACTTCTCCACGGAGAAAGTCCTCGGGGTGCTGCATCTGGCGGGCGGCCTCATTCTCTTCGCCGTCCCGCAGTTCACCGGCTCCGCGACCACCTTCATCCTGCTGCTCCTGTTCTACAATCTCTGCTACATGCCGACGCTCGGCCTCGCGAACAGCCTCGCGTTCCATCACATCGAGTCGCAGGAACAGCAGTTTCCGCTGATCCGCGTGTTCGGGACGGTTGGGTGGATCGTGGCGGGTCTGTTCATCAGCTTCGTGCTCGGTGCCGTGATGACGGCCGAGCCGGAAAAAACCGCGCTGCCGCTGTACACTGCCGCCACGGCGAGCGTGCTACTGGGCGTGTTCAGCTTCTCGCTGCCGCACACGCCGCCGCGGGCCGCGGGCGTGCCGGTGTCGTTCCGCAGCATCGCCGGGCTCGATGCGTTCAAGCAGCTCGGCGACCGGCCGTTCTACGTGTTCATCACCGCCTCGCTGCTGCTCTGCATTCCGCTCGCGGCGTACTACAACTTCACACAGATCTTCCTCGGAACCGCGGGCGTCCAGAAGATCGCCGCGACGCAAACCTGGGGACAGATCTCAGAAACGGGCTTCATGCTGCTCATGCCGCTGATGTTCGCGCGGCTGGGCGTGAAGAAGATGCTGATGATCGGGATGGGCGCGTGGGTGCTGCGCTATGCGCTGTTCGCGATCGCCGCGCCGAATGCGGTGTTCTGGATGATCTTCATCGGCATTCTGCTCCACGGCGTGTGCTACGACTTCTTCTTCGTCACCGGACAGATTTACGTCGACAAGAAGTCGACGCCCGCGGTTCGGGGCCAGGCGCAGGGCTTCCTGGTGCTGGTGACCTATGGCGTCGGCATGCTGATCGGCGCGCAAGTCGCCGGCCGCGTGTACAACAGCTTCCTGGGCGCCGCGACGAGCCTGACGCTCGAGCAGTGGGGCAAGTTCTGGTGGCTGCCGGCGGGGTTTGCGGCGGCGGTGCTGGTGTTCTTTACGTTGTTCTTCAAGGCTTCGAAGACCGAGGACGTCAGGGCTCCAACTCTCTAATCCAAATATGTCGGTACCGCGTCGGGTTGCCGTGGTCTTGCAGCTTGAGCGGCAGCTTGTCAGCGTGTGCGCGATACGGCGGTTGCTGGCGATTGGCCGTCGGTCCCACCAGCTCGAAATTGTCCTGAATCAGCACTCCATTTAACAGGACCGTCATGCGCGCGGGTTGCTCGAGCGAGCCGTCGGCCTTGAAGCGCGGGCGGTGGAAGATGATGTCGTAGGCCTGCCACTGACCGGG